>Ga0209064_1000532_pt1 | contig 83770 bp, 84 predicted proteins | sample Inofromicrocosms_FD_187498 | JGI IMG/M metagenome (GOLD analysis project Ga0209064, IMG submission 187498) | Mouse cecum microbial communities from Vienna, Austria - Inoculum for glucosamine and mucus D2O microcosms (SPAdes) (version 2) | ecosystem: Host-associated > Mammals > Digestive system >...
ACTTCTTTTTACAGCTTCCCTTATTACTTCTTCCGGAACTTTAACTTTTACATAAGCGCCGGCGCTACCTCCGCCGCCGGAGAAAGAGTTAAAGAGTGGAACTGAACCCAGGACACAGCGCACACCCAGAGCGATACTCTCGGGAAAGTGTTCAATAAGCACACTTCCGGAAGCTATACGAATACTGTAACGGTAGCTTGCTTGCCCTATTGTGCTTGACCAAGCGTTACGCGGGTAGCAGTGGTTAGCCCAACTTGTGCTAAGTCCTGCACCCTGACAGCCGCCAGCCAGTTCCTGACACTGTGCAGCACCGTAAGTAGAACTCGCACCGTAGTCGCACAGCTGCAAACCGGGGTACGAGCCGCCGGTAGCATTAGCCTTCGTATTAGCTGTAGAACTACCTGTATATTTACTTCCATAATGATTCAAAACACCTGTTGTAGAGGCATCAATCATCTTAACCTTATTTGCCCAGCCGGCTAATTCTTCCTGTTTGGGCAATCTGCCTACAGGCATACCGGTGCCTTGTCCTAAAGGACGCCACTGGCTGCATATAGTATTTGCAGCATTCCACTGGCAAACAGCCCTGTTCCTGCCGGAATAATTTTGACCATTTACAGGCATATTTGAATCATAGGCGCCTGCTGTTGTACCTTCCCAGCAGCAATTTGCACCTGTCGTACAATTCGTATTAGAACCGCAATATCCTGACTGACCAGAAGTAGCACCTGCAGTACATTTTGTAACACCGCCAGGAATAGTCGGCGTAGATGTACCATTACCATTACTTGCCGGATTATACAAAGAAACACAAATATTACCTTGGTTTCCATTATCGCCGGAAGCAACAAATGCACCAAAATTAGTACCGTTAGGGAAACCATTGGCATCGCGTCCTTGACAATCAGCCTGCTCCTGAGGTGCAGCATTACCGCTAAAATAGGCAGTACCGCCGCCTCCGCCGCCTCCGCCGCCAAGTTCAATTTCCAACTCCTTAGTTGTACCATTAAAAGTAATCTGGTTAGCAGTTTGTGTACCATATGCACCGGTACCGCCATTTACATCTAAAAGCTGGGTTTTAGAACCGGTCGTTCTTTCAGAAGCGCCGCCTCCGCCGCCTCCACCTGATGCAGCAAGAATACTTACAGAATAAACACCGCTTGGAATGTGACATTTATCCTGCTCGGAATTATCTGCAGCTTCCCTGTAAACACAAGTATAGCTGCGGCTGAACAAGCCTCCGGTACCTACAATATGCAAATTCTCATTCATTCTCCTTGTCATAACAGGGGCAAGAGCCGCAAGCAGCAAGGATGCAACTAATAGCGCCATGAGCATTTCAACAAGTGAAAAGCCCAAGACCTTTTCCGGCTTATCGCCGAATTTTGCGCGTATTAAAAATACAACGCAGAGCGCAATTGCGCACATAAAAACAATTTCATTCATCTAAATTACCTTGTAACCTTTATTTACGATAAAACAACTATAAACAACTTACCAATAACTATAGCAATATTTATTCTGTATTTCAAGTTTGATACAAACTTATATTGTAAAGAAATATAAATATTTATTAATTGGCACAAAAGCCTGTTACTATCTGAATTTTTATTTTTATATAAAAGGGTAAAATAATTAAAATAAAAATTTTGATACAGCAAATCACAAAGTTTCTTTCCTTTTTTACCATGCCTTGTATTAAATTTAATCAATTCAAGATACAGCGGCACAACTCACTATGCACTGCTTGCATGGATTTCTGGGGAAACTTTGTAAAGAAAGACTCTTTTCAGGCTCAAAATAATAAAAAAGCAAAGCCTTAAATACATTAAATGTACATAATTTAAAAAGAGTTTTAGCTGTTTTTCAGGTTAAAAATTTATTCATTTGATAAAAAATGTGCTTTTTGCAGCCCGTCTCTTATCTAAAAATTTCATTTCATTTTAACCAAACCTGGCTTTTTAGTTTAAAATTGCTTTCAAAATACATAAGGAACAAAATTTTATAAGAAAATTTCCGTTATAATTTTGCCTTTAATTGCAATTTCTGCTGAAATTAACTCTTAAAAACACCTCCTTTTACACTTTATTGCCCTTATCAGCCTGGATAAAGCAATGAATTACACCGTACTGTTTAACTGTCATCAAAAAATAATTGCTGAATTTATTTTATATTCTAATATTACAAAAACATAAGCATAGTATATATTAGACAGTCGGGCTATTTTTTATTTTCTACTACATATGGAGGTTTTTCTTTTTTAAAAATTTAATTTCTGTTTATGGGCTGATTAATGTAAATTCCTTCACCGCCAAGATATTGCGCTTTTTTTCCATCCAAATACAGATAAACAGGCAAAGGTCCTGCAAACATGTTCACAGTTTTTACAATTTGGTTTAATCTGGCTTGAATAGACTGTGTGCCTCCACCTTCGCCAAATTCCTTTGTAAGATTAATTATTATGGCATTTTCGGTTTCATCATTTTTTACAGAAATCAGGCGTGCATCGGTTGGAATTTCAGTAAATATTCCAAGCTCCTTCTCTTCTTCGGTAGGACCCTTCATTAAAAGCCCAAGCGCACTATAAAGAGTTTTGTGCTTTGCTTTTCTTGTTACAAATTCAATAGTATCTTCACCCGATAAAAAGGCAATTTTCAGCTCTTTCATCTGATTTTCTTCCTGGCGCTGCTCTTCTTCACTTGGTTTTTCATCCTGCACCAGAGTATTTTTAGCCTCACCGGTTATTTTTAATTCAGGACTGAAAGCTTCTTTTGAAAAATAAACCCAGGCAAAATAACCTACACAAAAAATCAAAGTTACTATTAATGTTCTTATAAAAATTCCCATATCTTATTTAAAAACCTTTTTGCATACAAAATTATTATCTGATAAAACCGCAATTGATACAAGATTATTTTGAAAAATTAGCATAAATTGCTGACAGGGCAAGGGTTTTAAAAAATTTATATCATTGTGAAGTTTTTTTACATCATGTTGTTTTTCTTGCATTATGCAGTTTTCTTGCTCTTGGCTGCCTTCTTGTATTTCTCGGTTCACTTGTTTTTCCCGCGCAACAAAAGAAACACCGTTTAAAACTTTTCGATACTCATCTTCATTTAATTCATATTTAGGTAAATCCAGTGCTGCACAAGGATTTATGGCATCCGTTTCGGGATTTACATCCTCAATTTGAACAGAATCTTTAATTTCAAAATTTCCCGCCTGAATCCTTTTTAAACCCGTTAAATAAGCGCCCGTACCGAGCTTTTGAGCTAAATCTACGGCGAAAGAGCGTATATATGTGCCTTTTGAGCAAGTAATTTCAATTTCGGCTTCAAAAATATTTTTCTGCAGATTTTCTTCTATTTTTTCAGGTAGATTTTTTGAAATTTCTTGCTTTGTTTCTCGTTGAATTTTTTCGAACATTTCTTGCGGGGTTTCTTGGGAGGTTTCTTGCGGCACTGCTTGTAGGATTTCTTGGGAGATTTCTTGTGGTGTTACAAAACTTAATAATTTAGTTTCATAAATCGTAACAATACGTTTTGGAACTTCAAAATCCAAAAGATTTTCATTAATATTTCTTAATAAACTATTATTTTTATCTTCTGTATTTTTTGATTCGTTTATAAAATTTTCAGTTTTATTTTCAAGGCTGCCGCATTTTTTTTCATGGTCTTCCTTCGGTAAAACAGAAAAAATATCCAAATTGCCCGATTTTATTGAGCTTTTATCTTTTTGAACCGCCTCATTTAAAGCTATATAAGAATTTAAACAAGTTTTATTCGTTTGTAATTCAGATATAGCTGGTGTTTCATCCTGTTTTACACTATTTTCAAAACCCTCATTTTTATCATTTTTTACTTTTTTGTTTTTTTGTCTGGCAAGGTCACAAAGCTTCTTCCCGCCTACCTTTACAGCACTGTAAGCAGGTGGAATTTGCTCTATTTGCCCATTTAAGGATTTTAGAGCAGCTAAAAGGTCATCTTTAGTAAACTTTGGGATGTTAAAAAAGGCTATATCCCCCTCTGCATCACAGGTAGAGGACAAATACCCGAAGCGTATTTTTGCAACGTATTTTTTATCGGAACCGAGGTAATCCAGCAGACGAGTGGCTTTTCCTACCCCTACCTGCATAACGCCATCAGCCAATGGGTCAAGGGTGCCTGAATGCCCGATTTTCTTAATTTTGAGAATTTTTCTAAGTTTATAAATAACGTCAAATGAGGTGATACCGCAGGGTTTAAAAATATTTAAAAAATAAAAAGGCTCATTTTTGGCTCTATTTTGAGAATTATTAGCAATAAAATCACGCGAAACTCCCTGTTTATTGGGGTTTTTAGACTTCAAATTTTCTAAACCGTAACTTATGGTATCGGAGTTTTTATCGTAATCTTTTTTATCCATATTGCTAACCAAAACATACGCACAAGAAGGGTTTCGGGGGTAAAATTAAATTTCTCCCTTTGAAATTTGGTCAATAAGCTTTGTAATCCTAAAACCCCGTTCCAGAGACTCATCCAGGATAAAATTAAGCTCAGGAGTTTTTCTAAGCCTGATGCGCTTTCCAACCTCATATCGAATTTTAGGAGTCACGGTCTTTAGTGCCTCAACGGTTTCGCGCCTTTTTTCCTCATCTTCTGCCATTACACTGTAAAAAACTTTTGCATAAGAATTATCATGAGACACCTCAACATCAGTGATAGAAACGATTCCCGTAATATGCGGGTTTTTAATTTCACGAAACAAAATGTCAGAAATCTCTCTCATCAGGGCTTTTCGAACTTTTTCATTTCTAAGTGTCATGATAATTTTCCTTACTAATAATCAATTTATGTTAAAAAGGCTGAAATATAGTTCTCACAGTACTTTTCAAGCTATGGAAAAAACAAAGCGAACATCATGGTTGCAAAACTAAACCAGAGAGCTTCTTTCCACTTCTTTAGTTGTTGAAACTTCAATTATATCGCCTTCTTGAAGGTCGTTAAATTTGGCAAACGAAATACCGCATTCAAACCCTTGAGCAACCTCTTTAACGTCGTCTTTAAAGCGTTTCAGCTGATTTATTTCGCCTTTATAAATTTCTACGCCGCCTCTTTTAACAACAGCGGTTTTTGAGCGGACAATTTTACCCTCAAGCACATAGCAGCCTGCAATTTTGCCCGTTTTTCCGAATGTGAAAATTTGTCTTACTTCTGCTGTACCAAGCTCCACTTCTTGGATTTCGGGCTCCAATAAAGACAGCATGGTCTTTTCAACATCTTCAAGAACCTGGTAAATAATGTCGTATTTTTTAATCGTAACAAGTTCCCGCTCAGCTGCAGCAAGCGCATTGGCATCTTCCTTCACACTAAAGCCCAGTATTATCGCATCACTTGCGGATGCAAGCATTACATCAGCTTCTGAAATATCACCAACTCCAACGTGCATAATTTTTGGTATAACCTGACTTGATTTAACATTCTGAATAGCTTGTGAAACCGCCTCTGCAGAACCGTTTGTATTGGCTTTAATAATCAAATTAAGGTTTTTAATTTCATCATTTGCAAGTGTTTCCTTTTTAACATGAGAAACAGCCATTGCTTCTAGCCTGTTAATGCGCTCCTGCTGCTTTCTTTCGGTTACAATTTGCTTCATAGCTTTTTCATTTGCAACAACTTCAAACGCATCTCCTGCTTGAGGCACTTCATTTAATCCTAAAATCTCAACCGGCGTTGAAGGTCCTGCAGATTTTACTCTTTGACCGGAATCATCAAGCAGTGCTCTTACTTTACCGCCTACAGTACCTACTACGATTGAATCTCCAACCTTTAGAATACCATTTTGCACAAGCATAGTGGCAACAGGACCTTTGCCCTTATCAAGATTAGCTTCAATTATAACACCCATACCGGGGCAATCTTTAACAGCTTTTAATTCCTGCATTTCAGCTACAAGTAAAATATATTCTAAAAGTTCATCAATACCTTTGCCTTGAATAGCTGAAACCTTTACACAGATTGTATCTCCACCCCATGCTTCAGGTACAAGTCCGTATTCTGTCATCTGCTGAAGCACTTTATCAGGGTCAGCATCAGGCTTATCCATCTTGTTTACAGCAACAATGATTGGTACATTGGCAGATTTAGCATGGTTTATAGCCTCAATAGTCTGCGGCATAACACCATCGTCTGCTGCAACAACCAAAATTGCGATATCAGTTGATTTTGCTCCCCTTGCCCTCATCTGTGTAAACGCTTCATGACCAGGAGTATCTATAAATACAATTTTCTTATCATCCTGCCAAACCGTGTAGGCACCTATGCTTTGGGTAATTCCGCCAACCTCTGTTGCGACAATTTTGTGCTTAGATGCTCTAATACTGTCCAAAAGTGTGGTTTTACCATGGTCAACGTGCCCCATAATGGTAACAACTGGAGCTCTTTTAATTAAAGACTTTTCATCAGCTTCAAGAAGGAGTTTATTTTTCTCTTCTTTTTCGGTTTCTTCCTGAATAAATGCCTCAATATCTTCATCTAATGGTTCAATATCAAAATTTATAACCGCTCTTTTTGCCGTATCAATATCTATAGGCGAATTTACGGTCACCATTATTTTTTCCATCATAAGGAATTTAATTATTTCGGCAGGTGTTTTTCTTATTTTATCAGCCAGTTCCCCAACGGTCATCGGACGATTAATTACAACCTGCTTAACTTCCTCAACGGATTCAACTTCTTGAACATGCTTTTTATGCTTAGATTGCACAGCTTTTTCAAGGCTGATTCTTTCCTGTTCTTCCTCTTTGCTTTTATAATTTTTTTCTTTTTTCTTTTTCTTATTTCTAAAGTCCTGATTAGCATACATATCAGGTGAAATTATATGTCTTTTAATAGGCGCTTTTGGAACTTCAGCCGTTTTGTTTGCCTGCTGTTTATCTTTTTGCTTGGCAGAATCTTGTTTTGCGGGCTTAGTTTCCTCTTTTGGTTGTTTTCCAAAATTCTTCCGCGTCAAAGAAGCAATATCCGGAATCCTGTTCTCATGCTCTCTTTTAGGTGGTTTAACAGGGGCAGGAGCCTCTTCTTTTGGTTTTTCAACTTGCTTTGGCGCAGGGCGCACAATTTCCAGCCTTGGTCTTTCTTTAACCGGCTCAATTACAGGAGCTTTGGGCTTTTCAGTGCTTGTTTTCACAACACGCGTAACGGAAACTTTTGGAGCTTCAGGCTCTTTTTCTTCTTTTACAGGCTCTTCAGGCTTTTCTGCCTTAGCTTTTTTTACAACAAACGCCTTTGGCTTTGCCTTTTTTTCTTCCGGCTTAACATACAGGGCGCGTATATTATCAACATTTCCCTGTGTCACAGATACGCTGTGAGATTTAAAAACTATCCCAAGCTTATCTTTAGCTGTTTCCATTAATTCTTTGGCTGATACGCCTAATTCTTTAGCAAGTTCGTGGACTCTCATTTTGCTCCATTATATATATTTACAATTAAACAATAGCACAAGCAAAATTTTAAGTACAGTCTTTACAAAACTATACAAAAAGTCTATTCATAAATTTCTTGAATTTCAAGCTTCTCAATAAAATTTTTATCTTTAAAAATATCGTTAACATCAGATAGCGGACAATTTGATAAAATGCGCATTTTTATCACAATATAGCTGCCCTTTTCATCATTTACAATCTTTCTTTCAATCTTTTGAATCTTATTAAAACCCTTATCCACAAGCTCATTCATCTGCTCAATATATAAAATAGAAGAAGAAAGCTTGATTTCCATCAATTTTGATTCATAGGATTTACTTGATAAAAAATTTCTTTCAAATTTTCTGACTAAAACAAGTACTATTAAAGAAAAAATCGTAGCCGTAGCTGCCATTAAAAACATGCCTGTACCGCACGCCATTCCGATTGCAGCACACATCCAAAGGGTGGCTGCAGTGGTAATACCATATATATTATTCCCATGGCGCATAACGGTTCCGGCACCTATAAAACCGATACCTGTAATTATTTGCGCAGCAATTCTTGCAGGGTCATTTACACCGGCAAAACCATCCATTATCTGCATCTTAAATGCAAAAATTGATAAAAGTGTAAAAACGCAAGCACCGGCACTTACAAGGATATGCGTTCTAAGACCGGCAAATTTCCCTGTTACCTCACGCTCAAGACCCAAAAGAAAAGCAAAAAGTATAGAAGCACCTATTCGAAGCAATAGCAAGCATTCAAAATTAAGCGCCTCACTAAAATTATTAAATGTTGTAAAATAAGCAATATCCAAATTATCTCCTCAAAAACCCTGATTAATAGCCATATTATGTTTTTATTTTGCTTTTTGGGTCAAGTATATCTCTTATTGTATCGCCAATTAAGTTATATGACAAAACAGCAACAAAAATTAAAAAACCCGGAGTTAAAAGCCAAGGACGATAAATTATATTTGCAAATTCCTGCGCTTCTTTGAGCATATTTCCCCAGCTTGCATCAGGCTGCTGAATCCCAAGTCCAAGAAAACTCAAGCCTGATTCAGCCAGAATAAAACTTGGCACAGATAAAGCCATTGCAATTATTACATAGCTTGAAGTCTGTGGTAATATATGTTTTAAAATTATTCTTGATTTTGAACACCCGATGGCAACAGCAGATTTCACATAATCCTGAGTTTTAATAGAAAGAACCATACCGCGCACAACCCTTGCAAAGCCTGCCCAGCCTATAAAAGCCAATATAATGGTAATAAGTGCAAATCTTTGCGAGCTTGTCATCCCTGACGGTAAAATAGCAGCAAGAATGATTAAAAGATAAAAACTTGGAATAGACATTACAGCTTCAGCCATCCTCATCATAATGTTATCCAAAACACCGCCGATATAACCTGAAATACCGCCATATAAAAGCCCTATGGGGAAAGATATAAAAAGCGCCAAAAAACCTATCGTAAGCGAGATTCTACCCCCATACAAGATTCTTGAAAAGTTATCCCTGCCGTTTATATCAAGCCCAAGAAGATAGAGTTCTCCGCCATCTTCTACATTTACAAAATGACGCTTGCATTTAAACAGCCCTAAAAATTTATATTCAAATCCTTTACTAAAGAATTTTAAATAATATTTTTGACTTCTATCCTGTTTATATTCAATACTTAAAGTATCTTTGTTAAAGACCCTTTTCCAGTTATAAGTATACGGTTTTGTAAAATCGCCAAGTTCATCAATAAAATAAACATTGGATGGAGGCGAATAAGAAAGAGAACGTTTTGAATAATTTTTATCATATACTGCAAAAAAATCTGCAAAAAATATGGCAACATAAAGAACTATTAAAACAAAAAGTGCAAAAACACTGATTTTATCTTTTAAAAATCGTCTGAGTTCAGGGTTTTTAATATTCATTATCCTACCCTCACTCTCGGGTCTGTTAGTTTTAATAAAATATCAGCCAAAATATTTCCCAAAATAAGCATGAATGAACCTATCATAAGACTTGCCATAACAAGATTTATATCTGATTTTAATACAGCTTCAAGGATAAGTCTTCCAAGCCCCGGGTATTGAAAAACATACTCTGTCAGTGCAGCACCTGATAAAAGTCCTGCAAATTCAAACCCAAGCATTGTAACAAGCGGATTTATAGCATTTCTTAAGGCATGTTTTACTATAACCTTATAATTAGGCAGACCCTTGGCACGTGCAAATTTAACATAATCACTATCTAAAACATCAAGCAAGTTTGCTCTCATCTGACGGCTTAAACCTGCAAGAGAAATGGTTGTTAAAACAAGGGTTGGAAGGAAAAGATGGTGAATAATATCAATAGTTTTTTCAATTAAATTCATATTGTAAAAATTAGCGCTTGTAAGCCCGCCTATTGGAAACCAGCCGGTTTTTTGGGCAAAAATTAACAATAAAATTGCAAAGAAAAATGACGGGATTGCCATACCGATTGATGAAAAAATGGTTAAAAGCCTGTCATAGACACTTCTATAGTTTAATGCCGCGATCACACCAATTGGTATCCCTATAATCCAAGTCCAAAAAAGTACACTAAAAGATAAAAGCAAGGTATTTAAAACGCGTTCTTTAATTTTTGAAGATACTTTTTCTCCTGTAACAGATGTTCCCATATCTCCTTTTATAAAATTTTTAGCCCAGTAGAAATACTGGATATGAACTGGTTTATCAAGCCCCAGTCTTTGTTTTTCATGCTCAAGTGTTTCTTTTGAAATTGAAGGGTTTAATTTTAATTCAGCCAAAGGATCAACAGGCGATAATCGTATTAAAAAGAAGCTGATAATTGAAACGACAATTATTATCGGCAAGCTTTGAAATATTCTTTTAAATATAAAAACCCATATAGACATCACTTGTTACTTTACAATCATACAGCCTGTTTTTAAATTAACCTGCTCGGCTACTTCCTGCTTTCTTGTTATAAAACTCAATAATATAAAACTATTCAAATAAGTTATTAAGCCTGTCTTGAATTTCAGCAGGGTCAATTTCATTTGTAATGCTGTTTATATCATAAGCAATTTGGAAGAACTTGGCTGCTTCTACTTTTTCGCCTTTAATGGATAGTGCTCTTGCAAGGTTATAATATGCAAGTGCATAGTTTGGATTAGCAGAAATAGCAGCCCTGAAACAATCGCTTGCTTTTTGGATATGTGCTAAATCATCAAGATAAATTACCCCTAAATTATTGTGAGCGATAGCATATCCTACATCATATTTTATTGAAAGCTCATATTCTTTAATAGCCTCTGATAATTCACCCATACCCCAGTATAAATATCCCAAATTACAGTGAATTTTGGCATTATTGGGTTCAAGCTCAAGCGCCCTTCTATAGATTATAAGTGCATTTTTATAGTCTTCCTTATCATAAAAAGCTGACCCTAAACTTATATAAATATCCAATTCCTTCGGCGTTAAAAGATAGGCAGACTGAAAAGCTTCAATTGCAGCATCAGTATTTTTTATAACATTTTGCTGCACATATCCTAAAGTCTGCGCTACAATACTTGTCCAATCCTGCTTTGGATTTAACGTTACAGCACTTTGATAATGTGATACCGCTTGTTCATATTCACCTTTCATAAAATAAAGATTTGCAATATTACTATGCAAAATAGCATTATTAGGGTGAATTGAGATAAATTTCAGATAAGTTGAAATTGCATTATCATAATCACCCATCTCTTCATATGCCTGAACAAGCCCTGAATATGCACTAAAACATAATGAATCAATCCAGCGCGCCATTTTATACTCAATAATTGCCTCTTCATGCTTTCCTATTGCACGGTAAATATCCCCTAAAAGGCAGTATAAAGGCGTAAACCCCGGGATTTTATCAATCATTTTAGTATAATATTCAATAGCAGAATCGAAATCTTTTAATTTACAAAGATAAAATGCTTTTATTAATTCAGGCAAAATCACCACTATTTTTATCTTTTGGAAAAATTCTTTTTTTGCTTCCTTGTCAAACGGTAAAAACAAGTATGAAAGTAATAATTCTACATTACTTTGAAATTTTGTTTTAAACGAAGAAAAAAACAAAACCTTTAGCAGTCTATGTTTTAGATAGTGAATCCTTGAAGATTTAAAAAATGTAAATCTTAGCGCATTGTTTGCTTCTTCTAAGGCATCTGTGTATCTATCTTTCTTTTTAAGGCATTGAGCCATCATATAGTGGCATTGAGCCCTGTCTGCACCGTTTTTGATAGCCAGATTAAAATAATTTATAGCCCTATCAAGTTCGCCCTTATGGAAAAATGCAAAACCTATTTTATAATATATTTCACCATTATCTATTAATGCTTCAGATGCTCTTTGGTACTGCGTTATAGCTTCATCAATATACTGCTTTGCCTGATAAACATCTAAATGCCAATCCATATAAAGGTCGCCAAGACGCACGTGTAAATCAAATCTGTTAGGCTCTTTTAAAAGAATAGTCTGGCAAAACTCAATTGCCTTTTGAATTTCGCCGTTTCTTTTAAATTTATCAATCTCTTTATTTATATTTTTAATATCACTGCTCAAAACTTTTTACCCATAATCTAGTATTTTAATTTTAATTTAGGCTAAAAAAACATGCAAATTTTTAACACTTTTTTAAAAATCCGATTTAAATTTGCCCATATGCAGGCAAAACGATAATGATACCTAAAAAAGAAAATGTACAAGAAAACATTTAAAAGAGCACTAAAACAGGTTAAATGTTTTTTAAATACTCTTCCGGCGCCAAAATTGAGATGACAGCAGGATTTAAAAGATATTTTTCTGCCGCTTTTGAAACATCTTCTTTAGTAACAAGGCTGAGTTTTTCTCTATATTTTTCTTCATAATCAAGCCCAAGCCCCATAATATAGTCATATCCTGCAATTGAAGCTAATTGCATATTTGTCTGTGAAAAATACTCCAAGCGTCCTAAGATATTCTCTTTTGCGCCATTAAGTTCCACATCCGAAACAAGATTCTCTGCCATTTTTTTAGTTTCAACAATAAATCCTTCAAGAGATTTTTGAATATTTTTTGGTTCCGTTCCAATATAATAATAAAACAATGAAGAATGGCGAAGCGGCTCAAGCGAGCTTCTAACAGTGTATGCAAGCCCCTGTTTATCGCGAAGTTCAACAAATAATCTTGAAGAAAGCCCTGATGAACCTAAAATATTATTCATAACAACAATTTTCGGGTAATCCTGACCAAATTGAGTATCTACAATGAGCCCTTTGAAAATTTGTGCCTGCTTGGCATCATTTTTTACAATCTTAATAATTTCATCTTTTTTACCTGCAGAATCAAAAGATAGTAAATTAGGAATTTTTGAAACACCATAATCACCGGAATTTTTCATAAAGTCGAATTTTTGCGTGAAGTAATTTACAATTTTTTCTTCATCCGAAAAATCACCTGCAATTGAAATTACTTTTTTGGAGTTCATAATCTGCGCTAAAACATCAACTACATCTTGCTTTTGAATCTTATCAACATCATTCAGTGTCTTCACCAAAGAATTTCCGTAATAATGATTAGCATAAATCCTGTCTACCAGAGCATCTGACGCCTTTATTTGCGGAGAATCAAGGTCAGATACTATTTCACCCTTGAGCTTAAATACCTCTTTCTCAAAATTGTCAAAAGTCGAATTTTGCAAAATATCTGCTAAAATTTCAAGAGCTAAATCAAAATCTTCATTTAAAAATAAGGTTGAAACCTTTATATAATCCTGCTTGCACTTTACAGATGTTTCAATACCGTTTGATTCAATAATGTTGGCCAAATCTTCAGCACTGCGTGTTTTTGTGCCCTTTAAAAGAAGTTTTGAAAAAAGTGTATAAATACCGGCATACTTTTCAGGTTCATCAATTGAAAAATAAGTACATACAGCCATTCTTGGCGTATTTTTAGTATTTTGCAAAATTATATCAATATTATCTTTTTGGATTAATTTCATTATTATCTCCTTATTTTTTTAAAACCGTATATCAGAATACCGCTCTTTAATACGGCAAACAGTTTTTATGCCTTCTTTGGCATTAAAATGCTTATTGAACATTTATCATTTGTTAAATACTTTTTAACAACGTTTTCAATATAATTTGTATCGATTTCATCCAACGCCTTTAAATATTCATTTGCAAGCGCCACATCTTCCATAACCGTCATGTAATGACCGATTGTATCCGCTATTTCAGAGACGGTTTCAGCACTTTCTGCAAAATTAACTTTTAGTCTCTTTTTTGCTTTATTTAATTCTTCCTCTGAAATTTTTGACAGAAGGTTAACCTCATTTTTTACTTCAGATATAACTTCATCTTTAAATGTGGGGTCAAAATTTGCCTCAATAAAGAAATTATCTCCATCCTTGAATTGATAATGACAGGTATCAATTTGATAAAAATGCGGTTTTTCGGGAGTTTCAATAAACTTTTGATTAAGCCTTGAACTTTTACCTTCTCCAAAAATTACAGAAATTAAATCCAAAGAAATTGTCTCTTTTAAATTTTTAGCCTTATCAGCCAAGAATCCGAACATAATATATCCTGTTTGAATTTCAGCCTCCTCTGTTAAAACAACAGGGGTTTTTATTGAAGTTTCAGGCACTCTTTCATCAGGCTCCAAAAGTTTTTTTGGAATAGTGTTTTGAAATTTAAATTCTTCAATTACTTTATTTATAATATCCTCATCATCAAACTGTCCTGCAATAATTGTTGTCATATTTTTAGGACTGTAGAAATTTTGATAATAAGCCAAAATATCATCCCTTGAAATTCTTGCTATAATTTCTTTTGTGCCTATAACATTTCTTTTATAAGGATGTTTTTCATACATTTTATCGTTTAATTTATCATAAACCTTGCGCCAGCTTCTATCCTGCCCCATTCTTATTTCTTCAATAACAACACATCTCTCGCGCCCGTCTTTTGGAATAGTGCCGTTAGGGTCAAAAGTCTGCCCTATTTCATAATCAGGCAAAACAGGGTCAATCATCATATCAGCATGCATATGCAATGCAAGCTCTAAATGTTTTTTTGGAATAGTAACATAATAAAAAGTGTAATCCTTCCAGGTTGCAGCGTTTATTATTCCGCCTTTGCGCTCTAAAGTGCAGTCAAATTCACCAGCCTTATACTTATGCGTACCTTTAAACATTAAATGTTCAAGAAAATGCGAAACACCGTTATTGTCTTCATTTTCATTAATTGAGCCGGTTTTTACCCATGTGCTTATATTCACCATCGGGCTTTCCTTTTTTGCAAGCACAAGCTTGTGCCCGTTATCAAAAGTAATTATCCTCAACGGTTCAGGCAAATAAGGATATTCGACCAACTTTTTTTCAATAATTTTTGTCATATTTTTAACCCCTGTTTCACAAGTTTTTCTTGTAATATCTTTTTAGTGCGTATCTTTTTCTAAATCAACCCTTAAAGCCTTAGCCTCTTTTAGATACACATGGTTTATTTCATTTTGTCCCAAATCAGTATTTACAACAATTAGCACCCTGAGGCATTTTTGTATGGAGTTTGGAACATCTAATTCCTGGTAACACATCATAGGAACCGTATCAAAACCACAGCAAAGACGGGCAAATTTTGCAGGAAATGCAGCATTTAAATCCTTGGTTAGCGTAAATATGGCAAATGCAATATCTGAAATTTTAATATTATTCTTTTTTAAAATTTCACCAACAAGCTCAACTGTCGCTTTTTCAATATCTTCTGCCGTATTTGATAAAACAACGGTTGCGCCTCTTATACCCCTTGCTGCACTTGTTAGCATTCTTCACTTCCTATTCTGTCCCCGCATTTTATTTTAGAACCTAAAGACCACGCATAGGCAGTCATTTCACCTTTGCCCTCAGGTTTTACGGTTTTTATCATAATGGCGCCATCGGCACATTTTACTCTAACACCATCCTTTGAAACAGATATCACTTCACCCGGCTTATAATTATCACAGCCTGTTGAATCGCAAAAATCCGTTTTTAAAACCTTAACAATTTTATCATTATATAAAAAGTGGCAGGTATTTACACCGCAAAACGCTCTGACTTTATTATGTATATCAGATTTTTGATTTTCAAAAGAAAGCTCTTTTTCTTCTTTTTTTATTTTTTTTGTAAAGGTAGCCCTGTCACAGTCCTGCGGACAAGGCTCAATGGAGCCGTCATGCAAGCCTTTAAGAGTTTTTATTATTAAGTCTGGAGATTTTTTTGAAATTTCATCAGATAACTTTATAAAATCTGTATCAAAATCAAGCTGAATCTTGTCTGTTAAACAAATATCCCCGGCATCAAGTTCTAAAACCGTTATCATTGTTGTAATTCCGGTTACTTCATCTCCTGACATCAAAGCTGCACAAATCGGATTTGCTCCTCTGTATTTTGGAAGAAGACTTGCATGGAGATTAATTGTATGAAATTTTGGAATATCAAGAACTTCCTGAGATAAAATCTGCCCAAATGCAAAAGTAACAAAAAAATCTGCATTATAAGATTTTAATTTTTCAATAATTTCAGGCTCTTTTGAGAGTTTAACAGGTTCCAGGACATCAATACCCGCACTTAAAGCTGCTTTTTTAATATTTGAATCCACTATTTTTTTGCCGCGTTTTGAAGGTTTTGGCGGTTGAGTTACAAGCGCTTTAACTTCAAATTCCTCTAAAGAAAGTAACGCTTCAAACGAAGGTATTGCAATATCGGGACTTCCAAAAAAAACAACCTTTATACTCAAAGCTTATTGCTCCCCTTCCGGCTTTTGAACAGAATCAGGGGCACCTTGAGCCTTTAATTCAGCCTCTTTAGCCAAAATCTTTTCTTCAAGCTCGGGCTCATTGATAAGTCTGTCTTCTTCCAGCTGCGGAAGATTATTTTTATTCAAAGCCTCGGTAGCTTCAAAAATATTTCTTGAGTGGTCAATAAATAAAATTCCATCAAGATGGTCATTTTCATGCTGAATAGCATACGCTAATAATTCGCCGCCCTTTGCCTCCATCACAAAAGGTCTGCCGTTCATATCAAGAGCCTTTACCATAACATCAGAATATCTGCGCACATTTACATACGCTTCAGGAAAACTCAAACACCCTTCTTTGACACAAATTGCGCCTTCTTTTTTAATAATTTTAGGATTCACAAAAACTAACGGATTGTACGGTTCGTTTTCAGCCGAAACATCAATCACAAATATTCTTAAATTTTCCCCAACCTGCGGAGCAGCAAGCCCGACACCATTTGCAGCATACATGGTATCAAGCATATTTTCAATTAAAGTTCTTATTTTCTTCGAAATTTTAGAAACCTCTTTTGATTTTTGTCTCAAAACGGGGTCTCCATAGCCTAATATTTTTAATATTGCCATAATTTTATGTAAAATCCTTGCATATAAAATAAAGTTTATATAAGGATTCTAACATAAATTTTCATATTAGGCTAATATTGAACCATCAATCAGGCTAAAATATATAGCATCAAAGGATTTTAGCTTACAGCAGATTTTAACATAACAGCCACCCCAAGCTGCTTATCAAAGGCGCTTGCACTAAATTGTCCGTCAGCCACATATTTTCCGCCCTTATAAGTAGTAGTGCCCGACCATACATAAGGAGATGCAAGCCCCTTATTTCTGTATCCAAGACCGTTATAATGTTCTGCAAAATCATAATACGTATTTACATCACCCTCAACCACATTGCCGTATTTATCGGTTGAAAGTGCATCTATAGCAGAACTTTCCCAGTCGTAGAATAATTTTCCCTGCGGATAATGAACCGTAGGGCTTCCGAGAGGGTCGCCGTTGTGCATATAAGTATTAAAATTGCCGCTTGATTCTCTCCAATGCAGTGCAGCGATTAATTCTGCAGGTATTCCCGTTTTATCAGCCACAGCTTGATATCTTTGCTTATTCTGTTCAAAATTATTCTTAAATTGCGCAAGTTCTGCCTTTTGAGAATCCGTCATATTTTCTTCAAAATCAAAATCCAAAGAAGATTCAGCCTTTTTATTCTTAGCCTCTTCAATCTTTGCCTCAAGTTCGTTCATTTCATTAAGTTTTACATCCAGCGCAGATTGTTCTGCGGATAATTCTTCTGATTTTACTTTTTCAACATTTTCACATGCCTGTTCATATTTTTCAATAGCAGCCTTAGTTTCAGGGCTTGCATCCTTCATTTCTTCTTCAAAAAGCCTATTGCGCTCCGCCTTAAGCTCATCCTTTTTAGTGTTTAATTTATCCAGTTCATCATTTAAGGTTTCCAGGCTGTTATTTAATTTTTCAAGCTCCTGCTTTTTAGCTTGAATCTGGCTTTCTAATTCTGCCTTTCTTGCCTTTAATTTTGCATCTTTTTCTTTATCTTCTTCTTTGCCGCTCGGAGATTCCAAAGAATTTAAAAGCCCCTCAAGATTTGAAATAGAAGCTTCCGTGCTTAAAATTGAAGATTTGCATTCCGCTATTTCGGATTCTTTTGATGTAATATCTGAGGCATTTTGGGTTAGATTTTCTTCAACCTCTTTTATTTTTTCCTTAGTTTCTTCATCAATTTTTTCATCTTTTTCAATGGCATCATCCATTACTTTCTTTGCATCATCCATATCTTTTTGTGCTGCCTGCACTTTTTTAGATGAGCCGTTTTTTATATTTTCAATATTTGTTCTATGGGTTTCAATTTCTTCTTGAAGTACTGATTTTTGCTCTTCAAGGCTTTTTGTGTCATTGCCGTTTATTGCATTTGCAAGGTTTTGCAGGTTTGAATCAGACATAATACTGCCTGAATTTACAGCCCCGCCTCCATAACTGCCGTAATTTCCGCCTGAAACAGGACTGCTGTATGATGGAGATATGCTCTGGACAGGTTCATAATCAGGGAACAATTCTGATTGCGGAGCTTCTTCCTCATTTGCCTTGGCAAGTTCTTCCAATTTTTTGGTAATATCTGCCATTGAAAGAGTATTTTTATCGCCATCCAGTTCCTTAACTGCATCTAAAAATTCTGTAATTTCATTATCAGAGATTTTACCATCGCCGTCAGCATCTACTTCATCCCTAATTAAGACTGAAGAAAATAATTTATCAAAAAATTCTAAAATTTTTTCTTCTTCATTATCTTCATTTGTTTCATCAGCTTCGCCAATATCACCTTCTTCATTGTCTTCATCAGCTTCATTAGCTTTATTAGTTTCTTTTTCTATTTTTTCAGACTTATTTTCTGTCTCATTAGTCTTTTTTGTCATTAATGTTTTAAATTCTTCCAAATTTTCATCAAAAACATCAATATCAATATCCAACTCTTCAACAAGATAATCTTCAAAATCTTTAGCGGTTTTTAAACCATTTGATGTCACAAAATCATCTTTGGCAGCTTTAATCGCATTTAGCCTTTCTAAATAATCGCTGTTATTTGAAGAATTTATCTTGTTAATATTCACTTTTTTAAATACCCTCAATTTTTACACGTGCAAAAAAATATCTATATATAAATCAAAAAATTATCAAGAGCACTATTTCAAAAGATTAAGAATCATTTACATTTCTTAAAAAATATTACCCCTTCGGGTAATTAAATTTAGAGAAAAATCTGAAAAAATAATTATGAAGAAAGGATGAAAAGGGTGAATATGCTGTATACACTTTTAAGATGGTTTTTGTATTCGCTTGTTATTCTATTTATCGCTTGGCTAATCCCCGGGATTCATGTTTCAGGCATTCAGTCTGCCTTAATTGCAATAGTTATTATAGGTTTGATTAATGCTATTTTAAAACCCCTTGTATACCTTATTACGCTGCCAATAAATCTGCTTACCCTCGGACTTTTCAGCTTAGTTATAAACGCACTTTTGTTTATGCTGGCAAGTTATCTTACCCCTGGCTTTGCAGTGGATGGATTTTGGAGCGCATTACTGGGTTCTGTTATCCTATCAGCCTTAAGTATACCGATAAATAAAATAGACAAAGAAATTTAAAAACAAGCAATTTTACAAAAACCATTACAAAAAAAATGCCCGCAAAAATGTATTACGGGCATTTTTTGTTATTTATCCGTTCTGCTATTAAAGATTGCTTGACAATGCTTCTCATATTAAAGACAATTTAAATAAACATTGTCTAAAAGGAGAAGCATCAAATGAAAGGGATAGTACTTGCAGCAGGAAGCGGCACCAGACTTTATCCAAGCACAATTGCAATTTCAAAGCAGCTTTTACCTATTTATGATAAACCAATGATTTATTATCCTATTTCTGTTCTTATGCTTGCAGGAATTAAAGATATTCTTATAATCACAACTCCTCAAGATATTGAAAATTTTAAAAAACTCCTTGGAGATGGCAGTCAATTTGGTATAAATTTTACATATAAAATTCAAAATTCTCCTGATGGCATAGCCCAAGCTTTAACCCTGGGTGAGGATTTCATTAAAAACGAACCTTGTGCCTTAATTTTAGGAGACAATATTTTCTATGGACCGGGCTTTACAGGCATGCTTAAAAATGCTGCAAAAAATGCCAAAAAAGGCTTTACAACAATCTTTGCCCATCAGGTAAAAAACCCTGAAAGATTTGGTATTGTAGAATTTGATAACAATAAATGCATTAAATCAATAGTTGAAAAACCCAAAAAACCAAAGACAAATTATGCAGTGACGGGTTTATATTTTTATGATAAAAATGCCGCAAAATATGCCAAAACCCTTAAACCTTCAAAAAGAGGGGAGCTAGAAATAACAGATTTAAATAATATTTATCTGAATAAAAAAACTTTAAAAGTAGAGATTTTAGGAAGAGGTTTTACCTGGCTTGATACAGGACTCCCAAAAGCCCTGCTGGATGCAGGCTCTTACATAAGAGCAATTGAAGAAAATCAAGGCATAAAAATCGCTTGTCTTGAAGAAATAGCACTTAGAATGGGCTTTTTAAATAAATCCTCAATTAATAAAACTCTAAAACACTATCCCGATAACGATTATTATAATTATGTAAAAGAAGTACTTAATTCATATAGCTAGTATTTTGTTCAAATTAAAATTACACACAGATTACACATAAAAAAACTCTGTATAAAAAATACAATGTTAAAATACAATAAAACCCCCAATACTAGAGGGTTTTCAATTTGGGCCCGGAGGGATTCGAACCCACGACCAAGGGATTATGAGTCCCCTGCGCTACCGCTGCGCCACAGGCCCGTGACGACTTAATGTCCAATTAAAAACGGAGCCTTATCAGTCAAGTCTGACATCCGACTAGCAACGCTTTCAACATAATTAAAATATCATTAAAATATCAAAAAATCAAGCAAAGATACAATAAGAATTTAAAAGTTTAAAATATTATTTCTGCGCTATATTGCAAAATAAAAGGGGCATTAAAAAATAATGCCCGTCACTAAAAAATGAGGAATAGAGTTTAAACCTAATCTGTGAGCTTGTCTAAAAAATTATAATATTTTTTTAGCACACCCTCTTGTTTGTTTTTGGCGTATTGTTCAAGCTGCTCTTGATTCATTTTTCTAAATGGCATGCCTGATAACATACGCGATACACCATCAGTTAAAACGGTACAGCCCATAGTCACAACACCGGCACCAAATAAACTTTTACTGTATGAAATTTTAAATAAATTATTTAAACTCAAAAACACGCACTGAACAGCTGTTCTGATTATTTTATTAACACCTCTTAAGCGCGCATCTTTATTAGCTTTTTCAACATCGCCTGTTTGTCTTAAAGTACTGTTGTAATCATCTGTTGATGCAAAATAAATAGAAGCAAGTACACCCAAAAGTGCTGTAAATTTACCAATATTGCAATTATTAACATTGGATTTTGTTTCTCTATTCAATGCACTACACCAGTTTTTTTCAATATGTTTTTTATAATGTTCTAAAAATTCAGGACTTGTAGTATCTCCGTCAAATTTTTCAGCTTGTTTTTTAAAATCCAAAATAGTATTCACAAGATTATAATCATTTTTTGGCTTGCTATATTTTGCTTTCCGTATAACACCCAAGCCCTCAAGCACACTGCTTACAAGTTTATATGGGTATATTGCAATTTCTTTAATAATTTTAAAAGGCGCTAAAGGCAGAGTATACAGTTCTTTTTTACTTATTTCAATATTTGTATGCGGTATTTTAGCAAATTTTTCATACTCTCCAATAAATAATTTACCGCAATCAAAAGTACCGTTTGGATTCTTTTGCACCTTATCAAGCATCCTGCTGTAGTGTTTCTTCATGTTTGTATATTTGCAATCAGAAAGAGCTTTATAAAAAGTATTCATTTCCTCTTTACTTGCATACAATTTAGAAACTGTAGCTTCTTTAAACTTTCCAGATAACGTTTTAATCGGCTTAAAATTCATTACGGATTCCATAACATTTTTGAATATCTTAGTATCCTTAATGTTTCTAAAGGCAAAACCACATCCAATACTTATAGCACAGGCGATGGCAATATTTTTAAAAGATAAAATATGTTTATTTTCATCTTTCCCCAAAAGCCCTTGCGTATTAGCTTCATATTTTGCAACCTCGTCATCACTTACAGATTCAACATAATTATTTATGGAGAAATGGTTTTGTGTTTTGGAATCATTTTCATTCGCCTTCATTCTCACTAAAGGTTTTCCTGTTGAAAGCCTTGAAGTTACACGAAACACAAGACTCAAAAGTGTATTTAAAATAGGAGCACCAAATGAAGAATTATTAACAAAGCTGGAAAATGCACCGAGCATAAAATATTGCGAGAGTGCTTCTTGTCCACATTCCAACAGTTCTTGTTTTTTCTTGCTTTTTGCTTCTTCTTTAGCTTCTAAATCGGTTTTGCCGTTTCTTATAGATTTATTATAATAATCATTTCCCATAATAAATGCTGCAGCAGCACCCGAAATCCCTCTTGCAACAGTTCTTTCATGCGCAGTATTATATTTTGCCTTATCTGGAGCGAGATTACTGTCAAATAATCTATAAAATTCATCCGCTACTTTAGAACAAACGCTTTTAAGTTCCGGATTATATCCGCCCTTACGTAGAAGTTTCTCAATATCTTCCAGTTTAAATTCACCCTTGGCTGTTTTTGCTGCACCATCAAGAAAAGTGTCGCCGTTTTGCAATAAGCCCCGTAAGGCTCTCTCACATAATTCATTTTCACCCGCCTTTCTAAACTTTACTAATGTTTTACTGTTTTGCAAACTTTCAATATGAAATTTGTTTGCAAAAGTATTTAATAATTCTAATGGCATTTTTACAAAAGGATATTTTAAGCTATCTAAGAAAGAATTTGCCTTTTTGTATAAATTTTCATCCCCTGATATTTGGATAAAATCGGGAGCGACTTTTTTAGACAGTTTTTCATAAATGCCATCTAAATATTTTTCTGATACTTCCTGCATTAAAGGGAGGTAATTAATCTTGCCTGTCCTAAGACCTGTAAAATTTACAGCACCTTGAAACCCGGCAAAAGAATCGTTACCAAAATTCTTAACCGATAATGGCATATAAAAATATCACCCTTATTATAAATGTTAATAGTCTGTTTGGGCATATAAAACGAGTAACAAAAATAATTTGCTATTGAATTGATATTTTAATAAAATTTTGTAATAAAAGTTTACAAAATTCTAGTGAAAGCCATATAAACCATCCACCATTTCCAAATTACTTATGTTGGCTTCGCAGCAGTCATCTGCTGAATTTTCGTCAAAAACCCGTGCTTTTTCTGCTTCTTGTAAATCCTTGCGCAAATAGTCGGCATTATCTAAATAATCCCAAGCTGTTTCTTCACCGCCGCCAAGCAAAGTCAGATAATCCGGTTCATTCTCAAGTATTCCCGAATTTGCAAATGAATCATCAACACCATGCCATGTATAATTTTCAGCAAGTCTATTAAAATATTCCTTAGATTTATGCTTATTAACTTCATCCTTCAACATTACAGCGTATGTAAAACCCGCGCGGTATTTAATCATAACAAACGGAGTTTTGCCAAAATAATTGAACAGTTCTTCTCCATGCTTTTTATCTGCAGGTCTTTTCTGATTTTCAACTAAAACTTTGTGCAAGGCATTTTTTGCCCTGTCATCTTCAAATTTTCCAAAGTTAATATTTTGAACATCATTCCGTTTCTGTACTCCATAATACCTCCTTGGGTATCCTGCATTTATTAAACCTATTCTCATCAATTCCCTCGTGTTTATTATTTTTTTATCAAACCAGACTATTTTAAAAAGGGTGTTTAAAAAGGGCGGGCTTATACAAAACATGCAAACAAAATAATTTGCTAGTTTGAATACATTTTGCTCTTTTTTATTAAGAAATATTAATCTGTTATGTATCCCGCAATTGCTGATTTAGCAGCAACATAAGGTGAAGAAAGGTAAATAAAACCTTTGGTATTCCCCATTCTTCCCTGAAAATTTCTATTCTGGGTTGCAAGACAAACTTCGCCATCACCCAATATACCGCCGTGTACTCCAACACAAGGACCGCAGCCGGATGGCAAGAATGAAGCACCTGCATCTACAAAAATATTCAAAAGACCTTCATCTGCAGCCTGCTTGAATACGGTTGGGGATGCAGGAACAATAATTAAACGTACATCAGGGTGTTTTTTCTTTCCCTTTAAAACGTTTGCCACAACTCTTAAATCTTCGATTCTGCCATTTGTGCAGGTACCGACAAATACTTGATTTACTTTTACATTATTTAATTCACTTGCAGGTTTTGTATTATCAACCGTATGAGGGCAGGAAACCGTACAGGGAACATCTTCGGCTTTAATTTCAATAGCCCTTTCATAAAGAGCATCCGCATCCATTTTAATTTCTCTAAAATCAGCTTCACGATTATGTTCTTTTAAAAATTCTAAAGTCTTTTCATCTGATTCAAAAAGCCCGCACTTTGCTCCAGCTTCAACTGCCATATTTGCAAGGGTAAATCTTTGAGACATTGTCATATTCTTAATAGTGGAACCTGTAAATTCAAGCGCCTTATATGTTGCTCCATCAGCTCCAATCATCCCGATTAGATATAACATTAAATCTTTACTTGTTACATTGGGGCGAAACTCACCGTTCACAATGATTTTATAAGATTCAGGAACCTTTAGCCATGTTTTACCAAGTGCAAAAGCAACAGCAATATCAGTAGACCCCATGCCTGTAGCAAAAGCCCCCAAAGCGCCGGATGTACAGGTATGTGAATCAGCTCCGACAAGAATTTCGCCCGGTTTTACAAAACTCTCAATTAATCTTTGGTGGCAAACTCCTTCACCTATATCAGAAAGCACAGCACCATATTCTTTAGCAAACTCCCTTATGACAAGATGAGAATTAGACAGTTCTTTTCTTGGGCTTGGTGCAGCATGGTCGATAAATAAAATTGTTCTTTTCGGGTTTGCAAGCTTATCTTTCCCAAGCTTTTTAAATTCCTGAATTGTCAACGGACCTGTACCATCCTGAACTGCTGCCACATCAACTTTTGCAATTACTAATTCCCCCGGTTTAACTTCATGTCCTGAATGTTCACCGATAATTTTCTGTGCTAAAGTCATACCTGCCATAACTTATTCCTCTATAACAATATCTTTATACTTATTATATTTAAAATATCTTAAAAAGGAAATAAATGTAAAATGTTTTTTGCACCTCATAGCGGATGCATATTTTAAATCTTGATATAAAATAAGAGAATGGAAAATAATTTAGAATATTTTTGCATACTGGGAGGCGGCGGCATTAGAGGATGCTCTTATACCGGCGTTTTAAAGGCTATAGAAGAATTAAAACTGAAAATTACAGGCTGGGCCGGGTCTTCCATAGGTGCTGTTGTCGCAACTTTATATGCTTCAGGATATACTGCTGATGAAATTAATATTGTCTTTAAAGATATCAATATGGATTTTTTTAAAGACATTAACTTAAGTCTGGGTAGAGACTTTGCACTCTCTAAGGGCGGATACTTTTATGACTGGATTAAAGATAAAATTGAAAGCAAGTTTTATGGCAGCAGTTATACAAAAGGCAAAATGCCTCCTGTAACCTTTAAAGATTTAGATAAAGAAATAGTAATATTTTCCGTAAATTTAAGATATTTAAACTTTTATGAATTTTCTAAACAGCAAACCCCGAATGCAGAAATAGCAAGTGCAGTAAGGGCGTCAGTTAGTATGCCAGGGCTTTATAAACCGGTTATAGATGGAAACGACTGTCTTGTAGACGGAGATTTGGTTAAGTGCACTCCTCTTTGGAGAGTAAGCAATACAATAAAAAATATTGAAAGCAGAATACTTGAATTTAGACTTGAAGATAATGAAACCGAAAAGAAAATAACCCATACTGCAGGATATCTAAATGCCGTATACAATGCCATTTCAGGATTTGCCACAGATTATATTATAGATTTATACAAAGATAAAGATAAATTTGATTACATTAAAATAAATCTGCCTGATGTTTCTGTCGTAGATTTTATGATTTCAGCCGATAAGAAAGCAGAAATGGCGCAAATTGGCTATAATACAACCAAAAAATACTTTATGGAAACATATCCAAAAAAGAAAAAACATCTTTTTGACACATATTATGAAATTCAGCTTCTATTAATGAAAATAAAAGATGAGATTGAAAAAGACAGAATTAAAAATGCATATATAATCTTAATGGAATTAATGTCATTTTTATGCGAAAACAAAAAATTTATTGATATAAAAATATATGAAAAAATCCGGGATTTTAAAAATATATTTAAAGAAAACTATAAAATTTCAAAATTCTTTTTCTTAAACGGATACAACTTAACAGATTTAGAATATACAAAAAATTTCAATATTAGCCTTATAAAGCTTTTAAATAAAAAGGTTTTGGAATTAAAAGAAGAAAAAAGTACCTGCAAAAGTATATAGAATTATTCAAAACAATAAATTCCATAAACTAAATCGTCTTCTAAACCCTTTACCACAGAAGGACGTACGCCAAAATTTTGGATAATAATTGAAAATGCATATTCTTTACCCATCTTTGATGTCAAATATCCGGTTAGAGAACTTACGCCAAATATAGTTCCTGTTTTTGCATACAAGTTGCCTTCTAAATCTTTCATTCTTCTTGAAAGCGTACCTTCGCCGGCTGTCATCATAAAATCTTTAATTTTAGAATTTTTATCAAGATACAAAAGAGCATCAGTCATCCATAATGTCGTAAATGCATTATATCTTGAAACCCCGGAACCGTCCGAAAGATTGATTTTATTATCATCCTTTATCAAGCCTGCTCTTTTGTAATAATCAAAAAACATCTCTTTGGCATTTTCAAGCGTGCCTAATGACACAGATGCAGCACCTTTTTTTTCAACCTGATATGCTTTTTTAATGTACTCATCTCTATCTTTTGCCCAAACACCACCAGCAAGCTTAAATACAACTTCCGTTGAAAAGTTATCACTTGTTTTTAAAATAAACACAAGCACATCTCCGATGGGACGTCTAAAAGAAGCGATTCTCTTGGCATCGCTCGGCACTTTTTTAGAATAAAAAGGCTTTGAATACGAAATATTATTATTGTCTAAAGCTTTTCTCAGCTTATATGTAAATAACTGCATTGTATCAAGTACAGGAAATTCTTTATTTAAATCACCTGCAATCGTACCTCTTAAAGAGACAATACCGGAATTTTCACCATAGTTCAAAGAAGGCACAATATTTGTTTTGTCCCCAATCTCCAGCTCATTTATAAAAGAAAACTTATAGTCATTCTTTTGTGAAATTTTGATATCTTTTTTATCTTTGAAAACCGAAAAATTAACAGTCACTGTATTATTATCAATGATGTAGGGAGAAATTTTAGGTGAATTTGGCCAAAAATCATCTACAGTCCAGCCATCTGGATAATAAACTTTATCAATAACAGAATCATCAATATAAAAATTTTTAATTTTCCCGGTATAGACCTTTTTTAAAGTTTTAATTAAATTATCCAAATCTGCTGATGAAAACAGAGGGTCGGCACCTAATTTTAAATACAAATTTTTATCTTTATCAATATAAATTATCGTCTCAAAATGATATTTTTCTCCAAGGGTATCAAGAGCTGCCGCCATTGTAAATATTTTCAAAGAAGAGGCAGGATTTAGATAAGTATCGGCACGTTTTGAAAAAACAGCATCACCATTTTCCATATCTTTTACAACAATGGAAATTATGGAATCATGCCCAAGACCAGTATTATCAATAGCTTTGCCGATAGAATTAAAAGCTGCCGCATGAGCTTTTACTCCAAAAATAAAAAGAATGAAACACAAAATAAATATTTTAAAAAACTTTTTCATTATAAAAGCGCCTCAGCCTCTTTAGTTGCATCAATATTTATATAACAAGGTTTAAAACCAAAATCATCTACTTTCCTGTTATCTAAATTAGGATAAGTATTTCTTATTGTCCTTACTATATCAGTGTTAATTGTTTCAAATAACCATCCTTCATCTTCATCCAACCGAGTAACAGTTTCACCTAAAGGCGCTGCTAAAAGTGAATACCCTGAATTATAAACATCATCCTTAATTAAACCTGTTTGTGAAAGCGCAAGAAAATAAGACTGATTTTCAACAGCTCTTGATTTTGCCATACAATCATATTGCGCCCGTCTTGTTTTTGGCCATGCAGAGAGATTTACAAGCATATCGGGTCTGTTTTCATTTGCAATATAACTTCTGAATAATTCAGGAAATCTTATATCATAACATATTGAAAGCCCGATTTTTAAACCCTCAATATTAATGATTAAAGGCGTATTCCCAAATTCCACAGCATGTGCTTCACCATCCGGCGAATAAAGATGAATCTTATCATATATGGCACACAGTTCGCCTTTACGATTAATTATCGGGCAGGAATTTTTGTAAATTTCTTTTCCCGATTCTAAAGAAGCCTTATCATCTTTTCTAATATAAGAACCACCTACAATATTAACATTATATTTTTTTGCAATGTTGGATAAAAATTCAACTGCATCTTTATTATCTTTTGCAAGTTCCCTAAAGCAATCCGTATACCAGCCAAGTGTCCATACTTCAGGCAGAAAAATAATGTCAGGAAGTTTTGATGAATCTGCATTATCATAAAAACCGGAAATCAAAGCAGTTATTTTATTACAATTAGCATTATAATCACCAATAACAGAGCTCATCTGAATTGCTAAAATATTTTTCAACATTATTTCTTGTATTTTTCCTTATAGTTCTTCAGGACTTGCAATTCTTCCTAAAATCGCACTTGCGGCAGCAACAGCAGGAGAAGCAAGGTATACTTCAGATTCAGGATGTCCCATGCGTCCTACAAAGTTTCTGTTTGTAGTAGATACTGCGCGCTCTCCTTTTGCAAGGATTCCGGCATGACCGCCTAAGCATGGTCCGCATGTGGGAGTTGAAACAGCTCCTTCAGCTTCAACAATTGTCTGCACATATCCAAGTTCTATTGCCTTCAGGTAAATATCCTGAGTACCCGGGAATACAATCAAACGAACATTTTTATGAACTTTTTTACCCCTTAAAATATCGGCTGCAATTTTTAAATCAGACAGTCTGCCGTTCGTGCAACTGCCAATTACAACCTGATTAATTTCCACATTACCAACTTTACTTATAGGTTTTGTATTTTCAGGTAAATGCGGGAAAGCAACCGTTGGTTCAATATCAGCCACATCATATTTTATAATTCTTTCATATTCAGCATCCGGGTCAGATGTATAGAATTTATAAGGTCTGATTGAACGTCCTTTTAAATATTCTTCAGTAATTTTATCAGGTGGAATTATACCATTTTTAGCACCAGCTTCAATAGCCATATTACATATTGTAAATCTGCCGTCCATAGGCATCTCGGAAATTGCACTGCCTGTTATTTCAAGAGTTTTGTATAAAGCACCGTCAACCCCGATATCACCAATTAAATGCAGCACTAAATCTTTAGCGCTCACCCATTTATTTAGTTTGCCGTTAAATTCAACTTTGATGGCACTTGGAACCTTAAACCATGTTTCACCTGATGCCATAGCACAAGCCAAATCAGTAGAACCAACGCCTGTTGAAAAAGCACCGAGGGCGCCATAGGTACATGTATGTGAATCTGCACCTATAATTAAATCTCCTGCAGTAACAATCCCTGAATCGGGTAAAAGCGCATGTTCAATCCCCATTCTGCCAACTTCAAAGAAAAATTTTAACCCCATCTCGCGGGCAAATTTTCTAATTAAATTAACCTGTTCTGCTGACTTTATATCTTTATTTGGTACAAAGTGGTCAGGTACAAATACACATCTTTCAGAGTCAAAAACTTTATCAACACCAATTTTTCTAAACTCATTAATTGCTACAGGTCCTGTAATATCGTTTGCTAAAGTAATATCAACTTTTGCACTTATTAATTCACCTGCTTTTACTTCATCCTTACCTGCATGAGCTGCAAAAATCTTTTCCGTGATAGTCATTGGTCTTGACATAAGTTTTATATTCTCCCTGTTAAACTGTATAAACTTACTTACTACTGTTCTTGTTTTGCACCTTGTTTTGCTTTAACATCCAAAAGTGCATTGTGCGCCATAACATATACTGCACAAGTTTTAAGATTATGAATATACCAAGCGCAGCTTTCTTGTGCACAAACTGAATGAATATCTTTACCCGATGAAATTAACGGACAAATAGGAATATTACCATTGTTTGACATAATTTACCTCAATTTCTACTTTTATACTACCCAATAATTTTATTTCATTGTTTTTTCTAATTCACGAGCCTGTCTTTGAAGATTACAGCTGGTTTCATCGCATCTTTTTTCATATTCTTTATAAATTCTTGTTCTGTTTATTACTTCATCAAAATCTACAAGATGAGCATCAAAATCAGGACCATCAACACAAGCGAATTTTACTTCGCCGCCTACTGTTACCCTGCAGGCACCGCACATGCCGGTTCCATCTACCATAATAGGGTTCATGGAAACCTCTGTTTTGATACCCTTGCCGCGTGTTAAATCAGCAACTGCTTTCATCATAGGCATAGGACCAACTGCAATTGCATAATTTACGGTTTCTTTATCCATAATTTCCTGCATAACGCCGGTTACAAAACCTTTTTGCCCCAATGAACCATCATCTGTAGTTATGAATAATTCACTGCAAGCATCCTTCATTTTATCCTGCCAGAAAATAAGGTCTTTATTTCTTGCACCCATAATCATGTAAACTTTATTGCCGGCATCTTTGAAAGCTTTTGCAATTAAATAACAAGGTGCAGCACCATATCCGCCAGCTAAGCAAACAACTGTGCCGTATTTTTCAATGTGGGTAGGCTGTCCCAATGGTCCTACAATATCTTCAATTTCATCACCCACTTCAAGTGAAGCAAGTTTTTTGGTTGTATATCCAACTGCCATATAAACAATTGTGAGTTCTTCGGTTTCTCTATTATAATCAGCAATGGTCAAGGGGATTCTTTCAGAATTTTTATCCGTTCTTAGAATTATAAACTGACCAGCCTTAGCATTTTTTGTAATAAAAGGCGCCTTAATCCTGATTTCAAATTGATTGGCACATAATTCTTTTTTATATAAAATCTTATAACCCAATTTTTCTCTCCTCGTTTTTAGCATGATATTTCTAGTTTATTATACTATAAAATTTTAAACATATAAAATCAATAAATAAAAGGCAGAATTTTACAAAAATCCTGCCCTGCAAATAATTCTTAAAAAACTAAGGTTTTTAAATAAAAAATTTTGCAACCTGCATAGCAAGCTGAGCATTATCGTAAAATGAATTGCTGCCTTTAGAATTATTGGCTACGTTATTTAAATGTGAATTATTAGTATTTAATAAATTATTATTGACACCCAAGGTTGATAACATATTGTTATAAACCTGATTTTGATAGTTATTTAAAAACGATAAATAATCATATCTGTTAGCTAATTCATTATTTACAAGTTCACTTCTTTTAGCTTCAACATTTTGCGCTAAGTCGCTCATTGCAGCAGCCCTCTTGGATTCAATATCATTTAAATTATCCATAAAAATTGAATTATTGACATTTCCGAATCTGCGCGCAATATCATTTTGCATATCTCGAATCATGGGGGTATAAGTATTTTGAATAGTGTTCACCCCTTGATTTAAATATGCTTTTACCTGATTATTGAGGTTTTTTACAGTATCATCAGAAAAAACATTAATATTTGGAATATTTTCATAAAATGATTTCTGTGCAAAATTATATGCAGCCTGCTCATAAGGGTCCATATTATATGTAGCATTTGCACCATTTTTAGTACTTTGCGCACTGCTTTTTAGCTGCCCGTTTACAGTAATAGAGGAAGATGGATTGTAAGTTTTTGTTTTAGATTTTTTAGACATAAAAATTTTCCTTTCTTTTCTTACGCAAAAAGAGGAAAATCAATTTCAAAATATAACAGCACCTATATTGTACCATATCCAGCCTTTTAAATATAGAGTAAAAATACTCTAAAAAATCCTCCAAAATTACTTTGGAGGATTTTAATTAAAACAAATTAAATAACATTCTATTCTTTTGTATATTCAGCATCAATAACATCGTCATTGTTATTTGAAGAATTTTGTTCGTTTGAAGAACCTTCTTGCGCTCCATCCGCATTTTGTGCATCTTGTCCTTCTTTTTGAACCTGAGCATAAGCTGCTTGGCTTATAGCATACATTGTCTGCTGCAAGTCTTCTGATAGTTTTTTAATTTCTTCGTGAGCTTTATTTTCATCAAGTGCCTTTCTTAAAGCAGTTTTTTGTTCTTCAAGTTTTGTTTTATCAGAATCAGAGATTTTGCCTTCAAAATCTTTCACAATTCTATCAGCAGCTGAAATCATGCTTTCTGCATTATTTTTTGTTTCAGCTTCTTCTTTTTTCTTCTTATCTTCTGTAGCATTTGCTTCAGCTTCTTTTACCATTTTATCAATATCAGATTCTGATAGATTTGAAGAATTTGTAATTGTGATTTTTTGTTCTTTATTTGTTGCTTTATCTTTAGCAGTAACATTTACAATACCGTTAGCGTCAATGTCAAATGTTACTTCAATTTGAGGCATGCCTTTCATTGCAGGCGGAATACCATCAAGTCTAAACATACCAAGAGACTTATTATCTCTTGCCATTGGTCTTTCACCTTGAAGAACATGAATATCAACAGCTGTTTGATTATCATCTGCAGTTGAAAATACTTGTGATTTTGAAACAGGAATTGTTGTATTTCTTTGCACTAAAGGTGTCATAACACCGCCAAGTGTTTCAATACCAAGTGTTAAAGGAGTTACATCCAAAAGAACGATATCTTTAACTTCACCTGCAAGTACACCAGCTTGAACTGCAGCACCCACTGCAACAACTTCATCAGGGTTAACTGATTGATTTGGCTCTTTTCCTGTATATTCTTTAACTAGAGCTTGAACAGCAGGAATACGTGTTGAACCGCCTACAAGAACCACTTCATCAATTTCATTTTTAGAAATGCCGGCATCTTTAATAGCTTGTTCAACAGGTTTTTTACATCTTTCAAGTAAATCATGAGATAATTCTTCAAATTTAGCACGGCTTAATGTCATATCTAAGTGTTTTGGTCCGTTGGCATCAGCTGTAATAAATGGAAGATTAATATTTGTTTCAACAACGCTTGATAATTCGCATTTTGCTTTTTCAGCAGCTTCTTTCAATCTTTGCATTGCCTGTTTATCTGATTTTAGGTCAATACCTTCTGTTTTCTTAAATTCTTCTGCAAGCCAATCCATAACTTTTTGGTCAAAATCATCACCGCCAAGATGAGTATCACCTGATGTTGATAATACTTCATGAACACCATCGCCTATTTCAAGAATTGAAACATCAAATGTACCGCCGCCAAGGTCAAATACTAAAACCTTTTCAGTCTTTTCTTTTTCAAGCCCGTAAGCAAGAGCAGCAGCAGTTGGCTCATTTACAATACGCAATACATCAAGTCCTGCAATTTTACCGGCGTCTTTTGTAGCTTGTCTTTGAGCATCATTAAAATAAGCAGGAACCGTAATAACAGCACTTGTAACTTTTTCACCAAGATAATTTGAAGCGTCATCAGCCAGTTTTCTTAAAATCATGGCTGAAATTTCTTGCGGTGTATAATCTTTACCATCAATATTTTTCTTAAAATCTTCACCCATATGACGTTTGATTGAAATTATTGTCCTGTCCGGGTTTAAAATTGCTTGTCTTTTTGCAAGCTGACCTACCAATCTTTCACCATTTTTTGAAAAACCAACAATTGAAGGCGTTGTTCTTGAACCTTCAGCGTTAGCAATAACCGTGGGTTTACCGCCTTCCATAACGGCAACTACAGAGTTTGTAGTACCGAGGTCAATTCCTATTGTTTTTGCCATAGTATTTTATCTCCTTTATAAATAGACTTTTTATTTAATACTTTAAATTTATCACCATAATTAATAAGATTTAAAAAAATAAACAAAAAATTAATATTTTAATTTTAATCAAATTATTATGATAAAATTAAATACATAAAGGTTAAAAAAATGGAATACAACATTGAGGAAGAATATTGCAAAATAATTCAAAGCAAGCTTGTTACACAAGAATTTGAAGCTGCTTTAGATAATGCAGAAAAATTGGTAAAATATGCCCCAAATTGCGCAAGAGGATATTATTATCAAGGATTATGCTATTATGCTTTAAATGATTTTGAATCTTCAATGAATAATTATGAAAAATGTATTGAATTAGACCACAGTTTCGCAAAAGCCTACTATAATCTTGGAATTGTTATTTATTATTTAAATAAAATTAAAGATGCAAAAAATTATATAGAGTATGCTTATAAATTATTTAAAACAAAAGGTGACAAAGAAGCATGCGCAAAATGTATTGAATCCCTTGAATTTATTCAGGAAGAGCACGGGCTATGAAATTTTTGCTCATTAGTGCAGTATTGGTTGGAGCTATAAGTTTTTTTTGCTGTGTAATAATTCTAAAATATTTTAAACTGTCAATTAAACATGAAAATCTAAAAATATATATTAAAAAAATCACCAATTTGGTAAGCTCTGCAAGATACGGTAATCTTTATTCAAGAATAGATTTAAACAAGGATAAAACAACGGAAGAATTATCAAAAAATTTAAATAATCTTCTTGAAAGCATCTTGGATAGAGATGTTATGATAAATGAATACGTCGAAAAAGAAAAAGAAGAAACTAATTTAAAAGAAGATTTTATAGCAAGCCTGACCCACGACCTAAAGGTTCCGATTATTGCACAGGATAATACATTTGACCTGCTTTTGGCTGAAAAATTCGGCACGCTTACAGATATTCAAAAAGAAGCAATTGTAAAATTAAAAATATCAAATATGGATTTGAAATATTTAATTGAAGCTCTTCTTGAAACGTATAAAGCAGAACACAAGGGTGTTTTGCCTAAAAAAGAAAGTGGCATACAAGTAAATAATTTTATAAAAGAAACAATTGAGCAATTATCAAGCATTTTTAAACTACATAATAAAAAAATAGACTTTACAACGGAACTTGCGAATAATTTCACTGCAGATATTGATATATTTTTAACCAAAAGAGTTATAAACAACTTAATTCTAAATGCCCTTAGTTACAGTGCAAACTCTGATAAAATTGATATATTCCTAAAACATACAGATAAAGGGTTTTCAATCAGTATAAAAGATTACGGCATAGGCATAGAAAAAGAAGATATTGATAAAATTTTTAATAAATTTTACAGCGGGAAATCAAACCTAAAACAAGCTTCAACAGGTTTGGGGCTTTATCTTTCAAATAAAATAATTAAAGCCTTAGGCGGCACCATTGAAGTAAAAAGCGAGAAAAACAAAGGTTCAGTATTCACTATCACCTTACCTGTGAAATAAGTTTTATTAAATTCATTGTTTATACTATAATTTTCTTATAAGTTGAGGTATTGTATGAAAAAATTTATTTTAACAATATTTTGTATATTGTTATCAAATATTTGTTTTGCACAAACTAGTAACGGCTATATTTCAAATAGAAGAGGTCTAATTATGCAAGCTTTAGATAATGGAGCTTTGGGTTACATTTGTCCAAAATGGGCTTTGGATGACAGTGATTGTCGTTCTGGGCAATTTGTATATTTTAACTTTAATAATGACTTTGTTGATAACCAAAGATTTACCGTTTCTAAAAATTATTATTTATATGCAAATGGGGTTTATAAATATATAAATAGAGAAAATCAAACCAAAACTGTTAGAAAAATAGAATTATACTCTAAATACTAGACCTTTTTATAAATATTTAAGTATATAGCAAGTAGGGCGTAATAAATTACAACACTTTTATAATAATATTTTAACACTTTATTATTTTCACACACTAAAAAACGGTGTTAATGACGCACCGTTTTTATAATTTATTAAAAGTATTTCGTTTCTATCTCTGGCAAAAATGCCATAAACACTATTTTGAAGCAACAAGTTTATTAATCGCAATTGTTAATCTTGATTTTTTTCTTGCAGCAGTGTTTTTGTGCAAAATACCTTTAGATACAGCCTTGTCGCAAAGTTTGTAAACATTGGAAAGAGCAGCCTTTAATTCATCTTCTGAACCGTTAACAGCAGCCAATGCTTTTTTAACAGCAGTTTTGATAGATGTTTTAAATGCAGTATTTCTTTCATTATTTCTTTGAGCAACAAGTACTCTTTTTTTTGCAGATTTAATATTTGCCATTTTTTCTTTTCCTTTTCTAAAGTTAAACCTAAACTGACATATATCTGCGAGGTTTAAAGTGAGTACCATAATAATACAAAAAACAAAGCTTAATTACAAGAGGGTAAAAACCATAAATAAGTTTTTTGCTTTAATGTTCTATACTGCACCTAAATAATATTGATACATTCTGTCACCCAATATAAAAAAGGCGATAATCATACTTGTTACAGCCATCAAAAGTACCGAAGCCGCACTTATATCCTTTGCAAATTTCACAAGACGCGAGTATTTATTTTTATAATAAGCATCCAGTGCAAATTCAAAAACAGAATTTAATAACTCCATCGCAAGCACAAGAGAATTTGCCAAAAGCAATACACAAAAAGCAATAATCGAAACCTTCAAAAGAATTGCAATAAAAAGTACTGCTGCGGCTATATATAAATGTTTTCTAAAATTTCTCTGCGACCTAAAAGCAAGATAAAGCCCGTCAAATGCATGACTTGCACTTTTTATAAAACTTGTTGACTGAAATTTTTTCATAGAAGATTTAAAACCCTGTCTTGAATATTTACAATAAAATTGTAATCTTCTTCTGTTTGATGGTCAAATCCAAGCAAGTGCAAAATTCCATGGGTAATCAAGGTTGAGACCTCATTTTTAACACCATCTTTTGCCTGTTTTTTTGCAGTATCAACAGATATCAATATCTCTCCCAAATAAATATCATCTTCCATCACCATTTTAAAATCATCGTCGGCAAATAGTGCAAAAGTTATAACATCGGTTGAAACATTCTTATTTCTATAATCTCTGTTAACTTCTTGAATTTTAGAATCATCCGTAAATAAAATATCAAAAGATATACTTTTGAATTTAAACCCGTTTAAACAAGAATTATCAAAAATTTCATCCATATTAAGCAATAAATTAATAATTTTTGACACTGTTGCTTCAATATCATCAGGTTCAAATCCTAAATCACCATCATATTCTGAATTTATATTATAAAGATATTTAATTTCCTTCATCATTTTTTATATCTTCTTCAAAGGGTTTGTCTGACACCTCTTTTTCAATTTCAGTATCTGTCATATCAGAAGTTTTTTGCTGTTGTTTCTTTTGAATACGTTTTTCAAGCTTTTCTTCAGCACTAGGCGCAAGCTTGATTTTATTTTTTACTTCATCCAAATCATTCAATTGCTGATATTTAATTCTATCATGCTGCATACCTCTTAAAATCCTGTTAAAAGTAACAGCAATAATTTTAATATCTTTTAAAGTTAAAGGGCTGTCGGATAATTGACCATCATTAAGTCTTTCTGTAATGATTCTGTTTATCATATTTTCTATTTCATCTTGACCGGGATTTTTTAGCGACCTTACAGCGCTCTCAACCGCATCCGCAAGCATTAAAATCGCAGTCTCTTTTATGGCAGGTTTTGGTCCTGGGTATCTGAACTGCTCTTCACGAACATTTTCCTTCCCCTCAAGCGCAACGGCCTGTGCATAAAAATGTCCTGCAAGTGCTTCTCCATGGTGCTGCTGGATAAAATTAATCACAACCTGCGGCAGCCCATGTTCTTTTGCAAGTTCAATCCCGTCTTTCACATGGGATGTTATAACCATCTTTGATAACCTGGGATTAAGCTTTGTATGAGGATTTTCAATACCAAAATAAGATTGATTTTCTATAAAAAACAAGGGGCGTTTTAATTTACCTATATCATGATAAAAAGCACCAACTCTTGCCAAAATAGGATTAGCCCCTATTGCTTCCGCTGCAGCCTCGCATAGATTTGCAACCATTAAAGAATGGTGATATGTTCCGGGCGCCTTATATTGAAGGTTTGATAGAAGCGTTTGATTGTGGTCAGCAAGCTCAATTAAACCGTATGGTGTTACAATTTTAAACATTTTTTCAATCAGAGGTATAACGCCAAGTGCTATAATACCTGTTAAAACACTTGTTAAAAGTGCAATCAATAAGTAAGCTCCAACCTCACCGATTTTAAGCTGATTTTCAAGCATTGCAGAAACAATGGTGCAGACAAAAAGTATTGCACCTGCCTGAAAACCGCATTTAATCAGGTCAAACCTTTTTGAATAACAGATATTTGAAACACAATAAACAGCAGAAACCGTAACAATTGTAAAACACATAAAAAGCTGTGAATCAAGGAAAAGCACAGCACTAATCAGCCCAAGTAAAAGCATGGTTGTAACAAAAGCGGTAACAGGAGTAGTAAATACTGCCACTATAATAGTTAGAGCCGTGAAAGGCATCATATAATTTGAAACATTTGAAGTTGAGATAATCATGCAAAGATACACAAGAATTATCGCAAACGAGGCAATAATAGACATATATTGATATGTTAAATATTGCTTTTCAAATTTCTTAATATAAATTAAAAAACACCCGATGCAAATACAAGTTAATAAAAATATCCCTAAAACCCCGGCTTTATTTAATTCCAAAGGATTGTAACCGGATTTTTTCAATGCATCTTTTTTAACTTGGCTTAAAGGTTCACCGGGCTTAATTATTGTATCACCTTTATTAAATGTAACAATAATAGGCTTTACTAAACTTTTAGCATTCTTTCTTGCTATATCGGTCGCATATTCATCAACAATTAAACTTGGGAGCAGAACATGCTCAATAATACCTGATATAGCCTTTGTCTGTATTGCCCCCGTAACACTTCCAAGTATATTTAAAACGCTGGTTTCATTTGCATAGTATTCAATCTCGCTCTCCGTAACTCCGGCTTTTAAATAAGCATCAATGACAGTATTTGCATTTGCAAAAATATTTTCAACATTATTGGCAGATGCTGCAAGTAGATATTTTACAATAGCTTTTTCTTTCTGGCTGTCAGGAATATCAAGAAGTGAAGAGAGCTCGGTTTCTTTATCTATTGCATCTTTAGATGAAAATTTAACTTTCAAAACATTTTCTTTTAAAGAGTTTAGATTCGCCCTGATATAATTCTCATCAACAGGCATAACAACAGGACGGATTTTACTTGCAATATCCCTTTTTATAACTTCAGTTTTTTGCGTATCTACAACTTCAATTCGCTTTTTTGCTTTAATGAGTTTATTGCTTACGCCATTTTCAACAATATTCTGGTAATAAAAATATCTTGAAGATAATATTATAGTAATAATTAAAGCAACCAGCAAAAAAGCAAGCGCGGTCAATATATTGGCAGAAATTGCATTATGCGGTTCTTTAATAAAGGAATGTAGTTTCTTCATAAGTTTTCAGTTCACCTTTTAAATAATTTTACATTATTATACAATAAATTTTGCCCTTGATTACAACTTTGTATTATACTGTAAAGCATGATGAGAAAAATTAATATTAACAGGTTTTTATTACTAACGCTTACAGCGTTTATTTTTAGTGCAAATTCAGCATTTGCATATCCTTGGATAAACGATTTGAAAACATTGTTTATCAGCAATAAGGCGGTTATCTATACAATTAATATCCGCTCATTTGGCGCAGTAGACAAAAATAACAACGATATAATTGAGCCTTGGCTTGGCGATACACCGGGCACATTTATCAATGCGCAAAAAAGACTTGATGAAATTGTAGAGCTTGGTGCAAACACTATTTACCTACTGCCAGTAACAAAGGTTGGTAAATTAAAAGCTTTAGGTACATCAGGCTCTTTATATGCAATGGACAGCTTTAATGAATTAAATCCGCAGCTTGATGATAAAAATGATTCAAAATCTGTCTTTGCAGAGGCAAAAAGCTTCATTCAGGCAGCACATAAGAAAAAATTAAGAGTAATAATTGATATGCCAAGTTGCGGCTCATATGATATGTCACTTGAAAAACCGGATTTGTTTATTAAGGATAAGCATGGAAACACTGTATATCCTGCAGATTGGACAGATGTCAGATTATTCAAAACAGTAAATTCTGATGGCTCATTAAATAAAGAATTATTGAGCAATTACAAAAAATTTGCAGATATGGCATTGGCACTTGGAGCAGACGGAATCAGAGCTGATGTTGCAGCAATTAAACCTTATGAATTTTGGAAAGAATTTATAAGCTACGTTAGAAAGTCTGATCCGCAATTCTTATTCATAGCAGAAGCTTCGACTTCCTGGGATAATCCTGCAAAAGATTATGTAACATACACAAGTGTTGAAGATTTATTGAAAGCCGGATTTGATGGTTATTACGGGGACTGGGGAAACTTTGGAAAAATTACAAAAGCAAAAGATTTTCACAAACTTGTTGCAGCTGATAAAAAAATAACAGATAAATTTGATGGTCAAAAAACAACAATGGCAACTTTTGCAACCCATGACCAGCAAAGCCCTATGCTTATTGGCGGTGAAAATTATTGGGATATGGTTCTTTGGCTTACAGCCACATTACCTTTAAACAGCTATTTCTTGGACGGTTTCCCAACCGGTGATACTTATATTTACAAATATGAAAATCAAAAAGCTGCAAAAACTTTCACAGATGATGATCAATATTTTGTACACAGAGGCAAAATTGATATATTTAATGCTGCAAAAAGACCTGATGGCGGCAAAAAAGAACTTAAAACAAAATATTTAACTGCACTTAAATTTAAATACTGGGCAAAAAATCTACTTATAGACGGTAAATATGTTCCACTAAATACCGGCAATCAAAGTGTTTTTGCATACGCAAGAACCAATGGGGCAGATGCCGTTGTTGTAATTGGCAATCTTGATAATAAAAACAATATAGAAACAAGCATATATATACCAAAATTAAAAGCTACGAGTTTTGTTTCTCCAATGAAAATGGGCGAACCTCCGGAAACAAAAAATGGCAGACTGCTTGTAAAACTGCAACCGGGTGAAATTCAGGTATTCATGTTAAGTAAAGTTCCGGTTAAATAGAATAAATACAATATTTAAAAGCTCTGCCAAAATGCAGGGCTTTTAAATTTAAATCAAATTGCTAATTGAAAATTTCCACTGCCCTATCCAAAATTCCAAGGCATTTTGCTATTACAATCCCGTAATTTGTAATAGACACATTATTGTTAAGCGAAGATTCTATCCTGTTTAGCACTTCGCGCCTGTTTGTCATGCATGCACCGCAATGAATTATTAAAGAATATTGTAAAATATCAGATGGAAAATCATGCCCGGCATAATGCTCAAAAATTAGGTCTTTGCCAGTATAATTTCTTATTAAATCAGGAATTTTTACTCTTCCTATATCATCCTCAATAGGATGATGAGAACAGCTCTCAAGTACTAAAATTTTATCCCCGCTGCAAAGAGAATCAAGTTTATTTGCTCCGGTTAAAAAGGTCTTTAAATCCCCCTTAAGACGTGCAAAAAGAATGGAAAATGAAGTTAATTGAATACCGCAAGGAACAATCTCGTTTACTTTTTTAAAAGCCTGCGAATCCGTTATGATAAGCCTTGGCAGCGCATTAAGTTTTCCTAAAGCACAATTAAGCTCCGTTTCCTTCACAGTAATAGTAACAGCCCCGATATCAAGCAGTTCCCTTAAGACATTAACCTGAGGTAAAATCAGCCTTCCTTTTGGCGCCTCTTTATCAATAGGTATTACAAGTATAACAACATCAAGAGGCTTAATAATATCAGATAAAATTGGGGTTTCTTTAATAAAATCTTCCGGTAAAATTTTAATTAATGCATTTTTAAATTTCACTGGAATATTATCATCGTAAAGTGCAGATAATTTTAAAATAAAATCCGCCCTTTTTTCAAGCTCCTCAATATCTTCTTGAGGCATCTTACCAATATCCGTCTTATTTAAAACAACAAGCAAGGGAATATTTTTCTTCTTAATTTCATTAATAAAATTAAAATCAGCAGCATTCAGCGGATTGTTATCAAACACAACAACGGCAACATCTGCTCTATCAAGTGCCGTGTAACTTTTTTGAACCCGAAGTGCTCCTAAATTACCAATATCATCAACTCCTGCCGTATCCATCAGAACAACAGAACCGATGGGCAGCAATTCCATTGATTTTTGATTAACATCAGCAGTAGTTCCAGGAGTATCCGATACAATAGATAATTCCTGCCCGATAATCTTATTTACAAGTGATGATTTACCCGCATTCCTATTGCCAAAAAAACCTATATGAAGTCTGTTTCCTTTGGTTACTTTCACAAAAATATTCCCCACATTTGGTATAATGATAATTATAGAACTTTACTGTATAATGTAAATAATAAATATATGGTGTTATAAAAAAGGAGAAAAAAAGGAAATGGCAAGAATCCTTATCTCAATGCCTGATAAGTTCCTGGAGTCAATAGATAAGCTGGCTGATACCGAACAAAGAACAAGAAGTGAACTTGTGCGCGAGGCACTCAGAAATTACATCAAAAAAGGCAATAAAACTGCACCAAAACAGGCAAATTTAAATGCAAAACTTTTAGAAGACCTGTTAGACTAGTTTTAAAATTATATTTTTTCAATTTCATTCATTATTTCTTTAATTTCTAAAGAGATAATCATATCTTGCACATTCTTGCCAAACACTGAACCATTCCTGTGTTCCATCACAATTGTATTTTCAAGATAATTTTTCACCATCTTTGCAAAATCAGCTTTTTTGTATTCACCAAATCCTTTATTTTTAAAAAGATTATGAAGATTCTTTGTCATTTTAAGATTTGAGTCAAAATCAGCCATACTGCAGTGCAAATTATTTGAAAAGTTGCTGTTAATGGCATTTATTATTAAATCTAACGGTAAAATGTCTTCAAATTCCCCGGCTTTTATAAGGTGGATTTTATCTTGAACCCTTAATTTCGTTAAAATTAACTCTCTTGTTTCAAGTGCATCTGAATCAAGAAGAATAAATACAGGAAGCTTAATGGTATCAATCATTTTATAATATTTTCTTGCAACCTGGTTTTTACCCCCGGCACCAAGCACAAATACACCCTCTTTATTAAAATCATACCCCAGATAAGAGGCAAATTTTGATAATAAAATTTCTTCAGTTGCACCCTCAGTTAATACAACCTTACTTACAGGATATAAAAAAGAATGCTTCTTTCTTAAAGAAAAAGTATCGGTATTTCTGCTTGCTATACAGGCTTTTAGTCTATCCAAATTTAAGGGGAGCAAGGTCTCGTCTGACAAATATTTGATTGCGCCAGTTAAGTTCAACCCGGCATTTAAAAATTTAAGCTCATCTTCTTCAAGCTTAAAAATATTTTGTTCCTCTTCTAAAATCACATCCGATAAAAAAGAATCATATTCATAAGGAATTGAAGAATTAAATATTTCAGACACCATAGAGCAAAGTTCATCAATACTTAATGATTCCATTACAATTCCCTTGGAATCGGATATTAAAAATTTATTTAAAATATCCTTAAATACTCTTTCATATCTGTCATAAACAGGTTTAAATCTTGTAAGCCTGTCAACACAAACCTTGATATAATTTTTTGGAATCTTTTTGTACTTCATTATTCCAAACTTTACAAAAAATTCAAAAAAATTGCAATTCTTTAATATAATATAAATTAATATCAGCATGCTTTTAGGGCAATTTTTTTCATCTGCAGGTTTTTAACATATTAGCAGGGAAAGTATTTTTAGAGCATGATTGAAAATATAAAGCTAAAACAACCGGCACAAAAGATAAACAATGTTCATAAGGTTGAAAATAATCAAATTTCTAAACCTTATGGCACTACTGCGCCTGCTTTTAAGGGTAAACTTATTAATTTCCCGCAGCCGGTATCAAAGGGAGAAATTGGCATAAATACGCAGCTGACCTCCCCAAAAGATATTAAAATGTATAACGCCATTACTCAAGTACTGGCTACATCTATAAATGAAAAAAACAGCCCGCTTGATAATACTTCCCGCCTCACAAAGCTTGATGCTCTGCTGAAAAATGGTACTCTTTTAAATAAAAATTCAAACGATAATTCAAGCACCCTTGAAAATCTATATAAAATCGCAACAACACAAAGGGCATCCGGTTTTGACAATGCAAAAATATTAGGTCAGACGATTGATGCTATTTATGCACCTGAAACAATAACTCAATTCTTTGGAGATGTACCCCCCCAAGCCAAGGCTGAGATTTTAAGAAATCCAAACCTGGATGATAAAGTCAGACAAAACCCGGCTCTACTTGATGTTACAGGTTCAGGCACATGTGTTTCGGCAAGTTTTGAATATCATATGGCAAGAAAACATCCTGCAGAATTTGCAAGATGGGCAGAAGGACTGACATCTCCTAATGAAGCAGTAGAACAAACCATAAAAGCTTCTTCCTTGAATCCAAGTTATTTGGAAGCATATAATATTTTAAAAAACATGTTTGAAATTAAACCTGAAGAAATAGATTTTAACTCTCAGGAATTTAAAATCAAATTACAGCCTGATAAAAATGCTAAAATTCGCGCCCAAATTCAAAACGGTTTTTGGGATAAGGGCGAAAGAAGCATTCTTGATGTTTACATTCAGTCAACATTTATGCAGATGGGTTCTGAGCAAACTTATAATTCACTCATAGACAAAAGAGAAGGTAAATTTAATTCAAACCCGGAAGGACTTGGAGAATTTGAAAAAATATTTATCGAAAGCATCATAGAAAACAATGAAAGACTCTCTATGGTTTATCAAAGGGTGGATGAAAAACAAAATTTGATAGGCTGGGGCTGCGATTTAGAAACAATTCAAAAACACATAACCCAAACTTTGGATTTAGGTGAAGATGTAATCGTAGGCTATGTTTTAACAAATGAAACAAGCGGGGACACCAAAAACCCTAACTATGTAAATACACCTGACAACAGACCAAATAAAATTGTAAACGGGCATGAAATAACAATTGTAGATTATAAACAGGATAAAAACGGCAATATAACATTCATCTGCAATGATACAGACGATGGTTATGCCGGCTTAATAGAATATTCTGCAGATTACTTGATTCCAAAAATCCACCATGCTGGATACCCTGCAAAAGTAGTTGAAGCGGATTATGAACGTATAACAAACGCCGTATATGGTATTAATAATGCCGCATAGGCAATTATTTTTCACCAATTTCCTTACCTGTTTTATCTATCTTAAATCTACGGCCATTTGGAGTTCTAACATTCGCAACACCATTTTTAAAATCATCTGCAAAGCTATATTGAAAATCAATTACAATCTTACCGGTTTTATCTATATATCCTTCTAATCCCTTTTCATTTTTAACTCTTGCAAGTCCTTCGTAAAAATAATCAGCATAATCATATTTGCAATCAATTACAAGCTCGCCATTTTCATTTATAAAACCATACAAAAGCCTAAAGCCATCATATTTACTAACAGCAGCATATCCATCTTTAAACTTGCTGCTAATTTTAACATCATAAAGTTCAAACTTTTTCTTAAAATCTTTCCCAAAGTATATTGCTTTTGGAGCAATGTTAACCAAAATATAATCGTCAACAACCTCGATCTCATTCTTAAATTGCGGTTTTAAAACAGTTTTTTCACCATTTAATGTTTTTACACCCCAAAGATTATGCTCTTTATATGCAAAATACTTTTGTCTTCCATAAAGTAAAGAGGACACAATTGATATTTCTTCATACTTTGCATTAATATTATTTTCTCCATCAAGATCAATACCCCATTTATATATTTTTGAGCCGTTAGTATCTTTATCCTCTTGCCAAAATGGCATATACAAAGGATATTTATTTTTTGCTTTTTCATATTGCTCAAAATAAGCAGAAGTGGCATTGTTATCAATAGGTGTTTTTACACCATTAGCATCAATAAAAAATATACTTGCTTCTTCTTCATCTTCATAATCGTCATAATTTCGTCGGATATTGTAATCATCAGAAGGACCTGCTACAAAACCGCCGTTTTTTGTTGAATAAAGATACTCATAATCTTGCTTGTGATCTTTATTATTCACGGGCTTAATGAGCACCTTGCCTGTTTTATTCATTACACCGGCAGTTTCATCTTCGTTTGTTTCAATAAATAAGATTAGTTTTTTAAATATAGGTTCAATAAATATACTAAGATAATAATTTGTAAGTTTTTTTCCTTTGTTATCTGCTAAATAGTAGCCTTTTTCATCTTTTATAATAACAAAATCTTTACTATAATATTCAATTGAAGCATTGGGTATTTCTAAAAGTTTTTTACCATTTAATGAGTATGCGACATAGGAATGAAATAATTCTGCATAATAACCACCTTCATCTTCTTCATCTTTATATACACTAAAATAAAGAGGTTTGATTACAATTTTTCCATCAGAATTTTTAACTCCTCTGTAAGCATGGTAATAATCTCTGGTCGAAAATATTTCATAATAATCTCCATATCTGCTTTCTTTTGCGAATGCATTATTTTGATTGAAGCAAAAGACTATAAGAACAACGCTTACAACAAACAGAAAAATTTTTTTCATAAATCCTCGCCAAGCATTTATTGCAAATATTATAAACATAATATTTGCAATAACACAAGAATTTAAGCCGTAAAAAACAAAAAAGGCGGCACCCAGATTCGAACTGGGGATAAAAGCTTTGCAGGCTTCTGCCTTACCACTTGGCCATGCCGCCATAAGGATTAACTCCATCTTTATAAATGTTATTAAAGACAAAAAATAATGTCAAGGTTAATTTGGATTAGCTAAGTTAATAAATTTATTATTTTTACCCAAACCTATTGAAATTAAATATTTACCCCGTATAATGATATAACAAGATAACTAATAATTTTTGAGGTAATAAAATGAAAGAAAATACACATCCTGATTACAAAAAAACCACAATTAAATGTGTTTGCGGAAATGAAATCGAAACAGGCTCCGTTGAAGAAAACATCACAGTTGAAATTTGTAACGCTTGCCATCCATTCTATACAGGCAACCAAAAGATTTTAGACTCTGAAGGAAGAGTTGAAAGATTCAAAAAACGTTACGAATCTAAAAAATAAGTTTGTAAACAAAATTACGCGGATACAAAACATGTTTTTAAAAGTTGTGTATCCGCCTTTTTGTAAGCTGATTAAGCAAAGAATAGCACAGGGGAGCAGAAAATGGCAGAAAGAAAATTGCAGGTTAATTTAATATCAAAGCCGGAAAATATCTTAAAAACTGTTTATACAGCCTGCAGAACATGCTACAGTGCAAAGCTCCCGATTGAGGTTTATGACGAGGCGCCTGACAATGAAAAAATGTTAACCCTTATAAAAAGAGTGATTTCATCAGGGCATTTTTCGACAATTGAACATATCCAATTATCTTTTGCCATATCAAATGTATCAAGAGCATGCACTCATCAGCTTGTGCGTCACAGACATATGAGCTTTTCTCAAAAATCTCAAAGGTATGTCAAAGAAAAAGGTGAATTTGATTATATAATTCCAAATTCAATTCAAAATAACCCAAAATTAAAAGAAAAATTTGAAAACTTTATAAAGGAAACTTCATCTCTTTATCAAGACTTTATAAATGAAGGAATCCCTGCTGAAGATGCCAGAAGTATTTTACCAAATGCAGCAGCAAGCTCACTTGTTGCAAGTTTGAATCTCAGAGAACTAATCCACCTTGCAAACTTGAGACTATGCACCAGAGCTCAGCTTGAAATAAGACAGATGGTAAAAGCTATGTGCGATGAAGTTATAAAAGAAGAGCCATGGCTCACTGAATATCTTGTTCCAAAATGCCAGAGATTAGGTTACTGTGATGAAGATAAATCATGCGGCAGACTTAAAACAAAAGAAGAACTATTGAAAACAGTATAAAGAAAGGATAAGCCCACAAAATGAAAGATATGCTGGATAAAATCCAAAAAATTGAACAACGCTACAATGAACTTGGTATTACCCTTTCTGACCCAAATGTTATTGCTGATTATGAAAAATTCAGAGACCTTTCAAAACAAAGAAAACAGATGGAAGAAACTGTTGCAACTTATAATGCCTATAAAGAATCAAGAGATGCCATAGCAGAGGCAAAAGAACTTCTCCATGGTGAAAAAGACCCCTCTATGAGAGAATTTTTAAATAATGAAATAATATCAAATGAAGCAAAAATTCTTGAGTATGAAGAAAGAATGAAGGTATTGTTACTGCCCAAAGACCCTATGGATGACAAAGATATTATGCTTGAAATAAGAGGCTCTGCAGGCGGTGATGAGGCAAATATTTTTGCAGGCGACCTTATGAGAATGTATATAAAATTTGCAAACAATAAAGGCTGGCAGACAAAGATTCTTTCTATAAATGAATGTGAAGCAGGCGGTGTTTCAGAAGTTGTTATTTCAGTTAAAGGCGGCGATGACATTTATTCACAGCTAAAATACGAAAGCGGCGTACACAGAGTTCAAAGGGTTCCGCAAACAGAATCGCAGGGAAGAGTTCATACATCTACTGCAACTGTTGCCGTTATGCCTGAAGTTGATGATGTTGAAGTAGAATTAAACCCAAATGACCTTGAAATCTCAACAGCTCGCTCAGGAGGCGCCGGCGGACAAAACGTAAACAAGGTGGAAACTGCAGTGCGCGTTGTACATAAACCAACAGGCTTAATGGTATTTTGTACAGAAGAACGTTCTCAATTGCAAAACAAAGAAAGAGCCCTTCAAATCATTAAAGCAAAGCTTTATGACATGGAAGTGCAAAAACAAATGCAGGAAGTAACAGATTTAAGACGTTCACAGGTTGGAACAGGTGACAGGTCAGAGCGCATCAGAACCTATAATTTCCCGCAAGGAAGGCTTACTGACCATAGGATTGGACAAAACCTTAATGTATGGACTGTTATTGAAGGCGAACTTGATGAATTAATCAAACTCCTTATGGAATATGACCAAAAATTAAAATTAGAAAAGCTCGCACAAGAGTAGCTTTTTAAAGCATTAAAACATAATTTAAAAAACCGCCTTTAGTTTGGCGGTTTTAATTTACTTATATATATTCGTATACACCCAATATGAAGCGTAAACTTTTTTAATATAATTTGCAGTTTCAGAATATGGCACATTTTCTACAAATTCATCAAAATCTTTATTAGTATTGTTTGAAAGCCATTTTTTAACAGAGCCCGGTCCTGAATTATATGCTAAAACACAAAGTGCTTCATTTCCATTAAATATCTCCATTAGATAAGCAAAATATTTAACTCCGAGAGAAATATTATATTCAGGTATAAACAGTTTGTTTGTATCATAAAGATTATAATCCATTGTTTTTGCAGTACCGGGCATCAATTGCATTAAACCCATAGCACCTGTTGAGCTTACAGCTTCATTATTAAAGAAACTCTCTTCTCTTATAAGAGATATCATTAAATATGGATTAATATTGTATTTTTCAGAATACTTGCTCACATATTCTCGATAATACAAAGGATAAGCAAATTTGTATTTTTGATTAGAAAGTGAAATATTTTTTGGATTTTTTATAATCTCATCTCTTGCAAGTAAAACAGAATATGCTCGCCTTCCGCTTCTTGCTGCAATCCAGCTATTTAATGTAGCATCATTTATTTTAAAATTTTGTATAACATCATAATCACCAAGTGTCACAAATTTATTCAATAATCTGTATTCCTTACCCGTAGATTCAAAGGCAAAGTCATCAAGAGAAAATTTATCTTTAATTTTCATTTTAGGATTGGTATTGAATGCAGATTTAGAACCTCTTAATATACTATTGGCTCTGAATGCATAATAAGAATTTGGAAAATTATAAACAATATTATGCAAAAGTGACCGTGCTATTTTTTTGCGATTCATTTTATAATGAATTTTTGCCGTCCAAAACATAATCTTTGGCTGCACATTATAATCAAAATAAACATTCGTATAAGCTTTTGAAAGCTTTAGTGCAGAATTATAATCTTTGTTTTTATAATCATTCCAAAAAACAAGCCATAAAGAATCCGGCGCTACAATAGAATTTGGATAAGCCTGGTATATTTTCTCATAATTCTTAATAGAAGAATCATAATCTACATATTTTGAATATAAAAATAAAGCTAAGGGATAGGAGCTTTTATTCTTTGCGGCTAAAACAAGGTTATACGCAGCTTGTTTTGAAGGCAGGTTTGATTTTCTAATATAAAGCCCCATAATATCAAGGATTTCTTTTTCAGCATCAGGAGATTGTTTGAAATCAAGACCAACGCCTTTTAGAACAACTGAAGACAACGTATCAATATTTGATAATTTGTCATAATTTTTCGTTAACAAAATCCATGATTTTTCAAATGACACATCAGTCAATATTTCTAAAGAGCGCGTGTAGTAACCATTTTCATATAAAGCATTAGCAATATATAATTTATCTGAATAAGAAAGCATATTATCTTCATAATTTTGCAGCAGATTAATGCAATCCAACGCAAAGCGTCCAAGAGGTGCATATTCAAGGTACTCAATAAAATATTCTTTTGCTTTAGTTTTATTGCCGGAATCATAATACAGTACACCGAGTTTATAAGCGGCAGCCTTTGAAAAATCGCTTTCCGGGTATTTTTCTACAAGTTTTCGAAGATATTTTTCAGCCTTTTTCCTATCACCCAGTTCAAACTCAGATAATGCCAGCTTCCAAATGCTTTCAGGAGCAACATCGGTGTTTTTGTATACTTTGGCAAATTTATGATATTTTTTAGCAGCAGTTTTATAATCCTTTAATTCCCAAGCACAGGTAGCCTGACGATACAAAGCCGGTCCAGAATAAGTTGATAAAAAAGAAATCTTCTTAAAATTATAATAAGCATTTTGATAGTCGGTTTTTTGATAAAATTCAAGCCCCTGCTTATAGATTTTACCTGTTTCAGCATCAGCAAAATTTAATACAACCTTCAAGATAAACAAAACAAAAAAGCCGGCAAATAATAAAAGCGCCAATAAAAATAAAAATTTCTCTTTTCTCATAGTAAAAAAAATTATAGCATAAATAAAAATTCGGGACTAAAACTTAACAATTGCATTAAAAAAGCGCCTTAATTAAAAAGCGCTCTTTTAGAAATTATTACAAGGTTCTAAATTAGAATAAAGCTGGTTTTTTAACAGGAGCAGCACCAGGAATTGCTTCCCAGTTTGCAGCCATGATTTTCTTGAATGATTTTAAAGCGGTATCTTCTAATTCACCAAGTTCTTCCGCATTAATGATAAGTTTTCTTAATGGAAGAAGAGCTCTTTGGTCGCGTAAAACACCAAGTGCTGCTGCAGCGCCGGCTCTTACTAAATCATTTTCAGAAGCATTTTCCATAACTTCAATTAAAGCAGGAACCGCTTTTGTATCACCAAGTTTTCCTAAAGAAGTAACGGCATAAATTCTTACATTCACCCATTCATCTTTTAACATTTTAATAATTTTTTCAACAGCTTTTTTATTGCCAATCTCACCCAAAGCACGTGTAGCATCACATCTTACGTTAACTTTTTGATGGTCTAAAGATTCAATTAAAGCATCTGTTGCGACATCGCCAATCTCAATTAAAGCATCAGTTGCAGTAATGCAAACCTGGGGATTTTCATCATTCAAAGCTTCAACAAGAGGTTCAACAACAATTTTACCGCCCAAACGACCAAGTGCACGGGCAGCACGAACGCGAACATCCACGTTTCTGTCTTCTCTTAAAGATTCAATCAAAGGAACAGTGGCTTTTGTATCGCCTAATTCGCCAAGTGCTCTTGCAGCATAAAGACGAACTGAGCCGTTTTTATCATTCTTTAAAACATCAATTAAAGGAGCTACAGCGCTGAAATCACCCATTTCTCCAAGGATTCTTGCAGCATTATAACGAACTTTTTCAGAATTAGAAGTCTGTAAGTCTTTGATTAATTCTTCAAAAGATTTTTTAGCCTGTTTTTTACGGTTGTTCACACTAATTGTCATTACTTAGTTTCCTCCAAATAACAATTTATCATTCCTATTAACTATAAAGTAGATTCACTTCCTATATCTTTAAAAACATTTTTTAAAAAATTATTGTTAAAATTTCTCTAATTGCTTTAAAAAGATTTACATTTATTTCTTCTCTTCTAAACCCAAAAGGGTAAAAAGAACACTTTATACAATAAATATAACATTTTTTTCACGGTTTGTCCTACATTATTTATATTACTTAACAAAAAATATCAATTGTTTTTTTAAATATAAGTAACAAATAGGAAATTCGTATAGTGAATACTTAACAAAACTTAATAAAAAGAATAAGCATAAAAACAACAGATGGCAAATATTTTTTATTGAGCAATGAAATTTTATCAAATTTGATATTAAAAAATTAACAAATTTAATAACAAAATATGCAATAAATTATTAAATATTATCTCTTGCAGCTTCTCTTTGTACCAAAAGACTGCTTGCCATTTCATCAGCATATTTGCAAGTTGTATCTAAAGCTTTGCATTGAACAGCACCCTGAAAACCAAGCCAGCCTAAAAATGTTAAAGCACCCGGCAAAAAGCTGTTTTCAGAAAACAGCTTTTTGCCGTTTGGATGTTTTAATAAAAACTCGGCATTTTTGGTATTTAATTTTTCAACACCTCGCCCTAATAAAGATTTATCCATTTTTTCAGAAGCTTTAGATATAGATTTATTTATTTTATCCACCGAAGGTTTAAATTTATTTTGTAAAAACTTACTGCCCTTAACAACTGCAGCAGAAGCACCAAATAACAATGCAGCTTTAGCGGTAAAATCTAAAATTCTTGCTGCAACAGGATGCTCTTTTCTGGATTTTTCAATCTTTTCAGAGGCATTTTCAATCCTGTCCACGCCTTTATCATATTTATCAAATAAAGCTAAAGTCCCACCGAATACACCTGCAGTTACAAGTGCGGTTTTCGTTTTATCAGAAAGACTGCCTTTTTGAAGCGCGCCGAATACAATGGGAACTATAGTAACAAATAACGATGGCAAAGCTTTTTCCAGCTTTCCTGCCACCGTCTTATCAGTCTTCTTTTGCGCATAGTCAATGCTTGTTAATACAATTTCATCATCAGTTAAATTTGCAATAGCTTTCCTTTTATCTTCAGCATTAAAGCTTTGCTTTCGAAGTACAAGCGCTGCTTGATTTTTAGGCGACCTTTTGCCCGACGGCGAATACATATTTATGCTGGTTACCGAATAATCGGAAAACATTTTTGCCTTTCAGATTAATAAACTGATTACTATATATTAATACACAAAAATAAAAAAAATTGCTACTAATTTTTTTAGATGATAAAATATTACTTAACAATTAATTATTTTTACTAGAAAGAAGCAGAAAACAAAGGTATTTATGGGCGAAAACTTTATTAAATTTGTAGATGTTACAAATAGAGACGGTGTACAAACTTCAAGATTAGGTTTAGCAAAACTTCAAAAAACAATCATTAATTTAATGCTTAATGATATGGGTATAAACCAATCAGAGTTTGGCTTTCCAACAACAGAGCATGAAAAAAATTACCTTAACGGGAACCTCATGCTTGTAGATAGAGGCGCCATAAATAAAACTAAATTATCAGGCTGGATGAGAGCCCTTGCATCTGATGTTAAAAAATCTTTCGAAAATATACCGAAACTTCAATATGTTAACCTGTCCCAATCTACATCAGACCAAATGATTAATGGAAAATATCAAGGCAAAAAATCAAAAGATGATATTTTGCAGCAAACACTTGAAGCTATCAATATGGCAATAGAATATGATGCCAAAATGATTGGCGTTAATGCAGAAGATGCCTCTCGTTCAGATTTAGATTACTTAATAAAATACGCAAATGAATGCAAAAGATACGGTGCAAAACGTTTCAGATACTGTGATACTCTTGGATATGACGACCCAAAAACCGCTTATGACAGAATTTATACACTTGCAAAAGAAACACAAATGGATATAGAAATGCACTTCCATAATGATTTAGGTATGGCAACAGCCTGTTCTGTTATGGGTGCAAAAGCAGCAATTGATGCAGGTGTTGATGCCTGGATTAATACTGCAATAAACGGTATGGGAGAACGCGCCGGAAATGCTGACCTTGTATCCTGCATTTTAGCAATATTAAAATCAAGCGGTTTTGCCGGAAAATATAAAATTGACCCGCAGATTGATATTACAAAAGCATGGAAACTTGCAAAATATACAGCATACGCTTTTGGCGTACCAATTCCAATAAATCAGGTAGCTGTAGGTGATAATGCTTTTGCCCATGAATCAGGAATCCACGCTGACGGTGCCCTTAAAGACAGAAGAAATTATGAGCTCTATGATTATGAAGAGCTCGGCAGGGGCGAACCCGAAATTATTGAAACAGGCAGAATGATAACAGTTGGCGAATATGCAGGTATTAAAGGGTTTAGAAACGTTTATGAAAACCTTGAGCTTGAATTTCAGGATGAAGATGAAGCAAGAAATATTCTTGAACTTGCCCGCTATGCAAACGTTCACACCCAAAAACCTTTGACTGACAGTGAACTAAAATTCATCTATTTCTACCCGGATGTTGCAGCAAAGATTATGACGGTAGAACCTTACTATATGCCTCAAGGCGCTCTTAAAGAACGTATGGAAAGACTTGAAGAAATTCAGGCACACAGGATTGTATAAAAAATGGAAAAAGTATCCAAAAAAGTATCCAAAAAAATATATATTGAAACTCTTGGCTGTCAAATGAATAAATCTGACACAGAAAGAATTTTAGGCATTTTATCTCACTTTGGCTATATGCCATCTGTTGAGGATGAAGCTGATTTTTTCATTGTAAATACTTGCTCCATCAGGAAATTATCAGAAGATAAAGCCTATTCAAAACTTGGCGTTTGGGGCAAGATGAAAAAGAAAAATCCTGATATAAAAATTGCAATAGCAGGCTGTGTTGCTCAGCAGGAAAAAGAAGGGCTTTTAAAAAAATTCCCATATCTTGATTTGGTTTTTGGAACACACAATATTTATGAACTTCCCGAATTAATTAAAGAACTTGAAACCCCTGCTGAAGATGGCTCAAGAAAAAGAATCTGCGCTATAAGGGATAAAGCGGTTCCTGAAAAAGATTTTAATATTATCCGCTCACATGGTGTAAATGCCTGGCTTCCTATCATGGAAGGATGTAATAATTTTTGCACATATTGCATTGTTCCATACACAAGAGGGCGCGAGCGCAGCCGTACTATAGAGACAATTTTAAATGAAGCTAAAAAAATTATTAAAGAAGGATATAAAGAAATAACCCTTCTTGGACAAAATGTTGACAGTTACGGAAAAGATTTAGATGGCAAGCCGACATTTGCGAAACTTTTAGCCGAACTTGATAAACTTGAAGGGGATTTCAGAATAAGATTTACAACCTCATACCCAACAGATATTACAGATGAAGTTATTGAAACCGTAAAAAATGCAGATAAAATCTGCGAATGTTTTCATATACCAATGCAAAGCGGGAATGACAGGGTATTAAAAGCCATGAACAGACGGTATAACAGGGCTCAATATTCTGAAATTGTAAATAAAATACGAACTCAAATTAAAGATGTTACAATAACCTCTGATTTTATTGCAGGTTTTCCGTCAGAATCTGAAGAAGAGTTTCAAGATACAATAAGTGCAATAAATGAACTCGGACTTGATTATTCCAATACTGCAGCTTATTCACCGCGCCCGAATACTCCTGCAGGAAAAATGGTTGATAAATTTATTCCAAATAATATTAAAAAAGACCGCCTTGCAAGGCTGAATAATACAGTTAAAGCTGCTTCAAAAAAATCAAATGAGGCTTCAGTCGGGAAAATTTATGAAATTTTAGTCGAAAAAATTAAAGAAGAAGATTCTAAAAACGGTTTAAAACGAATAGCAGAAGGCAGAAGCCGCAACAATAAAGTAGTGCATTTTGAATCAAAGACAGCAAAAGTCGGCGATTTTATAAACGTAAAAATTAAAGAAGCTCTTGTATGGTGCCTCAAGGGAGATGAAATTCCCACACAGTTTAAAAAAGACTGCACCGTAATTAAGGCAGCAAAACAATGAAGCTTGCGTTTAAAAAAGCAGCAAGAATTGTATCAGGTTTTATCATTCTTGTTTTGCTTCAATTTTTAAGTGAAAAAATAATTCATGCCCTCAGGCTAAATCTTCCGCCAACAATCCTTGGTATGATTATCTTTGCGCTATTATTAAATTTTAAAATTATACCAATTAGGCTTGTAAAAGATATTTGCACAATTGCAATATCTGTTCTGCCAGTACTTTTTGTACCGCTCCTTGTAGGGATTACGGTTCATTATCATTTAATCAAAAACGATTTAATAAGCATACTTGCAGTAATTATTTTAACCACATTTATTACAATGATTCTGACTGCAATTTTTGTAGATAAGGTTATGGAATGGACAGGCAAAAAAGCTCCCGAAAACAAACAAGATGTGCAAAATATCTTACCCGCAGCTGCTAAAGGAGATAAAATTAAATGCTAAGCGGTTTGTTTTCAAAATTTTTATATTTTAGCCTGACATTTGCAATATTTTACATTTGTAAATATTTCTGCCGCCTCCGCCCTTTAAAAAAACTCCCGCCAATCATTTTATCAGGCGCTGTAATAATTTTACTGTTAAAATTCTTTAATATTGATTTTAGTGAGTATAATTCAGGAGCAAAATATGTAACATATCTTTTAGGTCCTGCTACAATTGCACTTGCCTACCCTTTAATTAAAAATAAAGAAGTATTGCTGCAAAATAAACGCGCAATTTATTTTGGTTTTCTTTTTGCAGCATTTATTGCCATTATTTCAACAGCTATTTTGGGTAAATTTTTCCACACAAAATTATCCATAATTATTTCTATGCTTCCAAAATCAGTCACAACGCCAATTGCAGTTGAAATCTCAAAAACAATTGGCGGCATTCCGGAACTTACAGCCTGTGCTGTTATAATCACAGGAATCATAGGAGGGCTTTTTGCACGCAGACTGTTGAAACTTTTTAAAATAGATAACGACATAGCAATAGGTTTATCAGTAGGTGCAGCAGCCCATGTTATGGGTACATCATCCCTGGCTGAGCGCAAACAATTTAAACAGGTTGCAATTTCCACCGTCGCCCTCACCATAGTTGCCATCCTTACTGCCATCCTTGCCCCTGTCTTAATTAAACTGTATTTAAAACTGGCAGAGATAGTCACAATATTGCAAAACTAGTAAAGATAGTCATAATATGGTAACATCTATAGTAATAATGGCACTAGAAAATAAACTAAAAATTACAGAATCATGTAAGCTTGCTGAGGCAGAAGAGAGAATCAGCAAGCAAAAAGCGCTTGAACTTTTTCAAACAGGAAAAATAGACCAGCTTGAAGCAGGTAAATTTTCAAGCTTAGCAAAAATACACAAATTTCTATTTGGTGAAATATACGATTTTGCAGGAAAAATCAGAACGGTTAACATTGCAAAAGGAAATTTTCGTTTCGCCCCTGTTATATATTTAAAAGAGGCACTTGAAAACATTGATAAAATGCCACAGTCTACATATGATGAAATTGTTGAAAAATATATAGAAATAAATATCGCACATCCGTTTCGCGAAGGAAACGGACGCAGTGCAAGAATTTGGCTTGATTTAATTTTTAAAAAAGAATTAAATAAGGTAGTAGACTGGAGCAAAATTGATAAAGAAGATTATCTTTTTGCAATGGAAAGAAGCCCTATAAAAGCAACTGAAATTAAACTTTTGTTAAAAGATGCCCTCACAGATAAAACCGATGACAGAGAAATTTATATGAAAGGCATTGATGCAAGCTACGCATATGAAGGCTATACAGCATATAAAACCTGCGATATGGGAAACTGCTAAAAAATTAAACATTTGCCCCTACTTAAAAAATAGGCTATACTTTAATTTATGGATTATGATGAAAAAATTAAATTAAGAGTAAAAAGCTTACTTGTATCAAAACAGCTTGTAACAAGTGCCTTAATTGTACTTATTGGAGGTGTGGCAAGCTTATTTCTTATGGATGGTCATAATACGCCAAGAATTTTTCTAGCCATGCTTGGTATATTTTATATTGCAATCCTTGGAAAAGAGTTGTACAAAGTTGGAAAAGAGCTTAGAAAATATTTATATGACAACAAAGGAGACGAAAAATAATGGAAAATATATTAAGCAATATCATAGCTTGTCTTTCAGTTGCAGGTTTTGCAATTGGCGGATACTATCTTTGCAAAGGTCTTGCCCCTGTTGACGAAAAAGAATGGAAAAATGAGACACATTAGCCAGACTTTAAAAATTTCGATAAAGAATTGAAGAAAATTATTTTCAGAACTATTTTCAAAATTATTTAATAAAAAGCAAAAGACCTTGTAAAATACAAGGTCTTTTAATGTATTCAAAATTACTAAATTCAGAAAAACTCTATCTTCCAATCTTACAAGTTAATTCTTCTCTTGATTCTTCATAACCCGCTCTGCCCATTAGTGCATAAGTGTAGTTCTTAGCTTGTTCTACACCGGGCTGATTGAAAGTATTAATATTATAAAGTTCGCCTGCAATAGCAGTTTGAACTTCTAGCATATAGAATAACTGCGCTAAATAGTAAGCATTAACTTTAGGCATTGAAATTGTTAAGTTTGGACGTTTAAAATCAGCTAGAGCAACAGCTGTAGAATCAGCCTCCGCATTAATAAGCTCATTAATCGTCTTGCCGCCTAAGTAATTAACCCCAGTGCATTCAAAGATTTTTGGAATTTCAAGGTTTGTATCAAATTCTTCAACACGGATAAAGTTAATAATTTTATCGTGCTTGCCTTCATTGTATAGCTGAATTTGAGAGTGCTGGTCAGTTGCACCCAAAGCTTTAATAGGAGTAGGTCCAACATTTACCCTGTTGCCGTTTTTATCAACTTCTTTACCCAAAGATTCAGCCCATAATTGAACATACCAGTCTGAAACATATTTTAATCTGCTTGAATAAGGCATCATAACAGATAAATAATGACCTTTCTTTGTATCCATCAAATAATGAATTAAAGCGTTCTGAGCAGCAATATTTTTTGTGATATCGGTATTTTTCAAAGCTAAATCCATAACCTTTACACCTTGGATGATTTCATCAATATCAATACCCACAAGTGCAAAAGGAACAAGACCAACTGCTGAAAATACCGAAAATCTTCCGCCAACATCATCAGGCACAACAAAAGTTTTATAGCCTTCTTCATTTGCAATTTGTCTTAAGATACCTGATTGCTTATCTGTTGTTGCAACGATATTTTTTCTGTAGTCATCTCCTAAAAGTTTCTGCATTCTGTCTTTTATAATCATAAATTGAGACATGGTTTCAGCAGTAGAACCGGATTTTGTAATTACATTAACCAAAGTTCTTCTTAAATCAAGCATGTTTAAAAGTGCATTGATTTGGTCAGGGTCAATATTATCGAGGAAAAATATCCTTGGCATGTTACCTCTGTCTGAAGCAGAAAGTAAATTCCAATAAGGTTTTAAAAGCGCTTCAGTCACAGCAATACCGCCCAATGCTGAACCGCCTATACCAAGCACAAGAATGTTATCAAAACGTCCTTCAACCATTGCAGCATATTCTTTAACATACCAAACGGTTTCTTCATTGTAACCAAGGTTCATCCATTGAAGCCATTGTCCTTGCTTGTCTTTTCTTAAATTTAAATCCTTAATGATAGATTCAATCTTAGGGGCAAATTCACTAAATTCTCTTTCGATATCAAGCCCGTATTCGGCGCCGATTACATCTTGAGAAACATTTTTGTAATTAAGTTTAATCATCTTTTCCTCTAAATTACTAACACCTTTTATTTATAATTTTTATCCAAACACAATCTGTTGTAAATAGTTAAAGCTTTAATTCAAAAAATATTAGCCCCAATGAATCACAAAAAGAGGATATAAAAATACAAAAAAACTGTTATAAATAGCCATATGAAAAGTGTTGAAGAAAAAAATGAAGAGTTTGTCTTAAACATCCTGCACGATATAAAATCCCCAATTTTAAGCATAAAAATAGCCCTTGAAAATCTTGAAAATAAAGGGGCTGCCTCTTCACAAAATGAACTTCTAAGCGAAATTTACAAAGTAAACAGACACAATTTGGAGTATATAGAAAATTTAATGGAAAATTATTCTCTCAAAAAAGGTAAATATCAAATAAAAGAAGAATATTTTAACATTCTTAACATTATTAATGAAGAAATTTTTGCTCTAAAGCTTTTAATAATTGAAAAAAATATAAAACTAAATCTTGTGTGCTCAAACGAAGTTATAAATATAAATTCAGACAAACAAATGATAAGACAGGTTTTTTTAAATCTGCTTACAAATGCGGTAAAATATTCACCTAATTTTGAAGAAGTAAAAATAGAAGTTTCAAAAAATAAAAAATATGTTTCAATCTGCGTTACAAATACAGTTTTAAATTCAAATGCTGAAAAATCAACAGGCTTTGGACAGGGAATAATTAAAGATGCGCTTTTAAATTTAAACGGCAAAATTTCCCACACAAAAAATAAAAATAAAATCTGTTTTTATGTGGATTTACCTGTATAATCTAAAGATAAATCAGCAAAGTATACCAATCTCTAGCAACAAAATTTTCTCTTTAGTTTTATAACTTTTGTGAATGGTTTACGAATAAATAAGAATACAAATTTCAAAGGATACGATGCAAGAGCCCTTCAAGGCGTAGTTATGAGAAACGCCAAAGGTTTTAATGCCTCTAAAATTGCTTATGAAATGAGAGAAATTGGTGCAAAACACGGTTTTGACGTAGTGCTTGACAGTAAACTGGCAGGCAAAAAACCTTATACCGATATTTCCATATTAAAGAAAATTCAAAATTTCTTCACAGAAGAATATTCAGAATATATGCACCCTTGGATTCAGGATATTATGTATTTTACAAAAGGCAAAATGCTAATACGGCAAGATGAAGAAACAAACCACAAAGCATTCTGCCAAGTATTTGGAATAGCAAGGGAAAAGATACCATATAGAAAATTTATCTCGGGCGGAAATCTGTTTCTGCTGCAAGATGGAAATAAAGAAAAAATTCTTGTAGGGAAATCTGAAAAATATAAAAAAGCGGCGGCATTATTCCCTGATAAAGAAATAACAAGGCTGCCGCAGGCAGATTTTCACATAGATTTATTTGTAAGACCATTGAAAGATAATGTCATTATTGCAGCAGATGATGATATGACTTTAGCTATTTTAAAAAATGCCGAAAGCAAGCTGCAGCAGCTTATCTTGCAAGATGGAGAAGAAAATTTAAATAAGACATACGAGAATCTTTGCAAAATTATAAAAAATATGCAAACGGCACGTAAATCTGGAAATTTTGCAGATACTAGCGATGTAATTTTAACATTGGAAAATAATAATTATAAAGTTGTAAGAGTTCCAGGCAGAATCTACCATGACGGGGTTTCACGTCACAATCCCATGGGTACCTATATACACAAACTAAACTTTATAAATGCAGTTGCTGCTACGGATAAAAATGGCGAAATAGTTTATATCTCAAATAAAACCAACCTTCAGGACGAACTTGGCTTGACACCCAAACTTGCAAAGGAACTTGGTCTTGATTTTGAAGACAAATTCAAAGAATCCGTAAAAAACTACATTAAACCTGATAACGTTTATTTTATTGAAGGCGGAAGCGGAAAAGACCCCAAAATCTGCGATAATATTGCACAAATTCTGGAAGAAACCCATGGCGGAATCCACTGTCTTTGTGCAGAAATCCCAAAATAATTATGCATTTCCTGCAAACTATATATTCCCTAAATCCGCAATCTCCATCTTATGGGAAATTTCAGCAATAACTCTGGATACTTCAAATCCAGAAACAATAACTTCAAGAAGCAATTGGGAATTTATCAGGACAGTTTCAGTATATTCCATTGAATCCATATCTAAAATTTCAAATTCAATAAAATCTTCTCCGACATATTTAAGTTTGCCAAACTGAGCATCTGTAGCCCATCTTAAAAAAACAACCGCTTTTTCCAAAGCTTTTAATTTTTGTATCATCCTCATAATATATATGATATTATTTTTTTTATGAAAGTCAATTTTAAATTGAATGAGGCAGGGAATATGACTTTAAAAGAGCATTTAGATACAAAAAATATTTATGAAGCAGTTTACAATTTAATTGAAATTGCAAATACAAATCTGCCGCCATGGGTTTATAATAAACTTTCAAATTTTAATTGCGATTACAAAGATAAAATTTTAAAAAATGCTTATTTGGCTCAAAGCAAGAAAAGACCATTGTGTCAAGATACAGGACAGGTTGTAATCTTTATAGAGCTTGGTCAAAACATAATTCTTGAGGGTGAATATATTGAAAACGCCATAAATAAAGCTGTTGCAGATTGCTATCGTGATAAATTTTACAGAAAATCAACAGTATCTGATGCCCTGAATGATAGAACTAATAAGGGAGACAACACTCCGGCTTTAATTCACACAAAAATTGTTGAGGGGTCTGAAATATCTATCCTTGTTGGCATTAAAGGGGGCGGGGCAGAAAACATGACCCGTTTAAAGATGTTTAACCCAACGGCAGAATACCAAGAAATACTTGATTTTGCTAAACAATGCGCCATTGATGCAGGTGAAAATGCCTGCCCGCCAATGTGTATAGGGATAGGCGCGGGCGGATGTGCCGAAACTGCTGCTTTCTTAGCGAAAAAAGCATTATTTACGGGAAAATCAGTAGAGGTTGACATTGAAAATGTTTTTGAAACCCGGATTTTAACTGCCCCGACTCACATTGCGTGCCTTCCTGTATGTGTAAACATAAGCTGCCACTCGTTTAGAGCAGCTTCTGCAAAAATTAAAAACGGTGAAATCCGCTATATAAGTGAAGTTCAAAAATTCAGCGATGTTAAAATAGCCTCAAATGCCCGCGAAATAAGAACAGATGACCTATCTGCATTGCAAAATTTAAAAGATGGCGAAGAGATTTTACTTACAGGAAAAATCATAACAGCACGCGATGCTGCGCATAAAAAATTAGCCGATATGATAGAAGCCGGCTATAAAAACCCAAACGCTGAAAATACCTGCTATGACAAGATTTTACCCGTTGATTTAAATAATAAAATCATATTTTACGCAGGTCCCTGCCCTGCTTCACGCGAAGAAATCATCGGACCGATTGGTCCCACAACATCAAAACGCATGGATAAATTTGCCCCTCTATTATATAAAAATGGAGTCATAGCTACAATTGGCAAGGGTGACAGAGCAATCAATGGCTTGAATAAGCTTTATTTTAAAGCAAACGGCGGCATAGCATGTGTATTACAGGCTTGTATCAAGGATTGCACACTAATTTGTTTTGAAGAACTGGGCACAGAGGCAATTTACGAACTTACCGTTGAAAAACTACCTCTAAAAACCATATGGCTCTAGCACTTCACGCAATCTGCAACAAATTTGCCAAGCAAACATTGACAGTAATTTTTGCTTGAGGTAATATCTTCTATGTTGAGACAGGTTGGCTGTGTCTAAATACCATATTAAATGGTTACAGTCCCTAAAAACCTTAGAAAGGAAAAACGACAAAATGTATGCTATAGTTGAAACAGGCGGAAAACAATACAAGCTTGAAGAAGGCAGATATGTTGATATTGAGCTTTTAGACGCCAAAGAAAACGATAAAGTTACTTTTGATAAGATTGTTATGCTTGTTAACGGTAAAAAATCAAAGGTTGGTCAACCTTACGTAGAGGGTGCTTTAGTAGAAGGCTCTATCGTAAAAAATGACAAAGCAAAAAAGATTATTGTTTTTAAACAACGTCCTAAAAAAGGATACAGAAAAAAACAAGGTCACAGACAACAATACAGCCGTGTTATGATTAACAAAATTAATACAAAAGCCGGCAAAAAAGCACAAGATGAAGCAGGAGAAGAATAATGGCACATAAGAAAGGTGTAGGTTCGTCCAAGAACGGAAGAGATTCAGAAGCACAGAGATTAGGTGTCAAAAAATTTGGCAACGAAAATGTGTTAGCTGGCAATATACTTGTTAGACAAAGAGGAACAAAATTCCACCCTGGTAAAAACGTAGGTATCGGTAAAGACGATACTTTGTATGCTCTAATTGACGGCGTGGTTAAGTTTGAGCCTCACAGACGCGATAGAAAACAAGTAAGCGTATACGCAAAATAAATTGTAGACAATTAATCTTTATTCTGATAGAATAAAAAAGCAAATTGAAAATTGAATTAAAATTTTAATGGATGAGGGCAAAAGCTCACTGGCTTAGCAGGTGTAAAACCTGCGATATATTTAAATTGCAGCCAGAAGGCATGCACTCAACCATATAAAAAGACTTATAATGGATGGGGGCGTAGCTCAGCTGGTTAGAGTGCATGCCTGTCACGCATGAGGTCGCGGGTTCGATACCCGTCGTCCCCGCCATTATTAAATATTAAGAGGGTTTTAAAGCCCTCTTTTTTAATGCATTTTATACGAACATATTACACAAATACTTATTAAACAAAGGTTTACCCCCCATCACAACCAATCACATTCTGAAAGGTTTTTATGAAAAATATAGCAAAAATTTTATTTATATTAATTACTTTAATCTTTATAGGAGGTACCCCAATATTGGCAGAGGATTTAACTCATAACAATAACGGAATGAATATTTAATCTATGCAAAAGAAGTTGCTGAAATATCAGTAAAAAGTGAGAAAGACGTCATTTCAATATACCCAATGTTAATAATTAAAGATAACACACAAGTAAGAATCTTGGAAATATACAGAAACGATGATGCCTACAAAAGACATATTGCATCACCTCACTTTAAAAAATATAAAGAATCAACGCTGCATATGGTGAAAAACCTTAATTTAATTGATACATACCAACTTTGCCCAGATAATTTCAATAAAATATTTAAAAAATAAACTACTACTTATATTGTTTGTATTTTTCTATGCGTTTCAAATATAAATACCAGACAAACAATTGGGATTAACCGTTTAAAAATAATATTTACTTTACAAAAGTTAATATATTTAACACTTTTTTCAAAAAAATATCCTTTATTACTACAAGAGAGTATATAAAAAATATAGAAAATGGATAGAAAATGAATGTTAACTTAAAGCTGGGTTCGCATTTAATTAAAGATATTTTACAAAACACAAATACAAATGAAAGCCTGGCATATGCAAGCAATGATGAGGATAAAAAAGAGGCAGCACTTGCTTATGCAAAAGATACCATTAAAGCAATAGAAAAAGATTACAATAAAAACAATGACACCCTAAATAGAGGCGTTTTAAATGCAGCTGAACTAAATGGCATATCAAAATATGAAGATGAACTTGCAGAGCTCAATTTAGATGACAACGAGGGGCTCACAAAAGAAGAATTGGCAAGTTATATCCTTGCAGCAGACGGATTAGCACGCCTTAAGGATGCTACGTATGCAGGATGGGAATTTTTGCCCGGGGCGGATATAACAGAAGAAGACCTAAAAATAAGCATATATGAGGCAAGCATTACTGATGGAGTAATTGATGATAAAAATTTATTTGCCCTTGAAAAAATGAACACAAAAGACCTCAAAGAAGCTGCTCAGGAAATATACGATGCCAATTTCAAAAATAAATGTAACGGTTTTGTATCATTTTTAAAAATGTTATTTATTCATTAAGGTTCAGATTATATTCTTTATCTGATACTTCTTCCAGCCATTCTGTTGAACCGCCGTCTGATGGCACTTCAATAGCAAGATGAGAAAACCAGGAATCAGATACTGCACCATGCCAGTGCTTCACTTCGGCTGGAATATTTACAACATCCCCCGGTTTTAATTCTTGCACAGGTTTTCCCCACTCTTGGTAGTATCCCCTGCCCTGCACTGCAATCAATATCTGTCCGCCTTTATGATGTATATGCCAATTATTTCTGCAGCCGGGTTCAAAAGTTACATTAGCAATACTGATTTGGTCTTTAGAAAGCATTTCAAGATAACTTTGTCCTTTAAAATACTTTTCATAGGCAGTATTAGGTTCACCTGCAAGAAAAATTTCAGCCTTAGGCGCACTTGCAAGGGTTAAAATTTCCTTTATCAGCTTATCGTTAAGCCCCGTATTTTTACCCATTTGTATATGTGCGTTTAATTGAGGTTCAACTCCATTTATTGAAGCAAGTGCAGATATTGTTGCAATTTCCCTTTCCTGATTTGTTAAAACACCGCGTGCAAAAATATCTGCAAAAAGATGCTCTTTTAAAAATTGGTCAATCGCAGGGGCAAAATCAAATAATTCACCACTCACATGGTCTCCTGTAAGTTCTACCTGTACTTTATCGCCATACGCAAATTTATCAGCATTCTTTGGCAAAACTTTGCCTTCTTCACCATTTTTATCATTTTTATTCTTTCTTGAATCGACAACTTTCATAAAAGTGCTAATTGCATTTAAACTCCTTGGAAAACCACAATAGGCATACATTTGAACTAAAATTTCCTTAATTTCATTTACGGTTAGCCCATTATCTAAACCTGTATTTAAAGCTTTTTCAAGCTTTGGCAGGTCGCCTGCTGCTGTATAAGATGAAATTTTTACAATACTTTTTTCTTTTGCATTTAAATTATCTGCTGCCATAGAGTATCCTCCGGTTAAAAAACTAAAAAACATAAATAAGGCTAATATTTTTTTCAACATTAATTATTTCCTTTTTGTATATTAATATTTTTAAATTATAAATTCTTGAGCCCGCTCTAAGTCAAGAGTTAAAATAAAAAATGTATTAAATCCGAATTTTAAGCTTTCTTTGCAGGGCTATTCATAACAACTAATCCAACACCTAAAAGAATTAATATCACACCAAAAACTATTCTTGCATTTAAGGTTTCATTAAATATTACAATTCCGATAAATAATGCCGTTAAAGGTTCAAAAGAACCCAAAAGAGCAGTTTTGGTGGAACCGATAAGTTTAATAGCATAGGTTATGGTTTCAATAGATAAAATAGTGGGGATTACAGCAAGTGCTGCTGCGCATAACCATAAAAAGGGGCTGCTTAAAATCTGCAACTCTGTGCAAAATTTTAAATTATAAATATACACTAAAAGACCAAACAGCATGACATAGAAGGATAACAAATTAGGTTTTATATGCCTTAAAGACTTAATTTTTTGCACCCCTACCATATAAAGAGCATAACAAAATGAAGAAACAAGAACAAAAAACACGCCATTTAAATTAATGCGCAAAGCGCTGTCATATTTGCATAAAAGTACAATGCCAAGGCTGGTTAAGATTAAGGAAAATATCAAAGTTTTATTTACTTTTTCTCCAAAAAAAATCCCCATAATAAGTGCAACAATAACAGGATATGTGAATAAAATTGTACAAGCAATCCCCGCATCAATCAGTTTAAACCCCTCAAATAAAAGCAGGGAGGAAAGCGAAAACAAAATTCCAAGAAAAAATAACGGCAAAACTGCCTCTTTTTTAACTTTAAAAGAAGTTTTCTTTACAAATTTTAACCACAAACCATAAATTAATACTGCGAAAAGATACCTGTAAAATAGTACAGAATTTACACCAATACCGCCTGCATATAAAGGAAGAGCAAATAAAGGATTAGTCCCGTAACTTATTGCGGCAATAATGCCATATGCCAATCCCATATTGCGTTTCTTCATAACAAAACCATAATAGTAAATACATTATAAATGTCAATTCATCACCTTAAGCAGTAAAAAGGCTGCCTTAAATATCGGCAGCCTTTTTGTATTCTTATAAAATTTAACAAAGTTCAGCGTCTTTTAGCCCGAATTGTTCAAGAGAATTTTCTTTTGCTTGGATACAAATATATTCAAAAGATGTATTTCCAGTATTTTCCAGAGTTCTTATAGCATTTGGCGCAATTTTTAAAATACTGCCTTCTTTAACATTAACCTTTTCTTTATCAACAGTAATAATCCCTTCACCCTTTAAAACAATATAAATCTCTTCATTTTGAATATGTTGATGATTAAATGGAAGCTTAAAACCTATGGGTACAACATTTACGGATATCTCACATCCTGTCAAATTAAGCGTATCATGCAAAAATATTTTACCGTTTTCTAAATTAATAATTTCAGCAATTTTACCGATTTCTGTTTTTTTGTAATTTGTCATTTCAGTCTCCTTTTTTAGTTTGATATCTAACTATTTATTTAAAAAAATACGTTTTTAAACATTAAGCTTCAAATTTTTAAACCTGCAAAGTTATCCTTTAAGCATCTTTTCAAGTAATAAATCAAGCGCTAAAGCCTCAGTATCAGAAAGATTTTTATATAGCATATCATTCAAATCCTTAGAAATTTGATTGAATATTTCTCTGAAATTTTCTCCTTTTTCAGTTAGGACAATATATGTAACACGATTATCCTCAGTAGACTTTTCCCGTTTTACAAAACCTGTTTTTTCCAATTTATTTACAAGGACACTAACAGTTGCTTTTGTCCTGTGGATTTGAGATGAAATCTCTTTCATGGTTATCCTGTTTTTGGTATATAGAGCTGCTAAAATATCTCCATGGCTTGGAGAAAAATCCATTATACCGTTAGCTTTAAGACTTTCCACTATAAACCTGCTGCCAGATTCATGCAGCTTTGAAATTAAAGACAATGCTTTTCCCATAGAAATTATTATAGTTAGATATCAAACCATTGTCAAGAACAACTTTTCAAATTACCTTAACGTACTTATTTACTAAAATCCATACGGTTTTACTTCAACAAACTTCTAATTGAAGTTATTATTTTAATAATAATGCCTTGAAATAACGTCTGATTATCATAAAAGATAACTCTTGCACCAATTTTTGGCAGTTTCATTTTTAATGTAAAGTTTGAATCGCGAAAATCAGCACACCCGCCGATAAATTTAATTTTACCAAAACTTTTTAGGCTGGATTTTCTAAAATCTGCATTACCGCTAATTTTTACAACATCTTCAAGTAATTTTTCTTCATTAATACCCAGGCTGCCATAAGTTATAGTTTCAGAAGGCTGTCTGTATTCTGAAAGTCCGCAAGTGCCATCTCTATACATAAAAACGCCAATATCAAAATAATCAAAGATTTCTCTTATATCGTTTTCTTTTATAGCATCAGCTAAATCGGATTTAATTTCTTTAATTTCTTCACTTTCACCGATTTCTTCAGTTTCTACAGCTTTTTTAGGCTCTTCAATTTCTTGAACCGCGCCAAGTTCATTAATATCTTGGGTTTTTTGAAGTTTTTTAGCTTCTTCGAGATTTTTATCAATAACGGGGTGTACAGAATATGATTTTTCAACAATAGGAGAGGACATATTGGGGTTTTTATTTATATGTTCTTTAACTTTTGCATTTTCTTCAATATTTTCTTCGCTTTTGTTTTCTGTGTTTTCTTCTTTATTTTTTTCTTCAATATCAGCTTCTGCTACCGTAACCGGGGCAGTTACATTATTTTCTTCATTTTTATCAAACTCGTTTTGCATATATAATCATAACCCTTTTTTATACAAGTATAATATATCACCATAAAACCAAAAAATAAAAATAATTGATAGAAATATTAAAAGTTTGTAAAAATTTTTATATCAGCTTAGTTTTTACAGCATTAAATATATTTTGAGGCGTCTGTTCCTTGTTAATAATAACGGAATTATATATTTCAGGATTTGGAGACCACGGTTTAAGCGTAATTTGTTCATAAAATACTGCTATGGTCGGAGTTTGAATAGCGCAACCTAAATGCATTGTCCCCGTATCAACACTGACTAAACATTTTGCATTTTTTATAACATTTGCAAGCTCATAAATTGTTGTCTTACCTACAGTATTAATATAGCTTGCTCCGGCAGAATCTAAATCTGCTGCATACTTTTCAGATAGTGCACCGGCACCCACTAAAACTGGTTTATATTCCGTGTTATTTATAAGTTTAATTAAATCAATAGCTGTATCTATAGGCATATCCTTCGGTGGATTTTTACTTATAGCACATATAACAATATAATTATCAGGCAAATTTAATCTTTTTTTAAGCTCATCAAATATATCACCAGAGATATTGCAGCGCATAGGAAAATTCGCAATACTCTTGCTGGTAAGAATACTGAGCATATTACAATGTCTTTTTTGCATTGATATATCCTGCGCATTTTCATTAGGATTTATTACATATTGTGACCCTAAAAGTTTTGCAATTAAGCTATTTCTTAGATTTTTATAAGTAATAAAAGATGCAAAAATATTCTTATATTTAAATTCTCTAACGAATCTTAACAACCCCAAAAAACCTTTATGCTTAGATTTTTTATCATAAATAATAACATCATCCACACAATCTTGATATTTGGCAGCGTCATAAAAAGGCTTGTTTACCACAAAAACAACTTTTGAATCAGGATAAATTGCCTTTATATTTTGACACAATGGATTACATAATAAAACATCGCCAAAAAAGGCTGTATTAAATACCAAAAAAACCTTTTCACAGTTGTATGGTTCATTTTTAGTAAAGAACTTAATTCCAAATAAATAATATTCCTTCCTGTCGGTATATATTTTTACTCTTGATAACAGGCACTTCTTTTTGGTAATTTGAAGCGGAGGCAGCTCTAAAGAATGGGTTTTAGCATACGCAAAAACTTTTTCCATTGAACTTATTTGATTTTGAATTTTTGCTATTGTGTGCTTGGATTTTATAGTTGAATTAGGATTTGAAAAATAATAATATTTACTATTTGCAACCGTTATTAGGCTTTTTGCTTTATGTAAAACCTTAATTAAATATTCAGGGTCTTCATAAAAAACTTCTTCTTCAAAGAAAATACCGTCCAATAATGATTTTTTAAAAAGTTTTCCCCAAACTTGCCAATATCCCGGCACTTTTGCAATTTTTATAATATCTTGAAAATTATCGCAGAAAATTTCTTCTTTAAAATCATAGTAAGTTTTAAATTTGCCATTGTTTTTTATGCGAACAGCAGATGTTAAGGCTATATCGGCATCATACTTAATTATAGTATTATATGCTTTCTCACAATAATCTAAATCAACCCAGTCATCACTGTCTGCAAACATAATAAAATCTGAACTTGCAATCTTTAAAGCATTATTTCTTGCAGCTCCCTGTTTTTGATTTCGCTGAGTTATAATCTTTATTCTGGAATCTTTTTTACAATAGTCTTCCAAAATATTTGGTGTTGAATCTGTTGAGCCGTCATCAACAACGATTATCTCCATATCGCTAAATGTTTGGCAAATAAAAGAATCTAAACACCTGCTAATATATCTTTCATCATTATAAGCAGGAATAATAACACTGATTTTAGGCATTATTATCTCCTAATTTCTTTGAAAAAACAGGTATTAAATCAAATAAATAAGCAGTCTCGATATTTCGATACTCCTTTATTTTTAATACAGGAATATTTAAAAGATATTTTATACGTCTTGTTATAATCTCACTCTTCTTTGGTATTTCAAGATTATTTTGCTTGAAAAACTCCAGCAGATATTTTTTTGCATTGTATGAATCATCCTGTTTCTTTATACTGGGTTTTTTCTTAACAATTGAAGCATTGTTTACCCTGTAATAATAATTTGTCCCTGGAACAGTTACCATACTACCGCATTTTTTAATAGCCTCAGGAAGCCATAATACATCTTCAAAAAAAACTCCGCTCTTAAATTTATGCCCGACAATTTTTTCAGCTCTGTAGAGCTTATTCCAAACATAGCAGCAAACAGGAATTCTTGAAGCCTTAATTTTATCTTCCAATAAAGTAAATATTTTTTCTTCCGCATAATGTACTCTGTATTTTTGAGTATATTTTCTCTTTCTTATTATGGTTGCAGCCGCAATATCACTATTGCTACGTTCAATAGTATTGTATAATTGCTCAATATAATTCTCATCCACCCAATCGTCAGAATCAATAAAAGATATATATTTACCCTTTGCTATTTCAAGCCCTGAATTTCTGGCACAAGAATTTCCCTGATTTTTCTGATTAATCACTCTGATTCTATCATCCCTTTTGGAAAATTCCTCAATAATCTCAAATGTATTATCAATAGAACCATCGTTTATTACTATTATTTCAATCTCTTTAAAAGTTTGCTTCACTAAGGATAACAAACAATCATAAATATATTTTTCAACATTATAAGCAGGAACTATTATTGAAACTTTAGGATTTTCCATACTGTTTTTAACGCAGTATTTCTCAATTTCAGCATATTTATTATTACCTTTTTTTTGGTTATTTTTAACAAAATCAATATGCATTAAACCCTTGCCTTATTCTAAATAATTTTATTATTTCAAGCTAATAATAACATAAAAAATTTAAAGAAAAAAATTAAAGTTAAGCCTGCCTAAATCTTTCTTTCAACATAGATTCAATAAATATTCCACTCTTTGTTTTGGCTAAACCGGCTTCAGAACTTTCTTTTAAACGATTTGACATTAAATCGCCCGTTTCTTTCATAGCATCCACAATATCATCAATTGGAATCTTAGATTTAACCCCAAAAAGCGATAATTCAGCTGCAGTTAAAGCATGCATTCCCATAAAGATATTTCTTTTAACACAGGGTACTTCAACAAGTCCTGCCACAGGGTCGCAAGTTAAACCCAAAATATTCTTTAAACTAAGAGCAGCAGCATTTAAAATCTGTTCATTTGAGCCGCCCATAATATAGCAGGCAGCACCTGCCGCCATAGCGGCACCAACACCGCACTCTGCCTGACACCCTGCAACAGCTCCTGCAAGAGCCATCTTGTATGAAACAATCTCACCTATAGTTCCTGCTGTAATTAAAGCATTAATAAGTTTTTCATTATCCAGGTTTAATTCTTCACTAAGCGCATATAAAACACCGGGAACTATACCGCAGGACCCTGCTGTAGGACAGGCAGCAATTTTCCCCATTCTTGCATTTTCTTCAATAATGCTAAATGTATAAAGCATCAGTTTTTTTTGAACAGAGGAAAGAGTTGAAAAACGACCTTCTTTTATATTAAATTCATTACCATTGGTAGCTTTTTGAAGATATCCGCATTCCATTTCCTCTAAAGCATTTTTAACAATTCCTGTATTTTCCCCCGAAAGCCCGCTTTTAGAAAGTTCATTTGAATTTAACCCGTTAGATACAGCCTCTTTCATTGTATTTAAAATATTTAAAACCCTGCTTCTAAATTCAGCGACAGAAATTTCCAAAAATTCAGCTTCTCTTATCTGAATAAAAGCATAGATTTCAGTTTCAACACCCTCTTTTTTCAAAGAGCTCTCGTGAATTTCATCAATAGCCTGCAATAATTCTTCAAACGTTTTTATATTCATTTATGCAATCTTTTCCAGTTTTCTAATAAAATACATATCATTAATTTCAGATAATTTTTGCATAGTATATTCTGAAACCTCATTATCCAAGGCTATTCCCATTGAAGCAACCTGCCCCTTAGCATTTCTGTCGCAGTGCATGGAGGCTATATTTACATTTTGATTTTGAATAAGATTTGCCACTCTGTAAACCACTCCGGGTGCATCTTTATAAATTAAAACAAGAGTAACATAATCGCCTCTTAAATCAAATTTATACCCGTTAATTTTATTAATGCAAATTTCCCCGGCCCCCAAGGAACTTCCTGAAACGCTAACCTTTTTATTTTCAGCGCCAAATTCTATATCAACACCATTTGGATGAATATTTACATCTTCTTTGTGCGTAAATTTAAAATCAATTTTCTTATCTTTTGCAATATTGATTGCATTTTTAATTAAAGGATTATCGGGATAAAAACCCATAACTCCCCCAAGCAGGGCAAGCTCTGTCCCATGTCCAAACCCCGTTTTTGCAAAAGAATTGTATAAAGTAAATTCTACCTTTTCTATATTGCAGCCAAAGATTCTCCCTGCCATCAAACCTATCCTGCAAGCTCCTGCTGTATGAGAACTGGATGGTCCTATCATTGAAGGACCGATTATATCAAGAAGAGTTTTATTTTTATTCATAAAGTTTACGATTTTTCTCTAACAATGCAGTATTTTACCACCAAAATACACCTTACAGTAATAATATAATAAGGCGATTTAAAAAAAATTAACTTTATTTTAATTTTATAGTAGTATTAATAAATAATAAAAGGGAACCAAGAATGAAAAAACTTTTAACTACAATATTTTTTACATTTTTATTTATGATGGGAGTAACTATGAGCGAAGCTAAAAATTCAATTGACCCTAATGCAGCAAACTATACAAAAGTACGTGCAGCGCACATTCTGGTTGAAACCAAATCTCAAGCCCAAGGTTTAAAAAACAGAATTGAAGGCGGAGAAGAATTTGGCGCAATGGCAAAACAATTCTCTAAATGTCCTTCAGGTCAAAGAGGGGGAGATTTAGGATACTTTGGGCGCGGTCAAATGGTGCCTGAATTTGAAACCGCAGCTTTTAATCTGCCAAAAGGCGAATTATCAGAACCTGTCCAAACTGATTTCGGCTGGCACATAATTAAAGTTACCGATAAGATATAGTATAAAAAATTCCATAATTATTTCCTTATCTTATTTATAAAAACTCTTTTAAAAGACTGTTTTAAATTTTCAAACCATAATTTGAAGCAGTCTTTTTGTAATTAATCTTAAATTAGTCCCGGATTTAATAAAGCGGATGTGTCTTCTCATTGTTGTTTACCTCGTGATACTGTTGTATGCCCCGTTTTTAAATAATCTCCATATAAATTATTTATGTTTTAAAATACGGCACAGTTTATTCAAACCTTTATAAAAAAATAAAGCAAATTTACAAAACTTAAAAATTAAATAGCAAGAATAATTTCAAAATCTTCTATTAAAGGCTTTAAAATATTATATTATCCGCCCCTCTAAAACTTTAATTTTGCTATAATACTTCTATGTTTTTAATTATTTTTGCGACCGTCTTAAGAGTATTTTCAAACTCATTTTTAAATGCAGCACAAAAAAGCTTATCTAAAAGCTTTTCGCCATTAAATACAAATTTTAAAACCTATTTTCTTTTAAGTATATTTTGCGCACCAATATTTTTGATTTTCTATGCCGGCATTTCACCCGAAACAATTCTCTGGGCATTTATCGGCGGATTTTTTGGCGCCCTTGGAAATGCATTTTTAATTTTTGCCTTAAAATACGGTGAACTTTCAATTTTAGGACCCATAAATTCATATAAGGCAATCATTGGTCTTATTTTTGGCATAATTTTAATAAAGGAAATACCCTCTGCCGGAGCAATCTTTGGAATATTATTAATATTATTTGGAACATATTTTATTTTTGAAACAACAGGAGAAAATTTTAACTTTTCCCTTCTTAAAAGGAAAGATATTCAATTTAGATTCTTGGCTCTTATTTTTAGCGCAATAGAAGCAGTATTTATAAAAAAGGTCATACTTTTATCTGATATTATGTGCTCATTTTTATTATGGGTAATTTTTGGTTTTGTATTTTCATTTTTAATCTTAAAAATAAAGCACAACAAGGCATTTAATGCTAAAAATTTAAAACATGAGCTTTTACCCTTTATACCCTTGGCTTTTCTTGTCTTTGTGATGCAATTTTCAACAAATTTTGTCTTTGAAAAAATACCGGTAGCCCCGGCTCTTTCTCTATTTCAATTATCAAATCTTATAAATGTATTCTTAGGGTGGAAATTATTCAATGAAAAACATTTGTTGAAAAAAATAATCGGCTCAATCATAATGATTATAGGTTCAATAGTGATAATTTTTAACAGCAGATGAAAAAATATAAAACAGGAGAATGTTACAGCGAATTTTGCATAAAAAATGAAATTTCTGTTATGAATTTCAGCAAAAATTGTGCTGATATTTTTATTTTAAAAAAATCTCCTGATAAAAATTTAATTGATAAAATTACCAATACAAACCCGTTTTTTCAGATATACACAAAAAATAATATTATATTTCTTCTATTACAATTTGAAAACCTTGACTGGATAGATATCCCATATATTCATAAAGGCAAAATGCCTGATATTATCAAAGATGAAACTTTGGGATATTTATGTAAAATATTTTTTATAGATACTGTCACAGGAAAAGTTCTTGCAAAAAGGCACTCATGTTTTTCAAACGGTTTATCCAAGGCATTTTATTATGCACTTTTGGAGCAAAAAAATCATCTGCCAAAAAATATTTTAGAAAAAATCAATTCAATTAGAGCAAGCTTTCACCCAAATGAAATTGCAAGACTTTCTTTAGGAAAATAAAGTTATTTTTAAAACCATTAAAATAGTAAAAACCGCACAATAAAGTGCATTCAATCTTCCAGCATATATTAAAAAATCTAGAGTTTGATTAAATTATTGACAATATAATCAAGTATGGTATAATGAAAATATGGAACATTGAAATTTAAACACAGGGTTAAAAGAATACTCTTTTCTAAGGAAACTAGCCGACAATTATCTTTGGACTTCGGGTTAGTTCCCGAATAGAAAGGGGGCCAGTATGGATAATTTAAGTTTATTCCTAATTTTCTTAATTATTTTCATATTAAAAAACGGCTCTCATCTTAAAAAATAAGAACCGTTTAGACTTCGTACAGAGTATTTGGCAGGTTGACAACTGCCACCCTGTGTTTTCATTATAAAGCATTTAATAAATTTTTCAAGAGGTTAAAATGGCACAAAATAACAATCATGGGGGTAAAAGACCGGGGGCTGGAAGGAAAAAAGGATATAAAAAGCCTGAAAGCGAAAAGGTGAAAACGATTGTATTTGCAAGGCGGGTAACAGATGAGGAATATCAATTTTTGGAAAATTCTTTAAAAGAGTTCAGATTACAAAAATTTGCAATGCGTAAACAAGATGAAATATAATACAGAAACCTTTAGGGAACAAAATACTGAATGGCAAAATGAGTTATCTGTTTGCATAGAAAATTTAGAGAATTTACAAAAAGATAACCAGGAAGTTTTTACAATAAGTGAAACCGTGTTAGAACTGGCTGAAAATGCTGCACAGTGGTATTCTAGCCAATCAATAGATAAAAAAGACAAATTCTAAAAATCGTGTGTTCGAACCTTTTTATTAAAGACAAAAAAACCACACTATGAGCTGCATTCAATCTTCCAACATATGTTAGATTTTACCCAAAATTACAAAATATCGGGATGACAAGATTCGAACTTGCGACCCCCGCGACCCGAACACGGTGCGCTACCAAGCTGCGCTACATCCCGAAATTAAGTAAATCACTCTATTTAGAATTTACAGCCTAATTAGGCTATTTAATAAAATTTCGGAACGACAGGATTTGAACCTGCGACCCCTACCACCCCAAGGTAGTGCGCTACCAAGCTGCGCTACGTCCCGAAACTTATTAAGTATTAAATTTTAAATTTACAAAATATTTTATTACTGTGCGCTGCCACCTCTCCTCAAAAGTGACATTTAGTCACTTTCTCGTCGGCACAGTGCTACGTCCCGAATTTTTATTAAGTATTAAATTTTAAATCTACAAATAAAATTTACAATTCTATCAAAGATTATACATAAAAAAGATAAAAAGTAAAATGTTGAATTACATTAAAAAATTTGTAAAAGTTTGTAAAACAGATACTAAAAATTATCACTTTTTTAAATCGAAAAACCTTTATAAATATAGATGTAGAGAGTTTTTATTCACACGAGAAAAACGATGATGAATCCAATTTCAATATCTTTATTTTCTTTTCCAAAATATTCAAAAAGAGACGAGGCAAACGGTAAAATTGATAGAGATTTCAATCAAAACTCTGTCAATGATTGCGGCTATATAGCAGCAATATACTCAATATCACAAACAAAAGAAGGCGCACAAACTATAGAAGATTCTCTCACCATTATACAAGATGATGAAGGAGACAATCTGGAATATAATGTAACCTTTAAAGGTACAGGTGAAACATACACTATAACGCAAGAAGAACTTGAAAAAGCAAAAGTTTTGGATGAAAACGGCAGGCAATATGCAACAGGGGATGATGATGTCACAATATATGAACTTGCAATTGAAAAATGTTTCAAAGAATCTGATGATGAAACACTAAAAAACATTTTAAAAAATTACACTGGGTGCATAGATGGAGACGTTCTTAACAGTGTAAGCCCTTCGGCTGTAATATATGCTATTCTTGGGGAAACAAGCGAGACAATAAAGAAAAGTGAAGTTAATACAGAAACAATTGAAGGCAACAGCTTATTTACTGACACAACAATAAATACTGTTGATGTCAATGGAGAAACCATAGAATTTATAGAAGGACAACGTTATAAGCCAAGTGAAAAATTTTCAAATACCCTATGTATTACAGATGTGCAAAATAATGAAAAAATCATTATGGACTATGATGATTACATCGATAATGTTTTTATACCAAATAATCAATCCTCTGCAGAACATGCAAGCAAAATGCTGGATAATTTTGAGCAAAACCCGCTTACAAACGTAATGACATTTGGCACATCCGGCGATTGCACAATTGAAGGAATATATGGAAACACATACGAATTTAACAGCGCCCATGCATACAGCATAGAGTCGGTTGAGGGTGATAAAGTGACACTCACAAATGCGTCACGTCATGATAATGAAAAATACGTTATAAGTAAAGATTCTTTGCTTGCATTAGAAAACTATTGGATTTTTGGAACAGAAAAAGAAGATTCTATAGAAGCAAAAATGGACGATATAGTAGAAAAAGACAGTGCAACATATTATCCAAACATTTTCAGCCTCATTACAGATAAACTTTTTGGCTCAAAAAACTAAGACAGGTATTTAGCTTTATTTTATTCTACCTTTGGAAGGTTATAATTTTTTGAAACAAGATTTATCATTCTAAATGAATCCATCTCACTATCTTTGGTATTTAATTTCTCTTCTTTTTTAACCGTTGAATCAAGCAGCATTTTTTGCGGCTCATCTGCTGCAGGTAAATTATAACCAGACTTTATGAGCTCTACCATATCGCTTTTTTGCACACATAAGTCATCTAATTGAATATTTTTAGATAAGACATGCCCTGTTTTTTGACTGCATCCGGTAGCTATAAATTCAATATCTTCCAAAACACCGCTTTGATTATTTTCAAGCAAAAAACTAATATCAAATATGCTTCTTTTATCTTTTGACTTCATCTTCATAACCCTTTTAATTATCTATATACTTATATACGGCAGCAAATCCAAAATAATTTAGGCTTTATTAAGAAGATTTTACAAATATTATTTTTTCAAAAATAACCCTTGTTCAAATTTTGCTTTTAAGACATCAATATTCTTCGCCACCAAATAAGGTAGATAAAAAACATTTTTCCCTAAAAGGAATGTTGAAAGAAACTTGTTTGAATGCTTTAAATCAAGCATATTATAGTTTATGGGCTTTGGACATGTGCATTTAGAATTTATGCAAGGCATAGGACAATTGAACATTTTAAAATTCTTATCCTTAATATTTCCAAGATAATGCGCCCTATTAAACCTTGAACTGTAACACCTGTACGCTTCTCCGTTTTCATAAATAAGTAAAAATTTATACCCGGCATAACACATTTTTGAAAACGTATTTAAAACCCGTCCGGGCTCAGGTGCTGCATTCTGCGCTAAAAATTCAGCAGCATCAGTATTGTATTTAACATAATCATTTTTTATGCGCATATGCTGCAAACAAAATTTAACCCCTGTTTGTTTTAAAAATTCAGACAATTTTTTCAAATCAGAATAATTCTCGTCACTTAACACTGAGGCTACTGAAAATATTGTCGGAGCCGGCTTATAAGCATTAAATTCAACAACTTTCTTTTTAAATTCTTCAACATCTTTAATCTGGCTATTGTGGTATGAAACAAAAAGTTCAACAAGGTTTTCGCCCATTATATCTGCAATTTTCTTGTAATTTTCAACAGGAAAGGAAAAATTTGAAATAACAGAAAGCTTGAGATTACACTTTTTTATCTCTTTAACTACTTCAAAAAACCTTGGGTGAAATAAAGGTTCACCGCCCGAAATTGTTATTTCAAAGTCTTTATCAAGAGTTTTTATGAATTTTAAAAAAGCTTCAATGGTTTCATCACTTGCATGGTTTGTATTTTTATAAAATTTTTTAGACTGCGAACAGTATTCACATCTGTAATTACATTTTTGCGTAATTAAAAAATCAATACAAGCGCGCACATGCTTTTTTTCCATTAAAATTTTAAGCCCCCTCTATATAAAAAATTATATTACAAAGACAACTTTTTGCATTTATGATTTTTATTTCACTACCATACTATACAGAACCCGAAAATATGAATATATCTTTACAAAATTTCTTTATAAATAACACAAATAGCAGGACTGCAAATTTTTGCACAAAAAGTAGAATGCCTTTATTTAGGGGGCAAAACCATTCTGCTTATGATACCTTTGAAAAAAGCACCGTAAAATCAATGCAGCAAAATAATAAAGAAGATTTAAAGGGTAAATTTCTAAAACACACCATATTAACAGATGATTATGGACAACAAAAGCACGCAAGCATATATCAAAATAAAAAAATGCCAAATGAATTTTCCATATATCTGGATGATGATTTCAAACAACACGAAAATCCATTATGCACAATGGAAATCAGCGATTACGGAGATTGTATTTATATTGATTATATATCAAGAAAAAATAAGAATTGTAGCATAAAGGGTGCGGGCTCCGAATTAATAAAATTTGCAGCACAAAGCAGTATATCAAAGGGATATGGCGGAAAAATTAAATTGCTTGCAGTTGCATCCCTGCCCTTCTATTATAAAAATAATTTTAGAACAGAAAAAGCCGTATTTTCTTCAGAAAAAAATGCATATTTAAGCTATATATCAAGAAATAAATCAGACATTTTGTACTCTTGGCCGCCAACATGGAGCAATTTAGACCTTGAACTTACACAAGCTGCAGGACATGCACTTGTACAAAATAAAAAATTACATACAGAAGAATTAACAGAAACAGAATATGACAGAATTTTAACTTACAGTGATGATTTTGGTGAACACAAAGTAAACATCGATATTGATTTGTGCGAAACTACAAATAATTTTTCACAAAATAAAGTCGCAAAAGAATACGTTATTCAAATAATACAAAAAAGCGATGAAGATATTCTCCCGATTGGCGTATTAAAAATGCAGCTGGATGAAGATAACAATGACAAAAAATACTTAAGTATAAGAAATATATACATTAATAACCACCCTCCTGCACCAAATTGCATTGATTCATATAATAAAATAAAGGATTTATTGCTCAAAACAGCAAGAAGCAAGATGGAAAAACTTGGAGCACATTATATAAAATATCAAGCCGATTAAAGCAGAAAAATATTCATAACTATAACAAAACCACCCAATAAAGATATTTGGGTGGTTTTAATTCTTATCATTAAATATTAAATATCAAAACTTGATGCAGTTTAATATTTATAGTGAGCAAAAGCTTTGTTAGCTTCAGCCATTTTGTGGGTATCTTCACGTTTTTTAACAGAAGCACCTGAACCATTTGAAGCATCAAGAATTTCTGAAGTTAATTTATCAACCATAGATTTTCCGCTTCTTTTTCTTGCAGATTCAATAAGCCAGCAAGAACCCAGAGCCTGACCTCTTTCAGGTTTTACTTCAACAGGAACCTGATAAGTTGAACCACCGATTCTTCTTGCTTTTACTTCAATTAAAGGTGTAACATTTGTAAGCGCCTTTTTGAAAACTTCCATAGGAGCTTCTTTTGTTTTTTCTTGAATTTTATCCATAGAAGAGTAGAAAATCTTTTGTGCAATTGATTTTTTTCCTCTTTTCATTAATCTGTTTATGAATTTTGCAATATCTACACTGTTATACATTGGGTCCGGTGCAGGTATTCTTTTTGCCGGTTTTGAACGTCTTGACATGTTATTTGCTTAACCTTTCTGATTATTTTTCTGATAATTAGTATTCGACAGCGCCCAGCACAGCGCATCTTTTAAGATTTAATCTCTACTTTTTGCCTGCTTTGGCTCTTTTTGCACCGTATTTTGATCTGCTTTGTGTTCTGTTTGCAACACCTGCAGTATCAAGGGTGCCTCTTATGATGTGGTATCTAACACCCGGAAGGTCTTTAACCCTTCCGCCTCTAATCATTACAACAGAGTGCTCTTGAAGGTTATGACCGATACCCGGAATATATGAAGTCACCTCAAAACCATTTGTAAGCCTTACCCTTGCAACTTTTCTAAGTGCAGAGTTTGGTTTTTTAGGTGTAGTTGTATAAACCCTGGTGCAAACGCCTCTTCTTTGTGGGCAGTTTGTAAGCGCCGGAGATTTAGTTTTATCAACGATTTTCTTTCTTTCATTTTTAACTAATTGGTTGATTGTAGGCATAATTTTCCCTTTTGCTAATATTACTATGTATTGTTATTTCACAACAAACAAAGCTGAATGTCAAACGATATTTGAAAATTTTAAATTTTTTAAAGAAAAAAGTTTGACTATTGTACTTTATGGGAATATTATAATTGTATGAAAAGCAAGGATATTGTAAGAGCTGAAAACTCTCTCAGGGAGTACATCTTAGAAGAATACAGTGATGATTCTTTTGAACGTTCCAGGATAAACCTATATAAATACAAGGGTTTGACGATTTCAATTGCCTGGAAGCCAAATGTAGAGCCAAATTTCAATGTACAAATTATGGCATTTGAAGCAAATTTCAGAATTGAAACAGGGCAGAAAATTGAAGGCGGTCTGCAAGATAATGATGTCAGTATGATTACAAAATGGGCAAAACAAAGCCAGAACAGAACTTTAATGATGAGAATCTGGGTAACGGAAGCCCGTGAGAAAAAAGAAATTAAACTAAAACCTTTTGATATGGTGTAATTCTACTACAAATTACAATATAACAAAAGCTCGGGCATTTACATGCCTGAGCTTAATTACACTTATTTCTTATTTTAATATTCTACGTCAGAAAATCTTTGCATCCAAGGAGCATAGGCATAGTCACTGGTACCATCGTCAAAAACTACGGCCTCATGTGCTTTGCTTCCCAATACTCGTTTTGATTCAGCTTTCAATGCATTAACAACCGCAGGAGTTTGTTCTTCCGGGGCAAGTTCACCAAGCGTAGTTATTGAGCCATTATTAATTGCTTTAATTAATTTTTTTTCTTGTTCACTAATAGTTATAGGTTTATTTTGATTAGCTAAAGCATCTAACGTATTTTGCAATTTCTCGGCTCCTTTTGGGTCAATTGCAGCAGTGGTTTTATTGGTTGCGCCCGATAATGATGCAGCTGCCTTGTTTGTAATTTTTGAAACACCACTTATTGCATTCCCACCAATTTTGTCTAAATTAATCATAAATTTTCTCCTTTATGTCTTATGTATTAAAGATTTACATTTATTCTAAAACATCTTAGGAGGAAAAATTTACCCCCCCCCC
>Ga0209064_1000536_pt1 | contig 83525 bp, 80 predicted proteins | sample Inofromicrocosms_FD_187498 | JGI IMG/M metagenome (GOLD analysis project Ga0209064, IMG submission 187498) | Mouse cecum microbial communities from Vienna, Austria - Inoculum for glucosamine and mucus D2O microcosms (SPAdes) (version 2) | ecosystem: Host-associated > Mammals > Digestive system >...
TTGTGTTTTGTGCGGTTTGCCAGACCTGCACCTATTATACAACGGGGGATATTCTGGTACTCTGTTTATCGCCACTTGCGTCTGCTAGTCTCCCCAGCTCTGCTGGGGGATTTAGAATGTTTCATTAATTTTCAGCTCCTCCAAGGCTCTCTACCAGCGCTTCCTTCGAAAAGCTATGTATGGATATCAGAGTAATGGCAAGCGGTACGACCGCCAACATACATAGTCAAGTAAATACAGGCAGGAACCGGAATTTTGAAAGAAACAGGACATATTCCTTTTTACGTGAATACATCCTGCCTGTTTAGATTCGGTTAAGTAAAATTTACCATCATTACTGTCCGACAAACTTTCTTATAATCCGCATTCTGTAAAAGCTCCTTAGAACGGTGCCTTACTTTTCGATTCAGAACCTTTTTATTTTTTGAAATTCCCCCACGTAACTCTCCCCTGAAGCTGCATGGTCCGTTCCCTCTGCACCAACTGTTTCTTTTGATCTTAGCTGTTCCCTCCATCGCTTCTTGTAATGCCATAATCTTTCTCCCTTCATAATAAATCTGCAGTTCTCCATTTTTCTCCTTCCTAAAAATCTTCTCTGCTTCAAGTACGACACTATATCAGCATCTGAGATAAAAAGCTATCTACAGAACCTACTAAACCTTGTACTTTAAAATTGTACACATATGACAAACGACATCGACACTTGACGTGAGAATTCTCATACAATTTGCTTACTAAAAAACTGGCTTCCAGAGACTTTCTTTCTCCTGCCAGTTATTATATTTATTTTCTTTTCATGAAGTCTTTTCTTTAATGTTAAAGAAAAAAAGCATAGACAAATTCATACTTTTTCTCTATTACAATATGTATACTTTACTTTTCAGGTTCTCATTATTTATTATTCTCCTTTGATTGTTTCATCAAGTTTTTCTAAAATCCACATGCCAGCATTATAGTAGTTTTTTATATCATTAATTGATGCAGTAATTACAGTTCCATGTGCAAAACTATTTCTTAATTCTACCAAAGATTTTAACTGTCCTTTCTGGTTCGTCCCTGCAATACATCTCTCAAAATCAAGTTTCCATCTAACATTAATTCTTTCTAGCAATTTATATATTTGACCTGGAGAAGGGTTAAATGAAGCGTCAATAATACTTTTACTTAAAAATGTTTTTGCCTCATCATTAGCCCCTGAAGCTAAGTAATCATATATTATCTGTTTTAATACAATCTCTATTGTACCACATGCTTTAATTACAGAATACGAGGTCAAAAACCTAACATTTGAATCCAAATTATGATTTACTATCCATTGTTGAATACTATTTAATTCAATTGCGCAATCTTGCAACAATCGCTCATAATTACCATTCATATAATACCCCATACAAAATTTCTGTTGCTTTTTTCATTCGTATCTTTATTTTTTCGATATTAGTTGTTCTTTTTGATATTGCATCTTGAAACAAATCATCTCCAATTAGTTTTTCATATCTTTCTATCATATTTAATTTTCTATACTTATCTAATCCTTTAGTCTCTCTTACATGTTTCGTTGCCGAATAAACAGCATCAACTATAGCTGGATTAATTTTCTTTGAAAATATAGTATCACCACTATCATTTTTCTTACCATTCCTAAACAAATTACCATCAAAAACAGCATTAAAGAAATCCAGAATCTCATGAAATTGTGTTTGTAATTCGTTTTCTGAAACAATATCAAGATCTCCATTTCTTTTCATAAAGATATTTAAATATTTTACCAAATTTATTTGTTTCTGAACTCTTTCTTTTTGCGTAGGTAAGTAAGCAAAAGCAAACATTCTTAATATTAATTCCACATCTAGCATTCTAGAGTCTTCATCAGGATTTTTGAACAAACTTCTCCAAGCCTCATATTTATTAAGTTCTAATAATAGCTTATTAAATTTTCCATGGTATACACAATTTCTTATTTCTTGTGGTTTAAGGCTTCTTCCGCTTGTATTAATCCTTTCAAAAATCTGATACATACCAGTATCATCTTTAGGCTCTTTTTGTTCAAAAACAATAGCATGTATAGGAGAATTTCTAATCTTTCTTTGTTCCTCCGGTTGAAGTTCCTGGAATGTTTTTCCTCTCCAACGCATATTTATTATATCCGAATTGGACAAAGAAAAGGACTTTCCATCTCCCCCAAAAATTCCTCTTTTCACATAATCGTATACAGTCATAATTCTTTGATATCCATCAACAATTAAACGCTTCTCATCGTCCGTTTTCGCCAAGAAAATACTTGGAACTGGCAAACCTAGTAAAATAGAGTCAATAAAACGACTTGCTTCATTCTTATCCCATACATATTTCCTCTGCATTTCCGGTTTTTCTAAATCACCTTCCTCATACATTGTAATTAATTCCCGAAATGTCATGTCTGTACCAAATGAAGTAATGTTAAATAAAGAATCATCTGAATAGCTAGTTGTTTCTTCTTTAATATCTGATATTATTTCTTTAGTATTTGTCATTTTATGTCCCTCCACTAAATTATTTAGTTTATATCTCCTTTTAATACTATCAATCTCATTATCATCCATTATACAGTTTAAAACATAAATTCTGCATAAAGACTCATCGCATTTGTTCCCAAGTTTTTTTTCAAACAATTTATATGCTCTACTGTTAATAATAAGTAATTCCGCATACCCTACTACACATATTCCATAAAACTCATAAACATTCGTTCTATTTTCATAATAAACAGTCAAATTCATAATACACTTTCCAACCTATCTTTGTTTGATAGTGTATTACTATTCCTCTATGTCCCACTATTATACTCTTTTTTCAACATTTTGTCACGTCAAAGTCCCTACAAACTGTTATATACTTTAGTCACCTAAACACAAAGAAGTGACATGACCACCACTGTGCCTAGCCACATCTGTTCATTTTCCTCTTGTAATCTATTCACCTCCTGCTGGGATATCGCAAGCTCATGTTTTATCGCTATATCCAGAATCTCATGCCTAGAATCTGTCAGAATTTACCTGCAGTTCAAAAATCCGGTCGTTCTCTTTTCTCACCTGCGTATTCTTATAAAAGAATCCTCTAGACAGGCCAATCCTCCACATCAATTGCCGGATGCTGACCTCCTCCCCTTCGTCCACAATCCGGGCACTCTCTTGTCTTATCATTCCTATACTTCTCCTCGCCAATCAATTGACTGCAAGCATCTTGTCATATTTATTTATATTTCCCCATCAAAAAACTGGCTTCCAGAGACTTTCTTTCTCCTGCCAGTCATTACATTTATTCCTCTTACTTCATACACATTTTTTCTTATGCTTTGTGTATTCTGTAACTATATTCCATTATTTTCAACACGATACACGCTATACACGGCTAAAACCCAGGCACTAGTTTAGGATACCCAAGGAGATTCCCGTCAAGCGTACCGCTTTCTTCAAGGGTCGGAAGGAAATCGCTCTTATCCGCATCATTGATGGGTTCTATAGCATCCCTGAATGCAGCAAGCCATACAACATCCAAACAGCCAACGTCATGTGTAGCTTCGCCTGCTTTAATCTCTGTCGAAAGCTTATCATACATACCAGTATAGGCAACTGCATCTATCACGACTTTACAACCTGTCTCCTTCTCAAAATCTGCCGCTGTCTCATTTGCAAGAGCTTCTGCCGGAGACCCGCTTTCAACCAGAACTGTAATACTGTTTCCTTTGCTCTCCGAAGGTTCACTGCCCTCTTTCTTTCCGCCACACCCTGCGGTAAGTGACATTGCCATAACCGACGCAAGTAACACGCTAAAAATTCTTTTTTTCATTTTTTCTTCTTACTTTTTATTGTTTGTTTCATTTTATGAAATATATTTCATTTATATTTTCATTATATCATTATTCACATTATATGCAACATCTATTTTATATTTTTTTAGTTTGCACAAATTTCATAATGATCATTTAATTTTCAATCAAATTTATTGGTTGAATTACACTATATTTCAATCTTAGATATGAAACATACTTTCAACTATAGATCAAAATATTTTTCATTTATTTGTTATCTATTTACATTGTTTCAAAGTTATGTTATACTTTTTTCATATTATTCGTTGAGCGAGGAACAGTATAATGAAAAAAAGCAACAGAATAAATATACGGGATATTGCTTCTGCATGTGATATTTCTCCTGCTACCGTATCCAGATATTTTAATAATCCCAGTCTGCTCTCCGACTCTACCCGCAGGAAAATTGAACAAAAGCTAAAAGAATTAAATTTTCAGCCCGGATGGCCTATGCAGATACAAGAGGATCACACCACGAATCTGATCATCATAATCCTGCCGCATCTCCAGTTCGGTTTCTATACGGAACTGCTCAATCAGTTAATAGAAATCGGCAAAGAAAAAGGGTATCACATTATTCCGTATACATCAGAAAAATCAAAAAAAGATGAACTTGCCGCAATCTATGCCTTATGCCAATACCGGCCTAAGGGGGCAATTCTGTTAAGTCCGCTGCTAGATGCGGAAGATATCACCAATTTACCCGTGTCCGTTATTACCATCGAACGATCTGGCGGTAACTTTATGCAGATCAATAGTGATAATTTTACCGGCGGAAAACTGGCTGCTGAGCTTTTGCTCCAAAATAACTGTGAAGTATTTATTCATATCAATAATGGATACAGCACTATTTGGCCGTCTTTTAAACGAATCGTGGGATTTGAATGTCTGATGGAAAAACAGACCTACGAAAGAATCATATGCCCAGAGTTGTCTGCGCCGTTCCTGCCGATCGCGACACAGACAATGGATGAGATTGTTGAAGATTTATTAGTTAAATACAAGGGAAAAAGATGGGGAGTCTTCTGCTCCAATGATGACATTGCCAGATTGTTTGAACAGCAATGTATTTTAAAAAATCTACGGATTCCTAATGAAGTAGAGATTATTGGTTACGATAATTCACCAATATCAGAATGTGCCATATATCCGATCACTTCTGTAGCCCAAAACATTCAACTAATGGCACAATTAGCTATAGACGGGTTTGACAACTACATCCCATGTGAAACGATCGTACCAAATACACTAATTGAGAAAAATACTACCAGACGCTGAACTACTAAAATTACGTCTCTTCTTATCGGGGATTTTTATCTCCGATAAGAATTATTTTATGTTCAATCCTTTTTATACACCATACCCTAAAATCACTCTAGAACCTATAACATATTCTCTCCGCTTCACTACATCCCCCAATCTTGAAAACGGTACTCCTGCATCTGCGGCGGCATCTTACCTTCACCACATGATAAAATGGATACCACCATCTGAGCCACTTCCATGGAAGTAATTGCTCTTTTACTAAGATTATTCATATTCCCTCTTCTTTCATTCTTGAATTTTCGATATTTTATTTCATAAAAATGGAGTTATATCTTGATTTTTCGATATATTCATGATATTTTAAATATGTAGGAGGATACAGTATGACTGATATTGAAACAAAAATACGGGAAATGATAATCGAAAAATATGGCAGTCTAAAAAAATTTTGTGAAATAATAGAAATGCCTTGGTCTACTTTAGACAGTATCTTAAAAAGAGGTATAGCCAATTCGAACATTACTAATGTAATGAAAATCACAAAAGAGTTAGGTGTAGATACTGAAAATCTTGCATCTGGTATTATAATCAATCGCTCTACAAAGAATATGAATGCTGAAGGTAATCCAAACATCATCGCCCAAAATGATTCTGAACGTAGGCTCCTCATGTTGTATCGCAAAGTTGGCGGGGCATCCGAGGATGAAAAAGAAGCTATTATTAACCAGTTTGAATCTACGATAGATGTATACCTTAAAGCTAAGGGAATGTCTCCAATCGAATTCTTAATATAATGGATCTGAAATATGATAAAATAAATTCATTACCACAAAGGAGGTTTACAAAATGGCTTTAGCACAACGGCTTACTTATACAATTGATGATATCTACACCCTCCCAGACGGACAGCGGGCGGAGCTGATCGACGGGCAGATGTATATGATGGCACCACCAAATGCAAGACATCAAGACATTATTTTTTCATTATCAAGAAAAATTGCAGACTATATCGATACTAATAAAGGATTATGCAAAATATATCTTGCTCCTTATGCGGTATTTTTAAATGCTGACGATAAAAACTATGTTGAGCCTGATATATCTGTTATCTGTGATAAAAGCAAACTAGAAGATAAGGGATGTAACGGGGCTCCAGATTGGATCGTGGAAGTTATCTCCCCATCAACACAACGGATGGACTATAGTATCAAGCTATTTAAGTACCGCACTGCCGGGGTTCGGGAATACTGGATCGTGAACCCGATAACAAAAACGGTTCAAATATATTCTTTTGATGGCGAAGAAGATTCCAGCCAATTTTCTTTTGATGATGAAATCCCCGTCCATATATTTGATGGTTTGACTATCAAAATCTCTGATTTATTATAGCGAAAAAAGCCCCTGCATCAACAAAGACATTCGTATCATCTTTGGCAGCTTTTTAACCAACAGTTAATTTATAAAGCCGAAAATATACAATACTTCAATCGTTTTTTCCTCCTAAAATTGTTATAATAACATCAGAAACTAAGAAAAAGGAGGACATTACCATGAAGATCCATGAAATCATACGCAGCAAACGGATCGAAAAGGGTTACACCCAGGAGCAGCTGGCTTCTTTCCTGGGCGTCTCCGCCCCTGCGGTCAACAAATGGGAAAAAGCGATTTCCTACCCGGATATTACCCTGTTGCCTGCGTTGGCGCGGCTGCTCGGCACAGATCTGAATACCCTTCTGTCTTTCCAGGAAGATCTCACCCAAGAAGAAATCGGCAATTTTCTGAATGAACTGGTTTCTGCTGCCAATGCCAAAGGGCTCGACCATGCATTTCACATGGTATTAGACAAATTCCACGAATATCCTTCCAGCGACGCCCTGCTTCTTAACGCGGCGCTGACCTTTGAAGGACTTGTGATCATGCACTCCGGCAATATCAAAGATTCCCCGTATATGGCTGCCATCGAGGAATGGTATACACGGGTATCCAAAAGTTCTGATCCTGCTCTATGCAATCATGCAAAAGCTATGTTGATCTCGAAGCTTACATCCCGGAAGGAATTCGATGCCGCTGAAAAATTACTGGAAGAACTGCCTGACGCGGCGATGATCGACAAAAAGCGGCTTCAGTCCACCCTGTACCTTGAACGGGGCGATTGGACAAAAGCGGCACAATTGATCGAACAGAAGGTATTGTCCGAGATCAGCATGATCCAGTCCTCCCTGTATACGCTGACAGAAATCGCGGTTAAAGAGGATCATCCGGAAGATGCCGAACAGCTTAACGATATTGCCGGGAAGACCGCCAAACTATTTGACCTGTGGGAATGCGCCACACATCTTGCAGATTTCCAATTAGCGCTTGCAAGACAGGATACTGAAAAATGCAGGGAAGCCTTACAGCAAATGTTCCCGGTGCTTGACAAGAAGTGGAAACCGGCGCATTCGCCTCTATACCGGCATCTTTCTCTGAAAGAGACAGACATCGGACAGATGACGCGCGCATGGATCACAAAGGAACTGGCAGATCCGGCAAATCATACATATGACTTTCTGCGGGATGATCCTGCAATCCGTGCAATGCTGCATTAGAGCATGTTTGAGAATTTCTTTCCGCCATCTGTATGCCCACTTAACAGGGCATACAGATGACCGGAATGCATTTTCAAACACGCTTTTTATAAAAATTCTCGCAGATATACTTCCATCGAACGATTCATCTCATTCGAAAAATCAGACTCATACTTCCTTTTCCAGAAAGCCTCCATCCATTCTTCATACTCTTTGTCCCCGATCTTGCCCTCGAACATCGAACGGATCTCCTCGCTGTCCTTATCCTGGTAAGCATTCTCATACACCATATCCGAAATCCGGAACCTCTGAGGCTTATTCCTCTCCTTCTGCTGATCTGTCGGATATCCGAAGACCAACATACACGCCGGATACACATACTCCGGAAGTTTCAGGAGTTCTTTCATGTCCTCCGCGTTCTCCATCACATCTCCTATGTAGCAGGAGCCGATCCCAAGGCTCTCTGCCGCCGTCACCGCGTTCTGAGCAGCGATCAATGCATCCTCCACCGCAAGCAGCAGGTCTCCCGTACCGGGCTTGCGCGGTGTCAGCCCTGCCTCACGGTAGAACGAAAGCCATTTCCTGCAATCTGCACAGAACACAAGCGCCATCTTCGCTTTCGCGATAAAGGGCTGGTCGTCGCACAGCTGCGACAGACGCTCCTTCTTGTCCTGATCGGTAATATCGAGAATGGTATTATTCTTTCCTTTAATTACTACATTCCCTTAGATATCTCTTCACAGACTTTCATCGCCTCAAATACTGCGCTGCGGAACCCGCGTTCTTCCAGTACGCGCACCGCTTCGATCGTTGTGCCTGCCGGGGAACATACCATATCCTTAAGCTCGCCCGGATGCTTTCCTGTCTCAAGCACCATCTTCGCGCTTCCAAGGACTGCCTGCGCCGCAAACTGGTATGCCTGCGTTCTCGGCATACCTCCGGAAACCGCCGCATCCGCCATTGCTTCGATCAACATGAATACATATGCCGGTGAACTGCCGCTGACTGAAACCACGGCATCCATCAGGCGCTCCGGAACAATCTCGACACGGCTGAAGCTCTCAAGAAGTGTGCGCACATATGCCGTCTCTTCTTCCGCCATATGCTCATTGGGACACGCCGCCGTCATACCTTCTCCCACCATCGCCGGTGTGTTCGGCATCGTCCGCACAAGCTTCACATCCTTGCCGAACTGCTCCGTAAGCCACGCAAGCGTCTTTCCCGGCGCGATCGTGATCACGATCTGCTCCGCCCGGATCACATCCCGGATCTCCCGGATCACATCTGCATAGAACTGAGGCTTCACGGATAATACGATCACGTCCGCCTTCTCCACCACTTCTTTGTTGCTGTCAGTCACATGGATCCCGAACTGTGCCTTTGCCTTCTCTCTTCCCGGCGCGAATAAGTCCGCTCCGATGATCTCTTCTGCCGGAATGATCTGGTTCTTGATGATCCCTCCCATAATCGCCGACGCCATATTCCCAGTTCCAATAAATCCTAATTTCATTTGAAACACCATCCTTTTCTCTTATTTGTATACAATTATATTTTTTGTATACATTCCTTCTTGCTTGACTATAACATTTCCCCTATTACAAGTCAACCTGTTTTTGGTAAATTTCCACCCGGAATATCCCAAACCAGAACTTGTCTATCCCTCATCTCCATGTTAGAATAAGACTACAACGAAATTGATCTAGATCAGCAGTAAATTATTTTCATAAACGGAGGAACGAACCTGCATGGCTGAAAAAAATGCATCTCTCACCAACCAGGCTTACGAGAAGATAAAGGAAAAGATACTGAATCTCGCATATCCCCCAGGTATGCCGCTCACGGAAGCGATGCTTACCGGCGAACTTGGCATGAGCCGCAGTCCGGTCCGATCCGCCATACAGATGCTGCAGGCAGAGGGCCTTATCGTATCCGACTATTACAAATCCATGACTGTCCGGGAGATCACCGACAAAGATATCAACGAGCTGTACCAGATCCGCGAACTCTTAGAAGGCGCGGCATTCAAGCTCATCTTTACTTCCGGACGCAACGAAGAATACTCCTACCGTATTGAGGAGAAGGTAGTCCGCATGTGCGCGTCTGCCGACGATCCCTATGAATGGGAAGTCGCCGATACAGCCATGCATATGGAGATCATCAGCATCTTTGAAAACGAGCGTATTAATAAAATCTATGAGAACAATCTATGTGAACTGATCCGCATCGGACAATATTCTGTCAGGAACGGAATGGATATATCAGGAACTAACGAGAATCTTAAGAAGATGATCGAATATATGAGAAAGGGAGACTTCACAGAATCCTATACACTTCTAAGAACCGACCATTTTGAGACGGGACGAAACAGTGCGCTTAAGGCAGAAGGAATCAGACAGAAGTCAAACTAATGGATCGTCTGGTTCTCAGCGCGATACTCTTTCGCCGCACTGCCTACCACCCGCGCAGCTTCGCCGACGGGACATTTTCCCGTACAATCTCAAGCGCCTGCTGCATGATACTGTCATTATACCTGTGAAGCCCTCCCTGCATCACGCTCTCTGAATCCAGGTACCGCTGAAGATAGTAGCGTTTTGCTCCTGCGATCCATCTGCCGATCGCTTCAAAATCCGATTTCTGATGAAGTTCAAGCACCACCGTTGTACTGAATTCATATGGTATGGCGCCGCTTAACAGATACTCGACGCTTCTGCAGATATTTTCCACATCATATCCTTCGATTCCCACGGTCTCGCCGTATCTCTCCCGGGAATTCTTGATATCCATAGCTATGTAACTGACCAGTCCTTCCGAGATAAGCCTTCTTAATTTCCCCGGGAAGCTTCCGTTGGTCTCCAGACGTACTTCATATCCCAACTCTCTGACACGGCTCAAGAAATCTTCGATCCCATGCTGGATCATGGGTTCGCCCCCGGTCAGACAGATACCGTCAAGCAATCCTTTACATTTCTCAAGATACCGATAAATCTCTTCCAGAGGGATCTCTCTGTTCTTGTGCGTATCAATCACCAACGGCGCACTATAACAATACGGACACCGGAAATTACATCCCGCCGTATATAGCGTGCAGGCGGCTTTTCCCGGGTAATCTAATAACGAAAACTTCTTCATACATTGTATTACCATATTCCCAGTCTCCCCCAGAGCGTATTTGAAAAGAAGCCATGCTTAACAGCTCTTAAAATGTTCCATCATGAACGGCATACATTCCTTACTGTACTGCCCCAGAGAATACCTGCCCTTATTCAGGCACCAGTCCGACACTAACGCACGTTCGCACATCGTATAGTACCGTGTCACCTCGCTTGCCGGAACATCCGTCCGTATCTCGCCGCGCCTCTGTCCCTCTTCTACAATACGATTTACCAGCCTGTAATAGTTACGGTTCTGATCCAGAAGGTGGCTCTCCTTCTCTGATACAAGCTGCGTGGAATACAACGATGCAAGCAGATCCATACTGATCTTCTCTTCCATCATAGTATGCACCTCATAATTCAGATATAATAATTTGGAGAAACTATTCATCTCCGGATCCATCTTTTTCTCAAGTTCTTCATAGTATTCATCCAGGATCAGCGACAATGTATTCAGGAGCTCGTCCTTCGTACTGAAATAATAATAGAAAGACCCCTTGGAAGTCTCTGACAATTCGATGATATCATCCACCGTTGTTCCATTGTACCCCTTCTCGTAAAATAACCGCCATGCCGCCGAGACAATCCTGCTCTTTACACTCTTCTTCGTATCTTTTTCCATGTCTTCCTTCCTCCTGCCCATACCTATATGTTCCAAAACGACTGGTTTTGCGTCTCTTCTGTCTGCCCCGCTATCACCGGACCACGAAGCTTCTCTCTTCTATCACCGGAATATCCTTCTCATCGATCCAGTCAATAGAAATGTACATCCCTCGGTTCAGCCCTTCCATCAGCTTATAGATCATAGCCTTCCTTCCCTGCACTTCCATATGCACCGTACCGTCGTATTCATTCCTGACCCACCCGGTCAGCCCGAGGGAGGCTGCAAGATGTCTTGCCGTATATCGGAACCCGACTCCCTGTACTCTTCCATGGAAGACCATTCTCTTTCGAATCTCTGCCATACTATCACCATTATTCTTTATTTTACATCAGAATATCCATATTTTCTTTATACTTTACAATATTGTAATTGTTTTTTGACAAAAAAGCAAGAAAAAGGATGAGGAAATCACTTTCCTCATCCCTTCATGATCAATTAAAGTTCTGTTCTGTCCTCTCGATGATCTCATCCTGAAGCGGCTTGCTCAGATTACGGAAGAAATCACTGTATCCTGCCACACGCACGATCAGATCCTTATATTCCTCCGGATTGTTCTGGGCATCGATCAGCGTCTGCTTGTCGATCACATTAAACTGAATATGATGTCCGTCCATGGAGAAGTAGGAACGGATCAGGCTTGCCATATGGTCAAGTCCTTCCTCTCCCGCCACAACATCCGGCGTAAACTTCTGATTCAGAAGAGTTCCTGCAGTCGCAAGATGATCCATCTTCGCACAGGACTTGATCACAGCCGTAGGTCCGTTGGTGTCCGCGGATTTCTCCGGAGAGATACCCTCTGACACCGGCTTATGCGTCTTCCTTCCATTCGGAGTCGCAAGGATCACGTCGCCAAAGTATACATGGCAGGTGGTAGGCAGCATATCCACGCCGTACTTTCCGCCCTTCATGTTCGGACGTCCGGTGATAGAGCTTCTGTAAAGCTCGAATACGTCCTGCATGATATCGTCTGCATAGTCGTCGTCGTTGCCGTACTTCGGAGTCTTGTCGTGAACCATACGATAGATGGCGTCATATCCTTCGAAATCGTGCTCCATCGCCTCGATCAGCTCTTCCATCGTGAAATTCTGATTGTCATATACGTTATATTTGATCGCCGCAAGGCAGTCTGTGATCGTACCGATCCCAACACCCTGGATATAGTTGGTATTGTATCTTGCGCCGCCTGCATTATAGTCCTTCGCATTGGAAATGCAATCGTTGGTCACAACGGAGAGGCACGGCGCCGGCATCTCCTGCGCATATAACTGCTCGATCACGTTGTTTCCGCGGATCTTAATATTTACAATATGCTCAAGCTGCTTCCGGAACGCATCCCACAGCTCGTCGTAAGTCTTGAAATCCTTCGCATAGCCAAGCTCCAGGCCGATCTGCTTGCCGGAATACTGGTCGAAGCCGTTGAACAGCGTCAGCTGGAATACCTTCGGGATATTTAAGTATCCGGTCAGGATATATGCCTCGCTGCCCCATGCACCGGTCTCCACGCATCCGGAGGAACCGCCGCGCCTTGCATCTTCCAGATTCTTGCCCGCATTGATAAGCTCCATGATCTGCGCTTCCGTATTATAGAATGCAGGCTGCCCCCATCCTTCTCTGGATACCTCGCAGGCTCTCTTCAGGAACCTTGCAGGCGTCTTCTTACTGATCGTTACATTGGAGTTAGGCTGAACCAACTTCATCTCATCCATACAGTCAAGGATCAGGTAGCTTACATTATTCACGCCGTTGCGTCCGTCCGGTGTCACTCCGCCGGTGTTAATATTGGCAAAATCCGTATAAGTTGCGCTCTCTTTCAGCGTGATGCCTACTTTCACCGGCGCAGGCTGGTTGTAGAACTTCACCCACAGACATTCCAATAATTCAAGCGCCTTCTCATCGTCGAGGATACCTGCCTCAACATCTTTCTCATAATACGGGTTCAGATGCTGATCCAGTCTTCCCGGACTGAATGCATCCCACGGATTCAGCTCTGTGGTCACTGCAAGATGCGTGAACCAGTATAACTGGATCGCCTGCCAGAAGGTCTGGGGCTTATGTGCAGGAACCACCTCAAGATTTGCCGCGATCTGAAGAAGCTCTGCCTTCCTGGCCTCATCTGCTTCTTTCTCCGCCATCTCAAGGGCAAACTTATGATAACGTTCTCCAAGAATGATCACGGCATCGCAGGAAATATCCATCGCCTTCAACTCTTCGCATTTATTTACCGCATCCGGATCATTGATATAATCCAGTCCGTCCATGGTCTTCTTGATCTTCTCTTTATAATCCATGTAGCCTGTCGTGAATACCTGCTCGCCGCCGCATGTATGTCCCGGTCCTCTCTGCTCCATGAACTCCGTAAACATACCCGCGCCGTAGCACTCATGCCACTCCGGCGTCATCCTTGCAAGGATCTTCTCTCTCATGCTTCTTCCTGTCCAGTAAGGGATGATCTCTTCAGCCTGAAGCTTTCTGTCCTCATCCGTCGTATGGAAGGATACAAGCTTGCGTTCACTCATGACCACCATATCCTCTACACTATGGCAGCACAGCTCCGGGAAGGTCGGTGACGCCTGGGGATCTCTTCCCTTCTCTCCGATGATCAGCTCGCCGTCTCCCAGATACAGCGTCTTCTTAGAGAAATACTCCTTAAGTACCATCGCCCTCATAACCGGGATGGAATACTTGCCGTCGTTCTCCTTGTAGAAATCTGTCTCGATCTTCGCCCTCTCAAGGTCGATGTGGACTGGTGTCGTCACACTAAGCTCTCGTAACTTCTGAATTCTCTCGTTCATACCGCGCAGTTTCGCCATGTTCTTAACCTCCTATTTTTGTGTTCGCAAATCCGGCTTCGATAAAAAGCCTGACAAAGGCTTCCATCTCTTCCCGATCCGGTGCATGCAGATCTGTTCCCTTATATTCCATATCTAGCTTCGGATACTTGCCGCTCCCCGTATCATGATAGGGCAGCAGGTTGATCTGAGGCGGATGGATATCATGTCTTTTCAGAAACGCTATGGTCTCCTTCATATTCTGTTCGTTCCCGTTCACTTCCTTGATCACCGGGATCCGGATATAGATCCTCGCCCCGTCTCCTGCAAGACGGACCAGATTCTCAAGGATCAGCTGATTGTCCGTTCCTATGTACTTCCTGTGAAGCTCAGGATCCATCACCTTCACATCATAGAGGAAGGTATCCACATAAGGCAGGATACTCTTAAGCTTCTCATACGGAACATATCCGCAGGTATCAATGGTAAGCGATATCCCCTGGCGCCGAAGCTCCTTCGCTGCCGCAAGGATGTAATCCATATCCATTGTCATGGCTTCTCCTCCGGAGAATGTCACACCGCCGCCGGAATCCTCATAAAAGATCTGATCCTTCATAAGCTCCTTCACAAGTTCCTTCACCGTATATTCCCTGCCGACGATCTCACGGATCCCCGCCGGACAGAAGTTCTCACACCTGCCGCACAGGGTACAGGCTTCCCGGTCTGTCACCGGCTTTCCGTTCTTAAGCGTGACCGCCTGGCTCTTACAGGCGCTCACACAGGCGCCGCAGCCGGCGCATTTATCCGGATCGTACTGTATCTCTTTCCCATATCTCTGGGTCTCCGGATTATGGCACCATTCGCAGCTTAACGGACACCCCTTGAAGAAAACAGAAGTGCGTATCCCGTCCCCGTCATGGATGGAAAACTTCTGTATATTTGTGATGTTCTTCATCTGATCACACTGCCTTTCCTACGGATTCAACAATATTTGTACTACAGTTTAGACTATAGTACAAATATAGCATTTTGTTATGATTTTGTCAATATATTATCAGCCTCTTCACCGAAGTCAAATACCACGCTGCAGAGCAGCGGGGTATTTGACCCTCGCGGCAGTCGCCAAATGTGTATGCAAGCATACCCGCTTGGCTCGTTGCCCGCGGGAATAAAAACATGCCGGACGGCATCTTTTCCTGCGATGCCGCCCGGCGTTCTCTTCATAAATCCCCATATAACAATACCTGATCTTGATCCTAATACATTCCGGGCAGATCGAACAATGAGATCTGCATATCCTTGCCGGATATGGCGTTATACTTCGTGATGACCTCATCCCCCCTAAGATTCCCCACCAACAGAGGCGACTCCGGATCATGCAGCTGATACTTGTTCTTCGCATTCTCCGGGTTTCCCGACGCATAACAGTATTTACAGCCATGGATACAGGTGTGGTATGTGCCGATATCCATACTCTCTACACAATGGCATTCCCCACGCTGTCCCGGATCTCTCCTGAGATCCAGCTTATACCCGATCAGGCTGCCGATCTTCGCCTTGTCAATACATGCACTGTGACCGATGCCGAACCGCTCCAGGTTCATCTTCTCCGCGCAGGTGTAGAGAGGCAGCTGGTATGCCCTGGCAATCTTCCCAAGCCCGCTTGCCAGTTTAAGAATATCCTCCTCCTGAAGCTCCTGATACGGGCAGTTCTTATAAGTATCCACAAAACTGGTGATACAACGGGACGCAGCCTCTCCAAGCCACCTGCACATCATCTCAAACTGCTCCAGATGATAGGAGACCGAATACTTCTTCGTCAGAAGGATCGGATCAAACCGCCAGTCCATGCGCTCTTTGCCCAGACGCTCGCTCATCATCAGGAATGTCGCCATAACATCCGCCGTACAGGGAAGGTCTGGTTCAATATCCTCTTCATAATCTGTAATCGTTACCTGAAAATAATATTCATACCCCATATCTGTGATCTCTCTCAGATACGGAAGCAGCGGCGCCGGGTTCTTCGTCCAGAATACAATACAGTCTACCGTCTCCGGCGACAGGAAGACATGCTTGACCTTCTTGCGGTTATACGGATTCGGAACCAGTACCTCCCCGGCTCTCAGCCGGTTCACAAACCACTCCGGGTACAACGCAGGAATATCTGTTCTTCTGCTCGCACTGATAATCATCACTCATCCGTCCTTCTTAACTCTGTTGCTGAAACTCCCGCAGCCAGATCATGATCCCCCAATCGTTATCTGCGGCACTCAAAATTCTTCTCGATCAGCCTGCAATACTCTTCATAGGCTTCCGCTCCTTCAAACGGCACCCTCAACACATCTCTGATCCCCTTGTAATACCACCCGATGATATGCTTGTCCTTCATGCGGAATCTGTTCCACAGCTCCTCGCCGATAACCGGATAATCTCTGTCAATATCCCGTATATTCGAAAGCTTATCCGCAAGTCCGATCATCTGCACATCTCTCGGCGCATTCCTCAGATGTTCGATCGTGCTTCTCTTTCTGTCCATCCAGCACTTGGATTTGTCTTCGCTCTCCTGAGCCACGATCCTCGCCACTCTCTCCGAAAACTCCTGTGCCAGTATCCTCTGTGTTACCCCTTCACAGTCTTCAATGGTATCATGAAGCACCGCCGCGCTGATCACCTCCTCGTCTCCTGTCATCGTCGCAACAATATCTTTCACCTCTACCGGATGAACGATATATGGACGCTTTGTCCCCTTCCTGAACTGCCCTTCGTGTGCCTTGAATGCGAATTCGACCGCTCTGTCAATCATACTCTTACCTCTCTTAACATTACTACTCATCAACCAGGTTCTCTTCCTCCTCAATCCCTTCACGAAGTCTCGCTTTCTCTTTTTTATGGAATAAGTTAAATATACAAGGAACTACGACTAAAGTCAATATGGTTCCGTATATCAACCCTCCAATCGTAACAATTGCCATCGGCTGAACCATATCCGCGCCCATACCGACGCCGATCGCCATAGTTGATAAACCAAGGATCGTAGTAAGCGCTGTCATAACAATGGGGCGGAGCCTGGTCACGCCCGCCTCCACAAGCGCTTCCTTCTGCTCCATTCCATCTTCGATCAGCTGATTCGCATAGTCGATAAACACAATTCCGTTATTTACGATGATACCTGACAGCATGACAAATCCGATCATAGCGATCACGCTGACCGGCAGTCCTGCAATATAGAGCGCCAGAAGCCCTCCGGTAAACGCAAGCGGCACGGTAAACATCACGATAAACGGTGAACGTAAAGACTGGAACTGCGCCACCATGATCAGATACATGAACACAAGGGCGAGGGCGAGCATCTTGAAGAGCTCGATCATTGCCTCCATAATAGTCTCGTCTTCACCGGTCATCTTGATCTCATACCCCTCCGGAGCGCTGTAAGCCCCGAGCGCCTTCTTCACTCTGCTGCTCACAAGACCGATATTATCACCATCCTTGATCCCTGCAGTCACAGACATGAATCGGCTCTGATCCATACGGCTGATCGCCTGAAGGCCGGACGCATCCGCAAAGGACGCGATATCCGCAAGCTTCACATCCTCTTTCGTGCCGTCCTGCTTCTGCGCCGTGACCGTCATATTGCGGATATCTTCACGGACCATACTCTCATTCGCGTCATCCAGCACATAGACATCATATTCATCGGTATCCGTTGACAGAGTCGTCGCCGTCTGCGCCGCGGCAAGCTTCCCGTAAAGCTCCTGATACACCTGGGCAACCGTCAGGCTGTGCTTCGCCGCCTTCGCCTTATCCACGATGACGCGCAGCTCCTCCTTATTATCCTCTGTTCCGTCCGATACCTCCTGAGTTCCCTTGACCTCTTCCACGATCTTCTTGACGTCTTTTGCGATCTTCTGCAGCCGGTCCAGATCCTTCCCTTTGATCTGGATATTGATCCCGGAGCTTCCAAGAGCGCTCATATCCATATTGGACATATTTACCGTCAGCTCTCCGTCCAGGTCTTTTGTAACCTTCTCAATCTCTTTCTTAAGCTGCTCATTACTCATGGAGGGGTTCTCTTTCGTCGTTGCATAGAAAGAAATGCTGTTGTTCTCCGCCTGCCCTCCGCCCATCATGGACGCGGAAGCCACCAATCCGCCCACATCCTCGATATCTTTCAGCTTACCGACCCGTTCCATCACCTGGTCTGCGATCTCTGCCGTCTCCTCAAGGCTCGTTCCCTTCTCGGTCTCAAGATCCATACTGATCTGTGTACTCTCCATATCCGGCATGAACTGTGTTCCCCTGCTAAGCTCCAGGGCAATACTTCCTGCAAACAACAGCAATGCCCCCGCAAGCACAAGGATCTTATGAGCCAGCGCTACGCGAAGCGCCCTGCCATATCCTTCCTTTATCCTCACAAAGAATCTTGACTCCTTATTCTCCGTCTTCCTAAGCAAGCCCGCCGACATCATCGGAACCAGTGTCAGGGCGACGATCAGGCTGGCAAGCAGAGAATAGGCGATCGTCAGTCCCATATCCACAAAGAGCTGCCGCGTAACGCCTGAGGTAAATACGATCGGAAGAAATACACATACCGTCGTAAGCGTAGACGCCGCGATGGCGCCCCCCACCTGTCTCGCCCCTTCGATCGCCGCTTCCTTTGCCGAAGCTCCCTCTTCATTACGCATACGGTAGATGTTCTCGATCACGACGATCGAATTATCCACCAACATCCCCACACCCAGCGCAAGTCCTGACAGAGAGATGATATTAAGCGTGACTCCTGAGAAATACATAGCCACCAGCGCCGTCATAATACTGATCGGGATGGAACATGCGATGACAAATGTCGGACGGATGCTCTTTAGGAACACCAACAAGATAACGACTGCCAACAGCGCTCCATAGATCAGGTTATCCAGTACAGAATTGACGATCAGATCAATATAGACCCCCTGATCCATCAGGACGACCGTATCAATATCCTTATTGTCCTTCTTCACCTTTTTCAGCCTGTCAAGCACCCGGTCGCTTACGTCGCCGGTAGAATAACCGGTCTGCTTCTGAACCATCAGCATAACGCCGGGATCCCCGTTGATCCTGGCATATGTCTCATCCGCGTTATTCACCAGTTCCACACTCGCTACATCCGATAATTTTACAGGATCCACCCCTTCCAGATCCAATAGAACCAGATCCTTTAGTTCCCCGATGTTCTTGAATTTCTCTCCGACGCGCACCAGATAGTCAATTCCGTCCTCCTGCACATAACCCGCCGGCATACTGAAGTTCTCCGCCGTCAGTATGGTCTTCACCATATCCGCAGTCAGCATACTGCCCATATCCGCTCCTGCAGACGCTTCCTCCATCGCCGACTCCATCTGTGCTTCCTGCATCTTAAGCGCCGACTCTCCCGCCGCAAGCTGCGCCGTTCCTTCTCCGATGCCGACCGCAGCTTCCAACTGCGCGGAAGCAAACTGCCCCCTCGCCTGCGCAAGCGTCATGGCGCCCGCGTTCACCTGCTGCTGCATCGCCTCTAACTGGTCTTTTCCAGCCTTCAGCTGATTCTGTCCTTCCAAAAGAGCCGCTTCCTGCTGTTCTAACTGCTGGATCGCCTCTGCAAGAGCTGCCCGCGCCGTCTCATACACTTCACCGCCCACAACGATCTCAAGCTCAGAAAGCTTCGCCTCAAGCTCTGCCTTCTGCTCTTCTGTAAGCCCCAGATCCGGCAGCTCAAGCGTCCCTTTAATCTCGTCATATTCCGCCTTCTGTGCGTCAAGCTGGGTAAGCTTCGCCTGCATCTCAGCCTTGCCCGCCTGGATCAGCGCCATGTTCTGTGCAAGCTGCGTATCCGCCACGTTAAGCTCTGCTAACTTCTCCGTGATCTCAAGCTGTGCCTGCTTAATCTCCTCGCTCTTCATGGAGATCTGTGCTTCCGCCTCTGACAAGCCGGCGGATGCCTGTGCCTTCCCGGCTTCCAAAGCTGCCTTCCCGCTTTCCACCTGCGCTTTCGCTTCATCCAGCGCGCTCTTAGCGTCATTCACCTTCTTCTCCATCTCCGCCTTGATCTCGTCATTTAACTCCGTGACCTTCTCTTCATTAACTGTGATCTCTACCGTCTCTTCGATGCTTCCAGTCACCGTGACAGACGCCACGCCCTCCACACTCTCGACCTCAGGAATGACCTCATTCTCGATCGTCTTGCTTGTGGCAGACGCATCCTCTCCTTTCGCGCTGACCGCCGCGACCAACACAGGCATCATGTCCGGGTTCAGCTTCATTATGATCGGATTCGAGACGCTCTCCGGCCAGAAGCCCTGGATCTGATCCAGGCTCTCCCGCATCTCGATCGTGACAGAATCCATATTTGCCGTCTGGTCGAACTCCAGAACCACTGTGGATGCATTTTCATTGGAGATAGATTGCACCGTCTTGATATTGCTGACTGTAGCCATCGTCTGTTCTACAGGCTTTGTCACGATCTCTTCTACTTCCTCGGGGCTTGCGCCTATGTATGTGGTCATGACGATCGCATAAGGAAGATTCATGCTCGGCAGAAGATCGACCGTCATACTGCCAAAAGAGACTACCCCCAGAATGATGATGAGTACTACGCCTACTACTACGGTGTAAGGCTTTTTGACGCTGAATTTTGATAGCATGTGCAGAACCTCTTTCTGTGTAGATTTTGTTAAAATAATATGTAAATCATAGCATCTGAGGCTTTAAATGGCAAGAAATCTGGAGTATAATGGCAGCATAGTATTTTGATTTAATAGATATTTTATAAACATTCTATAAATCAAAAGCCTTCAGGCACCTGTATTCCGGAAATGGATTTACAGTCATAAATGTTGAAATGGAGCAAGGATTCGTTATGAAAAAAAAGAATGTACTGATCACGGGCGCTTCCCGCGGGATCGGGAGAAGCATTGCATTAAGATTCGCGGCAGGAGGCTATCATGTATTCCTGAACTGCCGCGCGTCTGTCGCCGAGCTTTATGAGGTTCGGGATATCATCGAGAAAGATCATCATACTACTTGCGGGATCGTACCAGGCGACGTGGGGGATCCCCGGGATATTGCCCGCATGTTTGAACAGATCTACCGTTCCTGCGACTGCCTGGATGTTCTGGTGAATAACGCAGGGATCTCATATATCGGTCTTTTGATGGATATGGGGGACGATGAATGGAGACGTGTGATCGACACGAATCTGTCTTCGGTCTTCTACTGCTGCCGCGCCGCCATCCCCCCCATGATCTCGAGAAAGTCCGGGCGGATCATCAATATCTCTTCCATGTGGGGCAACTCAGGCGCATCCTGCGAAGCCGCTTATTCGGCTTCTAAGGCAGGTGTAAACGGGCTTACCAGGGCATTGGCGAAAGAACTGGCGCCAAGCCAGATCCAGGTAAATGCGGTCGCATGCGGGGTGATCGACACGGATATGAACCGTCAGCTGACAGATGAGGAGAGACAGGCTCTGGAAGATGAGATCCCGGCAGGACGATACGGAACAGCGGATGAGATCGCAGAGGTTGTATGGGATATCGCCCACGCTCCCGGATATCTTACGGGACAGGTGATCGGAGTGGACGGGGGGTATCCGTGTTAATAGTCAGGATTTCCCCCTGCAATCATTCTATCTCAAGCACCACCGGGCAATGGTCTGATCCCATCACATCCGTCAGGATCTTCGCGTCCTTAAGCCTGTCCTTCAGGCACTCTGACACACAGAAGTAATCAATCCTCCACCCTGCATTCTTAGCTCTCGCGCTGAAACGGTAAGACCACCAGGAGTAGATCCCTTCCGCATCCGGATAAAAATGACGGAACGTATCCACAAAACCAGACTCCAGAAGTGCTGTGAATTTCCCTCTTTCTTCATCTGTAAAGCCCGCGTTCTTGCGGTTAGTCTTGGGATTCTTAAGATCGATCTCTTTATGCGCCACATTCAAGTCTCCGCAGAAGATCACCGGCTTGCTCTCTTCTAATCTCTTCATATATGCAAGGAAATCTTCTTCCCACTGCATCCGGTACGAAAGCCTTGCCAACTCATTCTGCGAGTTCGGCGTATATACCGTGATAAAATAATATGCATCGAATTCAAGGGTGATCACGCGCCCTTCCTGGTCATGTTCCTCTATTCCGATGCCGTAAGCGACAGACAGCGGCTCTTCCTTCGTAAATATTGCTGTTCCGGAATATCCTTTCTTCCTGGCATAATTCCAGTACTGATGATACCCCGGAGTATCCAGGCTCAGCTGCCCCTCCTGCATCTTTGTCTCCTGAATGCAGAAAACATCTGCGTCCGTCTCGTGAAAGAAGTCCATAAACCCTTTCTGCACGCATGCACGGATCCCATTCACATTCCATGATACAAATTTCATTCTTCTTCCTCCAACTATCTGTTATACAGTAACCCCACGCTCAAAAGCATGTTGTCAAAAAACGATTTTAATAATACACTTTCCGCAGAAACAGCCCTCTCGCCGGCGCAAGAAAACCTGCCAGGCTCCTGTCTTCCGCCGCGATCACTACCGGCAGCATCGAGGCGTCTCTCTTGCCCGTCCCGATCTCCAACAGCGTTCCTGTCAAGATCCTGACCATATGGTATAAAAAGCCTGTTCCATAATATGTGATCCGTACCTTCTCGCCGCTTCTTACTATCTTGATATTCGTAATACGGCGGACCGCGTCCTTGCACTCCCTGTCATCCGTAAAACTGATAAAATTCTTCGGTCCTATCAGATACTCCGTCGCGTCGCGCATAGCTTCAATGTCTAATTTCTCCGGATAGTGATAACAATACCTGCGGGAAAATACATCCGGTTTCTCCCTGCAGTCTATATAATATTCATACTTCTTCCCCTTGGCGCTCTTCCTTGCATGAAAACTGTTCCTCACAAGCTCTACTCGGACTACTCGGATATCTTCCGGGAGATATCTATTCAAAGATTCTTTTAATTCCTTTGTATCATACAGCTTTGACAGTTTCACACTCGCCACCTGTCCGCGCGCATGGACTCCGGCGTCCGTTCTCCCGGATCCATCCACATGTACACGGTATCCGACCAATTTCCCTATACTCCATTCCAATATAAACTGTATCGTATTATCTGTCGTAACCTGACGCTGCCATCCCTGATACCTGCTTCCATCATAAGCGATCGTTAACTTATATGTTCTCATTATATATCATCCCATCTATCCTAAACTACAATCTAACAGACAGAATCTGCCGTCCGTATCTCTGCCGCCTGGCTCGTTGCTCGCGGGAACAAAATGAAAAGAAGAAGTTACTTCAGTATCTTCTTCAGCTCATCCATAAAAGTATTCACATCCTTAAATTCACGATATACGGATGCGAATCTGACATATGCAACCTCATCCAGATCCTTCAGTTCCTCCATCACGATCTCCCCTATACTGCTGCTTGAGACTTCTTTTACCTCCATACTGAATATCTTAGTCTCAATCCTCTCAATTGCCTTCTGGATATCTGCCGCGGATACCGGACGTTTATAACAAGCTCTTAATATTCCATTCTCGATCTTTCCCCTGTTATATTGCTCACGGTTGTTATCCTTCTTAATGATGATCAGAGGGATCGTCTCTACCTTTTCATATGTTGTAAACCGCTTTCCGCAGGAATCACAGGAACGGCGGCGGCGGATAGAGTTCCCGTCTTCTGCCGGTCTTGAATCGATCACTCTGGTATCTAACTGGTTGCAATATGGGCATTTCATATGTATGATTTTCCTTTCTTAACTATAATATACATCCATTCTTCATCAAATATATACCTATCTTATTCGCCATGCAAAGTATACACTATGCATAGTACATACTATGTACAGTATACACTGTCCAATATCAAGAAGTCAAATCTTTTATCCGCCAAAACCCGCACGCACTGCTCATCTGCAGTACATGCGGGTCTCTTTTCACATCAGTCTTTCAGATCGATCACCGATACCGGACAGGAATCTCTTGCCTCCGTCGCCGTACTCTCGTATTCCGGCGCCACATCCGCATATGCCTCTGCCACACCGTTATCATCGAACCGGAATACTTCCGGACACGCCGCTACACATGCGCCGCATGAGATACATCCATCATTCACTATTGCTTTCACAGATCATTCCTCCTTGCATTTTCTACTCATGCAGTATTCCCTGTTCTGTGAAATATATCCATTATCGGATGAAATTTGTCCCGATTCTTTCTTCTTTCTCTGGTAATCCATACGCCTCTTTCCCAAGCGCGATACTTTTCATCAGGAAAGCCATATTTCTTGCAAGCGTCCGCATAATCTGCATACCCTCGCCATCCTGAACGGCTTCCCCGGCGTTATTTCCGTGGATACTGTTCCAATACTGGCTAGACGCCACCGGCATGCCGCTGATCGTAAAGTATTTGTTCAGCTCATCGAAAGTCGCCGACAGCCCGCCTCTTCTGGCTGAGACCACACTGGCGCCCACCTTCATCGTCTTATCAAAGCCGGTACTGTAAAAGAGCCGGTCCAGGAATGCAACCAGCGTCGCGTTCGCCGATGCATAATAAACCGGGCTTCCGACTACAATTCCATCGCATTCTCTAAAAGCATCTGCCGATGCATTCACCGCGTCGTCAAAAGCACATTTTCCGGTTTTACGGCAGGAGCCGCAGGCAATACACCCCCGTACGGCATCCTTCCCTATGTGAATGAGCTGCGTCTCTATCCCATTTTCCTCAAAGACCTTCTCCATCTCATGCAGCGCCGTATATGTACTTCCATTGGCATGAGGGCTTCCGTTGATCAATAATACCTTCATAAATTGTCGCTCCTTTTTTCATATGATAATATCATTGTAGCACCAGACAGGATATTCGACAAGATAAGAAAATATTTGGGAATGTCACTTTCCTGTCACAATATCCTGTTACCATATCTTTATCCGGAAATTAAATATAGAAAGGAACGACACATCATGGAAATACTCCGATGCAGCAACCTCACGAAAACATACGGCCAGGGCGCCGGCGCCATCACAGCCCTCGACCACGTAACTCTCTCCTTAGAACGCGGCAGCTTCACCGCCGTAGTCGGCGCCTCCGGCTCCGGGAAATCCACGCTCCTGCACATGCTAGGCGGCGTAGACCGCCCGACAGAAGGCAATATTTATATAGAAGACACTGATATCTCCACCCTGACCCTGGAACAGCTTGCCGTCTTCCGCCGCCGGAAAGTGGGTCTTGTCTATCAGTTTTATAATCTGATACCAACCTTGAATGTGCGCAAGAATATCCTGCTCCCGATCCTGTTAGACGGCGAGAAACCGGATGAAGCCCGTTTTGACCGGATCGTTACCGCCCTCGGGCTTTCAGACCGGCTCAACCACTATCCCCGGGAACTGTCCGGCGGACAAAAGCAGCGGACCGCCATCGCGCGAAGCCTCATCTACCAGCCTGCGATCCTTCTTGCCGACGAGCCTACCGGCAACCTCGACCGAAAGAATTCCGACGAAACACTGGAACTTTTGCAGCTGTCCAACCACCAATACGAACAGACCGTACTCCTGATCACCCACGATGAAAAAATCGCACTGAAAGCAGACAGGATCATTACATTGGAAGACGGAAAGATCGTATCAGACGAGGTGACGCGGCAATGAAAATATTACGTGAATATGTATGGGAAACACTCCGGCAGAACAAACGCTCCGGCGCGATCATCATGACGGCGTTATTCCTTATGACAAGCCTGATGTCCTGCTTCTGCGGCTTAGTCTATACCATGTGGACGGACGCCGTGGTTCTTGAAAAATGGCATAACGGGGACTGGCACGGGGAGCTTTTTGACGGTGCGCCCGGCGGATCTCTGGAACAGATAAAGAATTACGCCTCCGTCTCAGCCGTACTGATCAAAGGAGATTGGATGACAGCGAAACTCCCCGATCCTACTACTAAGCCTGACAGGGCTGTCCCGAAAAATACAAACCCCAGGTCCTATCTTATTTTCAGGGGAGCCAATCAAGAATACTGGGACTCTATGCCGGAAAAGAACAGCATCACCGAAGGAAGAGTTCCCGCTTCCGAGTCCGAACTCGTGCTGTCCAAACAATATTTTGAAGACCATCCAGGCACGCACATCGGCGACACACTGACCCTCCCTGTCGGGCGCCGTGCCTACGGCGGGCAGCCCTGTGAGGACACCGAACCCTACCGCGAAGGGGAAGTATTTGAAGAGACCGGGACCAAGACCTACACCATCGTCGGCGTCATGGACGTCACCACATCCTCCGCCGTGCCCGCATATACCGGCTTGACGGGGCTTGACGAAGCATCCATCCTTCCCGACGATACGATCACGGTCTATCTGCGTTTTCATCCGATGCGAGGCACCTACCGGGAACTTCCTGCCCTTGCCAGGGCGATCGGATACGAACCAGACGAATACGGCGAATACACCCTCCGTTACAACACCGGGCTGTTGGCTGTCCATGGCATCCTTGCCCCGTCGGTAAAAGGAATGCCCACACACCTGAGCGGCCTGGCAATCCCGCTGATGTTCCTTTTATTCGCGGCATTTCTGGTAGGTGTATTCGTATTGGTCATCCATAACGCGTTTGTCATGTCTGTCAATGAAAAACTGGTACAGCTTTGCACCTTCGCCGGAGTGGGGGCGACTCCAAAGCAGATCAAGAAGACAGTCCAGTCCGAAGCCCTGCTCTTATCTGCCCTTCCTCTTGCGCCAGGGCTCTTGGCAGGCTGGTTCCTGAACCTGAAACTGTTCCAGTTGATCAACGCCTCCAACGACCTTGGAAGAGACGCGCCGGACATCGTCGTGACCTACGGGCTTCCCGCCATCCTTCCCGCTATCCTGCTGTCACTTTTGACCGCATGGCTTTCCGCACGGATTCCGGCAAAAAAGGCGGCGAAGATGCTGCCGATCGAAGCCTTAAAGCAAGAAGGAACCTTTGGTAAGCGCAGCAAGTTTCATTTTCCCGGAATCACAGGAGAGCTTGCCGCCAACGCCGTTTCCGCAAGAAGACGCTCTTATCGGATGGCGACTATTTCTCTGTGCATGTCCTTCCTGCTGCTGACAGTCTTTCAATATGCGATTACGGTAAATGACGCAAACGACGCCGTTTTCCGGACAGACCCAAGCAAGAGCGGACACATTTTTCTCTCAATCAGCGACGGGCGGGAACCGGACATGGAGGCGATCCGGCAGTTAAAAAAGGTAAACGGCGTCACAAAATCCATGATCCATGACTCCATGCCCTGCGCCACATGGATCGATCAGGCGGATATCTCTGAGGATATCAACACGAATCTCGGCGGCATTGATCAGATTATTGCAAAGAAGAAATATTCTCCGATCCAACGGGACGGGAAATACCGGATCCAGTCGGTCATTTATGGCTTAGAAGCGGACAGTTTCCGTGATTACTGCGAGCATATAGGCGTTGCGCCTCAGCCTTATTTCGACGACCCTTCACGGGCGATCCTCTACAATTATACCAAAGACCCGGAAAACAGTACGCGTAAACACGTGCTTTACCGGGAACTGCTGGATATCCATGAGGGGCAAAAACTGACATTTACGGAGAAAAATACGGATGAGATTGAAGGTGATCTTGAATTTACGATAACTGTCGGGAATCTGGCGAAAGAACTGCCGATGGAAACCATGGGACTTTCCAATTTTACACTTGCCGTGATCATGCCGATGGAGCATGTCCTGCAGCTTGGCGAATCCTGCTGTGAACGCAGGCGGAATTCCACACAGGTGATAAATGGAGTGTTCTGGACAGAAAGTAAGGATAGCGCCTCCCCCACGGCTGCCTCTATGCCTGACACCCCTGCAATCCGCCGGACTACCCGGCAGATGGAGGAAGTGATCTCAAGCTTTTACGGAAGCGGCGATTACCACTTAACAAACCTTGCCGAGAGGGAAGAGCTGAACCAAAACACACAGAACGTCCTGAACTTAGTTGTCACGTTCCTGACCGCCTTCCTCGCCGTAATCGGGCTGTCCAACGTATGGGCAAGCATCTCCGGCAACCTCCGGCAGCGGCGGCAGGAATTCGCTATGCTGAAATCCGTCGGACTGTCTCCCCGGCAGTTATGGAAGCTGCTGCTTCTGGAAGGATTGACGCTAGGCTTAAAACCATTGCTCTACTCCCTTCCGGTTCAGGTCATCGTACTGGCGGCATTGCTTACCGTTACGGAAATCTCATTGCCGGAATACCTGCCCTTCGCCCCATACGGCGTGCTGACCGGATATACCGTACTGATCCTTCTGGCGATCGTTGGGGCTTATGCAGTCGGAGGGATCCGGCTTGGACGGGAAAATATTATTACAATGATCAAGGATGATACTTTGTAAGACCTCTTCTATGTAACATGAAATCAGATTAAGAAAATACGTTGGTTCTACAATCTATAGATGTTATCACCTCTAAATGGTACAAAGAGAATTTGGAGGCGGTAACATCTATATTTATCGTCAAATCCCCAAAAAAGTGAAACATAAATAAGTAAATCATAAACAAGGACATATTGAAAGCATAATACACGGATACAGTAATACTACTGAAACAAAATCTCAATCAACGCCTTCGGCCTCCCCCCCGAAACCGCCATCTCCTTCGCATACAATTTCCCATATCCGGAATCCATGATTTTATTCATAATCCTCCTTGCGCTCCTCACCGTCACTTCCAGACACTCCGCAAGTTCATGGGCGTCAAAAATAAAGCTCTTCCTCGCCTGCGCAATCGCAATCACCTTGAGCACCGAATGTTCGCTAAGCCCCGTCTTTGCCGCAATCTCCCGGATCTTCGGGTCTGAGGAAATCAATTCATACCGAAGCTGCCGCTCCGTATCAAGGGGCCCTAAAAGCACATCTTTTTCATCCACCAGAAAAAGCTCTTGCTTCTTCCTCCTGACCGACTGCTCCAGGGCTTTTCTCGCGTTCATCTCCGCCTTATAAACGGTAAGCCCCATGCCAATCCCCACATTCAGTTCAATCCCCGTCTTCTTCACCGTCTGCTGGAGCTTCTGTATCCTGCCGTAGTTCTGCACATTCTCAATCACGCCCGCGTTAGAGAACACCACATATTCCCGCTTCCCGAAAGGAAATATGGTTCCCTGGATACTCTGCACATAACGCACGATTTCCTTCTCCATCTCCGCTTTCTCTATCATCGAAGCATAATAGTTCTCCACATGGCACTCATAATTCGTAAGTTTCAGCACTTCTACCGCAATCCGGGAGTATTCCGCCTGGGTCAGCGCGTACTTGCTCTTCAAACGTTCCAACGCGCGCCTCACCGTCTCCCGTGTCCCGCGCAGATAAATCGCCTGGTATCCCTGTTCAACCAACGTATTATACACCCACACAAAGGACGTCAGCGCAACATTCGTCTTGCCTTCCTCCTGCAGGCGGATATGCCAGTCCACATATTCCTGTTCGTCCACCCCCGGCTGCATGGAACAAGAATAAATATTCCTCGCCAAAATCTGGACGGCATCCAATAAATCCGTTATCACCTGGTTCTCCACCACGTCAATGCTGAACGCGTCAAGCTCCATATCCTGTTTCTGCATCTTGAGGAACGCACCCGCCACGCTGACGCTCGACCTTTCCACCGAAGTATACGGCTTCTTAATCTCATAAGAGCCTGTCACAAAATCCTCTACCGCACAGCCGGTAAACAGAATCGCGTCACATTCTCCCTCGCACGCTTCGACGACTTCGCCGCAGTGACTTACACGTTCTCTTATATAACAAGAAACCTCCAGCTCACTGTCAATCTGCTGCAGGCTTTCCTTCACACTATTACAGGATGATTCCGGACCAATTACGCCAATCTTCATAATCTTACCTTTTCTAAGCTTAACCATAATATTTACCTATACAACCGGGACCGTATTGTACATACTGCCCCGGCTGCTCCTATTATATCGCAGAACCATCAAATAATTCAACTACTGAATGATCTTTCATATACTTTATATACGTCTCTTTTGTAAACTTGGGCCGGTACGCTTCCATAATCTCCTTCGCCTTCCCTGCATCCCCATATAACAGGTCGATGACGGTAAGGGCAAGCATCTTTGCAGGTAAAACATACGCCCTTTCATAATCTTCGATTTTAAAATCCTTGGAATGAAGTCCTCCCGAAATACCGGACGCCCACACATGCATACACGGCAAGAGCTGACACATATCCCCTAAATCCGTGGAGCCGGCCGTCTCGTAATGCTCTACAAAGGAATCCTCATCCGCACCGCCGTATGCAAGCATATTCTCCCTGTACAGACCGGACAGCGTGGAATCTGTAGAAAGAGGCAGGTATCCAATCCGGTCGTGAATCTCCACTTTTCCGCCTACTGCCAGCGCTCCTGCCTTTAACGCCCTTCCAACTTTGCGGCCTGCGTCCTCCATGGCATCCACGGACGCCGCACGCACCATAACCTGCATCGTCACTACAGAAGGCACCACATTTACCAAATCACCGCCGCTGGTGATAATCGCGCTGACCCGTACCTTGTCTTCCTCCCGGAAGGTTTCCCGCAAAGCATTGATATTATTCAGGGCAAGCTGCGCCATGTTAAGGGCGTTAATCCCTTCATGGGGCGCAATTCCGGCGTGGGCGCTCCTGCCGATAAACTTCACGCTTTTCGACATAAATCCATTGGTGACCGTATCCACGGTACAACATTTCCTGCCGCCCTCAACCTCCATCATGTGGCATTGCAGAACCATATCCACATCGTCCATGCCGCCCCTTAAAAGATATTCCTGTTTTCCTCCGTAGAACTGGATTTTCCCATCTTCGATTAGTTTGTCCCGATAGTCCAAGTCTACGCATTCTTCCGCCGGAATCGCGATAAATTCCACCGTCCCGCAAAGTTCGTCAAGAACCCCCGACTCCGCCAGACCCGCCGCACATCCGTACAAGTTTGCAAGCTGTACGTGATGCCCGCAGGCGTGCATATTTCCGTTTGCCGCACAGTCCTTATGCTCCGGGCATACCACGCTGTCAAGCTCTCCCATGACCGCCACCGTCGGTCCCTTCCTGCCGCCCGCACCTGCCTTGCATCCAGTATAGGCAATGGGCGAAACCGTCTCAAGCCCCAAGGAAGCAAACGCCTCCTCCATACATTTTGTCGTCTCAAATTCCTTATAGCCAAGCTCCGGAGTCCGGTAGATTTTCTCTCCGAGGCTGATAATCTCCTCCTTCCGTTTTTCAATTACTTCGATACATCTGCGCTTTAATTCTTCTTTTTCCATCTGTACTCTCCTAGTCTCCTGACATCATCCGTCTGATTACTCTGGCTGCCTTCCACACCTCGTCCATGTCAAGAGATTCCTGAACCGTATGCACGTCCCTCATGCCAAGCCCAAGAATGACGCTGCGGTATCCATGCCCTGCAAGCACATTCGCGTCACTGCCACCGCCGATGACCATAAGCTCAGGTTCGATCCCCTCTTTTTCCATCGCCTCTTTGGTCAGGCGCACAAGCTCACAGTCTACATCGAGAGACAAAGAGGGATATGCCAATTCATGCCGGAATTGGTACAAAGCGCCCGTTTCCTCCGCGGCTTCTTTCAGACATTTCTCCATATGCGCCACCTCTTCGCCTAGCTTTTCCATGCTGTGAGAACGGATTTCCGCCGTGAATGCCACTTCGTCGGTCACAACATTCGTGGCTCCGCCCCCTTCAATTCTTCCGATATTAGAGGTCGTCTCCGCGTCAATCCTTCCGATATGCATCTTTGCAATCGCTTTTGCCGCAGTACAGATTGCATTCACTCCCTTTTCCGGCTCGATTCCGGCATGGGTCTTCTTCCCCTGTACCGTAACCTCAATCGCTTCCATCGCAGGAGCTTTATAGGCAATGACGCCCGTATTGCCCGTTGCGTCGGCAATGACCAAATCCTTACAGGGCAGGATGCTCAAATCCATGTGTTTCGTACCCTGCATACTGATTTCCTCGGAACAGGTGAACACAAGATAAATATCTCTGTGTTCACCGCCGCTCTCAAGAATATCCTCCACTGCCTCTAAGATAGCGGCAATGCCGGATTTGTCGTCCCCTCCGAGAGTCGTCGTCCCGTCTGTGCGGATGATATTCCCGTCAATCACCGCCTTTACCTTTTGGCATGGCTCAATCTGATCCATGTGCGCCGCAAATCCCAAAGGAATCCCCTCTTTTGTTCCCGGAATGTGGGCGACGATATTTCTCCCGTTGCCGCCGTAACCTTCCCCGGCATTGTCCGACTGAAATGCAATTCCCCGTTTGGCAAGATAGGCTTCAATAAAATCCGCCATCTCCTTTTCTCCCTTTGACGGGCTGTAAATCTGAATCATTTCAAGAAATAAATTCTGCATTCTCTCTCTGGATAACATAAATACATCCTCCTAATCCTGTAATTCTTTCTTGTAAATCAGTCTTCCTGCAAAAATAGAACCGAACACTGCTACGAGAATCACCACATAGGACGGCGTTCCCGGAAAGAAGGACAGGAAATTATTTTTAAGCAGCCAGTTCATCCCAAAGGCAATCACGACCGCCACTCCCGCAAGTTTGGGACGTGCGATTGCAAACTGCCCGAATACTGCGCCGTAAAGCGCCGGGAGCAGGAAATTAAGCGCCGCCTTTAACCCTTCCGGCATGGCTGAGATGATGACATTGCCGCCCACTGCTCCGACCGTCAGTATGGCAATATTTACCAGGATCGACACTGCGATACCAATTGTTGAAATGACGGAACCCTTATCGGTTCCCATCTCCACGCCTGCCGCCTCCTGGGCTACAGATGAACATGGAACACGCATATTCGATGTATTTCCAGACAGGAAGGTAAGGTACGTTCCCGGGATTCCAAGAATCGGAAAATAGGAAATAGGTTCCACGACATAGAACGCGCCGCTTACACTAATCTGTGAAATAGTTCCCGCAATGATGGCGGAAACCGGCGGCATATGCCCGAACACGACGGAGACTACCAATGCCGGCAAAAAGCTTGTAAGGATACCCAATAGCATCGTTAATTTTCCCCATTTGATAATGCTGGGAATATAAGTTTCTGAATAATACTGTTTGTTCATTTTTCTCCTCCTTCTTTATGCAGCCATACTCCACAGATATCCGATAAACATCCCGGAAAACATAGAAATTGCAAATGCCCACTCTCTCAGCCAGTTGACCTTCTTATCCTTCGCAAGTTTGGACAGTACCATCATCAGGATGCATCCTACCACAGTCGCGATTGCCGGCGCGCCGCCAAATGCAAAGTTCCCCTCTGCAGAAAAGAAATTTCCTGAAGCTAAGTTTGCGAATGCTCCAAGCATCGCCCCTGCGGAAATAATCGGAACCATCTTCGCATTTCCCTTGGACATTAAGTGATTCACCTTATGCATCTTGTCTGTAAACAGAAGTGTGAAAATCAGCCATCCAAGAGACCCGCATATCATGACCCATACACCGCAGGAAAATGCCACCGGATCCAGTTTTTCAAGGGTCGTCCCCATTGCCTGTGCACCAAAGCCTGCCGCCATCGCCTCATAGTTCACAGAACCTATGAAAGACAGTCTCATCCATGATATCGGTGCGCCCATGGAAACAATAAGGGAAATCATGGTAACAAGAATTACAACCGCCGGTCCGATGGAGGCAATAGCGCTGCTCTTAATCGCTGTGTTGACCTGTTCCTTTGGAATCTCCAGTTCTTTTGCTGCCTTTAATGATTTTCTGAAAAATACTACCGACTGAATTACTACCACTCCAACGGCTACTGCTGCTGCAAGCCACATGAGGGGGCTGTTTGCCAACTCTAAATAATTTGTACTTTCCTTCATTTTTCTCTCTCTCCTTTCACAGACTTTAAGACGCGTCCTTAATATGTCCGTTAGTGAAAGTATACATTATGGATATACATTTTGTCAATTCTTTATCAAAAATGGACAACAAAAATTATGCACAATTTTTTATTGTAAAAACTGTGCATAATTTCCTCAACTAACACGGCATTGCAATATACTCCACAATCCCTTCTTTCTCAATCTTCCGGCAAGCCGCCGCCGGAACGCTCACACAGATTACCGCAGACAGTATCATCATTCCCAACACGGGCAATACCGGCACCATAAACCCGGTGCCCATATAGTTCATGGACTGATAGACCAGATACGTCGCAGCCGTTCCCAGAACTGCGGTAACCGTCCATGCTCCTGCGGCATACAATATTCCTTCCAGAAGCAGCATCTTCTTTACCTGCCGCCCCGTCATCCCGATACTTTCGAGTATGGCAATCTCTATCCGCCTGTTCTGGATATTTCCGATAAATGTATTGATGTAATTCATCACTCCGATCAGAGCAAGGATGGCAGCTATTCCAATCCCTACCTCCATCATATTTCCCTGCGCCCTCTTAACCTCTTCCATCATCTTAATTCTGGATTCATAGGAATAATCCTTGTAATATGGACATCCTTCCATCACATCAAGAACGGCGGATTCCGTCTCTTTATACATCTTTGGCGTCTGGTCCCCGCTGACTGCCTGTAGAATACCTTCCCAGATGCTCTGGCGCTCTTTTCCTTCCCTGTAACGGATCCCCATTTTGAATATCACAGGTTCTTCCACGAATTCCTCCAGCGCCTTTCGGCTGACAATAATAGTGGGCGGGTATCCAAGCAATGCCGTATATACGTTATCATCCGTCAGTCCGGCGATCTCGAATGTGCGCGCATTTTCCCGGTTCCCATACTCCGTACAGGTGACGGTCTTGCCCTTTACGTCGCTATTATCAAGCTCCAGACCATTTCGATACAGCAGGCAAGTCTTCCCGCTCAGGAAATCCTCTTCGTCGACCGGCTGTTCAGACGATTCGTTTAACGCCTCAAAATCTGCCTTGCTGATCCCTACCAGGGAGGAACCGAAGTTTTCCGGAAATTCTTTATATTCCTCGATATCATCCTCATAGGGTATGTTCATCCACATATCGTAAAATTCCCGCATCCATTGGTCGGCAAATGCAGGCTCCCACGGCACTGTAATCTCCGTATAAACCAACGGATTGATTTCTGCAATGCCGTCGATTTTATTCAGCTTCTCCATCACTTTCCCGTCGAAGATCTGAGCACGCTCCTCCTTATTTTCTTTCTGAAGGGTATCATTTTTTACTACAATATCAAAATCCCGGTAAATGGTATTGTACTCTCTTGCCGCCTGGGAGGCGAGAATCGTCGCCATACACAAGAATACGGACATGGCTGCCGCCAGTGAGAGCATGGCAATCCCGGATTTTTTCTTGTCCTTTGTAATCTGCTCCACCGCCATACGCCAGATTCTGCCGGCAGGACTGACTTGACTGGTTCTCTTTGCATACATACTACGGCTGCGTATCCTCATGCCGCGCTTCTTCTTCAAACACGCTCTAGCCGCCGGACGATATCCCAACGCCTCAATAGGCGAACATGCCACCGCCATTTTTGCCGGCTTTCTCCCGGCAATGTAAACCGTAACCGCCGTAATCAATACAGTCAGTATAAGAACCCACGGATGAAACGCTACGGTAATCTCTCCGCCCTTGCCCATATGGATCCCCAAAGTCTTCACCACCGACGGAACCACGAAAAATGACACACCGCTTCCCAACAGAACGCCGCCCACGAGCCCTAATCCGCCGATCAGAAGCATTTGCCGCCACATCAGATGGCGGATCTGCCGCCCGGTCATCCCAATCGTCTGCAGCATGCCATAATAACGGATATTCCCCGCCACAGACAGATACTGGATATTGTAAATGAGCAGGTATGCACACAGGCACGTCACAAAGATAAGCCCGGCAATCCCGCAGAGTATCTGAACAGAAAACGCGCTGTCCATCGTGAAAAGAACCCTCTGCTGTTTGCCTAAATTCATAGATTCTATGAACGCATCCTGCATCTTCTGTGTGATCAGCCTCTTTTCAAACTTCACACAGATACGTCCGGAAGCGACATCCGCCAGTTCAAACCCCGTCTTCCGGTAGAATTTCTCCGACACAAAAAACAGGCTTTTATCACCATAGCCGTCCCAAATCCCGCAGATACGGAAGGTCATTTCCTGCTTCTTGTCTCTCGCCCCGTATACGGCAGTAAACTCATCTCCGATCGTAAGTCCTTGAAATCCGCATTTTTCAAGAGCATATTCTGTGACCATGACCTCGTTTTCTTCCGTCGGATAGTCCCCCTTCACCCACTCCCGCGCCGGAGCCATGATTTCTTTCCACCAGGTTTCGTCCGCCCACTGAAGCACCACATTGGGCGTACTGTCAAATTCCGTCTCCTCAATATATCCCGACACAGCGCTGACTCCTGCTCTCAGGACATCCGGGTTATCCTCACAGGTTTTTTGCTGCTCCTCGGTAACGCCGTACATGATCGCATCAAAATCACCTCCGCTCATACGAAGATTCTCAAGCCTCTGCATCTTAAAATAGGTCGCGCCTACTGTCATGACACTAAAAAGCATGAATGCGGACAGAAGAACTGCCAGGATCATCGTAAAGCTTCGCTGTCTGCGGCTTCTAAGCGACCGCCCTGCCATACGGGAAATGACCTTCATATTGTTATTCCTAAGCATAAAAACCACTTCCTTTCCGGATCTTTCCGTCTTCGATACACACAATCCGATCCGCAAGCTGTGCAATATCCTGGTCGTGAGTAATGAGGACGATGGTCTGCTGAAATTGCTTCGCGACCACCTTCAAAAGCCCCAACACATCATGACCCGACGCCGTATCCAGATTCCCGGTGGGCTCGTCGGCAAGGATAATTGCAGGTTTAGACGCAATCGCCCTTGCAATCGCCGCCCTCTGCTGCTGCCCGCCCGACAGGTTCCCCGGGAAAGCTTCCCGTTTTTCCGTCAGTTTCAGGACGTCCAGGAGTTCTTCTACGAAGACGCGGTCGATCCGCTTTCCGTCAAGTTCAATCGGCAATACGATATTTTCATATATATTCAGATCGGGGACAAGATTGTAATTCTGGAATATAAATCCCACCTTCCGACGCCTGAAAATGGCAAGTTCTTCCTTCGTAAGCCCATTAAGGCTTCTTCCCGCCACGATCACGTCACCTTCCGTAGGGGTGTCTAGACCGCCTACCATGTGGAGCAGGGTGCTTTTCCCGCTTCCGGACTTTCCGATGATCGCCACAAATTCCTGTTCTTTCACCCGAAAATCCACGCCGTCCAACGCCTTGACCGTATTATCGCCCAGCTTGTAATATTTCTTTAACCCTTTCGTCTCAACAATCCATTCTTCCATCTATTTTCCCTCCTTAATGATAACCCGGATCCCGCTATCCTTTTTGTAAGACCAGAATATCATACAAATATCACAAAGCAGTCACAAAATCGGATAATCACAAAACTGTGATTTTTCGTATCTCCAATCCCAAAAACAGGCAGCCCCATATGAGACTGCCTGCCTATTACTTCAAGATTAATGCAATGATGTACTCGGCAAATACAACGAAAACTCCGCCCCTTCCCCGGCATCTGACCGAACCTCGATATACCCGTCCTGCAGCTCCAGGATCTTCCTGGCAAGATACAGCCCAATACCAATCCCGTTCTGTCCATGTACCTCCGGTTCTCTGTAAAAGCGGGAAAATATCTCTGCCTGCCGCTCTCTGGCGATCCCTTTCCCCGTGTCCTGCACACTGATCTTCGTAAATACCTCCTGACATCTGACCATGACGTGGATACGCCCGCCCGGTCCGGTATATTTCACGGCATTATCCAATACATTAAAGATGGCTTCCTCTGTCCATTTCTTATCATGCTTTACCTGTATCTCTTCGTCGCAGTCTACCGACAGCTGAATCTGCTTTTTCGCCGCAGACGGCACGATCTCCCCCACCGCCCCGGCTATGGTATCGTAAAGCCTCGCATGCTCCTGGCGGATATGGATGATCCCTGCTTCCAGACGCGACATCTTGACCATGCTCTGCAGCAGGAAATCAAGCTTCTTTGTCTGCCCTTCCAGACGGCAAAGGAACTCCCTGTCTCTTTCTGGCACCTCTTCCTCCTGCAAGAACTCCAGATACAGCCGTATATTGGCAATCGGCGTCCGGGTCTGGTGGGAAATGTCTGAGATCAGCTCTTTCATCAGCTGTTTTTCCCGGACATTCGTCTCTTCCTTTCTTGCCTGGATATGCTGTACACGCCACAATTTCTCACTGCACCTTCCCCATAGGGAGTCCGTCTCGCTCTCCTTCGTTTCCTGAAAGTCTTTGCCGGAAATAATATCGTCAAGCCCTCTCTCTACCCGTTCCGCGAAGCGATAGACCTCCCTTTTCATCCGGTATGCCCGCCACAGAGAGACTGCCGCCGTCCCTCCGGCAAATAGCACTGCTCCTGCCGCTAACCAATCCATTGGTATCCCATCCCGTATACATTTGAAATATATTTGTGTTCCTCATCCTCAATCTTTCTCCTGAGACGGTTCACATTTACCGCCAGTGCGTGCTTATCCACGAACTGCCCGCCATTCTCCCACAGACGCTCCAACAGAATATTGTACGTAAGGAGCCTGCCCTGATTCAGAATAAATTCCCGCAGAAGCCGTAATTCCGTAGGCGTAACGCTTAACTCCTTTCCACTCATATAGACCTTCGCATTGTCCGGATCTATTTTCAGATATCCGTCGTCAAATATCCGATTGCTTTCTGCTCTTATCCCTGGTTCCTCTCCGGCAGAAGCCACCCCTTGGGAGCCTCGCTTTAGGATGACTTCGATCTTCTTCAATAATATTTTCATGGAAAATGGCTTCGTCACATAGTCGTCCGCTCCCAGATCATAACCAGAGAGGACGTCCTCTTCCAGGTCTCGCGCCGTCAGGAACAGAACCGGTACTTCCTTATGCCCCTTCACCCATCGGCATAACTCAAAGCCCTCCCCGTCAGGGAGATTGACATCCAGTAAGATGAGACGCGGGATTTCTTTCGTGCAGATCTCCTTCGCTTCTCTGACAGAATATGCCGGCACCGCGGAATATCCGCTCTTCTCTATGGCATATCTAAGAGATGAATTCAAGTCTTGGTCATCTTCTACGATCAGTATTTTCTGCATAACTTTTACACTCTCCACATTTTACTGCTTTTTGTACCATTTCATACGGAAACAGGCATGTCCGTCCGCTGTATTTTCCGCACTCAGATACCCATTCTGCTCTTCTAATACCGCCTTTGCAAGCGCCAGCCCGATTCCCACATTATCCTTTGCTGCGCCCTCCCCGCGATAAAACCGTTCGAATAGGTGCAGAAGATCCTTCGCTGCGAATCCTTTACCTCCATCTACGATCCGAAGCTCCGTATAGATGGGATTCTGACTGTACGAGGCTGTAATCTCCCCCTCATCCGGCGTATGTTCCACACAATTCTTCAGGATATTCAAAATCGCCTCCTCCGTCCATTGCCGGTCTGCATATATACAGCATCCCACATCCTCAGGATCATCGGCTTCTATGACAAATCGGAGCTTCCGCTTCTGCATCATTTCCCTGAGCGGCTCCTGCACAGAATTAAGAAGCTCCATCATCCCAAGTCTCTCCCTGTGAAACCGGATTCCATGAGAATCAAGCTTTGCCAGTGACAACAGGCCGGATACCAGATTTTTCAGCCGTTCGATCTGACCGGCTAACCGGCTCAGATATTCTTCTGTCTCAACCGTCTGATACTCCTCCAGAAGCTCCGTCATCAACGACATGGAGGTCAGCGGCGTCTTTAACTGGTGGGCAATATCTGAGATACGATCTGCCAGGACTTCATGATTCCTCACAGCATCCTCTTTCGTACTCTGCAGTCTTATCACCGTTTTATAGATCTCATCTTCAAGGTGTGAAAACTCGTCTTCATTGCGGCACAGCACGGCTCCCTCTCCTGCATTTACAGTCTTGAGATATTCTGTCAATTCCCGGATCCGGTTCTTCACTTTCTGATTCCTTTGCCGCTGTATCTCAAAAATGATCCCTCCCGCCAACTGAAAGAGAAGGATCGTGATCATCATGGCAAATGGCAGATACTCGCCCCAGTTTCGCATCGGGCGGTAACCGTAGGTTTCCAGGAATTTCTCTCCGGTCTTCTCCGTCTTTGTATAGGTATCCTTCTCTGTACTCTCCTTAAGGCTTTGTGCAAAACCATCCGCAGCATCCGCTTTCACCGCAGAACCTGCAATCTCTGCCACAGTCCGGTACTCATGCCAACTCAAAACTGCCGCCAGTATCATTCCGGCGGCAACCCCCGGCAGCAACCAACAGATGACATTTACCACTGCTCTTTTCCCCGTATTCATGTCTCCTCCATCCGATATCCAATTCCTCTCACCGTCGTGATACATATGGTATCGTTAAGCTTCTCCCGCAATCGCTTCACTGCCACTGTCAACGTATTATCGTTCACAAAGCTGCCGTCAACATCCCATATCTTCTCCAATATCCTACCGCGCGGAAGGATGCACCCTTTATTCTCCAACAGCATCAGAAGAAGCCGGTATTCCAGAGCAGTCAGAGAAACCTCTTCTCCCCCGGCGCATACCATCATCTTTCCGCGGTCCAGGCTGATCTCCCCGCAGCAAAGCACATCCGGGCTGCCCTGACATTCCGCTCCCCAGGCAATCTTCTCAGATACTGCTTCCGCTGATCTGCCTCTCACCGGCATTCTCCTCAAGACCGCCTGAATCCTGGATTCCATCACAGCTATGTGAAATGGTTTCGTGATATAATCGTCCGCTCCCATGTCAAGCCCCCGGATGATATCCGCCGCATCATCCCGAACCGTCAGAAAAATAACAGGCGTATCATGTTCCTGCCTGATCCAACTGCAAAACTCATACCCGCTCCCGTCCGGCAGATTCAGATCCAGAAGAACCAGCAAGATCTCTTCTGCCTTAAACGAGTGTTTTCCTTCCATAATGCCGGAACAGACCATTACTTCATATCCTTTTTTCTCCAACGCCGACCGGATACCAAAACAGATCGTCTCGTCATCCTCTACCAATAAGATCTTTCCCATGTCCCCCATACCTTTTCATTTTAATATTTCTAATATGATGAAAGTATAACACAAATTAACGTATAAAAACAGGAACTATTGCTCTGGATCGCTCCTCTTCTGCAATAGTTCCCTGCTCTTTACAATATCTTCGATAAGAATTCTTTCAGTCTCGGTTCTTTCGGATTCCCGAAAAATTCCTCCGGGCTTCCCTGCTCTTTTATCAGTCCCTCATCCATGAATACGACTCTGTTCGCCACTTCCCTTGCAAATCCCATCTCATGTGTCACAACCACCATCGTCATACCTTCCCCGGCAAGCTGTTTCATCAATTCCAATACTTCGCCGACCATCTCCGGATCCAACGCCGAAGTCGGTTCGTCAAAGAGGATCACATCCGGATCCATGGCAAGAGAGCGGATGATCGCAATTCTCTGCTTCTGGCCTCCGGAAAGAGTGGACGGATAGACGTCTGCCTTATCCTCAAGCCCTATTCTCTGCAAGAGGCCCATTGCCTGCTCTCTTACTTCGTTCTTGATCTGCTCCTGTGTCTGTGTGATCGGTATCAGTTCTTTCTTATTACTGCCCCGGAACAAATTCTGGAATTTGAGTCTCTGATTCCTTCTCGCGTCCTTCTTAAGATCCTTGCATCTTAAATATACCGGAGCCATCATGATATTCTGCAGCACCGTCTTATTATTGAACAGGTTAAAATGCTGGAACACCATTCCCATATGCCGGCGGTGTACATTAATATCCACGCTCATATCCGCAATATCCACACCCTTGAACACGATGCTTCCGCCGCTTGGGTCTTCCATACAGTTCAGACAGCGCAGGAACGTACTCTTCCCTGAACCTGACGGTCCGATCACTGCTACGATATCGCCTTTATTGATGGTAATGTCGATTCCTTTCAGGACTTGTAAGTCTCCGAAATTCTTCCTGAGGTTAATTACGTCTATCACTCTTTTTCAGGCTCCTTTCCATCAATTTTATAAGCAGCGAGATCAACAGTACGAGTACGATGTAGATCAACGCCATCACAAGATACGGAACCATGAATTCGTAGCTGTTGCTTCCGATATAGTTAAATGCCACATACAGGTCAGCCGCCCCTACGAAACTCACGACCGAGGTTTCTTTGATCAGTGAGATGAATTCATTTCCCAATGTCGGAAGAATATTCTTAACCGCCTGCGGTATGACGATCTTCACCATACTTACGCTGAAGCTAAGCCCGACGGCTCTGCCGGCTTCCATCTGTCCGGGATCAACGGACTGGATACCGCTGCGCATGATCTCGGATATGTATGCGCCGCTGTTCAGCCCAAACACCAGTATGGCGACCTGGACCCCGGTAATCTTCCATCCGATGAGCGGCAATAATACATAATAGAATACCAGCAGCTGCACCACGATCGGCGTCCCCCGGAACATCGCGACATAGAAGCTGCATATTCCGTTCAGCACCCTCGGCAGAACCTTATATTTGGGAAGCACACGCACCGTTGCGATCACAGTTCCGATCACAATACCGATCAGAAGACCTGCCACTGCGATCAACAACGTATTCTGCAGTCCCTCCGCAACCTTTACATATCCGCCTTCCTCCAGGAAGATCTCTATAAACTTGTTTACTTTCTGTTCAAAGTTACCCATAGCTTACTGCATCTCATTGATCGATTCTGTGATCGCCTGTGCAGGAGCCGCATCAATGACCACATATTTGATATTGCCGTTCAGCATATCCTGTACGGCAAGAGAACCGCTCTTATAGGTTACACATTTTGCCGGAAGGCCTGCGAATTCCAACTCATCGTCTCCTTCTACATAGAATTGGCCTGTTGTGCCTGCCTGCACTCCGATGGAATCAGAACCGCCAAGTTCATTAAGCAGAGCTTCTACTGCTTCGGCATCCGCACAGTCGTCAAACTTTGTCTCACTCTCCGGAACGACCAACCGCTGAGACGCTTTATAGTAAGAATCTGTGAATACCACATATTCTTCCCTCTCTTTGCTGATCGTAAGCCCTGCCATCGCGATATCACATTTCTGCTGGCTTACGGACAGACATACAGCCTCAAAGTCCATATTCTGGATCACCAATTCTTTATTAAGCTCCTTTGCCAACAACGCCGCGATCTCCATATCAATCCCATAGTAGTTCTCACCCTTGGTATACTCGAATGGCTCGAACGCCGCATTCGTAGCGACCACAAGCTGATCTTTGGAATCATCAAGCTCCGCGGACTCTACTGCTTCTGGTTCTCCGCTTCCGAAATATTTATCACAGATCTCTTCTAATGTTCCGTCCTCTTTGATCTTGCCTACAAATGTATTCACCTGCTCTAAGAGTTCCGGCTGTGTCTTGTCCACGCCGAAAGCATAATCTTCTTCTGTCAAGTCGATATCGATCACCTTCGCCGTTGTTGAGGAAGAATCCTTCTTAGCTTCGTCGCTTCCCCCGGAAGCATCACTGCCGGAATCATCCCCGGAACCGCCGCATGCCGCCAATGACAGCACACATACCGCGGCTAGTAACACACTTACCATCTTTTTGAATTTCATATCTCATATCCTCCTATGTTGATTTTATTAATATTTCTGCATAAAAATACAAGCCTAGTAGATATTCTATCATGTCTGAACAAAAAAACAAGTGGCTTTTTCTACATATTTTGTAAAAAAGCCACTGTTCTTTCCTACATTATGTTTGAAAATTGCGTTCTGTCAGCTGACAAACGCCATAAGCATAATGATCCCACCCAAAATGATCCGGTAATAACCAAATACCTTAAAATCATTCTTCTTAATATATCCCATCAAGAAACGGATCGCAACGACCGATAACCCGAAAGACACCGCACATCCCAACAGCAGAAGCCCGAGCTCCGTACCGGTAAATCCAAGCCCAAAATCCTTTAATTTAATAAGGCTCGCCCCGCACATAGCCGGGATCGCAAGAAAGAAGGTAAATTCAGCCGCAACCTCCCTGGACACTCCGATCAGCAGCGCGCCTACGATCGTCGCGCCTGACCTGGACGTCCCCGGAATCAATGCAAGCATCTGGAACACGCCGATCCCAAGAAGCATAGGAACCGTCAGCTCCGATATCTTTCTGACAGAAGGCATGGTCCCTGCATTGCGGTTTTCTACCACAATAAAAAGAATACCATAGACGATCAGCATAACTGCAACCGGCAGCGGCTTATAGAACAGTTCATCCAGTATATCATTGAACAGTATTCCTACAACACCCGCCGGAACCGATGCGATCACGACCTTGATCCACATCTGCCATGTCAGCATCTTCTGCTTATGCGTCTTCCCTGGCGAAAAGGGATTCAGCTTATGAAAATACAGCACGACTACCGCCATGATCGCTCCTAGCTGGATCACCACGTTGAACATCTCCATAAATTCATCGCTAAGCCCCGGTTTCAGCAAATCTCCTACAAGAATCAGATGCCCCGTACTGCTCACCGGCAGCCATTCCGTGATTCCTTCTACAATACCAAGTATGATCACTTTTATTATATCTAACATCTATCGCTCTCCTTCATTGCCGTGCCGTTCATACAGACGAACGCTATATCAGCACATATTCTTTGATAAACCGCGCTACCCCTTCTTCATCATTCGATCGTGTTATATGATCCGCCGCCGCTTTTACTTCTTCCCGCGCATTGCTCACAGCGACGCCGATCCCTACCTCTTTAAGCATCTGCAGATCATTGAGCCCATCCCCGAACGCCATGATCTCCTCCCGGTGTATTCCCAGCGATTCGCCCAGCCGTACCATCGCATTTCCTTTATTTACTCCTTCTGCATTCACCTCGATGTTTTTCTCCAACGCGCCGGTGATCTCGATTCCCGGAACAGCCTTTAATTCTTCCTTCGCCGCGTCCCTATCCTCTACGGACACGAACAAGCCCTGTACCTTATCGGCGCCCCTGTTCTCTTCTCTGAGTTTCGCGCGTATATCCGGCACCCATTTCCGGGTTGACATCAAGTACTTCCTCATAGGCGGCGATTCCAGGTATTTTTCTATGCACATAAGCCCATCCTCCTGCGCATAGCCAATACCGTCATAATAGATCTCCCGCAGCGTATCATAATGTTCAAAGACATCCATGATCCGGGACGACACATCTGCCGGCACAAGACATTCGTACAAGGATTCACCCGTCCTGATATCCAGGATCCTGCCTCCGTTTGCAGTAACGGCGTACATGATCCCGGGAAATTCAATCAGCTCTTTCGGAAGCCCGCTCAGAGGCCTGCCCGTTGCCGGCATCACGATGATCCCCTGATCGATCGCCCTTCTTAGGACATCCTTCGTATACGCAGTCAATTCCTTCTGCGTCGTAAGCAGCGTTCCGTCCAGATCCATCCCTATCATCCTTGCCTTAATCTTCATACGCTGTCAGCTCCTTCCTGTCTTTCGAAAACAGCATTCGTTTTCTACTGACTTTATCTTTCGCCTGATCATATGCCTGTTCTGCGTGACTCACCATCCTCTCAACAACCTTTTCCTGCGATGCCGGTGCGAACAGCACTGTCTCCCGGGTCGGCGCCGCGATGATAAGATCGTCCTTTAATTTGTCCACACACACCTGCCAGATATGCTTTAGACAAAGTGAACTTCCCTCATGCCACCCGTCCGCCAGGACAGCGAAGCCGCCATACCAGGTATTGGCAAACACAAACTCCACGTCCCTGGCAAGATTCTCACAAGCCTTATAATACAACGCCTCCACATCACAGCCCGGCGGCAGCATATTATCTTTCAGCACCTCATACACATCTTCATCCCGCTTAATAACAAATATAATCGAAAGACCGTTAATAAATGACACGATCGGCATATCTTTTTCCGAAATATTCTTTCCGTTCTGTGCCTTTGAATCTCTGAGTTCTTCTTTGACCCATGGATAGATATGATCTTTTATATTCTCAAAGAGATATTTCTTTTCTTCGTATTTTCTCATTCTGCTCCTCATATTTCTATGAATATTTCTTAGTACATCATTGCATTAATCTTGAAGCAATCGTATTTGATATGAAAAAGACCATAGACACATAGATCCACGGTCCTTTCTATACTTATCTCCTTTAGACAGGCTGCTATTCTTCGCCTTCCTTGATACGGCTCAGCATATCATAGACTTCGATACGCCGCGCGTTCATCTCCGGCAGTCCGATGAAAATAGTGCCGCAGATATATTTCTCGTCTTTCGTCTGTTCAATCCTGACCACCTTCAAAAACGCATGGATCACCTCGTCCGTCCATATCTTCAAGGATGTCTCGTATACCGCCCCGATCGTCAGCGGATAACCACAGCTAAATCCCACTCCCGTCGTCGATACATCCAACACATCAATCTCTACTTCCTCTTCCTTTGCCGAATCATCATTCATATTCTTGATCAATAATCTCGCCGTCAACCCCATACGTCTGCTGTTTCTCTTCTCTTCCATCTTCCATTTACTCCTTTCACAGCAAGTCTTTCTTTCATTCTAATGTATTTATCTGCTTTTGTAAAGAAACATCTGCCTTGAAAGAACTATTTGAAAGAATTATTGCTGCTTTTCACTGCCTTTTTTTGACGCACAGAACAACACAAATCCTAAGAACAGCACGGCCGCCGCCATCCATCCGGCAAGCACAGCCGTCCCGCGTCCGGCAAACATATCATAATACCCTTTCAGGTAGATGACGACAATGATCACCGGGAGCACATAAGACACATATCCCTTAAGCCCGCGCGGGAAATGGATCCCATCCCCTGCATTGGCTTCATTCAGAAAATTCTCCCATCCCCAACCGTTCTTCCTGGTACAGAACAACACATACCCCAGGCTTCCCAGAGGAAGCAGATTATTGGATACGATAAAATCCTCAAGATCCATGATATTCGTCCCGGCGCCCAGCGGCTCGAATCCTGCAAGGACATTGAAGCCAAGCACACACGGCATACTTAAAATGACAAGCATCACCACATTCACCATGACACTCTTCTTTCTGGACCAGCCAAGCAGATCAATGGCAAACGAGATAATATTCTCGAATACCGCCACGATGGTCGTGAATGCTGCAAAGGTCAGAAACAAGAAGAACAGCGCAGCCCATACTCGTCCGCCCGGCATCTGGGCAAATATATTAGGTATCGTAATGAAGATCAGGCTTGGACCCGCCCCCGGTTCAATACCGAATGCAAAGCAGGACGGTATAATGATAAATCCCGCCATCAATGCAACGAAAGTATCAAGCGCAGTAATACTGACCGCCTCGCCTGCAAGGCTCCTTTCCCGCCCGATATAGCTTCCGAAGATCAGCATCGCGCCGATCCCGATGGAAAGGGTAAAGAACGCCTGGCTCATCGCCCCGAATATCACATTTCCGATCCCGATCTCTTTCATTCCGGCAAAATCCGGCACCAGATAGAAACGGATACCTTCTCCCGCCCCCTTTAGAAATACCGAATGAACCGCCAATACTACCATGATAATAAGGAGTGCGGACATCATGAATTTGGAGACTCGCTCGATCCCTTTCTGGATCCCGAAGTAACAGACAGCAAAACCCACGATACAGATCAGTACCGTCCAGAATACCATAACCGGCACATTCCCAAGCATATCTGTGAATCCCGCTGCCACCGTATCCGATGACGCGCCCACGAATTCTCCTTTTATACTGCGGTAACAGTAATACATCATCCAACCGCCCACCGTAGTATAGAACATCATAAGCAGGTAACACCCTATCACGCCGATCCATTTCGTCACATGCCAGCGGCTTCCGGCAGGCTCTAACTTCTCAAAGCCTGCCGCCACGCTTCGCCGGCTTCCTCTTCCCACCGCAAACTCACAGATCATGACCGGTATCCCCATGATCAGCAAGAAGATCAGATAGATGAGGATGAAAGCCGCTCCTCCAAACTCCCCGCACATATACGGGAACTTCCAAACATTCCCGATTCCTATCGCGCATCCGGCAGACACCAGAATGAACCCCAGACGCGACCCGAACTTTTCTCTCTTCACTTTACTCTATCCCCTGGAACATCTGAACTTGAGTTCTTCCCATCTTCGGTCTACTTCCTTCTGGAATTCTTCGATCAGATATTCGTTTCCTTTCTTAAATAAGTGTTTAAACCGCCCCTGGGGTCTGAGGAAATCCTCAATCGGAAGCTTCTTCTTTGGCTCATAGTTCAGGATCCACTTGCCCTCCGTCACTTCGAATAACGGCCAGTAACAAGTCTCTACCCCCATCTTGCAGATCTCCATAATATCCGGAGTATTATACCTCCAACCTCTCGGGCATGGAGCCATAATATTCAGGAAAGCCGCACCCGGTGTATAGATTGCCTTCTCGGACTTTACATGAAGATCCTTAAAATTACCGATAAATGTAGTCTGTGCCACATAAGGAACGTCGTGTGCGGCTATGATCGCAGCAAGATCCTTACGATTCTGCGGCTTACCGTTGCTGGCGCTTCCCACAGGAGTCGTCGTCGTGTCCGCATACATCGGCGTCGCTGAAGAACGCTGGATTCCCGTGTTCATATATGCCCCGTTGTCGTAGCATACATATACCATATCCGTATTCCGCTCCATCGCGCCGGACAGTGACTGGAAACCGATATCATAGGTTCCGCCGTCGCCGCCGAATGTGATGAATTTATACGTCTCGTCTAATTTCCCTTTTCTCTTCAAGGCTCTGTATGCACCCTCCACTCCGCTCAGGGTCGCTCCTGCATTCTCAAATGCATTGTGGATATAGCTGTCCTCCCACGCCGTATACGGATAGGTAAACGTAGATACCTCGAGACATCCTGTGGCATTACCGATCACAGCCTTATCTCCCTCATGAAGCCCCCGCAGTACGTTTCTTACCGCGATCGTCCCGCCGCAGCCCGCGCACATCCTGTGCCCGGGCGCCAGACGTTCCGGTTTACTCATCGTCTCTTTGAAATTATAACTCATCTTTTGTCCCCCCTATTCTCTGATTCCCAGATAACGATACATCTCTCCTGCATCACCGTCCGCCGCTATCTGTTTCAGGGTTGCAAATACACCTTCCATATCTTCCACACGCACATCACGTCCGCCCAGGCCATAGATATAGTTCACCGCCAGAGCCTGTGATCTTGCCCTGTATAATGCCGACATCACATCCGCGCCTAACGGACCGCCGTGATTCGTATACCCTTCCGCACGATCCATAACGGCGACTGCCTTCACACCTGTCAAAGCCTGTGCGATCGCCTCTGCCGGGAATGGACGATAGAGGCGGATCTTCAGAAGACCGACCTTCTCTCCCGCCTCCCTCAGCTTATCAATGGCGTCTTTTGTCGTGCCTGCCGCCGATCCGATCATCACAACCGCATACTCGGCATCCTCCATACGATACGCTTCAAATAAGCCATACTCTCTGCCGGAGATCTCTGCGAATTCCTTCGCCACCTCAAGTACAACTTCTTCTGCATGCTTCATACCTTCCGCCTGATTACGTTTTGCTTCCATATAATAGTCTGTGATGGAATAGGGTCCCACCGCCATCGGACATTCCGGGTTCAGCAGATAGTTCTCCGGTTCATATTCTCCGACAAACTTCTTAACGTCATCATCCTCCAAAAGCTCCATATTCTCGACTGCATGGCTGGTGATAAAACCATCCTGGCAGATCATGACCGGCAGTCTCACATCCTTATGTTCGGCAATGCGGTAAGCCTGTACCATATTGTCATAGGCTTCCTGATTGTTCTCCGCATAGATCTGGATCCACCCGGCATCCCTTGCGCCCATACTGTCAGAATGATCACAGTTAATATTGATCGGTCCTGATAATGCACGGTTTACCACCGCCAGGGCAAGCGGCAGACGGTTAGATGCCGCTATGTATAATTCTTCCCACATATATGCAAGTCCGCAGGATGAGGTTGCCGTAAGACTCCTCGCTCCCGCCGCCGAGGCTCCGATGGCGGCGCTCATAGAGCTGTGCTCGCTCTCCACCGGAATAAATTCCGTATCTACCTGTCCATTTGCCACAAAGGAGGCAAAATACTGCGGAATCTCCGTGGACGGAGTGATCGGGAACGCCGGAAATACATCCGGATCGATCTGCCGCAATGCGATCGCAATTGCCTCATTTCCTGATAAACGATCTCTCTTTGCCATCTTATTCCACTCCTTCCATCGTGATCGCGCCGAACGGGCATGATTTTACACAGATACCGCATCCTTTGCAATGATCGTAATCAAATTCGCCTCTTTTGCCATCCTTCACCGGAATACAGCTGTCCGGGCAGACCGGCGTGCACAGTAAGCACTGCTTACATTTCTCTTCTATAAATACCGGCTTGTCCGTAGACCACTCGCCAGTGTTAAAATCCTTCGAAGTCCCTGCCCCTGCGATCACCATGCCTTCCGTCAGATCCTTCCAGGCTGCCTTTACTCCTAATCTTGTGATATCTGCCGCCATTACCGCACCTCCTCAAGCGCCATCTTAAGTGCCGCCATATTGCCGTCGATCACCTCCGGCTTGCTGGCAAACTTATGTGAAAATGATGCGCGCATTTCTCTTAAGAATGTCTCTTCGTCCATGATATCCGCCACCTTCACGATCGCCGCAAGAAGCGGCGTGTTGGGGAAATATCTTCCCATCGTCGCCATGGATACTTTATGCGCGTCAATCGTATAGACCTTTCCTTCATATCCCTTCAGATGAGAAATGACCTCCTCTTTCGGGCGTGAAGTATTGATAAGGATCGCTCCTTCTTTCTTCAGGCCGCTGGTTACATCAACTGCTTCTAACAGTGATTCATCAACAACAACCACATACTGCGGATCGTAGATATTGGAATGTACACGGATCTGCGTGTCACTGATCCGGTTATATGCCGTGATCGGCGCGCCCATACGTTCCGGTCCATATTCCGGAAAGCCCTGGACATGTTTCCCTGTCTGAAACGCCACATCCGCAAGGAGCAGTGCGGCAGTCTTGGCACCCTGGCCGCCGCGGCCGTGCCATCTAATCTCTGTAAGGTTACTCATCTTCCATCTCCCTTTCTTTCGTAATATACAGTCTTCGTCCGATTTGATAAGCTTTGTATGATTACCGAGCGAACTCTGTTTTTATTCTCATATCCCCTATTGTACTTGAAGATATGCCGGATGTCCAGAATGAATTTATGAAAACCAATAAAATCCAATCTAAAGATCAAAGATTCCGGCTGCTTCTCAATTCCAGCCTTACAAGCAGACCGCCGCAGGCAACAAAGAGAACTACATAGATACAGATCAACTTAAGCGGAATATCTCCGGTCTTCGGCGCCCTTGACCGCCCCGGCGGGCTTACCAGTTCTACGGACTGATCCTCATCCTCGATATCCGCATGAACTGCGATACTCTTCTCTTCCGCAAACAATTCTTCGAATACCACCGTAGTCTTGCCTGCGAGGATGCTGCCGTCGAATTCAAAGTTCACCTTCACTTCACCGGAGGATTCCTCTGCCGTAAATTCTGTCTCTGCCGTGATCTCGGCGCCTTTCGCATCCTTCATAGATTGCTTTGAAGCCTTATCCATTAAGATCCCCCGTACTTTATACGTCTTCCCTTGTATCAGATTCTCATAGCGTACCAGATCCTCAATCTTCACCTTCTGATCCGCATAAACGCTTTTCTCCCCTGTCTCTTCGGCGGACGCCGTCGTTGCGATCTTCGGAAAATATATGGTCTGCCCGGAATCTCCGGCATCTTTATGCTCCGCAATGGTTTTCTCACGGTACAGCAATTCCTCATATACGACCAGCGTCTCTCCTGCATAACCGGAACCGTCAAACTGAAATGCCAATTCTACGCTTCCTTCCGGCTTCGAAGGCGTGAATACCGCCTGCGATATGATCTTGTTCCCCTCTTCATCCGTCTTCTCTTTCTTCGTCTTCTGGTCTATCAATACTCCCTCAAGCGTATACTCTCTTCCCGGCACAAGATTCTCATACTTTACTTCGTCGATGATCGTCACTTCTGGATCCGCCCGTGAGATATGGCTCCCGGTGTCCTCGTCACGCGCCTCCGTACCGATCTTCGGTATATAGATCGTCTGCGCCTCATCCTCAATATCCTGATGTACCGCATACTCATGCTTATCCTTCGTCAGTGTCTCGAACGCGACCAGCGTCTTTCCTCCCAGATTACTTCCGTCGAACTTAAACACCACTTCGACGGTTCCGCTTGCGGTTTCTGCCGTAAATTCCGTCTTCGCCCTGATCTTATCGCCATCTTTATCAAGCGCCGGCTTCTTCGTCTCCTTATCCATCAGGATCCCCGTCAGCGTATACTTCCGTCCAATACGCAGATTCTCATAAGCAACGGTATCTATGAGCGTAATCTCATCATCCGCTTTCGACAATTCACAATCCGTATCCGAATCCTTTGCCTGCGTCCCGATTCCCGGAAAATGGATCGTCTGCGACTCTTCGTTCACATCCTTATGTTCCGCAAGCTTCTCTTCGCCCAGGTACAGTTCTTCGAATACCACCACATCCATCCCTGCAAGCCCTGACGCATCAAAGAGGATCTCCACCTCTGCCGTCCCGTTGGAATCTTTAGGCTTGAATTTCTTGGTTGCACTGACCGGCGCACCGTCTTTGTCTTCTACCGGATTTCCTGTATTCCGGTTCATCAGCGAAGCCTCCAGCCGATACTCCAATCCCTTCTTAAGTCCGATATACTCCACCGTATCAAGGATCGTAACCTCGCTGTCCGCCTTGGCATAATGCGTTCCGCTAGCCTCGTCCTTCGCAGTTGTACTGACGGCAACATCCGCATTCTCAATATTTCCCAGATTCACAACATACTGATCCTTCGTTATGGATACCGTCCCTTTATAAAGAAACTTTCCCTCGTTCGCATCACATTTTAACTCTTCGATGGTATAAGTATCATATGGAAGCGCCCCGGAATTATCGTCAACCGCCGCCATCACCCCATCTGCATTAAGTCCGAACCATATGCCGTCTCCGATATTGCCGCCGTTGGTATTGTGGCTATGCGCCGCATAATCCGAACAAGAAGAATACTGTCCGTTCGCATCCGTCGTAAATTCATGCGACTCACCGGTTGTATTCGACGTGATCTTAAATCTGACGCCCTCAAGCGGCGTCTGAGTGTTCCGGTCAATCTTCGTCAAAGAAAAATCTCCCCTGATCACACTGTCGGCGACCGCATATGCATTCCCTCCGTCCAGCGCCGCCTCGCTGCCGTTCTGGATAACCTGAGATACATACTTTCCTTCCGCCTTCTCTACATCACCTGCAGAACCGTCGATCAGCTGCATATATACCGGATCCAGGAGGTATCCCACCGGCGCTCCGACTTCTTCTATACTGACCGTTCCAAGCGGAAGTATGAATGTCCCTCCATCGCTATAGAATGGATCCCCCGACGTCTTCTCATACGCTTCTAACGTCCTGCCCCGCCGTGCCGCAGCATTCCCGGATCTCAGCGTTCTTGCTTTTACGATCCAGCTCCTTGTCGGCTTATCCGGAAGATGTTCCTGATCATAATATCCCGCATAGAAATTCACCTGGAATCTGGAATTCTCAAGAGACGCCGCTCCTTCGGCTCCCGGCATCTTTGTTCCCCGGTCGATCTTATATACTTCGATCAGAGATTCGTCACGGACCGGTTCGTCGCTTACCCGCATATCAGTTGTCTGTGCTGTCGTAACCCGGGCATCATACACCGCATAGTCAAGTGCATATCCTCTCGGCGCACGTATTTCTTTTACATAATAATCCCCCGGCTCAAGGCTTGCCGTGTCGGAATCTCCATTGGCGTCCGTCGTCAATGTCGCCGCAAGCCGGGTACAGGCGGCATCCTGGTATACGCCATACTGCGCGCCCTCAAGAGAATAGCAGGAATTCCCCTCTGTAATCTCCGTATTGCCCGAACTCTTATGGAGCCTGATATATCCAAGCGCCGGTTTAAGCGAGAACTGGGCAAGCGGCTGCGTGGCGCCGTTGAGATAAACCATTCCCTCACCTATGTATTTACTGTAATTCTCACTTACTTTATTCAGTATCTCCGCATAGATCTGTCCCTGTCTTCCGATCTCCAGGTTCGCGCCGTCTATATGAATATTCCCGCAATTCCATCCGAACGTGCCGTTTAACTGACGCCAGATCAGGCACTGTGCCACCAGATACCTCAGATCTTCCGTCAGCGAAGTATATTCCTGCGCATATTTATGGATCAAAGCACAGACCGTCACATCATGCTGTGTCATCCCATACTCCCGGGGATCTACCCCGGTGACACTTCCGCTTTTGAATCCTGCGAGGGGATCCGCACAGAATGCCTGGGTTCCGTTTACCGCCAGCATCCCTTCATTGTGGGATTTCACCATGACATTGGCGTCATTATATACCTGGATCCTCCCGATCCCACCTTTCAGCTGTGTGGAAGTGCCTCCCGACCTGGCTGACGCATAAGTTCTTAACTCCCCCGCCTGCGGCTCTTCTATTCCGCCGCCATCACGAAGACCGTCATCCCCGGACTCTTCCTGAATGCCGGCTTCGATATCCTCTACTCCGGCAAACGCGTCCTGCAGACCGCCCGCACTGCTTCCTTCGGCCGCTTCCTCCTGTTCCTGTACTGCCGGTTCGAATCCGGCAGTAATAACGACATTCTTCTCGGGCATCTGAAATGAAAATTCTTCTTTGCCAGTCCATTCTGCAGATATCACTTCTTCCTGTGATTCCTCATCCAGGATCTCCACCTGGGCAGGCAAAAATCCTTCTTCCGGCAAGATCCTGACGGTAACCGTGTCTTTACTCTTATAAACTGCAGTCCGCTCCTTGGAATCTTTGAATTGTATGACGCCATTCTCCGTGTCCTTAAGCCGAACCGAATATTCGTTCGTCTCTTCTGCCGCAGATACCGGATCTGCACACTGCAATCCCATTGACAGACACATTGCCAGAATAAGAAGGCTTGCCACTCCTTTCTTCATTCTCTCCATACTTCATATTTCTCCTTTCTTTCTATGTGTACTCCCGCCGAGTACGCCTATATGGTTTTGAATCGCCTTCTGCTATTTTCAGCTTTGCGCCGTCCAGCCAAAAATTCTGTATTGTCAGTACTAAGTCTAATTATTTCGATCTACTTAATTGCATTGGATAAATGTTAGAAAATTAACAAAAAGATCTTGGTTAGAAAAAACCGTACTTCAGAAAATAGATAAATTCAGATAATCAGATGGGCAGCATACGCTGCCCGATGTATTTTCGATGTACTGGCAAAACGGATGAGTTCTTGTCACACAGAATATAAACCGTCAGCCCAAATCTTAGAATAGACAGATATTGATCAACTTCATAGTAACATGTTTCTCTCTCATACGCAAGGTACAACAGTTCGACAAATTATGACAGTCAAAGACCGCGCCGCCGCTTCCTGTCAGATACTGCATTTCCGGCACTGGAACATGTATTGTTGGATATCCCTTTTAGCGCCTTGGGGAAGCTCAGAAAACTGGCACCCATATCCGTAACGTCCGTCACGAAAATCATCTTCCCGGACGACCGTCGCCCGAAGCAGATATTCCTTCTCAACAAAAGCATGCCGGAATTCGATCGTATCATCCCCCCTCAGTCTGGTCCTCGTGATAAAATAGATCCCATCCTCACTGATATTCTGAAGATCTCCGGAAAATTCTCCCTGCCGGAAGGATGTGGCGGTAATCTCCTGTCCCATCTTCGTCCTCAGACTTCTCCTTCCCTGTATGATCTCGGTTACTTCCAGTATCTCACAGTCAGCCATCCACGGCTCTGCAACAGAAGCATCGGGATTCCTTCTGACTATAAGCTCGCAATCCGTCTTTATACAACCGATCTGTCCGTCGAAAAAATCGATCCTGACACGAGCCTCGTCCGGCAGATCATTCTCTCTTTTCAAGTATAATACGATCCGGTCCCCAAAACATTTTACCCGGATCCTCTTCCGATCCCCGGTATCATCCCCATATACCGTACATGTAGTACAGTTACTCAATACCATACCTTTCTCCTCCCCATCGCATCTTTCAATTGAAAAAAAACAAAACCGACGCAAAAACGCCGGTTTTATAGTCGGGGTAACAGGATTTGAACCTGCGGCCTCACGGCCCCCAGCCGTGCGCTCTAACCAAACTGAGCCATACCCCGCTAGAACTATTTTAACGAATCACGTCGAATAATGCAAGCATTATTTTCAATTCTGTGTTAAAATGTATTTATTATTATGCGAAAGGAGTACATGTTATGAGAGTAATCGTAATCGCGCCAAAGGGAAAGATGGGCAGGCTGATCACTGCCGTTGCAGCATCCCGCAGCGACATGGAACTGACAGCCGGTATTGCTCCCAAAGGCAGAAGTTACGTCGGACAAGATCTCGGCGCCGCAGCCATGACCGGCTCTGAACTTGGTGTTCCGGTAACCGACGATCTCAAGAGCGTCATCCATGACTGCGATGTTATCATTGATTTCTCCACAAAGGAAACTTCCATGGAAGTCCTTGATCTTGCCGTATCCCACAAAAAGGCTTTGGTTTGCGGTACCACCGGCTTCACCCCGGAAGAAATGCAAAGATTCCAGGAAGCTGCAAAAGAGATCCCCATGCTCTATGCCGCCAATACCTCCAAACTGGTCAATGTCATGAACAAACTATTGGAACTCGTAACCTCCGCCATAGGGAACGAGACAGACATTGAGATCCTGGAGATGCATGACCAGTGGAAAAAGGATGCGCCAAGCGGGACTTCTAAAGAGATGGGAGAGATCATGGCGCACGCTCTCGGCAAGGAACTGCGTGACATCGCAGTCTATGGGCATGAAGGTTCCTCCCCCCGCGAGCCGGGAACCATTGGTTACCATTCTCTTCGTGCCGGGAACATCCCAAGCAGCCATACCGTCTTCTTCGGCGGCATGGGAGAACGCCTGGAGATAACCCATCATTCCTATAATTGGGAATGCTTTGCAAGAGGCGCATGCGACTGTGCCGTATTTCTTGCAGGAAAGGAACCTGGATTCTATACCATTCAAGACGTTCTGAATCTTTAGAGAAACCAACATCACGTCGTAAACAGCAGTATAAGAATACGATTTAACCAGGAGGAAGGAAAATGATATTAGTAAACACAGATTACATCACAGGAAGAAAATTTGAAATGATCGGCTTAGTACGCGGTACTATGATCCAGTCCGTACACTTAGGCAAAGATATTATGAACAGTTTCCGCACCCTCGTAGGCGGAGAGCTTACTTCTTACACAGAGATGATGAACGAAGCGAGAGCTGTCGCAACCAAGAGGATGGCAGAAGATGCGCAGGCAATGGGCGCAGATGCAGTCGTTAACATTCACTACGCTTCCAGCTCCATCGTACAAGGCGCCGCCGAAGTCCTTGCTTATGGGACCGCGGTAAAATTCATCGACTGATCAAGTTCTAGTGTAGTGTGCTGACCGTATTATATGATACGGTCAGCGAAACAGAACGGTATTTAAAACAGGTTCTTATTTCTGATTCGCAGGTTCTACTGCCACAGATTTCCCTCTGATCTTCGTATTGTTCACAGAATTAATGATCTCTCTTGCATATTCTGCCGGAACCTCCACGAATGTGTATTTATCATACATGTCGATCGTCCCGACTACCTTCCCGGGAATCCCGCTCTCACCTGCAAGTGCGCCCAGTATATCTCCTGGCTTCGCCCTGTCCTTTTTCCCGATATTGATGAATAACCGGATCATTCCCGGCTCTTCCGCTCCGGTATCTCCGAATCCTTCTTCTTTATCCTCTTTCTTTCCTGCACATAACTTAAGCAGCGCCGCGGCGATATCCATACTGGTATGATCCGTATCATTCACCTCTGACTGGATCAGCTGCAGATACATCGTCAGATCCTCTTCTTCTATCATCCTGTTTACCGTATCCATCAGCTTCTCGATCTTGGTATTCGCCACATCGTTCAACGACGGAACCTTCTGCGCATAAATCTTCGTCTTACAGTATCGTTGTATCTCCTTAAGCTTATAGACCTCTCTGCCGGACACAAAGGAAAAAGACCGCCCTACACGCCCCGCTCTCCCGGTCCTTCCGATACGGTGTACATAATACTCGTCATCCTGCGGGAGATCATAATTAAAGACAGCTTCCACTTCATCTACATCAATCCCCCTTGCCGCTACATCCGTCGCCACCAGAATATCCGTCTTCCCCTTGCGGAAGCCCTCCATGACACGGTCTCTCTGCGCCTGCTTCATATCACCGTGAAGCCCCGCCGCAAAATACCCCCGCCCCAGAAGCCCGTTTACCAGAAGGTCCACCTGCTTCTTCGTATTGCAGAATACAACGGAAAGCTTCGGATTATAGATGTCCAGGATCCTTGACAGCACCTCTTCTTTATTCTTCGGCTTGACCTCATAATAATACTGCTCGATCCCGGGAACCGTTAATTCCTTTTTCGTCACCTTGATCAGTTCCGCATGCTTCTGATATTTCTTTGTGATGTCCAGGATCGGCTTTGGCATAGTCGCTGAAAACAGCACCGTCTGGCGTTCCTCGGGTACTTCCTCCAATATCGTCTCAATATCCTCCCGGAATCCCATGTTCAGCATCTCATCCGCTTCATCCAGCACTACTGTGTGAAGATGTTCCATCCGGATCGTCTTACGCCGCATATGATCCATCACCCGTCCCGGTGTCCCGATGATCAGCTGAATCCCTCCTTTTAAGGAACGTATCTGCTTCACGATCTCCTGGCCGCCGTAGATCGGGAGTACCTTGATCCCATGCATATACCAGGCAAGATGGCGGATCTCCTCTGCCACCTGGATCGCAAGCTCTCTGGTCGGACACAGTACGATCGCCTGCAGCTTCTTATTCTTAGGGTCTATCTTCTCTAAAAGAGGAATCCCGAATGCCGCCGTCTTGCCCGTCCCCGTCTGTGCCTGCCCGATCAGGTCGCGCCCTGACATCATCACAGGAATCGCCTTCGCCTGAATCGGAGACGCTTCTTCAAACCCCATCTTCTTAACCGCTCTCATAATCTCCGGACCGATCCCCAGTTCCTCAAATCTTACTTCTTCCATATAAAATAATCCTTCCCGAACTCATTACATTTTTCCAAAACTTAAAAAAAATACTCCCTACCTGATACCAAGTAAAGAGTATTCACGAAGTGTCGAACCTCATCATAACATATCCACAGCCCGATTGTCCAGAAAATTTTATTTTTCTGTTCTAAAACTGCTAATATAACACTTCTACAGCGATTCCCATACATAAAAACGGGCCGAACGCAATCTGCGCTTTACGGTTCAGCCGCCCGCATAGAAGCATCCACCCGCAATAAATTCCGGCAAGAAAGACGCCGGCTGCAAATGCACGGAAGTTCCCCGAACCTCCCAGAAATATCCCGCTTGCCGCCATTAATTTGATGTCGCCGCCGCCAAAGCCTCCCGGCGCCGTCAATGCAGCCGCCAGAAGAAAAAGGCTCACACCAATTGCTCCTGCTCCCCTGCTCACAAGGCTGATCTCCGGGAAGAAGGGCACAGAGATTATACCGGCGGCGATCACGCCCAGAAGCAGACGATCCGGAATCCGCCGTGTATAGATATCCTGCTCGGCAATATATGTTAAGACCGTCAAGAACACGCCGCTTACGAGTGCCCTTACATCTATCCCCCATTTCCAAAAGCAAATCATGAGCAGCGCCGCCCGCAGTATATACAATACTGCCCTGCTCTTCCTGTCTCTCTCCATGCCTGCCCTTTCTCTGACACTTATAGCCTTACATTTATCGAAGCATCATGATCTTCACATAATCCTCTGTCTTATCCCGCATGATCCGAAATCCCTGTTCCATCTGTTCCAGGGAAAGACGATGCGTGATCAGATCTTCCGGAACAACACTTTTCTGTGCCAGGCGTTCCATCACATAATTCCAGTCGTCTGACATTTCATGGGTAAATGATGAATTCCATGTTCCCATCACCGTCAGCTGATTCCGGAGGATCTTCCAGTATACGGACTTTTCCAGATTCACATCGCCAAACGGGTTTCCTACCAACATGATCCTTCCGCCAAACGCCGTCTGGTTCAGAGCCTGCACCAGCGTTTCATTCCTGCCCACACATTCAAAAAAGACATCCGCGCCCACGCCTTCCGTCCGTTCCATCAGCCATTGATCCGTATCATTCTCCCTGATATCACAATAGAACTCTTCCCGAAGTCCCAGTTTCAGGAGCGTTTGCTTTTGAAAATCTTTATTCCCGAACACATAGACCTGCTCCATCCCCGCTTCCTTAAGAAATAAATACAAGAGCAGCCCGATCGTACCCACACCGCAGATCGCGATCCTGTCAGATCCCCCGGCTTTCACACGCCGCATGGCATGGACCGCCACCGCCATCGGCTCTAACATAGCCGCAGCCTCAAAGGACACATGATCGGGAAGCCTGACCAGATTCTCTTCCGGAACTGCCACATATTCCGCGAACCCGCCGTCCCTGCGGGAACCAAGATAACTGTAATTCCTGCACATCTCATACTGCTTCTTCCTGCAGGGCGGACACTCCTTGCACGGGATCAGGGGAAAGACTCCGACCCTTTGCCCCTCCAGGGCAGTGTCTGCTGCCGATCCTGACTTCACCGCCACCCCTGAGAATTCATGCCCGGGGATCAAAGGATGCCTGTAAGTCCCATTCTGATAGATACGCGGAATATCTGACCCGCAGATTCCGACCGCCTTCACCTGTACTAATACTTCACCCTCCTGCAGAACCGGTTCCTCCACATCCTCCAATCTAATGTCACTGATATTATGTAATACCCATGCCTTCATCTTCTCGTCTCCCTTATCTTCTCCCGGAATCTTTCCAGATCTTCCTTCGTTGTAATCTTGAAATTCCCCTCGTCTCCAGGTATCATCGCCACATCCAGCCCTGCCATGACCGCAGGTTCCGTCGAACCATTTACCTGAAGGATCCGTTCAGGCATAAGCCGGCAATTTGCTTCATAATAAACGCCAAGCCGGAAGAGCTCCGGAGCCTGCCCTGCGTAGATCTCACTTCTCTTTAATAACGCCGTCACCGATTTTCCATCCGTACTGGAGTAGACCGTATCCTTCATCGGCAATACCGGAAGAACTCCGTCGTGTCCCGAGACGGCTTCTATGCAATCCGTGATCTGTCTTATCCGGAGCATCGGACGCGCAGCATCATGGATAAATACATAATCCATATCCCCGGCAAAGGCTCTGATATCCTCAAGCCCATGAAAGATGGATAGCTGCCGGTTCTCTCCCGGAACAGAAAAGCCTCTGAACTTCCGGTCAACCCCCTCTGCCGCCATCCAGTCCCGTATCTGATCCTGCCATATGGATTCTGCTACGATCTGAATGGCATCAATCCCCTCATGCCGGTAAAGGCACTCTAAACTATAGGAAATTACCGGTCTTCCCTCCACCTCAATGTATTGTTTGGGCACATCCAAACCGAGCCTTGTCCCCACGCCGCCCGATAATACTAATGCAACAACCATGTTTCTCTTGCCCTTTCTCTTCATACTATCTGCTGTAAATAGTATAACAATCTTCAGTTATCTTTCACGATCGAATATCCATGCCTACTTAGCCTGCTGCTTCGCGGAGATCATCGCGATCTCCTGCGCCATCTGCTCCTGGCTTGCTTCCGCCAACTCCAAAAAGCGGCAGCCATATTCATACTTGTCAACGCCCCGCTCTACCACGCGCAGTACTTCGCAATACACGACAGAAGAAGGCCTGCCCTCAAGCAGCTTTGCTTTCAGCAGAAACTTATCTCCCTTATGGTATCTTTTCTTCGAACCAATACTCGCCCCTCCTATACTAATGTTCAGCAGCTTACACTCCTCGCCTTCAGAGCCATCCTCCCTGGAATCCTCTATCACTGCGTCCACATCCATATTCAGGCGTGTAAAAGAACGCTCATTTTCAATCCGAATAACCGTCAGCTCGTCTACCTGCCACACATGCTTCTCTTTGGGAGTAATGACTCCTTCCATAAAAACAGCCTTTCTCTCCCAATCATTATATCCCCGGATCTTCACATGAGTGGATTCTGTCATCTCAACAGGTTTCTCGTCCACATCCTGGAAAATTTCCGCTTCAGAATACTGGTATAATTCCGCACTATTTCTCTGCAGATCCTGCAGACTGGCAATAAAAATCAAGTGTCCGTCCAAAGTCTCCACAACCACCCTCATACCGGTATAAATCTCTAATTGTTTGATATCGCTTGCCTCTCCGGTTCTTTTGCCAAAGAACTCCCTTAGTTTCACTATACACACCCTCTATCTTTTGAATTTTCACTATCATACTACCATACATCGATTTCGGATGCAATCTTGTACCACGAATAATTAATAATTGCCATGATCACACAGGATATGGCAATTATCTGTCTATATAAATGGATTGATATATTCCGCCGTGTCTGCGAGACGCTCTTCTATCCTCAGCAGGCGGTTGTATTTCTCTACCCGCTCGGACCTGCAGGGCGCCCCGGTCTTAATCTGGCCAGAACCAAATGCCACGGCGATATCTGCAATAATAGGATCTGCCGTCTCTCCTGACCTGTGGGAGACGATCGTCCTGTATCCCGCATTCTTTGCCGTCTCAATCGCATCAAATGCTTCCGTCAAAGTTCCGATCTGATTCACCTTGATCAGGATGGCGTTGGCCGCACCCCTCTCAATCCCTTTTTTCAGCCGTTTCTTATTCGTAACAAACAGATCGTCTCCTACTAACTGCATACGGATTCCAAGACGTGCCGTAAGAAGTTCCCAGCCGTCCCAGTCTTCCTCGTCCAGCGGATCCTCGATGGACACGATCGGAAACTCATCGGCAAGCTCCTCATAATAGTCGATCAGCTCTTCTGCCGACCGCACGACCTTATATCCGTGCATCTTACTCTCGCCCTCAAACATATAGTTCTTAAAATTCTTATCATATAATTCCGTCGCCGCCACATCCAACGCCGCCACGATATCCTTCCCAGGTTTATATCCGGCTTTCACCACCGCATCCATGATAAACCGAAGCGCTTCTCTTGCGTCGGGAAGGTTCGGCGCGAATCCGCCTTCATCTCCAACTGCCGTACTGTGTCCATGTTTCTTCAAAAGCCCCTTCAGCGCATGATAGACCTCCGAGCACATACGAAGCCCTTCTCTGAAGCAGCAGGCGCCCACCGGCATGATCATGAATTCCTGGATATCTATGGTATTATCCGCATGCCTGCCCCCGTTCATGATATTCATCATCGGAACCGGAAGCCTCTTTGCATTTACCCCGCCCAGATAAGAATACAGGGGAATCCTGAGCGCTTTTGCCGCCGCCCTCGCCGCCGCCATAGATACGCCGAGCATTGCGTTCGCCCCCAGCCCAGACTTATTCTCCGTTCCGTCCAGTTGGATTAGGAGCCTGTCAAGCGCCGGCTGCTCAAACACATTGAGCCCTATGACCGCCGGGGCGATCCTGGCGTTCACATGTTCCACCGCAAGCTCAACTCCCATGCCTCCATAACGAGATTTCCCGTCGCGTAATTCCAACGCCTCATACTGTCCTGTCGACGCCCCTGACGGGACGCTTGCTCTACCCAGACAGTCCTCTCCTGCCAACACCTCTACTTCTATGGTCGGATTCCCGCGGGAATCTAAGATCTCTCTCGCATATACATCTGTAATTGGTAAAAATCTATACATATGAATTCCTCCTTACAGAGAATATTATGTACCGATTCCTCGTTTCTAATGCAGTTTCCGCACAAATATGATCATTGACTTTTCCTCGTTTGCGCGTTACAATCGGGAATGGCGTAAAAGATACGCTCCATAAAATACGATACGGAGAATATGTTATGAGATCACAACTTAAAAACTTTTTTTTACTGACCTTCAGCACACTTGCCATGGCTGTCGGCATCTATTTCTTCAAATTCACCAACAACTTTACGTTCGGCGGGATCACAGGCCTTGCCGTATTGATCGCCAAATCCGGAGCGATCTCCGCCAGTGACTTTTCTTTTATCTCTAATATGGTCCTTCTGGTTCTGGGACTGTTCGTACTCGGCAAGAAATTCGCCGCAAAGACGGCGTACAGCAGCATCCTTTTATCTGTCACTTTATCCGTATTGGAGCGTGTCTACCCTATGACACGGCCGCTGACAGACCAGCCTCTTCTTGAGCTTGCCTTTGCCATCGCGCTGCCTTCCATCGGTTCCGCCATATTATTCAACATCGGTTCCTCCAGCGGCGGTACGGATATTGTCGCCATGATCATGAAGAAATATACCAGCGTGGACATTGGGAAAGCGCTCCTGGCTACAGATTTCCTCATCACACTTGCCGGCTGCTTCATATTTGATATCGAGACCGGGCTGTATTCTTTCCTTGGGCTTGCACTTCGTTCCTTTATGATCGACGGTTTTATCGAAAGCCTGAATCTTTCAAAATATTTTAACGTTGTATGTACTTCACCGCAGCCAATCTGCGACTACATCAATGAACAGCTTCACCGGGGCGCAACCATCGTAGAAGCCAAGGGAGCTTTCAGCGGCGAAGACAAGTATATTATCTTTACCGCGCTGAATCGTGTAGAAGCGATCCGCCTGCGTAACTTTATCAAAGAATATTCGCCGGACGCGTTCCTGCTGATCTCCAATACCAGTGAGATCATCGGAAAAGGGTTCCATTCAGTCTAAACGGATTCTTTCTGCTGATATAATATGGGGATGCCGGGAAAATAATATTTCCCCGGCATCCCCTCTTGCATCTTAGCGATCATCTTTTGTTCTGTCCATTTTATCTTATGAATCCCGGATCAGCCTACCATCAGCCCCTCTGCCTTGATCACATCTATTACCTGACTGACATATTTCTCACACAGCTCATCCGTAGCCGCCTCAACCATAACACGGATCACCGGCTCTGTTCCGCTTTCTCTCACCAGGATACGTCCGTCGTCGCCCAGCGCTTCTGCTACGGCGTCCACCGCTTTGGTAACTTCCGGATTCTCTCTTGCCGTCTTCTTATCTGCCACACGTACATTCTTCAAGAGCTGCGGATAGATCTTGACAGGCTCCGCCAGCTTCGAAAGACTCATCTTCTTCTCTAACATAACCTCCATGATCATGAGAGACGTAAGGATTCCGTCTCCCGTGGTCGCATGCTTACTGAAAATAATGTGTCCGGACTGTTCCCCGCCAAGCGAGAAATTATTGCGCATCATATTCTCGTACACATACTTATCGCCCACCGCAGTCTTCTCATACTTAAGCCCTGCCTTATCGCATGCTTTATAGAGTCCCAGATTAGACATGATCGTCGTCACGATGGCATCACCGTTCAGACGTCCGTTCTCTTTCATATATTTGCCGCAGATGTAGAGGATCAGGTCCCCGTCTATCACTTCGCCGTTCTCGTCCACTGCGATACATCTGTCCGCATCTCCATCGTATGCAAAGCCCACATCCAGCTTCTTCTCCTTAACATACTGCTGCAGGACTTCAATATGAGTAGATCCGCAATTGGTATTGATATTCGTTCCGTCCGGCTCACAGTTGATGGCGTAAGTCTTTGCTCCAAGCGCATCATAGACACTCTTTGCGATCGTGAACGCACTTCCGTTCGAGCAGTCCAAACCTACTCTCATATCCTCAAAAGAACGGGTTGCAAGCGAGATCAGATAACCAATATAACGGTTCCGCCCTGCGGCATAGTCAACGGTACGTCCGATCTCTTCCCGCTTCGCCAACGGCAGCTCCTCGATCTCTCCGTCAATATACGCCTCTATCTTCTCTTCGACTTCAGCCTCCATCTTGTGACCTTTTCCGTTGATGACTTTAATCCCATTGTCATAGAAGGGATTGTGGCTTGCCGAGATCATGATGCCGCAGTCAAAATTATCCGTCCTGGTCACATAAGATACGCTCGGCGTCGTTGTAACATGCAGCAAATAAGCATTCGCGCCGGACGCTGTGATCCCTGCAGCCAGAGCATATTCGAACATATAACTGCTCCTTCTGGTATCCTTGCCGATCACGATCTTCGCCTTATGCTCCTTGCCATAATACCAGCCGAGATATCTTCCCACCTTGAAGGCATGTTCCACTGTCAATACTTCATTCGCTTCTCCACGGAATCCGTCTGTTCCAAAATATTTACCCATAATCATTAACTCCTTCACATCATTTGCCTGATTTACCGTTTTTTTTGCACGATTATCGCAAACATCTTTACTATTATATATTTTTTCGTCTCAATATACAACCATATTTTTCAGATACCGTGAAAAATGAAAAACAGAAACCTTAATGATGGAACAGACGAAGCCCTGTAAATGCCATCGCCATCCCGTATTTGTTACAGGTCTCGATCACATTGTCGTCTCTCACGGATCCGCCCGGCTGCGCGATATACTTCACACCGCTTCTGTGCGCCCGCTCAATATTATCCCCGAACGGGAAGAACGCATCTGAACCAAGCGCTACATCCGTTAACTTATCAAGCCACTCTCTCTTTGCCTCTCTTGTAAATACATCCGGTTTCTCCTTGAAGATCGCCTGCCATGCGCCGTCCGCAAGCACATCCATATAATCCTCGCCTATATACAGGTCGATCGCATTGTCTCTGTCGGCGCGCCGAATGGAATCCACAAACGGAAGATCCATCACCTGCGGCGACTGCCTGAGCCACCAGTTGTCAGCTTTCTGCCCGGCAAGGCGCGTACAATGGATCCTGGACTGCTGCCCTGCTCCGATACCGATCGCCTGTCCGTCTTTGACATAACATACGGAATTAGACTGCGTGTACTTAAGGGTGATCATGGAGATCGCCAGGTCGATCTTCGCCTGATCTGTCAGCTCCTTATTCTCGGTCACAACATTTGCAAAGAATTCATCGTCAATCTCAAGTTCGTTCCTTCCCTGCTCGAACGTAATACCGAATACATCCTTATGCTCTAATGGCTCCGGAACATAGTCCGGATCGATCTGGATCACATTATAATTCCCGTTCTTCTTCCCCTTCAGGATCTCGAGCGCCTCCGGCTCGTATCCCGGAGCGATCACCCCGTCGGATACTTCTCTTCTGATGAGCTTTGCCGTGTCCACGTCACAGACATCCGACAGAGAGATAAAGTCTCCGAACGACGACATACGGTCAGCGCCTCTTGCCCTTGCATAAGCACAAGCCAGAGGAGATAACTCTCCCAGATCATCCACCCAGTAGATCCTGGCAAGCGTATCGCTAAGCGGCAGTCCCACCGCCGCTCCTGCCGGCGATACATGCTTGAAGGATGTAGCCGCCGCAAGCCCGGTCGCTTTCTTTAACTCCTTCACGAGCTGCCAGCCGTTGAACGCATCCAGGAAATTAATATACCCCGGCTTACCGTTCAATACCTGGATCGGAAGTTCACCGCCGTTCGCCATATATATCTTAGACGGCTTCTGATTAGGGTTACAGCCATATTTTAATTCTAATTCCTTCATTCTATATCATCCTCCATCACTGGTTCTTATTCACAATCTTCGTCTCGTAAGCTCCTGTCGCAATATCAATATAGCGCACAAACAAGGACACCTTATTCTCTTCATTCAGGCTGTTCCACAGCAGATCCGTAAATGCATCCATATCATCCGGGACCGCGATCAGCTTCGGTTCGCCTTCAAAGCTTGGCAGCGGATCTCCGTCACACCGATACGTATGGATAAAATGCCCCTCTCCCGCCGCCGGCTTCTCATATGCAAAAGTATAACGGTTGCAGCCGTCCGGGCTTCCGTTGTTACTCTTTAAGATAGACATCGCATAATTATAAGTCCCATTCTCAATATGCATGATCCCTGATATCCTCGGTGTATAATTCGGTCCGTCCGGCTCAAACTCACGGCTCCTTAACGACTGCTCGAATGTCATCTGTCTGTCCATGCCCTCATAGATGGTGTCCGTCTGGTCACCGTTCGTAACAATCGTCTTATTCCCCAGCACACGGACCGGAGCATAGATCACCAGGCTTGGATCCGTAAGCTTCGCCGGGTCAAACGCCTGTGTACGGATTCCTTCTCCGTCCTCCACAAAGATACGGTTACGGCTGTTCACACTTCTCCCCATGATGAAATACGCAGTCACCGCTTTCCTTCCATCCGCACTTTTCCCAATAATAATACCCCGTCCCGGATAAGAGTTCCCCATTAATTCTTTTTCGATCGACAACATCTCCATAAAAAACCTCCTTCTTCGATAGTTTTCCGCTTTCCATCATCATTATATATAAAATACACTCATTTTTCCAGTAGTATTTCCTCTTGAAGTCATCTTTTTAGAATGATACAATAATGATGATCAAACTATACAGGAGGAAACTTGTTATGCGTAAAAAAGGATTTCTTATTCCCTGCCTATTTGCACTCGCCGTACTGACCGGCTGCAGCAACGGGGATACCGCAGACAAATATGTCGGAGAACAGATCACGTCCATGAAAGAAAAGGGCTCTGACAGTTTTACAACTCTTTTAGACGAAGGGATCGCCAAGAGCAATGAAGCGTTCACCCTGCAATTCCCTGAAGAATTAAAGGAACCCTACCAGAAATTCCTGAAGGATTCATTCAATGCCGTCACGTTCGAAGTCTCGTCTGCCAAGAAGAAGAGCGACGATACCTTCTCCGTACTGGTCACATATACTCCTATCAATATCCAGCGGACTACGGATGCTTCTAACAGTGAATTTCTCAGCACATTGGAAACTACTGACCTGACGGCTGCAGTCACATCTATCCTTGAGAATGACGCCGGGCTTCTTACGGATACTCCTGTTCATGACAATGAGATCATCTCAACTCTTGATGTGGCAAAAAAAGGAGACAAGTATTCGATCACAGAAGACAGCCTTAAGAAATTCGTAGAGCAGGCGATCGTCAACTATATGGAACCTTACAACCAGGTTTGCGATATCATAGATACTTACGACTTTATCAACGCATACCTCAACGCTTCCTTCAAAGGCGACGTCGCGCAATTCGCCCTGCACACAGACCGTACCGAAGAAGAAGCTTACGCCTGGTACGAGGAGGATGTATTCGACCCGCCTGCCGACTTAAGCGAAGCTTATGTGGACAGATATAAGGCGGCTCTTAAGACGATCATGAGTCAGTGCCAGTACACCGTAGGCATTCCCGTGAAGGAAGCCGGCGGCTTTAGTTATACGGTCGATGTCACCACAACCCCGAATAACAGCTTTGCAGACGCCTATCACGAATTCGAGAACGGCACCTACTACAGTCTGGACGAAGCCTCTGCCGGACTTGTGCAGGCTATGGAAAAATATGCCGCAGCCCCTACGTTCGGAGAAGAGACAACGCAGAATGTTACCATCAATTCCTCATCTTTGCTCAGCGCAAACCAGGAGAATTCTGAATTATATACACTGGCGACTACGATTCTTATGATGCCATAGAGTATGTTTAAAAATTACTCTCCAACCAATGTACGCCCCGCCTAGCAGAAGATCTGTGCCGATTCCGGTGCAGATCTCCCGCAAAACGGGGCGTACAGATGACTGGGCAGAATCTTAAAAAACCGTCTTCTCCCACTGATATTTCTCCATCTTCACATGATCCCCCACAAATTCTACGCCTTCTGCACGCAAAAGCTCTGTCTGCCGGTTACATCTCCCGCTTCCGAAGGCACAGGACATCCTGCCGTCTTTTGTCACCACCCGATGACAGGGAAGATCACTGTTACACGGAACCGCATGCAGGGCATATCCTACCACCCTTGCCCAGCGCCGATTCCCCGCAAGAGCTGCAATCTGCCCATAAGACGCCACTTTTCCCGCCGGGATCTGGCGGATCACATCATAGATCTTCTGAAATGTATTCTTTTCTTCCATCACCACATGTCACTTCGACTTCCACTCCTTGATCTTCTTTAACCTGCCGCTGATTTCTTCCTCTTCTCCCTGTACCGTGGGATAATAATACTCCCTGTGACTCAGAGATTCCGGCATACACTGCATATGTGTCAGTTTTTCCTGTGTATCATGTGCATATTCATATCCTCTGCCATATTCCAGATCTTTCATCAATTTCGTAGGCGCGTTGCGAAGCTGCAGGGGAACCGGCTCTGCTCTTAGATCCTTCACATCCTGCTTGCACATCTCGCATGCCATATAGAGGGAATTCGATTTCGGCGCCATGGCAAGATAGGTAACCGCATGGGTCAGATGCACGTCACATTCCGGCATTCCAAGGAAATGACACGCCTGATACGCCGCCACCGCCAACGGCAGTGCATGGCTGTCCGCCATCCCCACATCCTCACTGGCGAAACGAATCAGTCTCCTCGCAATATATAAGGGATTCTCTCCCCCTTCCAGCATCCGGCACATCCAGTAGATCGCTGCATCCGGATCACTGTTGCGCATAGACTTGTGAAGCGCAGAGATCAGATTGTAATGTTCTTCCCCGTTTTTATCGTATAACAGTGACTTTCTGCTGATACACTGCTCCAGGCCTTCGTCCGTGACGCGAATGCCTTCTGCGCTGATCTCCCCGTTCGTCACCGCCATCTCCAATGTATTGAGCGCGGTTCTTGCATCACCATTCGCAAAGGCGGCGATCGCCCTTATCTGCTGATCCGTGATCCGGACATTCTGGGCCACAAAGCCCTTCGGACTCTTTAATGCATGATCCAGGACCTTCACCAGATCGCTCTCTTCCAACGCTCTCAGGACAAACACCCTGCATCTGGACAGGAGAGCCGCGTTGACCTCAAAAGAGGGATTCTCCGTCGTCGCGCCGATCAGAACAATGCTTCCTTTCTCTACAAACGGCAGAAAGGCATCCTGCTGCGCCTTATTAAACCGATGGATCTCGTCCACGAACAGAACGGTCCTAAGCCCCATCCTCCGGCTGTTCTCCGCCTGCACCATGACCTCTCTGATCTCTTTGATCCCACTGGTCACCGCGCTGAAACTAATGAAATCAGCCTTCGTCCGACTGGCTATAATGCTTGCCAGAGTCGTCTTGCCGACTCCCGGCGGTCCCCAGAATATCATCGAAGATATCTGATCCCGTTCGATCAGCTGGCGCAGCATCTTCCCCTCTCCGATCAAATGCCCCTGCCCCGCAAATTCTTCCAGCGTCTCCGGACGCAGACGGCTTGCAAGCGGCGCCGACAGTTTCCTGTCATCAAATAATGTCATCTGCTTCATCCTGTACCTCGACCACAGTCATGATCTCCGTGACACTTCCGCCCGGAAGCTCATTGGTTCCGATCGTCATCCGCGCCGCCAGTCCGGCATCTCCGTATAACTCCTGCAGCAGCATAGAAGCTCCGTCCACTACCCCCGTATATCTTCCGAAATCATCTGCACAGCGGACATAACCGATCATCTGTACAAACTGCTTTACCTTATCCAGATCTCCTAACTCTTCTTTCAGGACTGACAGGATATTCAAGGCGCTAAGCCGTGCCCCTTCCTGTCCTTCTTCAATCGTCAGATCCTTTCCCACGACGCCTTTTACCTGAACCTCGCCGTTCACATGCGCCGTCTGCCCTGCAAGATACAAAAGATTCCCTACCCTTCTTGCAAGAACATAGACTCCTGCAGGCGCTGCTGCCTTCGGCAGCTCAAATCCCATTTCCTGTAACTTTCTTTCTACTTTCATCTTTCTTCCTCGCTTTCTTTATCTTTGCACAGTGTCCTGTTACTTACATGTCAACAATCTTCGTCGCCACATTCTTCCGAAACGCCGTGTCATGCTCTACAAAAATGATCGTCGGCTGATATTCTAACAATAGCTCTTCGATCTGAACCCTAGACAATACGTCAATGTAATTCAAAGGTTCGTCCCACACATACAGATGTGCCTGTTCGCACAGACTCTTTGCAAGCAGCACTTTTTTCTTCTGCCCCGCACTATACAGGCTTACGTCTTTCTCAAACTGCTCCCGGCTAAGATCCAGCTTGCAGAGCAATGTCTTAAACAAACTTTCCTCTAGCCCGTATTCCCGCGCCAGTTCCTTAAGATCGCCCTTCAGATAGGAGGTGTCCTGGGAAACATACGAGATCTTCAGTCCTGACCCTACATGGACATTTCCTTCATATACAAGCTCTTCTCCCAATAATAGCTTTAAGATACTGGATTTCCCGCATCCATTCCTTCCGGACAGACAGACTCTCTCTCCCTGCCGGATCTTAAAGCTGATCCGGGAACATGCCTTCTTTTCATCATAGAATATGGATACCTCCTTACATTCTGCAAGGACATCCGTGTGGTATGTCAAATGCCGGATCTCAAGCTCATTCTTCGTGTCAATATTCTTAAGAAGCTTTGATTTCTCTTCGATCGCCTGCTGCTGACGATTCTCAAGTACCTTCGCCCGCTTCATCATCTTTGCCGCCTTATGCCCGATAGATCCCCGGTCCGGACGAAGCCCTGCCACACGCTGTCCTTTCTTACTCTTTTCCACCTGGTCTGACCACCCGGAGGACTGCCTTGCCGCCTGCTTTAAGCGCTTGACCTCTGCTCCCAGCTTCCGGTTCGCCGCTTCCTCTAACCTGTCTCTTGCCTCCTTATTGGCATACCAGGAGCTAAAATTCCCTTTCTGTACCTCGATATCCATCTTATTGATCGAGAGTATGTGATCTACACAGGAATCAAGGAAATCCCGGTCATGGGACACCAATATGAAGCCCTTCTTGCGGTTCAGATACTGCGCGATCTGCCGCCGCGCCTCCACATCCAGATGATTCGTCGGCTCATCGATCAGAAGAAACCGTTCTTCGCCCAGAAATAACACGGCAAGCAGAACCTTCTCCCTCTCTCCATAACTTAAGGAAGAGAACGGACGGTACAATACTTCCGCCTCCACATTCAGAAGGTTCAGCTCACGGAACAACTGCCATTCTTCAAACTGCGGGTTGACCTCTTCTAGGATCTCCATCGTCATTCTGTCTATTTCCTTCACGCTATAAGGAAAATAGGCAAATTCTACACTCGCCGATATCACCCCCTGGTACTTATATTTTCCCATAAGAAGATTCAGGAATGTAGTCTTACCACGCCCGTTCCTTCCGACAAATCCTAATTTCCAATCCGTATCTATCCGAAACGACACGTCCTCAAATACCTCTTCAAAGCTTCCTTCATACGAAAAACTTAAATTTACTACGTCGATCATTGACATATGTGCGCACCTCCCTTACATCTGTATCTCAACATGATCTGTCCAATGCTGAAGATACAAAAAAAGCTGCAAGAAAGTCTCCCTACAGCCTCATGAAATACACACAATACACCTCTTAAATCTTGAAAAGAGACATTGCTTTTATTTCAATTCCCAGATGAGCGGATCTATGACTTTCCTGCTATCGGCATAACAAAAGAGCGGAATATCCATCCGTACCTGTCTTGTTATGCAGTTACAATAAAACTTAGCAAGAAATAGTCTTCATCCTTTCAACTCCCATCTTTTCTATTCTTTTGATAGAATATCACAGTTCCTTCTAAACTTCAAGACTTTTATTCCTGAGTTTCCTCTGAAGATCATCCGATCAAATCTTTACGTTCCACATGATACAATGAGGTGATCCTAGCAAGAATGATTTTTCAAACATGCTCTAATATCCATACCTCCGTCTATATTTCAGGAACATGAAGCCGGACAAAACAAGCGCCATCAGTTCCGCCGCCGCCGGCGTCGCAAGCCAGATCCCGTTCGCCCCAAGCAGCAGGGGAAGCACGATCATCGTAATCAGCATAAATACAAAGGATCTGGAAAATGCCAGGACAGCCGAGATAATCCCGTTGGATAATGCGGTAAACATCCCGCTGGCAAAAATATTAAATCCAATAAAAAGCAATGCTGCCGTGCATATCTTGTTTCCCATTACCGCCAGATCATACACCGGACCATCCGGTCGGGCAAATACGGATACCAACGGTCTTGTCAGTACAAAGGAAGCCGCAACTCCGTCTTCCCCCACATAATATAACATTGTCCAGTTGAACATCATCGTAATGATACCCGTCACAAGCGCCGTCGCCATCTCGGAGCACCCATTTGCAGCCGCACTCCCAAGAACCCTGAATCGGAATACGGGTTTTTTGAAATGCAGCAGGCTCTTTTCCGGCAAAAAACAAACATGCCGACAACCGCAGTCACAGAATATCCAAGCCCTGTTGCAACCGCAGCACCGCTGATCCCCATATCAAATACGGCAATAAACACATAATCAAGCGCCATATTCAACACACCGCCCGTCACAGAACAGATCAGGGACAGGACTGCCTTTTCACTGGCGATCATATAAAGCGTAAAGTTATTCATCAAAAGGATTGGCACAGTGAATATCAGATAACGGCTTAAATACTCCACACAGTATCCTTCTACATCAGCAGAGAGGTTCATCCCTGCAAAAATAGAATCCATTGCCAGATAGCCGGCTGCACACATGACAAGCCCCACAATAACATTTACGAAGATCAGGAAGGTAAAATCTTCCCTTGCCTCATCCGTCTTTTGTTCCCCCATCTTTTTCATGATGACTGCGCTGCCTCCGGTGGCGAGCATGGTAGAAACCGCCGTAACAAGCTAGATCACGGGCGCCGTAAGATTGATCGCCGAAAGCGCGTCCGTACCGATCAGATTCGACACAAACAGACCGTCAACCATTGTATAAAAAGACATAAATACCGTCATGGCAATCGTTGGCACAGCAAACTTCACAATATTTTTCAAAGTTACAGGTTTTTCGTATGCGTTTATATTATCCATCAATTTTTCCTCCAATCACCTATTAGATCCTTGCATTTTCTTCCTGTATACCGTATCATAAACCGTACAGTAACAGTATGGTCAATAGCAGATCAAAAGAATTTATGATTTTTATAGGAGAAAAAAATGAATAAAAAGAACCGTTCACTTACCATCGGACAATTCGCCGCCCTTCATGGCATAAACAAGAAAACCTTGATGTGGTATGATGAGATAGACCTGTTCAAGCCTGCCTCTATCGACCCTGAAAACGGATATCGCTGCTATAATTACCACCAGAGCCCCTTACTGGAGACCATCCTCCTGCTCCGGGAACTGGAAGTCCCCATCAGCGTAATACAGAATTTTATGAAAAACCGGTCCGCCGAGAACCTGAAAGACCTACTGGATGAAAAGATAGCCGACCTTGATCTTCGGATCACTCACCTGCACGCCGTCCGGGATACCCTCTGCACACACCGCCGGAATATAGACGCCCTGCTGACAATGGATCTTTCCGAGATCCGTATAATAGAGAAAAAAGAACGCTGCCTGGTCACAGTTGCCATCACAAAAGACATTACTTTTGAAGAAGAAGTTGAACTGATCACAGCCGAAACGGAAAAATACCGTCTTGGACGCCTGCATCATGCTGCCTACGGCTCTATGATCCCCGTTTCAAGCCTCCTTAGCGGTGATTTTGATGATTATTCCAAATTGTTCATAGAGATCCCTCTGCTCACATACCAGAAATGCCTGCACATATCTCCCGGAGGCAAATATCTGAAAGCTTTCCACAAGGGTGACTTGGATAAAATACCAAAGCGGTATGAAGAAATTCTCGCATTTGCAGAAGAACACCACCTGACACTCCATGGATTTTCCTATGAGATGGGCATGAACGAAGATGTCATCGACCGGATCGAAGATTACATAGTGCAGATAGAAATCCCTGTTCTCGGATAAAAGAAATATTGTCCACAAAATCATCGGTCGAAGGATCAGACAGATGTAAGAACATAGACTTTTAATCCAAAAGCGGCAGATACCGCTCATCTAAGATGTGGTATTGCCGCCTCAATGGAAATGTGTATTATAAGCCAAAATAACTCCTCATCTCTGCCTGAAACGAAGAATGTCTTGGGAACATTTTCTTATATTCCTGGAAAATCATCTGTTTTACTCTTATTTCTTTTTTTCTTCCTCCGACATCTGGAAATACTTTTTCCATCTCTGAATCTTCCGCTGCCACAAGGGCAGATTTGCTGCCGTCAGAAGCCGGATATCTTCAAATATGAACATACTCTTTTCAGAATCATTAGGTCCAATGAATACAACTGCTTCAGGCTTTTTTACGATACGTTCACTGTAATGTCCTTTTCTCATATCTTTACCGCCGCATCCTTTTCCTAATTTCAATAAGAATTTTCAAACTGGCAAACTTTCTCAAAGCGCCCCATACCCCGATTGAACCTAGTTAATATCTCGAACTTTCTCACTTTTTTGAGGCAAAATCCTCGGAAATCACATAACTTCATTGGGATAATTCCCTTTCAATTGTTTCCATTCATAAATTCACTATATGTACATACATTCTCAATGCCAAATACTTTTTGCAAATATGCCATAAAATCGCCTTCTACAGGAATTGTTACAAATAGAACAAGTCTCTTTCTAGGTCTAGAACAACATACATAAAAAAGATTTCTATTTCTCACATAAGCATCATATTCATTTCCCTTTAGCTCATCCGGATCACATCCCATATATTTATCAAACTGATACTCATTCCATCCTCTTCCGACTACAAAAAGCACATTTTGATATTCTTCTCCCTTTACCCCATGGTCCGTAGAGTATTCAGCATCCGGGCTCAAAAAATCAAGTGCATTTAATACCTCAGAATATGAAATGCCATAGAGATATCCGATTGTACCTCTTCCATATTGACTATCTGGATCATCCAAATATTTTTTATGATTTTCCTGCACTTTTGGTGGTATTGGAATCTGAATTTCCCTCTGTTCAAAAAACACCCTCATCACATCTCCAATCGTCCCCTTTCGACCTTTCTCAAGCTGCTTTTCAAGCTTGCCCCAAATTCGTTTTTGCCTCTTACACTCTATTGGATACCCTCTGCTCCCTAATACATCAAAAATCCGCGTAAGTTGTTTCACTTCTAATGCTGAATATAAAGGTTCGACGACCTTGAAAAAGAATTTAAGATAAGGATCATTCCCGTCTTTTAAGCGATCATTCAGCAAATCCAAAAGATTAATATAGTCTTGTTGTTTCGCCAACATTTTGTGAGTAATCATCAATGTGATGTGTTGTCCTTTATCATTCCACTGATAGTCCGCATCAAGTTTTTCTTGCAAATTATTAATGCGTTCTATTAAAATATCATTTGGGAGTTCACCCTTATAATATCCTTTCTGCCTCTCCCCACAAAAATCATTGCATGTGATTACTTTGACAAATCCTTCATTATCATCTGTTGCAGTAATTTGGGGCAATTCAGGCCGCATTTTATTTAATACATCGACAATAACCTGTTGGGAACGAAAGTTTGCTTCCTTACCGATGACAACAATATTTGCAGAATCAATTATGCCACATGAACTCTTTTCATATATGGTCTGCCATGCATCACCAAAAAATCCAAACTGTGGTCCTTCTTCTTTATCTATAAACCAATTTAAGAACTGCTCAATAACGACCTTTAATGAATCCTGATATTCATCAATCAATATAATTGGATATTGCACTGTCAAAAGCCGTCGAAATTTTTTATTATCCATAAATTTGGCAAATAATAAAATAACATCATTATGATACAAATACAGAATTCTGTTTTCCACATATCTTGCCCCTATTTCGTAACGTACCACATCAAAATCTTCACCATTTATCCCATCTGGCAACAAACTCTCCTCGATTACTTTTTTCTTCAATTCATGCTCAAATTGCTTAATAAGTCCCCATGCAAATGTATGGATTGTCATAGGTTCAATAAAACTGTCCATCCGAAGTCTTGAAGCTATAACATCTACACCTGCATTCGTATATGTAATACAAGCCACCTTTTGTTTCTTTAAATTCAACGACTGCCAATAATTGACTTGTATCCAATCAATCACTTTATTCAGAGAATAGGTTTTTCCAGATCCAGCGCCAGCTTCTACCCTAAAACTTTGTTTTGATTGTAAAGTTTTTATAATACAAGCATCTATTTCATCCGATTTCTGTTTCGCAATCTCATACTTGCTTAATGTCACAATTGTTCCCCTTCTTTCTTATTACTTTTTCGTATTATAATCCTTTTTAAACATTCTCTTGGGCTCTATAGTTGCGGGAACCTTAGACTGTTCATTTAACCATACAAGTCCGTTTTCAATATATGAAGGTATGCTATAACTATCTGCCATTTTTCCAAAAATCAGATCTAAAGCAAAATCTGTCTTTTTACCTTCTGTTTTATCAAAATTGATATTTGTTTCCTCTTCATCTATCTTATAATATTTACGGTTAACATTCATCAGTGCCTCTTCCAAACTACGTGGATAAGCTCCGTTTTCTTCCATCTGGAACTCCAAATGTCTAAGTCCATTAGTTTTCTGTTCCTTGGTTAATTTAAGTATCCGATCCAATTCAATTTTTTTCGTCACAGCTATATTAAATACATCGTGACACCATTTTTTTATTGTAGCATTCGATGTATCTTTAGCATATTTTTTCAATGATTTATTTTTATTTGCATCTATGAAGTCAATATCTGTTATAATTAGCGTAGGTATTTCCAAAAAATCAACAAATCCAAAAAATCGATGAGCATATGCACCTCCAACTTCAATGATGGAGCAATATTGAGAAGTCAATGGTGTGTTACTCCCTTTAAACTTTCCAAGTCTTTCACATTTTTTAATCATATCCGGAATCAACAAACGTTCTGCAGCACCCTCCACTAAAATGGCTTTATCGCAAAAGTATAAATCACACCGACTTAATGTTAGATACTTTCTAAGAAATTCCATATTATCTTCATGTTCTACCTTCGCCTTACCTTCTTTTTCACTGAATTCATTTAAATTTTTACAGATAACTCGATCTGCTTTTCTACGTAAGTACCGTATATTTTTAAATGGAACCGTATTTGCAATATGCGGAGAATGTGTGCTCATTACGATTTGAATCGGATTTCCAGAAAATTCTGATAGAACCTCTTTCAAATGTCCAACAAATACCTCTTGTAACTGCGGATGCATATGAGCTTCTGGTTCCTCCAAGAACAAAATCGGGATTGCACTCTTAGCATTTTGCTTTACATTTCTAGCAAATTCCTTTAGTAAAAGTGTTATTTTAATAAGATTCTTATATCCTAAACCATTATGTGAACTGGGTAATGTCTCCCTGTTATCTGCTGTCACATAAGCCAAATCCGTATTATTTATAATATCATTCTTCATTGAGAATTGTGTTCTCGCATATAATTGCATATCCTCCGCTGTCGGATAGCCAAACGGCGCCATATTACTTACAATATCAGATAGGATATCGTTTACCTTATTTTCCGCATTTAAACTTTGATGATCGACAAACTCCTTTAATGACTGTGTCTGAGTAGCAATTTCTTCCTCAATCTCAGACACATCGCTTTTAAACAATCGATTCATCACCGCACTTAACGGTTTCTCTTTCACATTATCAGCTTCATCTAAGCTTCTCTCTGCACTAATAGTAGCCAATACAAATAAATCTCGGATCTCCTTTTTTGTCTTTTCTTGCGTATTACATGTATCTGTTGGATTTACCGCTATTATATGTAGCGAAAACAAACTCGAAAAAGCTTGTTCTATAATTTTTGACAAAATCTCAACATTAAGCTCTGTATGTCCTTCAGCTTCTACTCCGACTTTTTTCATATCTGTTTCTTCAGTCTCAGCATCTTCTACACGTCTCTTCATATCTTCATAGCTCTTCTTCAACTCATACAATATATCGTCTGTTGCTGAAAATGAGTATTTCACCAGAATAACCGCCTCTGTAACTTTTTCATCCAAATCAATAATAAATGGAGACAACCCTCCAAGGTAATCAATTTCTGATTCTTTAGAATAATCAATACATAAACTCATCATTGTAATAGGAATCCTATTGACACAATCCTCAAACGAAATCTCTCCACGCCAAAAATCAGCAAATGCTTGATAAATATTCTGACGACATGGAATAGGATAATCATTAAAAGTCAAATTCCTTCCACTGACAACCATATCCATCAAATTCATAAGTGATGTTTTTCCGGCATTATTCTTTCCAACAAAAAGCGTCAATCCCTCATCCAAATTCACGTCATAATTCATTAATAACCTAAAATTTTCTACATGTATTTTTTTAAGAAACATAGTTTTTCCTTTCTGAAATAGCCAAGATTCTTTGGTACATCTTTTAATCACTATATCATTATAATAATAGCTGCTTTATAGACCTAATTATACCCAATGTGGATTTTGATTAAAAAATATATGCAAATTCGTATGTCTTTCCAATGAACGAACGCCTTCTTTTATGTATCTCCATGAAGAAGGAAATGAATCTGGAACTCCATTTACAACATCTGTTTTTAAAAAATCAATAAATTTATCTTCCAAATCCAAAAATGCAGCATAAAATTCATCTGCATATTCTCCTTTAAGTTCATCTTCCAAATTTTGTATATCATATAAAGCATGATCCAAATTAGATGACATAAAATATCCTTGATATGAAATTCCCTTAATATCTTGCAAATCTAACAAATAATCCATTAAATTCCTTTTCTGTTTATTTCTATTTCTAATTCTCTGAGAATCTTTGCAACTTATACTGGTTGTTGTATACCAAAATTCTTTTGTATTTCCTTCTATTATTGCACTGTCAGGTACATATACTCCATCTGTATCAAAAACATGAATGATTTGCGCAATATCCTTCTTTACTATTTTCTTATCTTTTATATATTCATCCACTTTAAGCCAGATCGCCTCAATTACTTTACTTTCATCCATTTCTTCATCACTAGTAATATCACCGTCAGTAACCTTGAAAACAACATTTTTATTTCTGTAAATTTTTTGAAATATCTTTTCCAGAGCATGTTTATCGGATCGCCCTTCAACAATAAATATAAATACTTTTTTAGTTTCTCTTATCTTTTTAGTCATTTACATTTCCCTCTTTTAATAAATTGTTTCTACTAATTTCTTTCTAAACTGATTAGAAAAACTTATTTTTATATCATTTTCTCCTTTACATGCACGCCGAAATGCATAACCAATGGACTGCAAATCAGCCTCATCATATAATTCTTCTTGTTGGCCTCCGATTGTAATGGTTCTAATATAAAAATCTCTCGGATTATGATTTTTTTCTTTACCTACCAAACGAATATATCTATTCTTAGGGTTAACCGTTGTGCAAACAATATTTTTTATGTTCAATTTTTCAAACGCCCGCAAATTATGAGAAGTAAAAATTAACTGTCCTTTTGCCTCTTCATTTAATACACCAAGCAGTTCCCCCAATAGATATTCAAAAATCCCAGAATCCAATTCATCAACTACAAGACAAATTTCCGGATAATTATAAAGAGAAATAAGATAATTCAAGAGAGAGATAATTCTTTTAATTCCTTCTGATTCATATTTAGTTAAAAATTCTTTCCCATCACGGATTGAATATACTTCTACCAGTACACTACTATTGCCCTCTTTATCTAATTCTTCAGATATACTTCGTAAATCTATACTTAAATTCGGCACAATTGCTTTTAGTGCAATATTAATTGCAAAAATCGCCTTTTTTAATGAAAGATACAAACTCTTTGGTATTTTTCCTTGCCCATTCATTACTAATGGTAAGCATCCCTGCATCACAAAACTTTCACTTTCAGCGTATATATTCACTGGCAAAATATTGTTTTTATTGATATCTGCCAGCTGATTTATCTTCACAACTTGAAAATACAAGCGTCCAAAACTTGATAAGCCCTGTATTATCGTGCTTAAAATACTTTCTTCTAATGTCGGTTCTTCATTTCTTTTTGTCAACTTATCCAGCATTAATTCATTAAAAAATATTGACAATTTTTTTTGTGCGCAATATACTGCTAAATTCTGAACCCCCTTTGTAATAATAGTATCTTGAAATGCTTTCATATGTGTTGATTGAAATTTAACAGCCACATCATTTAAAATAGAATCCGTATCATAATAAGGATTACAAAATTCCAAATCTCGCTCTGTTTTCCAGGTTTTACCTCTACGCCAATATATAATTTTCTCTTTAAGCAGACTAATTTTTTCTTCCTTTCTATCTGCAAATAATATAACATCATATTGAATTTTATACTTTTGACCGGAATACTCCATAAAAAACACTGTACTTAATTTAGTTTTATTATCAGTGGATAATAGCCCTTCATATACTCTATATGGTATTTCGACTCCTGAAAGAATACATTTTAAAATATCTAACGACTCAACAATTGCTGTTTTTCCGGAACCGTTCTGCCCATATAAGCCAACAACATCTCTTTCTTCAATCTGAGCATTATTATTAACCGCACTATAATTCATATAACGGATATCACCATACTCAACATTTTTAAAATTAAAAAGCTCATTCCTAATAATTCGCACCAAATATTTGTTGTCCATAGTCTCACCTTTTCCCATTTCTATACATTTTGTCCAGATTCGCAAATTTAATTCCTTTTTTCACATTATATATCCATCCATACAAAATGTCCATATTTAGCAAGAATATTTTATCTAAATCCCCAAATAGCCATTAATACTTTACAATAGTATACTATCTCTCTCAGCGCCCCATACCCCATTTGCGGATTCGGATACTCCTCAAACCCCGGCAGCGCCCTCGCCCCTCTTGTATAACCCCTTTCCGAAAAATCCGCATACGCAAAGGTCAACGCATTATAAGCCCCCACGGTGATCGCTCAGCCTGCCGCGGAAGGGATCGTAAGTGTTGTCTGATCCGTAGGGAACAAAAAACTCGTTCCCTGATTCAGTACGTTCTCACTTGGCATCCATAACTCATACGCTCCGGATACCACCTTCCGGGGATTCAAGATCAGCCGCCATACTCCGCATGCCACATAAGTTGCTTTTGAAAACATATCTATAAATGTCTGCCTTCTCTTGATCCTGGATATACTCCTTTATGGTGGCTTCATTCAAACCTACCGTACTCACATAGGCCGACAAAAAAATTAGACCGACAAATTACTGGAAAAGCTTTATTATACTTGTATGTTCAAATTAATTTATCGGTCTAAAATCTCACTAAGATTGCCCTTCAACCCTCTTTCTTTCATCTG
>Ga0209064_1000537_pt1 | contig 83504 bp, 86 predicted proteins | sample Inofromicrocosms_FD_187498 | JGI IMG/M metagenome (GOLD analysis project Ga0209064, IMG submission 187498) | Mouse cecum microbial communities from Vienna, Austria - Inoculum for glucosamine and mucus D2O microcosms (SPAdes) (version 2) | ecosystem: Host-associated > Mammals > Digestive system >...
GTGAAATCATATAAAGAAATAAGGTGTGATGATTGCGATAAATCCTTTGTTTTCAAGGCTTTCGGAGGATTTTATTAAAACCCTATGAGGTGTGATAAACACCTGTAAAATTATGAGTTTCTAATTGGAATTTAGCGGTTGCCCGCTTACTTTCCATCTGTCATTACTGAACAAAAAGCAAGGAGAACCTTGCTTTCTCGGTGAAAAATCTCGTTCTTCGAGCCTTTTTGAAGGGCTTTAAGGGCGAGATTCTTCGTCGCTTCGTTCCTCAGAATGACAAAGGAGGGGGCTTATTATTCTCTAACAACTGAGGACTTATGGCTAACAATCTGCATGGAAAATTAGAATTTAGTGGTTATCCGCTTACTTTCCATCTGTCATTACTGAACAGAAAGCAAGGAGAACCTTGCTTTCTCGGTGAAAAATCTCGTTCTTCGAGCCTTTTTGAGGGGCTTTACGGGCGAGATTCTTCGTTGCTTCGTTCCTCAGAATGGCAGTGGGGAACTGTTCGATAAATTGGAATTTGGCGGCGAGGCGCCGCTGCCACTCGTGAAGCCGCTTGGTACGGGAATTTGGTTTCTGACCCGACCATTAGCAGAGCGCTAAATTGGAATTTAGCGTGTTAGTTGTTAGCTGTTAGTAGTTAGTTGTTTAGAAAGGGGAAAAGGTCCCTCTTTGTCATTACTGAACAGAAAGCAAGGAAACCTTGCTTTCTCGGTGAAGAATCTCGTCCTTTGTCCTTTTATTCAGGCACTAAGGACGAGATTCTTCGTCACTTCGTTCCTCAGAATGACAGTGGGGAGCCCGCCCCTCTTTACCGACTAACAACGAACAGCTAACAACCAGTTCGCTAAACTATCTATTTAGCGGCTTCCCCCCGCAGACTCTCCGCCTGTCATTACTAAAACAAAAAAGCGCAGGAAGCTATAGCTCTCTTGTCGCTTTTTTGTGCTCAGTTTTTAGAGAAGTGCTTTCCGAATATAGAACAGCGGCGATACAAATACCCTCACGCTGCTTGTCTTCCCTCTCCGGCAGCCGGTGTGTCATCTGCTTTTTCTGATCTCAAACCGCTCTCCGTAAATCGTTTCCTCCCGCACCGTCTGGTACTCATGGCCGGGAAAGTCTTTGCGCACGGAAACGGTGTTGAGGCAGTCGTAACCCAGCCTTTTGTAAAGGCGAATGGCCCTTTCGTTTCGGGCGGCGGCTTCAATATACATACTCTCAGAGTATGCTTTTACGATCTCCTCCGCAAGGCGCACCGCCTCGCTGCCGATCCCCTGGTTTTGACAGGTGGGAAGCACAAACAGATCCTCCAGCCAATCCACCTTTCCGCCGCGGCTGCCCAGGTGCAGAAAGCCCACGGGCTCCTGCTCCCGGCAGATAAAATAAAACGCGTGGCCCGAAGCCGTCCAGGCGGCAAGATCCTCCTTTGCCTCCTCAGGCGGCATATTGTACCCGTTGTGCTCCTTCCAGAAGCTCTGGATCAATGACACGGCCCGCGCTTCTTCCCCACGGTATTCCGTAAGCTCAGTCATGTGATTTTCACTCCTTTTCCGCTGTTACGAAAGAAAATGCCGGGCGGCTAACCTGGCATTTTCCTTTTTATTATCGGGCGCCGAATACTGTTTCGGCCGACTCCGATTCAAACTGCTTATTGTACAAATCGGCGTAATAGCCCCCCTGCTCTATCAGCTCTTGATGGGTACCGCGTTCGATGATCTTTCCGCCCCGCACCACCAGGATCATATCCGCTTGCCGAATGGTGGAAAGCCGGTGGGCAATCAGGAAGGAGGTTCGCCCGGTCAACAGGGTGGAAATGGCCTCCTGGATCAGCGCCTCTGTTTCGGTATCGATGGAGGCGGTGGCTTCGTCCAGCACAAAGATCTTGGGGTTCGCCAGCACCGCTCTGGCAAAGGAAACCAGCTGCTTTTCTCCGGTGGAGAGCTGGCCGCCGCCCTCGCCCACATCGCTGTCATAGCCGTGATCCATGCGCGTGATAAAATCGTGAGCGTTTACCAGCTTTGCCGCGGCGATAATTTCCTCATCAGTGGCGTCCAGCCGGCCATAGCGGATATTTTCCTTCACCGAGCCGGAAAACAAATGGGGCGTTTGCAGCACATAGCCGATATTGCTGTGCAGCCACAGCATACTGCGCTCCTTGTAGTCTCTGCCATCGATCAAAATTTTGCCTTCCGTGGGCTCAAAGAACCGGCAGGCCAAGTTGACCAGAGTGGATTTTCCCGCTCCCGTTTCGCCTACAATAGCCACGGTAGTACCGGCGGGCACTTCTAAATTAAAGTGCTCCAGCACATTTTCCGTGCCGTCCGGATAGCGGAAGGTCACATCGTCGAAGGTGATGCGCCCCTGAAGGGGCTCCCAGTTTTCCCGCTTGGGGTCTAAGGACGTGCCGTATTTTTCAATGACCTCCGGCGTGTCGGTGATCTCCGGCTCCATCTCCAGCAGGGCCGTAACGCGCTCGATATTGGCCTGGGTGGAAATGAAGTTGGAAATGGTTCCGGCCAGGTTCTGCACCGGGTCCGCAATGATCAACGCATAGTTCACAAAGATGGTCAGCTCGCCGATGGTGATAAAATCCCCCAGCACCATGGTGCCGCCGCCGGTGATCACAAGGCTCACCGCCAGGGCGGTAAGCAAGCCGATCAGAGGCACATACACCGCGCTGAGCATGACGGAGCGAATGGTGGTGCTTTTCATGCGTCCGGTAACTTCCTTGAAGTTTTCCGTGTTTTTATCCTCGATCACCAGGGTTTTCGAGGTTTTCGCCCCGGAAATGCCTTCGTTGTAGTGGCGGGTGATTTCGGCGTTTATCTTTCTTACCTGGCGGTTCACCGCCAGAATGCGCTTCTGAAAATACAGAGTCAGAAGCACAATGAAAGGAACCACCGCAATGACCAGCAGCGCCAGCTTCCAGTTCAGAACCAGCATGACCGCCATACAGCCCAGCACGTAAATGCCGCTGTAGAACACATCTACAAGGCTCCAGGCCAAAGCATCGCTGATCCGGCTGCTGTCGCTCATCACCCGGGCCATGATGGTGCCAACCGGAGTCTGGTTGTAGTAGGAAAAGCTCAAGGTCTGCAAATGGGTAAACAGCTTTTCCCGCATGTCCCTGTTCAGCCGGACCTCCACCCCAATGCCGGTACGGCCCATCAGCATGGTAGAGCAGGTAACGACCAGCACCAGCAGTAAGTACAGCAGGCCAAAGGGCAAAAGCCCTTCGTGGCTGCGGGGGGTGATAAAATTGTCCACCGCGTAGCCTGTCATCAGCGTATAGCCGATATCAATGGCGGCGGAAACGATCATCACCGTGACCAGCAGCGCCATTTTCTTTTTATAGGGTTTCAAAAAAGGAAGCATTTTCCCCCATATCTTCAGGGAAGAAACCTTGTCCTTTTTTGTTTCCTGCGTCATATGTTCCATGTATCATACCATCGCCCCTGCCAACGCAAAGGCTTCCTTTCTCTAACAGCTAACTACTAACTACTTTTCAGGAGGGAATCCCGTTTACGGGATTTTTATATCTAAACGTATTTAAGGGGTAAAGAAGTCAAGCCGCTTTGCGGCTTTGTGCTTCTTGCGAAGCAAAAGAGAAGCGCTTCGCGCTTCAGGGCTTCTTTAGGAGGGAATCCCGTTTACGGGATTCCCTTTTTGCATATCAAAGATACGCTTATAGATCCCGTCCTGCCGGATCAGCTCCTGATGGGTGCCCATTTGCGAGACCCTGCCATGATCCAGCACCAGGATCTGGTCGGCGTTCATCAGGGTGGTGATCCGGTGGGCGATCAGGATCGTGGTGCCATGTACGTTTTCCTTGATGGACTGGCGGATCTTCTGGTCGGTCTCCATATCCACCGCGGAAAGGGAATCGTCAAAGATCTTGATGGGCGTATCCTGCATCAACATTCTGGCAATAGCCACACGCTGCTTCTGGCCGCCGGAAATGGTAACGCCCCGCTCGCCGATAGGCGTTTCATAGCCCTGGGCGAAGTTTTCAATGGCGTCGTCGATCACCGCCAGCCTGGCGTAATGCCGCACGGTCTCAATATCCTGGCGGGAAGCGCCGTCGGCAATGCTTTCCCGGAAGGTCTTGGAAAACAGGAAGGGCTCCTGCAGCACGATACCGATGTTTTTCCGCAGGTGAGAGCGCCTGATCTTTCGGATATCCACACCGTCCACCGTGATCGTACCCGCGCCCTCGGGCAGATCATAAAGGCGGTCCAACAGGTACATCAGGGTAGATTTTCCGCTGCCTGTGGCCCCTAAAATGCCAAAGGTGCTTCCGGCCTTGATGGTAAAGGACACATCGTCCAGCACGCCGGTATTGCTGTCGGGATAATGGAAGCTCACGTGGTCAAACACAATATCGCCCCGCACATCGGGCTCCTGGGGGTCGGGACAGTCCTGCTCCTCCTCCGCGTCCAGAATGTCAAAAAGGCGGGTAGAGCTGATGGATGTTTTGGAAAGCTCGCCCAACAGGCGGCCCAAGCTGCGGGTGGGCCAGACCAGCATGGAATTGTAGGCGGTGAAGGCAAGGTATTCGCCCTCTGTCAGGCTGCCGTTTTCCACGAAAAACACGCCAGCCACCAGCACCACCAGCACCTGAAGCCCGGCAAGAAAATCGCCAAGTCCCCAGTTTACACCCATGATATTTCCAAGCTTCACCCAATAATCCGTATACTCCCGGTTCTTTTTCGTAAACCGATCGATCTCAAACCGCTCTCTGCCAAAGGCCCGCACCACCCGGACGCCGGTGAGGTTTTCCTGCACCATGGCGGTCAGCTCGCCCTCGGTCTCGTCCGCCTTCTGGAACCGCTTGCCCTGAATGATGAAAAACACCAGGGAGGCTCCTACGGAAAGGGGAATAAAGCACAGCACAATGAAAGAAAGCTGAGCGTTCATGGAAAACATAAGCCCCAGGGAAACCACCATCAGAAGCAGCACGCGAATACAGCCCATCAGCTGATCCGTAACAAAATTGCGCACCAGATCCAGGTCGTTGGTACAGCGCTGAATGATCTCCCCGGTCTGGTGAGAATTGTGCCAGGCATAGGGCAGCCTTTGAATGTGGTCAAACAGGGTGTTGCGGATCCTTGCCACCGTACTCTCGCAGGCCTTGGCAAGGTTCATGCGGTAGGCATAGTTGGAAAGGCCTGAAATCACCGCGAACAACAGCGCCACACCCGCGCAAATGACGATATGCGTGCGCAGCATTTCCCTGCCGCCGATGGAATCGATCAAGCTTACCAAAAAGCCGGGCAGGTTAAAGGGATTGTCATTGATGACCGAATCCACCGTCACCCGAATGACCTGCGGGGTCATATAGTTCGCGATCACGGAAACAACGATCATCAAAAGCGTTACTACAAAATTTTTCCGGTATCCTTTTGTAAAGGGGAAAAACCGCAGTATACTGGATTTTTTCTGTTTTTCTTTCCGAAGCTCTTTCATAAAAGTAGTATTGTTCTCTCCTCTCCCGGATCGCCGGGAGCAGCAGCCCCGCCGGACGATCCTTCGTATTTCATGCTGATGGCCTGTGCCGTTCAAAAATGAATCCCCAAAGCCGGGCAGCGCAAAATATCCGGCTGTTAAAAAAGGGGCGGCGGCAGACTTTCCCCCCGAAAGCCTGCCGTCCCCCCAGGGCATCCTTTTTCTTTTCCATGCGTACAAGAACGTGCGTTGCGCACAAATGTGCCGCACATGTTATATACATGGAAAAAGGCAAGCCAACAAGGAAGGATATCTATTCGATATCCTTCTGCGCCGGACAGGAGTTCACGGTTCCTTCCGGCATTTGGTAACGACGGTATTTTCACTCTACCACGTCAGGGCGGAAAAGTCAACAGGTTCTTTTGTAAAAACATCTTCCGAAAAAGCCCGGCTGTTTTTACTTGCAATTCCTTTTTTACTATGCTATACTCGGAAAAGACTGAAAGAAAAACGAGGACGGAGAAATGCGACAGTACTTTGCTTACCTGTGAAACTCACACCGCAGTTCGCGGTGGTTTTTCCCGTGTAAGAAAGGTCCTGTCTCTCCCTGTTTCTCGCTGACGCCACCGTTTTGGGCGGCGTAGCATGAAAACCAGGCTGTGAGAAGGTGCCTTCTCACAGCCTTTTCTTTTTGTCGTTTTCCTGAAAGGAGGAGCCGTCATGTTAATTTCTTCCCGCAAAGTCGTCGTCTGCCGCTTCCGGCAGACAAAGCCGGTTTTTCCGGCGGCCTTTGCCTGCCTTATCTTATCATAAGCGTCAACCGCGATGATCGCGCAGCGATTATTTTAAGAGCCGGAAGATCGGTGCCTTGTACTTCAATCTGTAAAAGGAGAACCGATCATGACAAAATTAGAACAATGCAAGGAGCTTTTGGGCTGCTGGGAGCAGCCTGATTACCGATACCGCCAGATCCTTCAGGCGGTGTTTCACCGAAGGATCTCCCGGTTTCAGGAGATGACCGTTCTGCCCGCCGGGCTGCGGGACAGGCTGACACAAGAGCTGGGGGAAACCGTTCTCACCCTGCGCCCGGTCCACGAAAGTCTTTCCGGCCAGGCGGATAAGCTGCTGTTTGCCCTGGAGGACGGCGAACGGGTGGAGGCTGTGCGCCTTCACTATCGCAAGGGCTGGGAATCCTTCTGCATTTCCTCCCAATGCGGGTGCGCCTTCGGCTGTAAATTCTGCGCCACAGGCGGCATGGGCAAAAGGCGGGATCTCACCGCCTGGGAGATCGTGGAGCAGCTTTTATACTTCCATTTGCAGGGCCATACGCTCCACAGCGTTTCCTTTATGGGCATGGGCGAGCCCTTCGCAAACCCGCACCTGTTTTCCGCCCTTTCCCTGTTGACAGACCCCGCCCTTTTTGGCCTGAGCCAGCGCAGGATCACGGTTTCCACTGTAGGCGTGCTGCCGGGGATCCGGCGGCTTACCCTGGAATACCCCCAGGTGAACCTGGCCTATTCCCTGCACGCCCCTGCTCCGGAGCTGCGAAAAAGGCTGATGCCTGTGGAGCGCCGCTGGCCCATGGAGCAGGTCCTTGCCGCCCTGAACGCCCATATCCGCCGCACCAACCGCCGGGTATTTCTGGCCTATATCCTGCTGAAAAACCTGAACGACAGCACCGCCCACGCCAGAAGGCTGGGGCAGCTGCTTCGGCGGAATCCCCGGGAACTTCCCCTGTATCATATTGACCTGATCCCCTATAACGCGGCAGAGCGCGCCGGAGAGCTTTTCACCTCACCGGAGCCCCAGCGCGTCCGGGAATTCCTGCGGGTGCTGCGGCAAATGGGCATCAGCTGCTCCGCCCGCACCCAGTTCGGCTCCGATATCTCCGCCGCCTGCGGCCAGCTGTGCGCGGAAGAAAAGCAGCCGTTGGAGATCAAAAATTAGTTGTCAGGTGTTTGTGCCCTTAGGCTCCCCTTGCTCCGCAAGGGGAGCTGTCAGCCGAAGGCTGACTGAGGGGATTATAACCAGCGATTCTATCCTGCTTTCTGCGTGTGACTATCCCTTCCACCGTTCTCGCCTGTCGGCCTGATTTATCATTTAGTTTATCAAAAAATACCCGCTGAGAAGCCCTTGCTCCTCAGCGGGTATTTTTTGCGCGCTTCACAAATGACGACTCTTTTGCGAAGCGGCTTCCTGTCAATTATTTATTTTCCTGGTCGCCTACGTTCATGGGATACTTTCTCATATAGGAGAACAGCTCGTCCACGGTGGTAAAGGCAAGGCCTGTTACGGTATCGGCAGCGCCATAGTAAATGGTGATGCGCCCGGTCTCCGGGTCTGTGAGGGTGGCGCAGGGGAAGGTGACGTTGGGCACGTCTCCGGTAAGCTCATACTGCTCTTCCGGCCCGAACACATAGAAGTTGCAGCGCTCCTTTACGATCCAGGGGCGGTCGATATCCAGAAGGGCCACGCCGAAGCGGTAGACAAAGCCGTTGCAGGAATTCAGCACGCCGTGATAGATCATCAGCCAGCCCTCATCGGTCTCAATGGGGGTGGGGCCGGGGCCTACCTTCTTGCTCTGCCAGCCGTTGGCGGTGCCAAACAGCCAGCGGTGCTTCCCCCAGTAGCACAGGTCGGGGCTCTCGCTGTAGAAAATATCTCCGAAGGGAGTGTGGCCAGTATCGCTGGGGCGGCTGACCATAGCAAAGTTGCCGTTTATTTTCCGGGGGAACAGCACGCCGTTGCGGTTATAGGGCAAAAACGCGTTTTCCAGCTGGTGGAAGGTTTTGAAATCCTCTGTCCAGCCAATGCCGATGGTGGGGCCGTGGTAACCGTTGCACCAGGTGATATAATACTTTCCGTCGATCAGGCACACCCGGGGATCATAACGGTACTCCTTGCGGGTAACCTCTTTCTCGCCTTCGAACACGATGGGATCGGGGTTGATGTCCCAGTGAATGCCGTCTTTGGAGAAGCCGGCAAAGATATCCATTTCCACGCCTCTGTTATCGCAGCGGAACACGCCCGCATAAGCGTCGCCGAATACCACCACGGCGGAATTGAAAATGCTGTTGGAGGTGGGGATTGCGTCTCTCTGAATAATAGGGTTTTCCGTGTAGCGCCACACGGGCTTATCGTACCCCGCGGGCTTGTCCTGCCAGGGCATGTTGGGTAAGGCCGGTCTGCCGATGATCTTTGCCATAATTAGAGCTCCTCTCTGATTTTGCGTGGAGGCTGGCTGTTCCAGCTCCTGAATTCAGTATAACACCCTTTTCCTGGAAAAGAAAGGGAAAAATGTGCGGTATTTTGCTTTTTGATAGAGATTTCCCTGTACCGCTCCAAAAGTTTCCGCTTGACAAATTTCCATTCCTGTGGTAAACCTGAAAGCACGGCGATGGGAAACAGAGTATTTCGCCGAATAACAGAGCAAAGGCTGAGAAGAGGAGGAGTACGCGATCCCCCGAAGCAGAGAGAGAAGGCGGTTGGTGCAAGCCTTCGTGAAGGGAACGCGGAAGTAGCCTCGGAGCTGCGGCCCCAAAGGGGATGACCCCCCTGAGTAGGCGCCGCCGGAACAGTTTCCGCCGTTACAGGGAAAGCCGTATCGGGCCCTTTGGCCCCGCACGGAAATGAGCGCGGGAGCTTTGCCTCCCGAACTTAGGTGGTACCGCGGAATTTCTTTCGCCCTAAGCAGTAAAGCTGCTTAGGGCGTTTTTTGTTTCCCACCTATTTTTGAGAAAGAGGGTCATTTTATGGAAAAGCGTTACGATTTTCACAGCTGGGAGCCTGCCATGCAGGCACTTTGGGAAAAAGAAGGGATCTATCGGTTCGATCCCAACAGGGAGGGAAAGCTTTATTCCATCGACACCCCTCCGCCCACCGTCAGCGGCAGCCTGCACATCGGCCATCTGTTTTCCTACACCCAGGCGGAGGTGATCGCCCGGTTTCACCGAATGCGGGGCGAAAACGTGTACTATCCCTTCGGCTTTGACGATAACGGCCTGCCCACCGAGCGGCTGGTGGAGCGGGAGCAGGGCCTTCGGGCCAGAGACCTGCCCCGCCGGGAGTTTATCGAAAAGTGCCGGGAAACCGCCGCCCGGTACGAAAAAGCCTTTCGGGAGCTTTTTTCCTCCATGGGCTTTTCCGTAGACTGGAGCCTGCAATACGAAACCGCTTCCCCGGAAACGCGCAGGCTTTCTCAGGCTTTGTTTCTGGAGCTTGCCCGGGAGGGAAAAGCCGTCTGCCGGGAGGCCCCGGTGCTGTGGTGTACCCAGTGCCGCACCTCCATTGCCCAAGCGGAGCTGGAAACCCGGGAAACAGACTCTGTTTTTTACACCCTTCCCTTTTCCTGCGGCGAAGAGCTTTTGCCCGTGGCCACCACCCGCCCGGAGCTGCTTTATGGCTGCGTGTGCCTGCTGATCCACCCGGAAAACAAGCAGTACCAAAACTACTTGGGAAAAACGGCGAAGGTGCCCCTTTACGGCTTTGAGATCCCCATTCTGCCGGACGAAAAGGCGGACCCGGAAAAAGGCACCGGCATTGTGATGTGCGCCACCTTCGGAGACAGCACCGACGCCCAGTGGGTGGAGGAGCATCAGCTTCCCATACGAAAGGTGCTTTTGCCGGAGGGCGTTTTCGCCCCCGAAGTGCCGAAGCTTGCCGGGCTTTCCGTCAGGGAAGGAAGAAAAGAGATCGTAAAACTTCTGGAGGAAGCCGGGCTGATCCTTCAGCGGGAACCCATTTCCCACACCGTGGCGGTGCACGAACGGTGCGGCACCCCGGTGGAAATTTTACCCTCCCGGCAATGGTATATCCGCGTTCTGCCGGAGCGGGAAGGGCTTAGGGAAGCAGCGGAAGAGATCTGCTGGCGCCCGGCGCAAATGAAGGACCGGTATCTGGATTGGGTGGAAAACCTGAAATGGGATTGGTGCGTTTCCCGCCAGCGGTACTACGGCGTTCCCTTCCCGGTATGGTACTGCAAAAGCTGCGGAAAGCCCGCGTTCGCTGAAGAAGCTTCCCTGCCCATAGACCCCATGGAAACACCTTATGAGGGCAAATGTGCCTGCGGCTGTACAGAATTTCTGCCGGAAACCGCCGTACTGGACACCTGGGCTACTTCTTCTATCACGCCCCTGCTCCACAAAAGCCGGGGCCTTGCGGAATATCCCATGACCATGCGCACCCACGCCCACGAGATCATTCGCACCTGGACTTTCTATTCCATTGCCCGCAGCCTGTTCCACACCGGAAAGCTGCCCTGGAAGGAGCTGATGATCACCGGCTTCGTGCTGGCGAAGAAGGGAGAAAAAATCAGCAAATCCAAGGGAAACGGAGCGGACCCCTCCGCCCTCATCGGAGAGCACTCGGCAGACGCCCTTCGGCTGTGGACGGCAAACGCCCGCCTGGGAACAGATTCCTTTTTCTCCCCGGCGGAGCTGCAGCCGGAAAAGCGCCTGCTCACAAAGTTGTGGAACGCCGCCCGATTCGCCGCCTCCCTGCTGGAGGATTTTTCCCCCGCCGATTCCCCCGCCCCGCCGCTTCCGGCAGACCGCTGGCTTCTGGCCCGGCGGGACGAAACGCTGTGCGCCGCCGTTTCCCTTTTGGAGCAGTACGAGGCGGGCCAGGCCAGAAAGGAGATCGACCGGTTTTTCTGGAACGATTTCTGCGATACCTATATCGAGCTTGTAAAGGACAGGCTGTATTCCCCGGAAAAACAAAAGGAGCAGCCCCGCAGGGCTGCCCAATACGCGCTGTACCACGGCCTGTTTTCCGTTTTGCAGCTGTACGCTCCCTTCGCTCCTCACATTACGGAGGCGATCTATCAGGAGCTTTTCCGCAAAAACAGACAGGAGCTTTCCCTGCACCAGACCCGCTGGCCACGCCCCGAGGCCCCAGATCAGCGGCTGCTGCGCTTCGGCGAATGTATCAAAAACGGTCTCTCCGCCATGCGCAAGGAAAAAACCGAGCAGGGCCTTTCCCTGCGGGCGGAAATCGACTGTTTCTCCCTGCAGGCGGAAAAGGATCTCCTCCCCCTGCTTCAGGAAAGCGAGGGAGACCTCCTTGCCTGCGCAAGGGCGAAAAGGTTGGAGCTCCAGTACTTGTGAAGCTTCTCAACGAGGAAGAGAAAAGAAAAATGAGGAATGAAGGGCAAGAGATTAGTCCGATAAATTGGAATTTGCAGCCTACCGCTGCACCCACTCGTGAAGCTGTTTGGTGCGGGAAATCGGTTTCTGACCCGACCAATAGTGATTCGCTTATTTTCCTCCTGTCATTCTGAACGAAGTGAAGAATCTCGCCCTTTTCCCTTCTATTCAGGAAATGAAGGACGAGATTCTTCGTTCCTCAGAATGACAAAAGTGAGAACTCGCCCCTCTCTAACGACTAACAACTAATAGCTAACGACTAGTTCGCTAAACTATAATTTATCGCTTTCCTTCCGGTTGGATTAGGAATTACCCTCCCACTTCACACATATCCGCCGCTTTCTAGCTCCTTCTTTTTTCCCCTTTTCTCAGCAGGAAAAAGGCAGCTGCCAACGCCCCCAGGTACAGCGCCAGGAACAGGGCGGTCATTGGAAGTTCCGCGGGATAGGGGCAAAGCCGTCTTTCCAGAAGAAAGCTCGCCGCCATGGATACCGGTAAGAACAGGCCCAGGGCCCAATTCAGAAGCTTCAGAAAAAAAGGGGCTTCCTGACGGCAGATCAGCTTCCCCGCAAAGTACCAAACAACGCCCGCCGTTTGGAAAGTCAGTCCCATCCAAATGGCGGGGTCGGCCTGCTGTTCGTACCATTCCGCAAAAGCGGCGAAAAGCCCAATGGCCATAAGACCTGCGGAACACACATACTGCACCTGCCCCACTGTTTTCCGGCAGGGCTCTCGGGCCGCGGGCAAAGCGGGCTGGGGCTCCGCGGCGTCTTTCAGCAAATAATCGGTGGTCACGCCGAACACCTCGCTGAGCGCGATCACCTTATCCAGCTCCGGGACGGATTCCTCCAGCTCCCATTTGGAAACCGACTGCCGGGAAACCTCCAGCCGCTCCGCCAGCTGCTCCTGAGACATGCCCCGGGACTTCCGAAGGGTCTGCAATTTTTCTCCGAATTTCATAAAAAGCCTCCTTTTTCCGTTCGGCGGAAAAACAACTTCGAACGGGGGAATATTGTTTCCCTATTCTATCGCTTTTTCCGGCCACGAAACACAAAGCGGAGCTGGAACCTCCGCAACCGTCAGTTGCAAAAGGCATTCACGGCCTGTTCTATAACGGCTTTTTCTCTCGGCGTGCCCCACCGGAAGCAAATTCAGGCCTTCAGAGCGGAAAAATTCCTTACATAAGCGGCGCTTTCCGCGATACAATCTTCAAAGGTCCCGGAAACCGAGCCTTCCAGAGAAAGACTTCCGGAATAGCCGATGGATCTCAGGGCCTGAAAGAAAGCGGCATAATCCTCTCCGTCTCCCTCTTTGGGGAGCGCGCGGCCGTTTTTGGCGCTGGCAATGTGAGCATGGGCTAAAATATCCCCATAGCCCGCCAATACGGAGAGGGGTTCCCGCTCCAGGTCAAAATGGTACAGGTCAACCAAAAGGCGGATATTAGGCTTTCCCACCTCCCGCACCAGACAGGCGCACTCCTCGCTGGTATTCAAAATATTGCATTCCCTCCGGTTTAAGGGCTCGATACAGCAGGTCATGCCATGCTTTTGCAGGGCGGGAGAAAGCAGCTCGGCGCAAAGACCGCGCAGCTGCTCCCAGGCTGCCTCCCGGGGAAAACCCTCCGGCGCCCGGCGGGAGCCGCCGCTGCCGAAAACCACCGTTCGCACTCCCAGTAAGGCGGCCTTTTCCAGCGTGGCCCCGAGATATTCGGAAATGGCGGAAAGCTCTGTGTGGGGGCCGGTCAGGGCAAGCTCGCCGGGAAACAGCACGTTGCCCGCAAGGCAGGGAACCCCCGCCTCAGAAAGACGCTCCGCACGCTCTGAGATCTCCTCCCCGCTGTGCAAAGAAAGTTCGCTGAGGCCGATCTCAGCATAGTCCACCCCCAGCTCGGAAAGCGTAAAAACAGCATCGTGAAACAGAGAAACACAGCACCCGATCTTCACAAAAAACCTCCGCCCTTCTCTAACAGCTAATAACTAAGAACTAACAACTAAATCAGCAAGGCGCATCAGCACCGACGCCGCCTGCCCCCGGGTAGAGCCCGCGCCGGGCAGAAATTTCCCGTTGGTATCTCCCGCCAGAAGCCCCCAGGCTGTCATTTGTTCCACCGATTCCATCGCCCAGGGGGAGATTTTTTCGGAATCCAGGTATTTTTTGGCGGCCCCTTTGCTGTCCGGCACGGGAGTTCCCCGGTACCTCAGAAATTTCGCGAAGATCACGCTCATTTCCTCCCGGGTGACTTTTCGTTCCGGGCGGAACACCGTTTCGCTGTAACCGCTGACGATCCCCCGCCCGTAGGCCCAGGCCACCGCTTCTCCATAGTATTCCTCCGGCGCCACATCGGCAAAGGGCAGCGCCCCCAGTTCCTCCGCCGCTGCCTGTTCCCCGGAATACCGATATAGAAATGTTACCAGCTGTCCCCTGGTAACAGGCTTCTCCGGGGCGAACAGTCCGTCTCCCATGCCGTAGAGGTAGCCTTCGGAAACCGCTCTGTCCGCATCGCTGTAATACCACTGGCCAGGAAAAATATCCCGGAAGAAATTGCCCCGGTGGGAATACACCGCCCGTGCTTCCCCGCTGGAAAGCAGCTCCCCTCCGCCGGCGCAGGCGGAGATCACCGTGCCGGGGGAAAGCTCCACCGGCCCTGTGTATTCCGTGGAGGCCGTGGTGGCGGCCGTGCCGTCCAGGGTGTAAAACACCCTTGCGCCCTCGGTGACATTTTTCAAGGTCAGGACACCGTTTTCCACCTGGATCCGGGGCGCTTTGGCCGTTGGCCTGGTGATCGCCGCCATAGCCTCCTCGCTGCGGCTTCCGTTCATATCGAAAGCCGCCACAGCCCGCACCGTACAGGGCGAATCCGCATAAAACGGCCCGGTATACCGCTTGCTTTCCCCGTTTAGTGCGGAGCCGTCTATGGAATAATAGATCCGCGCCCCCGCCTGGGCGGTGATCGTGATCTTCAGCCTTCCACTTTCCGCCTCGTTTGTGATCACCGGGGCCTTGACCGGGCCAAGGTCCTTCCCGGTGGGCTTGCAGCTATAGTGATCCGCCCCCTTTTGCAGGGCCTTTCCCCGGCGGCGGAAAAGCTCCCGCACCGTAACAAGCTCATAGCCTCTGCTTTTTAAGGCGTCGATGGCGGCAAGGGCCCCGTCCACACTGGTGGAGTGGATATCATGAACCAGCACGATGGCCCCATCGAAGGTATCCCGCAGAATATTCTGTTTCACCGTTTCCGCGTTTCGGTACTTCCAGTCCAGCGGGTCCACTGACCAGAAGATCAAAGGTGCACCGATCAGGGAACGGGTGCGGCTGTTTTCACTGCCGTAGGGGGAACGCACCAGATAGCTTGTCCCCTTGCCGCAGGCCCGGTCCAGAATTTGATTGGTGGTCTGGATCTGGCTTCTCACGCCGGCGTCGGAAAGGGTGGTCAGATCCGGGTGACCGTAGCTGTGGTTTGCCACCTGGTGGCCTTCCCGGTACACACGCTTTACCACCTCAGGGTAAGCCTCCGCCCGGCTGCCCAGCATAAAAAAGGTGGCCTTTACCCCTCTCGCCTTCAGCCCGTCCAGCAGGCGATCAGTATACGGCCCGGGGCCGTCGTCAAAGGTAATGGCCGCAAGTTTCTTCGCCGCCGCCCGCGCCGGAGGCGCGGTACCAGCCATTCCCAAAAGCAGCACCAGCGTCAGCACCGCCGCCGTAATCCGTTTCCCTGTTTTCCTGTTCATTTCCTTTTTCCTCTTTTCTTTTCTGATAGCGGCGTCCACGCCGCAGGCACTCGTGCCCCTGCTCAGTGCGGGAGAGTAGTTTCTGACCCGACCGGAGGCAAGCTGATAAATTATAGTTTAACTCCCTTTAGGCTCCCCTTGCAAGCAAGGGGAGCTGTCACGGCTTCGCCGTGACTGAGGGGATTCTAACTAGCGATTTTATACTTTCTGCGTGTGACTATCCCTTCCACCGCCTATCGGCGGTTCCCGCAGACTGCGAAGCAGTCTGTTTCCCCTCTATAAATAAGGGGAGGCTAAGGGCAGATAAATTCTAATTTATCAAACTGTGCCCTTATCCTTAAATTGCTCATTCCTCATTCCGAATTGTTCATTAACTATGCGCTCTTCTCTAACAACTAACTACTCATAACTAACTACTAATTCCCCATTGCCTTTTCCCTTCTCCTGTGCTATACTGGCAGAACATAGGCAGAGTAGGGCGGCGTGTGTTTCCCTTTTGGGAGCAGTGCCGGCGGAACGGGGAGTTGTCCGCCGGACGAAAAGCCAGAAAAGCGTGTTCCGTTTTTTTCGCTTGCAGTGCGCCGCCCGCATCCCGCTGCCGCGGAACCGGATTTTTCCTCCTGTTGTGCGGCATAGCTCCGAAGCAGAATTTTTCTGCCGGGGTAAACTGCCGAATCCACATTTCAGGAGGTATTTTTTATGCTCTACAAGCACCCTTTTTCCCGTTCGTATTGGCAAACCGCTCTAAGAGATTTTGCCAAGCTTCCCACCCTGGCCTTTTCCGCCGTGATGATCGCCGCCTGTCTGGCGCTTTCCCTGATCCCTTCCATTCCCATTGGGGATAAGGTGCGGGTTTCCTGGGGCTTTTTAGCCCGAGCTCTCTGCGGTATGGTCGGGGGGCCTGTAAACGCCCTGGTATTTGGGGCGGCTGAAGATACCATTTCCTTTTTCCTCCACCCCACCGGGCCGTATTTCCCGGGCTATACTCTCACCACCATGCTTGGCACGCTGCTGTACGCTCTGTTTCTGTACCGCGCAAGGGTAACGATCCTTCGCATTTTCCTGGCGAAGCTTTCCACCAATATTCTGAACGTCACCCTGGGGGCCCTGTGGAGCGCAATCCTGTACGGAAAGGGATATCTCTACTATGCTTCTGCGAGTCTCGTAAAAAACGTGGTAATGCTTCCGATCCAAACGGCGATGCTGGCGGTGCTGTTTGCCGCTTTACTGCCCATTTTAGGCCGGATCGGCTTTCTGCCGGCCCAAAGCAGCGACAAAATTTCCTGGCTGTAAAAAGCTCTCCGTAATCCTTCCGTTTCTACTGCTTTTTCTGTTGAAAAACCACCCTCCACAAAGCGCAGCCGCAGGTTCCAAGCAGGCCCGCGCCTGTGAATACCGCAAAGAGAGTGATCCGGTCCGGGTCCATCGGATGCTTCCAAAAGATCTCGATCCCCAGAAGCAGCACGCCCAATACCAGCACCAGCAGACAGAGCACTTGAATGAGAAACACCTTTTTCATTTTGTTCTTCCCTTCAGGCAGTTTTTGTCAGTTCCTTCACGATCTCCGCCGCCAGCAGCAGGCCCGCGGCGGCAGGTACAAAGGCCAGGCTTCCCGGCGTGGCGGCGCGGCTTTCCCCGGCGCCGCCCATGCCCTTTTCGTCCCCTGCCTCCACAGGCAGGGGCGTTTTTGCTTCTTCTGTGGAAAATATCGCCTTTACCCCACAAATCCCCCGCCTTTTCAGTTCCCTGCGCATCACCCTTGCCAGGGGGCACACGGCGGTTTCCGAAATATCCGCCGCCCGAAAGGCCATGGGATCCAGCTTATTTCCGGTTCCCATGCAGGAGATCACCGGCACTCCCGCCTGCTTTGCCCGGGAGATTAGCAGCAGCTTCCAGGTGACGGTATCGATGGCGTCCGCCACATAGTCGTACCGGGAAAAATCGAATTTCTCTGCCGTTTCCGCCGTGAAAAACAGGGGATAGGCCCCGACTTCACAATCGGGATTGATCTCTTTTACCCGCCGGGCGGCCGCCTCCACCTTTTGCATGCCAAGGGTGCTTTCCAGGGCAAACAGCTGGCGGTTGATGTTTGTCAGGCTTACGGTATCGCCGTCAATGAGATCCAGCGCGCCGATCCCGCTGCGGGCCAGGGCCTCTATGGCGTAGCCGCCCACGCCCCCCGCGCCGAATACGGCCACGCGGGAGGCCTTTAGCTTTTGAAGCTTTTCCGGGCCCAAAAGCAATTCCTCCCGGGAAAACCGATGGATCATAGGCTTCCTTCCTCCTCTGTTCTTACCGCCGCGCAGTCTGCCGCGCACAGGCCTGTTACTCTCGCCGCACCGGCTTCGTACAGCGCTTTCGCGCACTCCCGCAGGGTAGCGCCTGTAGTGACGATATCGTCTACCAGAAGCAACGCCTTTCCCCGTGCCTCGGGCCTTGCCTCATAGGAATTTTTTACATTGGAAAGCCGCTGCCGCCGGGGAAGCTGGTGCTGAGTCTCCGTTTCCTTCCTCTTTTCCAAAAGCGGCAGACAGGGAAGACCCAACGTCTTCGCCGCCTCCCTTGCCAAAAGCTCGCTTTGGTCATAGCCCCGCTTTCTCTTTTTGGCCTTTGTCATAGGCACCCAGGCCACGCCGTCAAAGCTCTGTCCGGTTTGCCTGGCCGTTTCCGCCAAAAGCTTCCCCAGGGGCTTGGAAAGGCTCTTTTCTCCCCGAAACTTAAACCGGTACAGCGTTTTCCGAAAGCCGCCCTCATAGGCCGCGGCGGAAAAAACGGAAAAGCCCGCTTCTCCCGCTCCCGGCAGACTGTACCGCCGGAGAAGAGGCGTTTGCAGCCGTTCTTTTTCGCACGCCTCGCAGACATTGCGAAGGGGATGGTTTTCCTCCGGCGGAACCAGCGCTCCGCAAAACAAACAGCGGGCGGGAAAAAGCAGCTGTAACAGCCATTCCCTCAGCCCGGCGTTTCGTTCTCTCATACGCTTTCGCAGAACCGCCGAAAGGCCTTTCTGCCCTCCTCGGTATCCTTGTAGACTCCGGCGTTGCCCAGGATCTTCCCGAAAATTTCGCCAATGCTGTCCTGAACGGCCTTTTCCGCGGTTTCCGCCGTAACGCCCGCGGCCTTCAGCTCCCTGTACCAGGCCAGGTGCTTTTCCATTTCCGGGCGTAAAAAGATCTTTTCCGCCTGCTCCGGGGCGGAGAGGGCCTCCTCCATCAGCTTCATCTCAGAAAGCAGCCGGGGCGGCAGAATGGCAAGGCCCATCACCTCGATGAGGCCGATATTTTCTTTTTTGATATGGTGGTACTCCCCGTGAGGGTGAAACAGCCCCATCGGGTGCTCCTCTGTGGTGCGGTTGTTCCGCAGCACCAGATCCAGCTCGAAGGCTTCTCCCCTGCGGCGGGCAATGGGCGTGACGGTGTTGTGGGGCGTATCGCCGGTAAAGGCCAAAATGCCGGCGCTTTTGTCGGAATAGCCCCGCCAGGCCTGTAAAATACGGTCCCCCAGCTCTATGAGCGCCTCTTTCTTTTCACTGCGCAGGCGGATCACGGACATGGGCCAGTTGACGATCCCCGCCTCCACCTCCGCAAAGCCAGGAAAGGAAAGGCTTTCCCGCAAAGGGGCCTTGGCCATGGGGAACTCATAGCTTCCTCCCTGGAAATGATCGTGGGACAGGATAGAGCCGCCCACAATGGGAAGGTCGGCGTTGGAGCCGATAAAGTAATGGGGCAGCACCGTAACAAAATCCAGCAAATGCTCAAAGGAAGCCCTGCTCACCTTCATGGGGCGGTGCTCCGCGCTCAGCACGATACAGTGCTCGTTGTAATAAACATAGGGGGAATACTGTAAAAACCAGGATTCGCCGCACAGCGTCAGGGGGATCAGCCGGTGATTTGCCCGGGCCGCCTGATTGGGGCTGCCGGAAAAGCCCTCGTTTTCCCGGCACAGGGCACACTTGGGGTAGCCGGTCTGCGGGGCGTTCTTGGCCGCCGCAATGGCCTTGGGGTCCTTTTCGGGCTTGGAAAGGTTAATGGTGATGACCAGATCTCCATAGGGCGTGGGGGCCGTCCACTTTCGGTCCCGTTCCACCCGGTCCACCCGGATATAGTTGGAGGCCTTGCTCAAGCCGTAATAGTAATTGGTAGCAGCCTTTTTGTCCCGCCGGTACAAAGCGTAAAATTTTTCGATCACCTCAGAGGGGCGGGGCATGAGGCAGTTCATCAGCTCCGTATCCAGCTGATCCCTGGCGTCCCGGGTATCGGGGGAAAGCAGCCCCTGCTCCGCCGCGTGATCGCACAGCCGCTCCAGGGGCTCCGCCGGATAGGGCAGCGTTTCTTCCACCTCCTGCTTTTCAAAGGAAGCCGCGCCCAGCACGGCCAACAGCCTGTTCACTGCGTACGCCTCGTCCGCCGGGGCCAAAAGCCCCTTTTGCAGCCCATACCGAACCAGACGGCTGATTTCCCGGCTTACCTCCACCACGTTCATAGATACCCCTCTTCCGGTTTTATTTTATTTTGTTTATTTTACATCATTTTCCAGAAGGAAGCAAGATAGACAGCAAAAAAACAAAGACTGAAAGCTTTTCTGCTTTCAGTCCTCTGTCTTCTATCACATATTTATTCTACTTCAAGCTTTTACAGAAGCGGCAGTTTCTTCCTTAGGCTGGATATCTCCGGCGGCAGTCAGCGCCAGCTTTGTCAGCGTGGGGCCTACCAGCTCGTAGATCAGCACGCCGAACAGCACGATGCTGCGAATGGTGGAGCCGATCTCCCCCAAAGCCCCCACCTGAGAGGCCATGCCCAAAGCCACACCGGCCTGGGGCAGCAGTGTAATACCAAGATACTTCTGAATTGCCGGGGAACAGTGGGCCATTCGGCTGCTGGCCCGCGCGCCCAGGTATTTTCCCACAGAGCGGGAAAGAATGTACACCAGACCGATCCCCACAGTGGCCAGATCCTGAAACACGTCCAGCCGCAGCTCCGCGCCGCTGAGCACAAAAAACAGGGTAAGCAAAGGCGCGGACCATTTATCCGCCCGGTTCATCAGGTCCTCCGAGGTGGGACAGGTATTGCAGAACACGGTCCCCAGCATCATGCACACCAGCAGGGAGGAAAACTTCATGTGCACTCCCCCGAACTGAAGGGAGGACATGGAAAGGGCCACCGCCAGCACCACAAATCCCGCAATCATTGCCACGCGGTTGCGGTTGGAGCGGAACCACTTTTCCATAAAGGTGAGCACCCAGCCAAGCAGCGCGCCAAGCAGCAGGGAAAGCACGATCTCCAGCAGCGGCTCGGCAATAATGGAAACCGCGCTGGCCTCGTTTGTGGTCATGGCCTGAGCCGCGCCGAAGGAAATGGCGAAGACCACCAGGCCCACGGCGTCGTCCAGCGCCACCACAGGCAGCAGGATATCCGTAACGGGACCCTTGGCCTTATACTGCCGTACCACCATCAGGGTGGCGGCGGGGGCGGTAGCGGCGGCAATGGCTCCCAGGGTGATTGCCGCCGAAACCGGCAATTTATCGCCCAGGAAAATATGAACGACCAGCAGCGCAACGTCTACCAGAACCGTGGCGGTCACAGCCTGGAAAATACCTACTACCACCGCCGAACCGCCGGTAGAGCGCAGGGAGGAAAGGCGGAATTCACTGCCGATAGCAAAAGCGATAAAGCCCAGCGCCACATCGGAAATGGGCGAAAGCACCTCTACCTGCTCAAAGGAGGTAAAACCGATGCCCGTGATCCCCAGCCGCCCCAACAGGCAGGGCCCCAGCAGCACACCGGCGATCAGATATGCCGTAACATCGGGCAAATGCAAACGCTTGAGCAGGCGAGTCATCATCAGGCCCACTACCAGCGCAACGGAAATACATAACAGCTCTGTCATTTTGAACACCTTTTTCCCATTTTTATCCTGTCAAAAAACAAAAAGTCCTTCCGGGCAGTTCTCCTGAACTTGTAAGCACAGGCGGTACGCTCCCCTTTCGACCCCTTGAAAACCAACGCTCCTTATCTTACTCCTCTCCCCTTTTCTTGTCAACTGTTCCACAACGATTTTCTGTCCTTTTCCCCAAAATATCCTTTAAAAGGAACTGCCGCCTGAAACGATCCAGGCGGCAGCGTTTAAAGGCTGTTAACAGTATTTTTATTTCTCTGCTTCTTCAGACGCTTCCATTGCTTCCTCTGCCTCTTCCTGTTCCGCCGCTTCTTCCTGCTGAATTTCTTCCGCAAGCTTTTGCGTTTCCTTTTCGTCCATGCGGTCCAGCACCTTCGCGATCACATACAGCGCCCGCACATAGGTTGGGCTGGCGTCGATCCTGATAGTGCCGTTCTCCTTATTTTCCGTACCCGTAAGCTCTAAATCATCATAGACCTGCTGTACCGCTTCTCTGGCCCATCTGGGCACGGAATCCACCGTTTTATAGCGGTTTTCGTTTTCCGCCACCACCTTCTGCGCCTCCTGCCTGGCAAGCTGCGCCACTTCGTCTCTCGTCATATCTGTTCCCTCCATTCCTTCAATGATCGCCGGATAGTCCTTGTAGGCCCGGTCCATGTCAAATCTTCTGCCGTTTAAGAGCCCGTTATTGGTGTATTGCCAAATGCCGAAGGGGCCCTCATAGTCCAGGGTGTCGTTCCATTGGGCGATCCACTTGTCGAAAGGATCCAGCCGAGGGCTGTTCAGCCGGTTTTCCATCCAATACAGGGAAGCGTAGATCCCACAGTAATATCCGGCTTTTTCGATGGCCCTGCAATAGGTCACGCAGTTGTCGATCAGCTGCTCTCCCGTGGGCAGAGAGCTGTCCTCCACGTCATACCACACACCGTACAGCGGGCGCTTGCCCTGAAGCAGGCGCAGGGTATGGGCCGCCTCGCTTTCCGCCATAGCCGTATTTTTGGCATAGGAATAGAGATACACTCCGTAGGGAAGTCCGGCCGCCTCGCATTTTCTTACATTGGCCTCATATTGGCTGTCGTCCTGATTGGAATAATCGCTGCCATAGCCGCAGCGAATGATCGCGAACCCGATCTGCCCCTTCAGAGCGGCAATATCAACATCGCCGTTGAATTCGGAAATATCAATGCCTGTTACCGGTAATGCTGCCATACTGCTGTTTTACACCTTCTTCCTTTTCTTTCTGTTGGAGTATATGCTCGATACCCCACTCTTATGGTATTCAAAAGGAAGAAAAGTTGTCCGCCGCCGGCGGTCTTTCCTGTATGCAGACCGCCCCATGACCCATTTGGCAGGCGCGCCCGGCAGCCGGTATGTTGGGGCTGAAGAGCTGCGGATTCATCCATTCCCGGCAGTACCTCGCCGTTTATCCGGCATTCAAAGGGAACTTTATTGCTAAAAAGTATTGCCTGCTTCAAGCTCCTTTCCGCATCCTATTCTATGCCGCTCCAATTTCCCACCGGGCAGCCCATTTTCTTTTTTACCGCCCGAACCTCCACAAAGCAGCCGCACTGGGCGCACATGCCGTTTTGCAGCTGGCCGCAGGCCTTGCAAAGCTCCAGGCGGCGGCGATACTCCTCCGGCGGCGTTTTCTGTTCTAATGGAATGCTTTCGATGTACCGGTAGACGGACTGAAAGTATTCCCCGTCCAGCTCCTTCAGCAGACAGCGCCTGCATACTCTCCGGTTCATTTCAGGGCGATCTCCGCCACAGAGCAGGGGGGCAGCGTGAAACGTGCCCTGCCCGCTTCCAGCTCTATCTCATCAAGCGCCGTGATCTGTACGTCATGGGGGTGGTCAAAGTCGTTATAAGCGCCCATACCGCCTGTCAGCAGCCTTCCGGCCGCGCTGTCGGTTTCCTTCCCCAGCAACTGGATCTCCACCGGGCAGGCTTCCCCGGCGTTCAGGTTCGCCGCTGTAATATGGACTGTGCCCTCGCTGTCCTCCGAGGCGGAAACAGAGAGATCGGCAACGCCTTCTACGATCCCGCTTTCCGCAAAACAGCCCAGCAGGGTGGCGTCCTGATGGCACTTGTACAGATCGAAAACGTGATAAGTCGGGGTAAGCACCATTTTGCCGCCCTCTGTGAGAATCACGGACTGAAGCACGTTTACCAGCTGGGCGATGTTGGCCATGACCACCCGGTCGCTGTGGCGGTTGAAGATGTTGAGCGTCAGGGCGGCCACCATGGCGTCCCGCATGGTGTTCTGCTGATAGAGGAAGCCCGGGTTAGTTCCCGGCTCCACATTGTACCAGGTACCCCACTCGTCCACGACAAGCCCCACCTTGTGAGCGGGATCGTACCTGTCCATGATCTGACTGTGACGGGCGACCAGCTCTTCCATGCGGCCGGCCGTCTTCAGGGTGGCGTAATACTCCGCCTCGGTAAAGCCGGTGGCGGCGCCCTTGTCGTTCCAATCGCCGGTGGGAACGGTGTAATAGTGCAGGGAAAGTCCGTCCATGTAGTTCCCGGCGATCTTCATCAGCTTTTCCGTCCAGTCATAATCTCCGTCGCTGGGGCCACAGGCGATCTTAAACAGCCGGTTATCGCCATAGTTTCTGCAATAGGTCTGGTAACGGCGAAACTCGTCGGCATAATATTCCGGCCGCATATTGCCGCCGCAGCCCCAGCTTTCGTTGCCCACGCCAAAGTATTTTATCTTCCAGGGCTCCTTGCGGCCGTTCCTTTCCCGAAGCTCCGCCATGGGAGATACGCCGTCAAAGGTCATGTATTCCACCCATTCGCTCATCTCCTGCACGGTGCCGCTGCCCACATTGCCGTTGATGTAAGGCTCGCAGCCCACCTGACGGCAGAATTCCAGAAACTCGTGGGTGCCGAAGGAATTATCCTCTGTCACACCGCCCCAATGGGTATTCACCATGCGCTTCCGTCCTTCTCTGGGGCCGATACCGTCCTTCCAGTGGTACTCGTCGGCAAAGCAGCCGCCGGGCCAGCGCAGAACGGGAAGCCTGATGTTCTTCAGCGCCTCCACCACATCGGTGCGCATCCCGTTGACGTTGGGAATATCGGAATGCTCTCCCACGAACAGGCCGTTATAAACGCAGCGGCCCAAATGCTCGGAAAAATTGCCGTAGATGTTTTTGTTGATCCTGCTTTTCTTCTCCAAAGCGTTGACGATGATTTTTCTCATTTATTTGCCCTCTTTCAAGCTGATTTTCCCGCTTCCGCCGGACAGCCGGGCGAGCACCCGGCCAACAGGGCCATGATAGCACGGGGCCCGGATAAAGTCAACTCGCCTTCCGCCCGGAAAAAGTCCCGGATGTAGGTCAATGATGAGTTACAAAAAGAGCAAAGGAGTCGAGGAGAAGCTTCGGGGAGAGCCAATTAAGAGGACGAAAGGGAAAATTTTGTTATCCTTCCGGTGGCTGCACCCGATTTTGCCCCCGTGCCGCGGAGTGTAGGGACGGACCGGCTTGCGGCGGATCTCCAGCTCCTTCAGGAGTTCTCAAAAGAGTCTGGCGGCCGGAAGAGGTGGGGTGGTTGGTAAATTCAGCACCGCTGCCGGGTCAAACGCACTCAATTTCATAGCAAATAGGGACACCTGCTTTCGGTTCGGTCCTGCCAACTGGACCCTGGCATATTTTCTCCCTGTTCGTCACCTTTTTTATCCCTTCTTGTCGCTCGTCATTGTAATATCTACAACAAAAAGAAAGATTTTCCTCCCCCAACTCTTGACTTACCGACGGGAACCTGCTATACTATATTCTTGTTACGGGGGCATAGCTCAGCTGGTTAGAGCGCCTGCTTCACACGTAGGAGGTCACAGGTTCGAGTCCTGTTGTCCCCACCAAAAATCGGTAAGCTTCGTTTTGAAGCTTACCGATTTTTACTTTTTCACTCTTCATTTTTTCTGACAACCTGGATCAATTTTTGGAAAACAGAAAGTTAAAGCTTATTTGAAAAATCATAAATAGCGTATTTGGGGCAAATACAGGCGCTTTCTATTCACAGCGTCACTTGCTTTTGTGCTCTCTTTTTTCACTGTTTTGCTGTAGATTTTCGGGAAACAATCGGCTATAATGGATCGTGAGTATGGCGGGTGGACTTCCGGCAGGTTCACCCTGTAAAAAATCAGGCAGAATTTCCGAATGTTTTTCAAAGGGAGGAACAAAGCATGCAGGGAATGAAATTTACCATTGTAGGAGCAGGAAGCTCTTACACGCCGGAGCTGCTGGAGGAAATGGCCCTTCGCAGGGAACAGCTTCCGGTACGGGAACTGATGCTCTATGACATCGATGAAAAGCGCCTGGAGATCATGGAGGGCTTTTGCGGAAGATTTGCGGAAAAGCTGGGGCTTTCCCTGGAGATCAAAAGTACCACCGATTTAAGCCGAGCGCTTTACGGGGCGGATTTTGCCGATACCCAGATCCGGGTCGGAGGCAACCGGCAGAGAGTAAAGGACGAAAAGATCCCCATGCGGTACGGCCTGGTGGGGCAGGAAACAACAGGCGCCGGCGGCATGATGAAGGCCTTCCGCACCATTCCGGTAATGCTGGAGGTCGCGAAAAAAATGGAGCAGGAGGCTCCCGAGGGGTGGCTGGTCAACTATACCAACCCTACCGGGCTGGTGACAGAGGCCGTGACAAGGTACACCAAGGCCCGCATCGCCGGCTTCTGTTCCGGCGGCATCTTCCCGAAGATGTGGGCAAAGGCGGCCCTGGGCGTCCCCTATGAGCAGGTGCAGTACGACTATGTGGGCCTGAACCATATGAATTTCATCAGCAACATCACTCTGAATGGCCGTCCGGCCACGGAGGAGGAATTCCTGAAGATCGCGGCGGAAAACGGAGATGTGGATCTGGAGCTGATCAAGCTCCTGGGCGTGATCCCAAGCCCCTATCTGCAATGGTATTTCCACACCGATGAACGGGTGGCGCGCTGCAAAAAAGCCCCCCAAACCAGAGGGGAATATGTACAGGAGCTGGAAAAAGAGGTCTTTGCCGCCTACGGGGACAAGACGAACTGCCACAAGCCCGCGGCCCTGGCCAAGAGAGGCGGAGGCGGCTATTCCGAGGTGGCCATGAGCTTTGTGAACGCGGTGTATAACAATGTGGATACCAAAATGGTAGTGAACGTGCCGAACCAGGGCGCGGTCCCCTTCCTGCCGGACAGCGCGGTGGTGGAGATCGGGTGCCTGGTGAATAAAACCGGCATGCAGCCCCTGCATGTGGCGAAGGTTCCGGAAATGTGCTGGGGCCTGATCGCGGCGGTGAAAAACTATGAACAGCTTGCGGTAGAGGCCGCGGTAGAGGGCGATCTCCGCAAAATGAAGCTTGCCCTGCTGGCTCACCCGCTGGTGCGGCAGTGGGAGTATGTGGAAAAGCTGGTCCCGGAGCTTTTGGAGGCCAACAGGGAATACCTGCCCCAATTTCATCTGTAAGCCGGGAGAACTCCTATGAAATATATTTTGGGGATCGATCAGGGAGGAAGCAAGACCCACGCCATCGTATCGGACGAGCGGGGAAGGATCCTGGGCATGGGGGAAAGCTACGGGGCCTGCCATTCCAGCGAAGGCCTCGCCTATGCGGTAAAGGCCATTCTGGAGGCTTCCGACCGTGCCCTTGCGCACGCCGGGCTGCGGCGGGAAAACATAACGGCGACAGTGGGCGGCCTGACTGGGATCGACTGGGATTACGAAGCTGAGCTGTTAGAAGCGGAGCTTCAAAAATACTTTCCCCGGGCGAAGAACACCGTGGTAAATGACTGCATCATCGCCATGCGCGCGGCCACGGGAAAAAGCCGCTGCGGCATTTTATGCGCCGGCTCCGGGTTAAACTGCGCCGTGCAAAACGGGCAGGAAAGCTTTGCCTACGGCTTTTACATTCCAGACGAATACCAGGGCGGCGGAAGCCTGGGAAAAAGAGCGGTACAGGCCGTGTTTGATTCCCATATGGGCCTGCTTCCAGACACCAGCCTGACAAAAAGACTGCTGGATTTTTTTCAGACGAAAAGTGTGGACGACCTGCTTTTCCTGCGGGTAAAGGAAAAAATCAGCAGCCGGGAATACTTGCGGCTCCCCCTCATTCTGGAGGAGGAGGCTTTGGCCGGAGACCGGGTGGCCGGGGAGATCTGGAAGCACTTCGGCAGGACCATAGCGGGGTATTTGACGGCGCGCCTGCAAAAAATGGGGATTGCCGAAGAGCCTGTGGACGTGGTGCTTTCAGGCAGCATTTTCAAGTGCCGGTTCCGACAGTTCCAGGAAACAGTCAAGGAAGAGATCCTGCGGCTGGCGCCGAAGGCCGATATTGTGGAAGCGGAATACGAGCCCGTCATGGGCGCGATCGTGCTGGGGCTGCGCCAGCTGCACGGAGAGCTCCCGGAAGAGGTCTCCCGGGCAATGAAGGAAACCAGCAGAAAATTTCCGCTGAGAAGGCTGCCGGACGGCGGTGGCGCTGCATAGCAGCGAAAAAGAAGACAAAAGGAAATTAACAGGTAAATTGTAGTTTAGCGTATTAGTTGTTAGCCGTTAGTCGTTAGTCGTTAGAGAAGGGTAAACTTCCTCCTTTGTCATTCTGAGGAACGAAGCGACGAAGAATCTCGCCCGTAAAGCCCCTCAAAAAGGCTCGAAGAACGAGATTCTTCACTTCGCTCAGAATGACAGGAGGGAGGCGAGCGAATAACCGGTAAATTCCAATTTACCAGCGTTGGTCACAACGCTTGTGTTAGTTACAATGTCTGTGCTGCTTGCAGCCGAGCGCTGTTTGCAATGCCCTTGAACTTAATTGCTCATTTCTCATTCCTAATTGCTCACGATACCCGCGATCGCATTTTGCAACATGCCTTCTCATCTACTTCGTCAGCTCGTAAAACGCCACGGCGCTGGCAGCTGCTACGTTTAAGGAATCCACCCCGTGAGACATGGGAATGCGCACGGTGTAATCGCAGTGGGCAATGGTGTCCGGCGCAAGACCGTCTCCCTCGGTGCCCAGAACAATGGCCAGCTTCCTTTCCGCCGCCAGCCGGGGATCCTCAATGCTCAGGGAGTCCTCCCGCAGGGCCATGGCAACCGTTTGGAAGCCCAGCTCCTGTAACAGCTCCTGCCAGGGCCGCTCCTCCGGCAGATACGTCCAGGGTACCTGAAATACCGTGCCCATGCTCACCCGGGCGGCCCGGCGGTATAAGGGATCGCTGCCGGCGTTGGTCAGCAGCACGGCGTCAATGTTCAGCGCGGCTGCGGAACGGAAAATAGCGCCGATATTGGTAGGGTTCATCACATTTTCCAGCACGGCGATCCGCCGGGCGTTTTCGCAGATCTCCCGCACGGAGGGCAGCTTCGGCCTTCGCATGGCGCAGAGCATGCCCCGGGTCAGGTGGAAGCCGGTAAGCTGACAAAGCACCTCCTTTTCCGCCACAAACACGGGAATTTCCCCGCAGCGGAGCAGAAGCTCCTTCCCCTTTCCCTCGGCGTGCTTCCGTTCCATCAAAAAGGAGACCGGAACGCACCCGCTGTCCAGCGCCCTGCCGATGACCAGCGGGCTTTCCGCCACAAACAGCGCGTTTTCCGGATCCGCCCGGTTCAGCAACTGGTTTTCCGTAAGCCGGGCGTAAATATCCAGCTCCGGCGCGGCGAACTCTGTAATTTCCACGATCTCAGCCATGTGAAAGCCCCCTTTTCCGCTGATAACCTTACCATAAAGCCGAAGGCAAGTCAACCGGGAAAAGAGGGGGCGCTGTTACAAAAAAAGTCCGTCTTTTAGAAAATAAGCTCAGCTCTATCAATAAATCCTCTGACCATAAGGAACGCAAGAAAAATGAGAGAAAACCATCAGGGGAGTGAGCATGTCCCATAGGCACACAGCAACCGAGCCGATAGAAGAGAAAGTGCGTCCCGGTGAGGGGGGAGGTCTCCAGTGGAGAAGTCAGTTGTCGCTTCAGCAACCGCCCTACCCGTTCTCGTTTGTCAACTTGGTCGGTGCAGGGCAAGCGCCGAGAAAGCCATGGCTTTCTGCGCTTTGCACCCGAGCCGGTAGGCGAGAAAGTCAAGAGTGACGCTAAATTATAATTTTCATGGCACCCTTGGCTCCCCTGAAAGGGGAGCTGTCAGCCACAGGCTGACTGAGGGGTTCCGTGGTGATAAGGTAGAAAGCTCAGGTTTTATGCGGATTTCCAGTGTCCTATAACCCCTCTGTCACGGCTTCGCTGCGCCACCTCCCCTTTCAGGGGCGGAAAGAGTTGCTGCTATTTTCCAGCCTGTAAACTACAATTTATTGCTTTCTTATGGTAAGCTCAGAGGCTATCCTTCTTGTCATTCTGAATGAAGTGAAGAATCTCGCTCCTTTGCCCTTTTAGTCAGGCATTAAGGGCGAGATTCTTCGTTGAGAAAGCTATAGCTTTCTGCGTTCCTCAGAATGACAAGGGGGCGGTTAGTACGATAAATTGGAATTTACCGGTTATCCGCTCGCCTCCCTCCTGTCATTCTGAGCGAAGTGAAGAATCTCGTTTTTGCCCTTTTGCCCTGGAGTTAAGGACGAGATTCTTCGTCACTTCGTTCCTCAGAATGACAAAAGAGAGGGCTTGTTCTTCTCTAACAACTAACTATTAACAGCTAACGACTAGTTCGCTAAACTATCATTTACTGCTCCTTCCTTGCCCTTCATTACTTAATTGCTCATTCCTCATTCCTCATTATATCTGCCCTTCTCCACCGGCCAGCGTCTAAAATCCAGTATCCGGCATCTGATGAAGGCATAACAAAGCCGCCCTTTCGCTTCGGCAGAAGCGAAAGGGCGGGGTTTCATTTTTATAAAATCTCTAAAAATGTCACAGCGCAAGGAGAACCATATCCAGTACACAGCCCAAGATCAGAACGAACACACTGATGAGCAGGAAACCCACCTGGTAGCTGAAGCACCGGAATTTCCGGCTCCAGAATTTGCTCATACCGGAATCCTCTTTCCTGCGCCATTTGGCGAAGAAGAAGGCAGAGCACAGCATACTGAAGCTGCCGGCCAGCATCAGGGCGCTGACCGCTCCCTGCAAAGGCGGAAAAGCCACTTCCTCCGTAAAAAGCAACAGTCCCAGCGTGGCTCCTACCGCCGCGGCAATGGCGGAAACCAAGATCCCCGCGATCAGGCAGCGCAGCAGGTCATGACCCACATCGGAAGCGGTAGCCCGCTTTTTCTTTTCCATACAGGAAAGGCCTCCTTCTCAGAGTCTGTTGTAAAACCGGCGAAAAGACGGCATTTTCGTTTTTTCAAACAAGCCCTAGTAGCCCGCCGTCTTATTTTCCGGCAAAGTGACAGGCCACAAAGTGCCCGGGAGAAACCTCCTTCAGCTCGGGAGCGTCCTTGCGGCAGCACTCCTTTGCCCTGGGGCACCGGCTCTGGAATTTGCACCCCGGCGGCACATCGATGGGACTTGTGACCTCGCCCTCCAGCATAATGCGCTGGCGGCTGTCCTCAATATCCGGGTCGGCAATGGGAATGGCGGACATCAGCGCCTCGGTATAGGGATGCAGCGGATTGCTGTAAATCTCGGCAGAAGTGGCAAGCTCTACCACAGAACCCAGATACATCACCGCCACACGGTCGGAGATGTGCTTTACCATGGCCAGGTCATGGGCAATAAACATATAGGTAAGACCCAACTCCTTCTGGAAGCGGATCAACAGATTGGCGACCTGTGCCTGAATAGAAACGTCCAGAGCGGACAGCGGCTCATCGCACAAAATAAACCGGGGCTCTACTGCCAGCGCTCTGGCAATGCCGATTCTCTGGCGCTGGCCGCCGGAAAACTCGTGAATAAAACGGTTGGCGTGCTCCTGGTTCAGACCCACCATGCGCAGCAGCTGGCCAATCCTCTCCTGACGCTCCTGCTTCCCGGTGTACAGACCATGCACGTCCATGCCCTCGCCGATGATCTCGGCAACGGTCATACGGGGGTTCAAGGAAGCGTAAGGGTCCTGGAAAATGATCTGCACCTCTTTGGTAAAGGCCTTTTTCTCGGCGCCCTTGAGTTCATGAATATTCTTGCCGTTATAAAGCACGGTGCCGTCTGTGGGATCATACATGCCTACGCAGGTACGGCCGCAGGTGGTTTTTCCGCAACCGGATTCCCCCACCACGCCCAGAGTTTCCCCGGGCATGATGTTGAAGGAAACGTCATCTACCGCCTTCAAGGTGCGCTTATTCCCCACCTTGAAATATTTTTTCAAATGAGAGACCTCCAGAAGCGGCTTTGTGCCAGCCGCCGCAGCGGTCTTTTCCACTTCATTACTCATGGCCTTCTCCTCCTTTCACCCGCAGTGCTTCGGCCTTTTCCCGAACCTCAGCCGGAGCGTCGTCCGCATAGAGCCAGCACATGGCGCTGTGCCCATGGTTCTCCGGGCCTTCCCCGGGGAATTCCTTGACCGGAGGCATTTCCTCCAGACAAACATTCATGCACAGCTCACAGCGCCGGGCAAAAGGACAGCCCTTGGGGGGGGCCACCAGATCCGGCGGCGTGCCGCGAATGGTACGAAGCATCTGCTTGTTTTCCCAGTCCAGCCGGGGAACCGCGCCCAGCAGCGCCCAGGTATAGGGGTGCTGGGGGTGATAGAAGATCTCCTGCCTGCTGCCGCGTTCCACGATCTGGCCGGCATACATGACCACGATCTTATCCGCAAAACCGGCGACTACACCGAAATCGTGCGTGATCAAAATAATGGAAGTGCCGTCCTCGTCCCGCAGACGCTTCAGAAGCTCCATGATCTGGGCCTGAATAGTCACGTCCAGCGCGGTGGTGGGCTCATCGGCAATGACCAGCTTGGGCTGGCAGGCCACCGCCATGGCGATCATGGCGCGCTGGCGCATACCGCCGGAAAACTCAAAGGGGTACTGCCTAAAGCGGGTCTCAGCGTTGGGGATCCCCACCACGTCCAAAAGACGAATGGCCTCTTCCTTCGCTTCTTTTTTTGTCATTTTACTGTGGATCCGCAGATTTTCCATGATCTGCTTGCCCACCCGCATGGTGGGATCCAGCGCCACAAGAGCGTCCTGGAAAATCATGCCGCAATCCCCGCCGCGGTACTGGGAAAGCTCTTTTTTAGACATGGAAAGCACGTCTTTCCCCTCAAAAAGGATCTGGCTTCCCTCCTTGACCACGCCGGGATGGCGGATCAGGGACATAATGGTGCGGGCCGTCACACTCTTTCCGCAGCCGGATTCACCGATCACGGCTAAAATCTCGCCGTGCTTCACATCAAAATTTACACCGCGGACAGACTGTACCTCGCCCGCGTAAGTATGATAGGAAACCCGCAGATTTTTGACCTCCAGCAAAGGCTGGTTGGGGTCTCCGGTCCATTTATGGGGATTCGCTTTCCAGTTTTTTCCGATCTCTACAGCTTCTTCCTCCACCTGGGGAGTCATTACTTTTTCTTCTGCCATGGTATTTTCCCTCCTCAATTACGCAGCTGCGGGTCAAGCGCGTCGCGGAGAGCATCGCCCACCACGTTGAACGAAAGCACCAGCAAACTCAGCAGCACGCAGGGAACGAGCAGCTGGAAGGGATAGAAATTCATGGTGCTCTGTCCCTGCTGCAGCATAGTTCCCAAGCTGAAATTCGGGGGCATCAGGCCGATGCCCAGGAAGGAAAGGCTGGTTTCGGAGAAAATCACGCTGGGGATCGCCTGCGCCAACTCCAGAATCAGCAGGCCCAGAGTATTGGGGAGCAGGTGCTTCAAAATGCGGTGCATATTGGAACCGCCCATGGCCTTGGAGGCCAGCACATATTCGCTTTCCCGCAGCTTTAAGATCTGTCCGCGCACCAGACGGGCCGTGCCCGTCCAGGAGGTAACGCTCAGGGCAAACAGCAGCTGAACATAGCCGTTGCCGAATACCACCAGCAGCAACGTACACAAAATCAAATTGGGAATACTGCTGATAACCTCCACGATACGCATCATCACATCGTCCACAATACCGCCGAGGGTGGCCATAATGGAGCCGTACAGGCAGCCCACAACAAGCTGGATCCCAGCGGCCACAAGGGCAATGACCAGAGAGGTTCTGAGGCCCACCCAGGAACGGGTAAACAGGTCTCGACCCATGTTATCCGTGCCCAGCCAATACTGAGAGCAGGGAGCCATATTCTTATCCTGCCCGTTAATAGTGATGTAGTCCTTGCCGGAAATGACAGGCCCCAAAAGGGACATGACGATTAGCAGCACCAGAACGATCAGGAAAAACATGGCGACCTTGTTCTGCTTGAACCGCCGGGCTGCATCGGCCCAGAAACCGATGTTTTTCCGGGTGATCTCGTCCGCGTACAGGGAGTCCTGGTCTACAAACGCAAAACGATCTTCAGGTTTCTTTATGGAAACAGTATCTGTGTTCATGCTCTTGACCTCCTTTTACCTGGACGATCCGCTGACCAGCTTGATCCGCGGGTCAACGATGCCATAGAGCACATCGGAAACAAAGATGGATACGATGGTGATGGCACTGTAAAATACTGTAAAACCCAAAACCATGGGAACGTCACGCTGGGTAATACATTCCACATAGTAGCTGCCGATCCCGGGAACAGAGAATACCCGCTCAATGAACAGGGAGCCGGACAGCATACCGGCAATGGTGCCGGGCAGGAAGGTGACAATGGGAATAAAAGAGTTTCTTACCACGTGGTGGAGCATCACCTGGGTCTCAGACATGCCGATGGCCCGGGCGGTGGTGGTACACTCCTGATAGATGGAATCCAGCATGGCGATCTTTGTGGTACGGGCATATCCCGCCACATAGAACAGCGCGCCGGCGAAGGTGGGCAATATGGTAAACTGCCAGCCCCCGAACCACAGGTCCTTCCCCTTGGGCCAGCCGATAATGGGCAGATGTAGAAGCCCGGACGGCCCGGTCAGAGTCAGCTGTAAAATCAGCGCAATAACCAGAGACGGCACAGAAGTCATAAACATACAGAATATCAATATGATAAAGTCCGGCGCCTTCGCCCGCTTCATAGCGGCGATAATTCCCAGGATCAGTCCCAGGGTAACGCCCACGATCATCTGCTGAATATTCAGGCGGACCGTGGGAGGCAGCCGCTTTTGCAAAATTGAGCCGAGAGTATCTCCAGACTTGGCGATAGACTCGCCGAAGTCTCCCTTTGTCACCACATTTTTCAGGGTGAGCAGATACCGCTCTCCAGCAGGCTTATCGTACCCGTATTTTTGCATAATGCGCTCCTGCGCCTGGGCAGGCAGCTTGTGGATCTTCATAGTCAGGGCGTTGCCGGGGATCGACGCCAACAGAAAGAATGTGGCGGTAAATACCAAAAACAGCGTAATAATCATGTAGACAAAACGTTTCGCGACAAATTTCGCCATGACCCCACCTCCTTCAAGTAATTCAAAATTTTGAAATGTATACCTGTTTAGAATACCATGAACTTCTGTATTTTGCAACATCTTTCCCCCGAAAACAGAGGAAAAATGAATTTTTCAATGTAAAATCCTTCATTCAAAAAGAAAAGAAGGTGCGGACAGCTCCTTCGGCCGTCCGCACGCTTCCCAAACCGGGGGTTTGGGCATTTATACAAAATCCCAAACGCCCTGATGCTTCGTATTTTTCACGGCGCCTTTACGCCGCCAGGGCTTCCCGCTTCTTACTCAGCAGCGAGATATACACCCTTGGGCTCCCAGTTGGAGCCGATGGTGGCAATTCCCAGACCACGCACGTTGTTCTGGCGGAACTGCCATACGTCCTGAATAAACAGGGGGCAAAGAGCCATATCGTCGGCCAGCTTCTGCTCCATCTGCTTGTAGAGCTCGAAACGGGCGGCTTCATCGGTGGTGGCATAGGCGTCGCGCACCATCTGGTCATACTCGGCAACCTCATACTTACCATGGTTGGAGCCGTTGCCGGTCTCGAACATATCCAGATAAGTCATGGGGTCGTTGTAGTCGGGAGACCAGCCGGTCTGCACGAAATCCCACTCATCGCCTTCCATGTCGTTCAGGAAGGTTCCCCAGTCAGCGGAAACCTTCACTTCCATCTTCACGCCCAGGTTGGTCTCCAGAGCCTGCTGAATGAACTCGATGATCTGCGCATCCTGAGAGCTGTCGTTCATGGTCAGGTAGGTCAGGGTGTACTGGCTCAGATCGCTGGAATCCTTGCCCAGCTCCTCCAGGCCTTCCTTGAACAGGGCCTGCAGCTTTTCAGGGTTGTTGCCGTACTCCTCGCGGCCGGCTCTCCAAGGATCAACACCGGCCATTTCGCGGTAGTTGCCCTCGCCCATGACCACAGGGCCGGGTACCAGCACTTCAGCGGGAGTGTAGCGGCCCATGATAGTATCGCAGAAAGCCACGTTATCCACAGCGTAGCCGATAGCCTTACGGATCTTAGCGTTGGAGGTAAGATCACGCTTGGTATTGTACAGCAGATAGAAAACACTCATGGTAGAATCGGCGTTTACCATCTCGCACTCGCCGGCAGCGGCCTTATCCTTGTACTTCTGCAAGTATTCGCTGCTGGCGCCCTTGAAGGCCAGCTGACCGGCCTCAAACAGCTGGTCGGAGGTGGCCTGTTCGGCCACATAGGTCATATCAATGGTGGTGAGGAATACATTTTCGGCGTCCCAATAAGCCTCGTTCTTCTCCAGAACACCGTGATCCTTATCGGTCCACTCGGTAATGGTGTAGGGGCCGCAGTAAACCAGGGACTGCCAGTTGTTGGTGTTGCCGTACTCGCCGCCGGCAGCCTCAACAATGTCCTGACGCTTGGGGAAGAAAATGGAGTTCGCCAGCTTGCTCAGGAAGGTAGCGTCGGGAGCAGCCAGAGTGTACTCAACGGTCTTCTCATCGATGGCCTTTACGCCAACGGTGGAGAAATCGGTGGTCTTGCCGGCATTGAAATCGGCAGCGCCCACAATGCCGGTAAGGAAGAAGGAGTAGGGAGCGGCCGCAGCGGGATCCAGCGCGCACTGAGCGCCGTATACATAGTCATCGGCGGTAACGGGCTTGCCATCGCTCCAATTATAATCGATCATCTTCATGGTGTAGGTCAGGCCATCATCAGAAATGGTGTAGTCCGCGCAGGCCGCTTTGTTTACGGTGGCGGTGCCGGCATCGTCAAAGCTGTAGCGGAACCAGCCCTCCTGGGTCATGTTTACGATCGTACCGGAAGGAACGTCCTGAACCTGAGTGCTGTCGAAGGTAGCCGCCAGCTCCTGGTTGACATAGATGGTCTGATCCTCAGCCATCTTTTCCTCGCCGCCGTTGCTGGCAACACCGGAGGAAACGGGAGCGGTGGAAGAGCTCTCGTTGCCGGGGGTAGACGCCGCGCTGCTGTTGGGAGTTTCACTGTTGCCGCAGCCGGACATAGCCAGGCCGAGCACCAACACAGCAACCAACGCCAGAGACAAAATACGTTTCATGTTCATGTTCTGCATCTCCTTTTGAAAATTTAGGGCTTTTGTTCAGTTTTTTGATAAGCAAAACCGTACCCATTGAGAACCCCAACGGATACGCCATGGTACCAAAAAGCTTTCACAAGCCGAAGTGGCGCGGAACCGCGCAGGCTGTCTGCCTGGCTCCTGCAATTTTTACCGCTCCGTCTTGCTTTTGCTAAATTATATTGCAAAAAGCCTCAAAAGTCAAGGAAAATGTAAAGCGCTTTCCTATGCAGTTTTTAGCAATTTTACCAAAAAATTAAGCTATTTTCCGTCACTCTCGTTTGCATAAACCAAACACAGTGATTGCAATTTTGTAACCTTCTGAAGTCCAGCTGCGGAACGGGAAATTTTAGACGCTGGACGCCAGATAGCGGCGGCATATTCAACGAGCCATGAGGAATTAGCAATGAGCAAGGAGAAATGAAGGGTAAGGGAAAACAATAAATAATAGTTTAGCGGCGAGGTGCCGCGGCCACTCGTGCCCCTACTTAGTGCAGGAAAATGATTTCTGACCCGACCGCAGGGACACCGCTAAATTATAGTTTATCACACAGTTCCCAACTGTCATTCTGAGGAACGAAGTGACGAAGAATCTCGCCCTGAAAGCCCTTCAAAAAGGCCCAAAGAACGAGATTCTTCGCTTCGTTCAGAATGACAAGAGGGAGGTGAGTGAATAACCACTAACTTCCAATTTAGCGCACTACTCTTTTGCTCTTAATTGCTCATTCCTAATTTTCCATACGCCCTTCTCCAGCATCTAGCATCTGGAGTCTCTCACCCATACCAGCATTTCCCCTTCGTTCCGGTTGGCCCAGGCGTAGTAGGGGATCCAGAGAAGCTCCCGCTTTTCGCCGAGCTCCGGCGGGCGGGTGGTGTACAGGCGCTCCCGCTCACCTTCTTCCGCGCGGCCCATACAGCGCAGCACGGTGACGCCGCCCAGCAGCTCCGGGCGATACTCTTCGGTAAAGGCGCTGTCTCTGGGCAGCAAAATCCGGTGCAGTTCCCTGCCGTTGTCGGCCTCCTCCAGGCAGTAGACCAAGGGCCCCCGCTGAACGGCCACCTTTCCGGCGTCTTCCCGCACCTGCCGATTGGCCCAGATTCGCTTTGCCTCCATAGGCAGGGAAAGCTCTATCACATCGCCGGACGTCCATTCCCTTTGCAGGCTCACATAGCCGTTACCCGCCTGCTCCGCCGCCGCTTTCCCGTTGACCTTCAGGGAGTATTTCCCCTCGCACCAGCCAGGGATCCGCAAAGCATAGGCAAAGCTTACCGGTTTTTCCGGCTCCACGGCAATTTTCAAGTCTCCCTCCCAGGGGTAATTCCCCTGAAGGGAGATCGTCACGGGAATTCCCGCAAAAGTGCAGGTGTATTTCCCCGCCAGATACAGGTGCTGGAACAGCTCTGTTTCCGTGCGGTTCACCGCGTAATCGGTGAGAGAGGCGATGGTACGGGCCAAATTGGGCGGGCAGCAGGCGCAGCCAAACCATTTCTGGCGCACCGGCTTTACATGCCCCTTTCTCTGATCCCGCCGGCAGGCCTCCGGCAGCACCTCCAGGGGATTTACATAGAAAAAGGCCGTTCCGCTGAGATCCATGCCGCTGATGGCGCCGTTATAGAGCACCCGCTCCATCACATCGGCATATTCTCCCCGGCGTTCGATCTTTAGCATCTGATTGGCGAAAAAGGCCAGGGCCAACCCGGCGCAGGTTTCCGCATAGGCGGTATCGTTGGGCAGGTCGTAGGGGAAAGTGAAGGCTTCTCCATATTCCGAGGAGCCCACCTGCCCGGTGAGATACATCTGCTTTTCCGTCATTTCCTTCCAGATATGGCGCAGGTGCTCATACAGCGCATCGTCCTTGGCGCAGCGGGCCGCTGCCGCCGCCCCGGCGTACAGGTAATTGGCCCGCACCGCGTGGCCCACCGGCTCCTCCTGCTCCAGCAGGGGCTTGTGGGCCTGGTAATAGGCGTATTGCAGAGGGCCGTCCTTCCAGTAAAAGCCGTTGCCCTCCCGCTGGGTCTCCTCCCGGAAATACAGGGGCTCTTTTCCCCGCTGGGAAAGGAAATACCGGGCCAGCCGGAGATATCGCTCCTCTCCGGTGACCTCATACAGCTTGCAAAGAGCCAGCTCGATCTCCTCGTGGCCCGGATAGCCGTGCAGCTTTCCCTCCTCCGGCCCCAGCACGGAATCGATATGGCCGGCAAGCTTTTCCGCCACGCTCAGAAGGCTCCTCCGCCCGGTGGCCCGGAAGTGGGCCACCGCGGCCTCGATCAAATGCCCCGCACAGTACAGCTCGTGGTGATCCTTCAAATTCGTCCACCGGCGGCTGAGATCGCCCAGAATATAATAGGTATCCAGATACCCGTCTTCCCGCTGAGCCTTGGCCACCAGGGAAACCGCTTCCTCCAGCTCTTCCTCCAGGGCCTTGTCGGGAGCCCACATCAGGGAAAAGGCCGCCGCTTCCATCCATTTATATAGGTCGCTGTCCTGAAAGACAAAGCCGTAATGTTCCGCTTTCTCACCGTTCGCCGCCGCCAGCAGGTTCCGAATGCAGCCGCTGGGCTCCGCGCCCTCTATCCGGTCATTCAGGGCCTCCCACTGATAGGGGATCACTTTTTCCCGCACCAGCTCCCGCAGCCTGGTGTAAAACCGGTCTGTCACATGATAACTTCCCCCATTGACAGGGTACGCAAAGCTTTTCTCTTCCATGGCCGTTTTCTCCTTTTTAGCGCTCTTCGGTTTCCCAGTACATTTTCGTTTTGGTGGTGACCTCTCCGTCCGCCAGGGTAAAGGTCATTTCCGGCGTGGGCTCGTCGTTTAAGCCGCCCTCCATGGGGAAGGTGGACTCCGCTGAAAGCACCATGCTGCTTTCTCCAAACCGGAAGGTAAACCGCTTTCCGGTGGCCCTGCGGGTGTCGCGCAGCTCTATTTCCAAAGCGCCGCCGGGCTTCCAGCGCCCATTGGCCCCATAGGGAACGCCGTGAATATCGGAGGTCACAAAATGCCCGTTTAATCCCAGCTGGATCTCAAAGGAGCCATTGTCCTGCCTGCACAGCAGGGCCGCGTCCTCCCCCCGAAAGCGGAAGCTCAGGGAAACCAGCCTTCCGCCCACCGGCTGAAAGCTGCCCGCCCCGCCAATCAGATCCTCCATGCCGGGCAGGGGCTTTTCCGGCAGGTATACCGCGCTGTTCAAAGATTTCTCCGCCCAGGGGTTCCGCATGCCCAACACGGGGTTCAGTTCCAGTCGCTTTAAGCGGTTTTTCAAACTGTGCAGGGCCTGGGGATCCTCCGGCAGGGGGCCCTCCGCCATGGCGGGAAGCAGCTTTTCCCACACCGCGGTAAGCACCGCCTGCAGCTGCATGGAGGCCGACTGGATCACCACAACGGCGTCCTGTCCGGTGCACACCACGCCGTACTGTCCAAAGGCGCCGTCCCCCCGGAACACGCCCTCCGGCTCACAGCGCCAGAACTGGTAGCCATAGCCCTGCTGCCAGTCCGGATCGCCGTCCCAGCCCGCGCCCCGGTTTTCGATCTGCTTCCGGGTGGCTTCCTCAAACCAGCTTTCCTCCAGAAGCTGCCTGCCTTCCCATTTTCCCCTGTTCGCCACGAACTGCACGAACCTTGCCATATCCTCAATGGTCATGGAACAGCCCGCGCCGCCCATTTCCGTGCCGTCCGGCAAGGGCTGGCAGGGAATGTCTGTCAGCCCCAGGGGCTCCATCAGCCTGGGACGCAGAAACTCCGTCAGGGTTTGCCCGGTCTTCCGGGTAAGAATAGCGGAAAGCAGATTGGTTCCCGCCGTGTTGTACAGGAAATGGGTTCCCGGCTCGTATACAAAGGGGTGAGCAAGGAACGATTTGATCCAATCCGGGTCTCCAAGCCCCAGATTGGGGATCTCCGTCTCGTGGCCGCAGCCCATCATCAGCAGGTGGCGGATCTCCGCCTTCTTCAGGTTTTCGCTGGGGTTTTCCGGCAGCTTATCCGGGAAAATATCCACAAGCTTTTCCTCCAGGGATAAGATCCCCTCCTGCCTGGCAAAGCCGATGGCGGTGGAGGTCAGGCTTTTGCTGAAGGAAAACATGATGTGCTGAACCTGCGGCCGGTAAGGCTTCCAGCTTCCCTCCGCGTATACCTTTCCGTGGCGCAGCAGCATAAAGCTGTGCATTTCCGTACCGCACCGGTACAGCTCGTCCAGCAGGGCCGTAACCGCCCCGGAGGGAACCCCCACGCTTTCCGGCGTCACCCTTTGAAATTCCATATCATACAACTCCTTTTCCAGTATCTAGAATCTAGTATCTAGCGTCTAGTATATCACACCGTTTTTCCAAAGGCTATCAGAAAATCGATGCAAGATGAGTAAAACCTGTTCTGTCTGTCAATATTAACCGGGAAGGGCAAAATCTGGAAGCAAAAAAGAAAAGCGAGGTCATTTTTATGGTAACGATCCAAAAGGTATACGGCTGTGAAATTCTGGACTCCCGGGGAAATCCCACCGTCAGCGCCACGGTGCAGCTTTCCGACGGCACGCTGGGCACGGCGGCCTCCCCCTCCGGGGCCTCCACCGGCAAGTTTGAGGCCATCGAGCTGCGGGACGGAGACGACCGGCGCTATGGCGGCAAGGGTGTTCTGAAAGCGGTAAAAAACGTAAACGAGATCATCGCCCCGGCGCTGGAAAAGGTGCACACCCTGACCACCCGGGAGATCGACGGCGTACTGCGCAAGCTGGACGGCACCCCCAACAAGGCCCATTTGGGGGCAAACGCCACCCTGGCGGTGTCCCTGGCCTGCGCCCGGGCCATTGCCGCCCATTACCGCATGCCCCTGTACCGGTATCTGGGCGGCGCGGCGGCCTATCAGCTGCCCGTTCCCATGATGAATATTCTAAACGGCGGCGCCCATGCGGGAAACAACATCGATATTCAGGAATTTATGATCATGCCGCTGATGGCGGAAAGCTTCCGGGATGGGCTGCGCTGGTGCGCGGAGATCTACCATACCCTGGGATCGGAGCTTAAGAAAAAGGGGCTTTCCACCGCCGTGGGAGACGAAGGCGGCTTCGCGCCCGATCTTGCCTCCGACGAGGAAGCCATCGAGGAAATTCTGAACGCCGTGGAAAAGGCGGGCTATTCCGGCAAGGTAAAGCTGGCCCTGGACGCCGCGGGCAGCGAATGGGCGGTGGATCACCACTACCGTTTGCCCAAGCGGGGGGTGGAGTATGAAACGGAGGGCCTGCTGGAATACTGGGAAAGCCTTGCGGATCGATATCCCATTTTCTCCATTGAAGATCCTTTGGGGGAAGAGGATTTCGAGGGCTGGGCGGAGCTTACCGCCCGTCTGGGAAACAGGGTGCAGCTGGTGGGGGACGATCTGTTCGTCACAAATATGGAGCGCCTGCAGCAGGGCATCGACGAAGGGGCGGCCAACGCCATTCTCATCAAGCCCAACCAGATCGGCACCCTGACGGAAACCCTGGACGCCATCGACCTTGCTCGCCGCAACGGCTATAAGACCATCATTTCCCACCGCTCCGGGGAAACGGAGGACACCTTTATTGCCGACCTGGCGGTGGCGGTCAACGCCGGGCAGATCAAAACCGGCGCTCCCTGCCGTACCGAGCGGGTGGCGAAATACAACCGCCTGCTGCGCATTGAGGAGGCTTGACAGGCCAACCTTTTTCCCCTTACAATACAGATAACTAAAAGCAACACCGCACAAAGATCGGCCAGAGGCCTTTGTACACAATTTGCTTGCATATTTTCCGTCATAGCACGCAGCTTTCGTTTGCCAATCGCAAGATTGGCCGCACTCAATCTGTGCACTCTGACGAAAAATCTGACTGTACAACTTGCGCACAATCTTTGTGCGGTGTTGCCTAAACCGAAAGGGGAATTTCCATGGGCGCTGTTTTGGATCGGGTCAATGCCTGCGCGGAGTATCTTCAAAAAAAGGCAGGCTTGCGCCCCCGCACGGCGGTGGTGCTGGGCTCCGGGCTGGGAGCCTTCGCCGAAAGAATAGAGCGGGCGGTTTCGGTGGAATACCAGGAGATCCCCGGCTTCCCTGTTTCCACGGTGCCGGGGCACCGTGGCAGATTCGTTTTCGGCTTTCTTGGGCAGGAGCCGGTGGCGGTAATGCAGGGAAGGATCCACTATTACGAGGGGTATTCCATGGAGGAGGTCGTCCTCCCCCTGCGGGTGCTGCATGCCCTGGGCGCGCAGCGGGTGATCCTCACCAACGCCGCCGGGGGCATGGGAGAAGGCTTTCGCCCCGGTAACCTGATGCTGATCACGGATCATATTGCCTCCTTTGTCCCCTCCCCCCTTCTCGGCCCCAACGAAGACGCTTTCGGCCCCCGGTTCCCCGACCTTTCCACGGCATACAGTCCCCGCTTGCGAGAGCTGGCCGAAAAGGCGGCGCGGGAGCTGGAGATCCCCTTAAAGCAGGGCGTTTACCTGCAAACCACCGGCCCACAATACGAAACCCCCGCCGAGGTTCGCCTGTACCGCGCCCTGGGGGCGGACGCCGTGGGCATGAGCACCGCCTGCGAGGCAATCTGCGCCCGCCACCTGGGCATGGAGGTTTGCGGCATCAGCTGCATCACCAACCTGGCGGCGGGCCTCGGCAAAACGCCCCTCTCCCACCGGGAAGTACAGGAAACGGCAGACCGGGTAAGCGCGCAGTTTCAGGCGCTTCTGGAAAAACTCCTGAAAAGCCTTCCGGCCATTTCCGAATGATTTGATTAAAAAAATCCCGCGATCAGTTCAAAAGGATCGCGGGATTTTTGCCCCAGGCACTCGAGCCCCCACTTGGTACGGGAAGGCAGTTTCCGACCCGACCACAGGGACGCCGCTAAATTATAGTTTATCACACAGTTCCCAACTGTCATTCTGAGGAACGAAGTGACGAAGAATCTTGTCCTTAATTCCGGAAAAAGGGCAAAGGGCGAGATCCTTCGCTTCGCTCAGGATGACAGGAGAGAGGTGAGTGAATAACCGGTAAATTATAGTTTAATGCCCTTAGGCTCCACTTGCGAGAGCAAGGGGAGCTGTCAGCCAATAGGCTGACTGAGGGGATCAAAACTAGCGATTCTATGGCACCTTCTGCGTGTGACTATCCCTTCCACCGCCGTCCGGCGGTCCCCGCAGACTGCGAAGCGGTCTGTTTCCCCTCTATAAATAAGGAGAGGCAAGGGTTACTGCTATTTGTCAGTGCGCTAAATTATAGTTTATCACACAGTTCCCAACTGTCATTCTGAGGAACGAAGTGACGAAGAATCTTGTCCTTAATTCCGGAAAAAGGGCAAAGGGCGAGATCCTTCGCTTCGCTCAGGATGACAGGAGAGAGGTGAGTGAATAACCGGTAAATTATAGTTTAATGCCCTTAGGCTCCACTTGCGAGAGCAAGGGGAGCTGTCAGCCAATAGGCTGACTGAGGGGATCAAAACTAGCGATTCTATGGCACCTTCTGCGTGTGACTATCCCTTCCACCGCCGTCCGGCGGTCCCCGCAGACTGCGAAGCGGTCTGTTTCCCCTCTATAAATAAGGAGAGGCAAAGGTTACTGCTATTTGTCAGTGCGCTAAATTATAGTTTATCACACAGTTCCCAACTGTCATTCTGAGGAACGAAGTGACGAAGAATCTCGTCCTTAATCCCTGAAAAGAACAAAGGACGAGATCCTTCGCTTCGCTCAGGATGACAGGAGAGAGGTGAGTGAATAACCGGTAAATTATAGTTTAGCACACACTCTTGGCTTTCTCGCCTGTCGGCTCGGGTGCTGTGCCCCGGTGGGGCACGTCCAGCACTGACCGAAGCGTGGCGTAGAAAGCTGTCACGGCTTCGCCGTGACTGAGGGGTTCCGACAGAAGAGCAGAAAATCACTGGTTTTATGCGAATTTCCAGCGAGCTGGAACCTCTCCACCGCCTATCGGCGGTCCAGAAGGTTGCAAAGCAACCTTCTTCCCCTATTCAGGGGAGGCAAGAGGTTTCTGCTATCCACTAACCGCTAAATTCCAATTTATCAAACTCTGCCCTTGCCCTTAAAATTGCTCATTCCTCATTGCTCATTTCCTGCCGCCTTTCCCCATTTCCTTCAGCAGCTGGCGAAAAATCAAAACATGTTGCTCCTCATCCAAAATCAGACGTTCCAGCAGCGCTTTCACACAAGGATCCGGCAATTCTCCCGACAGACGGCGGTATTCCGTAATGGTTCTGTTTTCCCCCATAACAGCCCGGTTCAACAGAGCGGCCGGATCATTGGAATAAAAAAGAGCGCTGGGGCTCCAATAAACAGTTCGCCCCTCCCGGTAGCTCCAAAGCCGGGGGTCTCCGCCCGAAAGGCACGTCAGCTGAGCGAAAACGGATAGATGGTGCATTTCCACCACGGCGATCCGGTGAAAATATTCCGCTATTTTCGGGTATTTGGCGGCCAGAACGGTACTGTTGTAGAAATACTGGGCTATGGTGCTCATTTCCGAGGCGCTGCCGCCCAACTGGGACAGCATGGCTCTGGCACAAAGCTGGCTGGTCTCCCGCACCTGGATCTGGGGATAGGGAGAAGCATCGGCTACAGGCAATTTCAATTCCATAAAACGCCCTCCTTCTGTTTGAATGGCTGCACTACCTGGCTATACCTATGCGAAACGGAAATGAGATATGTAAGACCTGGCACAGAAGTGAAAACGCCCGGAGCGGGAAAACCCGTTCCGGGCATTCTGTTTGCCTGAAGCTTAGCCTTTCAGGATCATTCTTTCCAGCTCCTTGGCGGCAATGCTCAACGCCTGATCTGTTCTTTTGACCAGGCAGATAGACCTCCGGGGGACCTGTTCATTGAGCTCAATCGGCAGGATCGTTCGTCCCTCTTCTCCCTCCAAAAATTCCCGGGGAACAAAACCGATGCCCAAATTGTTCTTTACCATCGGCAGAATTTGATCGGCCGTTGCCACTTCGATATCCGGCTTGAACTCCAGTCCATGCTCCAGAAACCACTCGGCGTAAAATTCATAGGTTTTTGTCAGCTTTCCAAGGGAGATCAAAGGAGCCTCGGCAAGTTTTTTCAAGGAAACTCTTTTTTCCGAAAGCCTGCGGTACGCTAAGCCGCAGACTGCCGTTTCACAGATTTCCTTTACGGCTTTTGCCTTCATTGCTTTTAATTCTCCAGTAGGCGTTGTAACCAACGCAAAATCTGCCCTGCCGCTTTTCAGCATGGCGATAGCCTGGGGTGTGGAGTGGTTGAAAATTTTCAGCTTCACTCTGGGATACTGCTGCCGGTATTTTTTCAGTACCGGCAAAAGAAAGCTCCGCAGAGCCACCTCGCTTACCCCAATAGACACCGTCCCGCTTTCCAGTCCCTTTTCCAGGGCAACCGCTTCTTCTCCCGCCTGGATCTGTTCTACTGCGGCCTGAATATGGACATACAGTCTTTCTCCCTCAGGTGTCAGCGTAACGCCTCGGTTGGAACGAACGAAAAGAGTACATCCCAGCTCATTTTCCAGCTTTTTTACAGTACGGGTAATGTTGGGCTGGTTGCTCAGCAGGGCCTCCGACGCCCTGGTGAAATTCCGGTATTTGGCCACATAAAAAAAGACCCGGTAATACTCATAGTTGATATACACGAAACCCCTTCTTTCAATTATCATATCAAATCAGCATTCCAGCTATATCAATCATACATTTTACATATTTCTGTTATCCGATTATAAAAGAGGGTGGTCCCTGTGTCAATCGTTTTCCGAAAAACAAAAAGCAGGAGGTCTTTTTCATGAATAAGGATTTGACAGTGGGCAAATCCTCCACCGTGCTCTGGAAATTTTGCCTGCCGCTGTTTGGAAGTATTCTGTTTCAGCAGCTGTACCAGATCGCCGACAGCTTTGTGGCGGGAAAATTTATCGGGGAAGATGCCCTGGCGGCGGTGGGAAACAGCTATGAGGTCACGCTTATTTTTATCGCCTTTGCCTTTGGCTGTAATATCGGCTGCTCCGTTGTGGTATCCCAGCTGTTCGGCAGAAAACAGTACGGCGAGCTGAAAACCGCTGTGTACACCACCTTTCTGGCGGGCGGCGTCCTCTGCGCCGTCTTGATGGGCGCCGGAGCTCTGCTTTGCCCGGAGCTTCTTTCCTGGATCCACACCCCTAAAAATGTGCTCGGGGATTCCAAGCTCTATCTGGATATCTACATTCTGGGGCTGCCCTTCGTGTTCTATTACAATATCGCGACAGGTGTTTTTTCCGCTTTGGGAGATTCCAAAACGCCTTTTCTGTTTCTTGCCTGTTCCTCCCTGTCGAATATTGCGGTGGATATCCTCTTTGTCACCGCTTTTTCCATGGGAGTGGCCGGAGTGGCCTGGGCTACCCTGCTCTGCCAGGGGATAAGCTGTGTTCTGGCTGTCTCATTTATGTTCGGCAGGCTCACGAAGATCAAAACCGAGGCGCCGCCCCGTCTGTTTTCCTGGCGGATCCTGGGAAAAATCGCCAAAATAGCCATTCCCAGTATTTTACAGCAAAGCTTTGTTTCCGTAGGGAACATTCTTATTCAGGGGATCATCAATACCTTCGGCTCCGCCGTTATGGCCGGATACTCCGCCTCTATCAAACTGAATAATCTGGTAATCACCTCCCTGACCACCATCGGCAACGGCATTTCCAATTTTACCGCCCAAAATATCGGGGCCGGAAAGCCGCACCGCGTCAAAGAGGGGGTTCGGGCGGGCCTGAAGCTGGTATGGCTTCTCTGCGTTCCCATCACCCTGCTGTACCTTTTTCTGGGCCGAAGCCTTGTGGGGATTTTCCTGGAAGCGCCTACCGGAAAGGCCATGGAAACGGGCATTCAAATTCTATCGGTGCTTTCTCCCTTTTATGTGGTTGTGGCCGCCAAACTTGTGGCGGACGGCGTTCTGCGGGGCACGGAAAACATGAATCAGTTTATGATATCCACCTTTACCGACCTTGTTCTGCGGGTGCTTCTGGCAAAGCTGCTTTCCGCCCCCCTGGGGGCGCTGGGGATCTGGCTTGCCTGGCCTATTGGCTGGATCGTGGGCGGGCTCTTATCCATTCTCTTCTACCGAACCGGCAGCTGGCAAAAAGCTTTGGCTCCTTCCGGCAGCGACCCTTCCATGGAATGAGCTTTCGAAATACAGGACACGAAAGCTTGTAAAAGAAAGGAAAACCGGGTATAATTTTGACATATTCTTTATAAGTCTGTCCTGTCTGCACGGGGCGCCTGCGGTATAGGAAATGGAGAAAAACGGCATGCTGAAAAAACTGAACAATGTCAAAGAATATCTGGACTTTGCTGATAGGATCAACGGGGACGTAAGCTTTTGTGACCCAACGCTCGGCAGCAGGGAACAGGCGCGCAGCACTTTATTGAAAGCTCCGGGCAATCCTGCAGAACAGATCTTCGGGTGCTTTCACGGGGAAGAGCTCATCGGGCTGTTTGTCTTTTTGGTTTTGGAAGAGGAAGCGTATCTCGAAATGCTGGCCGGGTTGTCCCGCAGTGAGCAGGCATATGACGAGATATTCTCCTTTCTGAAGGAAAACTTCAAAGGGTATCGCGCTGATTTTGTTTTTAACCCGCAAAACCGTTTGCTTTATGGGAAGCTGCGCCAGGCAGCTTCGGAATTCGATCCGGAGCAGCAGAAAATGGTGCTGCAAGAGGCGCTTCCCTGCCAAATCCACCGAAAAGTAGAATTATACAGCGCGAAATACCGGGAACAATACCTTTCTTTGCACTCTAAGGAGGGGTACTGGACAGCGGAAAAGGTGCTGAATGCGCCTGAACGATTCCGGATTCTCCTTGCGATAGAGGGAGAAGCCGTGGTCGGCTATGTGGATATCACATATCAATATGAGGAAAATGAGCCCTTTGACGTATTTGTAAAAGAAGAATACCGCAGAAAGGGTTACGCAAAGGCAATGCTTGCAAGGGCGATCGAACTAAACCGGCCCCGGGGCATGATGCTTTTGGTCAATACGAACAATACCGCCGCGATCGCGCTGTATCGGTCTCTTGGGTTTGTGACACAGGCAGGCGCAAACAGTATTACCGCCCATGCCCTTCTGTAAGAACGGGCAGCCGGAGCTGGCCTTCGGCAGATAGCTTGCGGAAAGTCTATTGAAAAATTCCGGAAAAATGGCCTTTCCCCGCAGTATTGAAAAACCGCGGGGCTTTTGTTATACTTAAAGCGTAAAAGACCCCGTAACTGCGAAGGAGAAAAGCAAACATGAAATTAGGAATTGTGGGGCTTCCCAACGTGGGGAAAAGCACCTTGTTTAACGCCATTACCAATGCGGGCGCGCAGTCCGCGAATTACCCTTTCTGCACCATTGAGCCCAATGTGGGCGTGGTGGCCGTGCCGGACAAGCGGCTGGAAAAATTACGGGATATGTACGAGCCCAACAAGTTCACCCCCGCCACCATTGAATTTGTGGATATCGCGGGCCTGGTGAAGGGGGCCTCTAAGGGCGAGGGGCTGGGCAACAAGTTCCTTTCCAATATTCGGGAGGTAGACGCCGTTGTGCACGTGGTGCGCTGCTTTGAAAACGATGATATCGTCCATGTGGAGGGCAGCATCGATCCGGGAAGGGATATTGAAACCATCGATCTGGAGCTGGTGCTTTCTGACCTGGAGGTGCTGGACCGCCGCATCGATAAAACCAGAAAGCTCTTAAAGGCCGATAAGAAATACCAGACAGAGCTGGACTTTTTCCAGCGGGTACACGCCGCGCTGGAGGCCGGAAGCTCTGCCCGCAGCGTGGAGTGCAGCGAGGAAGAGGCCGCGCTGCTTTCCACCGTTTCCCTGCTGACCAATAAGCCCATCATCTTCGCCGCCAATATGAGCGAGGAGGATTTCAAAAACGGCATTGAGCAAAACCGCTTCCTGCAAACCGTGCGGGAATATGCTGAAAAGGAGCATGCCGCGGTGCTTCCCATCTGTGCGGAGATCGAGGCGGAGATCTCTTCCCTTGACCCGGAGGAAAAGGAGCTGTTCCTTTCCGATCTGGGCCTCACGGAATCCGGCCTGGACCGGCTCATTACCGCCTGCTATTCCCTTCTGGGCCTGATGTCCTACCTTACGGCCGGCAAGGACGAGGTGCGGGCCTGGACCATCGAAAAGGGCACCAGAGCGCCCCAGGCCGCCGGAAAGATCCACACCGATTTCGAGCGGGGCTTTATCCGGGCGGAGGTCATCGGCTTTGACGAGCTGATGGAATGCGGCTCCATGGTAGCCGCCAAGGAAAAAGGCCTGGTTCGCTCCGAGGGCAAGGAATACATCATGCAGGACGGCGATATCGTTTTGTTCCGGTTTAATGTATGAGGCTGGATTCCAGATACTGGATGTTAGATGCTGAAGAAGGATAAAAAGCGGGGAACAAGGACATTTTTCTGTTCTTGTTCCCTGCTTTCTTTATGACAGTCTCCGCTAAATGATAGTTTAGCAGTCACCCTTGGCTCCCCTGAAAGGGGTGCTGGTCTCCGGTGGAGACCGTTCAGCACCGGTCTCACCTGTCGGTTCGGTCAGTGCAGAACAATGCGCCAAGAAAGCCATGGCTTTCTGCGCTTTGCACCCGGAGCGAAGCGGAGAAAGCTGTCACGGCGGAGCCGTGACTGAGGGGTTCTGCTCGAACAGTTGATAAAACTGCGGGGTTACAGAGAGCTGGAACCTCTCCACCACCTGACGGTGGTCCCAGAAGGTTGCAAAGCAACCTTTTTCCCCTATTCAGGGGAAGCAAGAGGTTAGTGCTATTCGGCAACCCGCTAAATTATAATTCAACAGTGCTCTTAGGCTCCACTTGCGCGAGTAAGGGGAGCTGTCACGGCTTCGCCGTGACTGAGGGGATCGAAACTGGCGATTCTATGCTACTTTCTACGTGTGACTATCCCTTCCACCGTTCTCGCCTGTCGGCTCGGTTGCTGTGCCCCGGTGGGGCACGCCCAGCAACGGTCTCACCTGTCGGTTCGGTCGGTGCAGAACAATGCGCCAAGAAAGCCATGGCTTTCTGCGCTTTGCACCCGAAGCGGAGAAAGCTGTCACGGCTCTGCCGTGACTGAGGGGATTGAAACTGGCGGTTCTATCCTACTTTCTGCGTGTGACTATCCCTTCCACCGTTCTCGCCTGTCGGCTCGGTTGCTGTGTGCCGGTGGCACACGTCCAGCAACGACCGAGTTGACAAACGAGAACGGGTCAGAGCGGTTGCTGTGCCCCAGTGGGGCACGTTCAGCAATGTCTGAAGCGACAGCTGAGTTCTCCACTGGAGACCTTCCCCCCACCGGGACGCGCTCACCGTTCGGCGGTCCCCGCAGACTGCAAAGCAGTCTGTTTCCCCTCTATAAATAAGGGGAAGCAAGAGGTAGTGCTGCTTGTTAGCTCTCCAAATTGTAGTTCAGTAGCGCTCTTAGGCTTTTGATCGCAATACATTCGCATGGGGCAAAAAGCTTTTATGCTTCCTCCTTTTTTGGCAGCATTTCTATTTGGCACAGCAGCTCTTCGATTTCCCGTTCCAGCTTTACGGGCTCGGAAAACCCGAGGAACCGGCGCAGCGCCTGGTATGCGGCTAAATTGTTTTGAACGGTGCGGTAGGAATTCTCCTTGGTAGGGTCGGCATTGCCTGCTCGCGAGTTCCACCATTCGAGAAGCCACTTGTTCCGCTCCAGATTCCGATGCACCATAGACAGGATTCTTTTCCAGGGGACCTCCTGCTGAAAATTATATTCCCTCATTTGCATTTTCCTTCATGTTATAAAATATTTCATGAATATTATATATTATATAAAAGGTGTAATCAATGTATTTATTGACGAAATTTTATATATCTGTGATCGCAATATTTGCCGTAATTCTCAAATAAGCTTATGATATTATCATTATAGATGATAGTATTGCGAGGTTATATCATGACTTTAGCAGAGCAGATTAAGGTGTTATGCGCCTATTCCAATCTCACCCAAGCCGAATTAGCCAGGCGGTTCGGTACAAGTCCACAGAATTTTAACCTCAAGCTGAAACATGAAAAATTCTATCTGGATGACTTAAAGCGCATCGCGGAGCTGACGGATTCGGAATATCATTCCTTCTTTGTGCGAAACGGCGGCCAGACCATTGAATAGCGGGTCCGGCGGAAAGCGCTTTGCCTGTAGTCCTTTTTCGGGCGTGTTTGTCCTGCCCGGCCATATGAGAAAAGGTTCTCTTACAGAGATTTTTCAAACTGTCAATGAACTTTCTCTTGCGTTTCAGTACAGAACCTCTTGGAACAATCCTTTTCGCCACGCTCAAAAGTCCCCTTGTGGGGGCTTTTTTATTTTGCCAAAACCGCGTGATTTTTAACCGTTCGTGCAAAAAGGGTTGTGAGGGAAAGGAAAAGGCCTTATACTGCAAAAAAGACTCTTTTAAGGAGGCGGCACTGTGAAAAAGATTTCTGTGATCGTTCCTGTGTACAACAACCCCAGGGAGCTTTCGCTTACGGTGGAATCCGTGCTGGGGTCCGATTTTCCGCTGGAGCAGGTGGAGGTGCTGGTCTGTGACGATGGCTCAAGCCCGAAGCTGGAGGCGGCGGCAAGGCAGTATGAGGGCCGAATCACGATCCGGTATTTTTGGCAGGAGGACAAGGGCTTTCGCCCCGGCACGGCGCGGAATATGGGAATCCGGGCGGCGGAGGGCGAGCTGTGCCTGTTTTTAGACAGCGGCGTGATCGTTACCAGTACCTGTCTTTCCGAGCACTACCGGCTGTATCTTGAATACGGCCAAAAGATGGTGGTGATCGGCTATATTTACGGCAACGACCTGACCTCCGACCTGAGTGAGATGCGGGAGATCATCGACAGCAACACGCCGAACAAGGCCGCTGCCATCATGGAAAGCCGGAATATGCGGGACGGCAGGGAGCGGGACTATGCCCAGTGCGGCGACGAGCTGTACCGCTGGCAGGCGCCCTGGATCGTGCTTTGGAGCCTGCACTTTTCGGTGCCCACCGGGTTTCTGCGGGAAAGCGGCATTTTCTTTGACGAATTTTACAACACCTGGGGCTGTGAGGACAACGATTTCGGCATTGCGCTTCACGGCAGGGGGGCAAAATTTCTGCTGGCGAGAAACGCCAAGGCTATTCATTACCCGGCCAAGGTGAGAAGCTATGACAGGCTGCAAAACGACCCGGAATTCCGGGCGGGCTGGCAGAAAAACCGGGAATATCTAAAGAAAAAATATGCGGAGCACCCGCTGGTACAGCTTTGGCTCACGGAGGGCGGCAAGGCCGTGAAGGCTCTGCCCCTGCTTGACAAGGAGGGGTAACTATGGAAGGAAACCCGCTTTTGCGGTTTTATATCGACAACAAAAAGCATCTGCCGGGGCTGCTGGTGATCGTGGGAATCTCTCTGCTTTCCGGCGTGCTGAAAATGCTTTCCGCCACCTACTGGGGCAAGGCGGTGGATTTCGGCGTGGCGGGCCTGGTGGAGGAGATGATTTTTTCCGCCGTTTTTATGGCGGTGTTCATTTTGCTGGACTGCGCCCGTACCGCCTTTCACTACCACGTGATCGGGCGCATTACAGAAACCATGTTTTTGGAGGTGCGGGGCCGTGCCTTTGAAAAGGTGACCCGGGGAGACGCGGCGGTGCTGGAGGAAAAATTCCGCACTGGAGATATCGCCGCCCGGCTGAATAACGATATCGATCTTTTGAGCACCTTTTCCGCCGGGCACCTGAGCCATTTTTCCCGGCAGATCTTTTCCGGGATCTTCGGGCTGATCTCCTGCATTTTTATTTCCTGGCAGCTTTCCCTTGCCTACCTGATCATTCTGCCCCTGTCCCTGGGGCTGGTAAACGCCATCAGCAAGCCCATTCAGGCCCAGACAAAGAAATCTATGGATCACACTGGCTCCGCCATGAGCTGCGCGGCGGACGCCATTTCCGGCGCGCTGACGCTTAAGGCCTTTTCCGGAGAGCAGGAAATGGAAAACCGGTTCGGAAAAGCGGCGGACGCGGCCTACGACCAGGCGGTGCGCTCGGAAAAGATCACCATGAAAATGACCGGCGTGCGGTATCTTGCCAATGTGATACAGACCATGAGCCTGTTTCTTATCGGCTCCTTCCTGGTGTCCTCCGGCAGGCTCAGCGTGGGTATGTTCATCGCCTTTGTCACCATGAGCAATTACATCACCGAGGCCTTTTCCCAGTCCGATTACGTGATCCGCACCGTGCGCAATACCATTGCCAGCGCCCGGCGGTACTATGAGGTCATCGATATTCCGGACGAGCAGCGGGGCGGGGTCAAAAAAGCGGCGGCAGAGGAGCCCTGCACGGCGGAAAAGCTGGATTTTTCCTACGCACCCGGCGGGAAACAGGTGCTTCGGGGGCTGACGCTGCGCATTCCGGAAAACAAAAGGGTCGCCATTGTGGGGGCCAGCGGCTGTGGAAAATCCACCCTGCTGAAGCTGATCTGCCGGTTCTATTTTCCGGACCGGGGAAGCCTTCGGCTGTTCGGAGTGGAAACGGAGGACTGGGAGCCGGACGCTTTCAGGGAAAACATGGCCATTGTCACCCAGGAGCCCAGGCTGTTTGACGGCAGTATTTTTGAAAACCTTTCCTACGGCAGGCCGGGCGTCACCCGGGAGGAATGTGAGGCGGTGCTGCGGGACGTAAGTCTCTGGGACTTTGTCAGCAGCTTCCCGGAGGGCATGGATCACCCCATCGGCGAGGGCGGGCTGACCCTTTCCGGCGGCCAGAAGCAGCGGCTGTGCATTGCCAGGGCCATGGTGAAGCAGGCAAAGCTGGTGCTGCTGGACGAAGCCACCTCCGCCCTGGACCTGCAAACCGAGCGGGAGGTACAGGCTTCCCTGGAGAAGCTTTTGGAGGGGCGCGCGGCGGTGATCATTGCCCACCGGCTTTCCACCGTGCAGAACGCCGATTATATCTACTGTATGGAGCAGGGGGAGGTCATTGAGGAGGGCACGCCCGGAGAGCTGCTTCAGAAAAAGGGAAGGTATTATAAAATGTGCAGGCTGCAGGGGCTTGTGAAGTGGGAAGAGGAGGGGGAAGCATGAGAAAAACATCGGGTTTTGGGCTGTATCGCTTTGCCTTTTCCTTTTTGGGCCCCAGCCGGAAGAAGTACCTGCTGGGCGTTCTGCTGGGCTCCTGTGAGCTGGCGCTGCTGTTTGCCATGCCCTACCTGAACGAGACCCTGATCGACCTGGTAACGGGAGCAAAACAGGGGAATCTGGCGCTGACGCTGCTTCTGATGCTGGGGCTGTTTCTGCTGCTGGTGCCCCCGGTGGTGCTGGGCAGCTATCTGCAAAGCGTTTCGGCGGAGGAGGGCCTTGCCCGCATGCGAAAAACCATGTTCCGCCATATTGCCCGGCTGCCCTATTCCACCCTGACAGAGTATAAAACCGGAGATTATATCACCCGGCTGACAAACGATGCCAGCCGAAGCGCCGGAACCTTCCGTTCCTTCGGCATGACGAACCTGATCCGCTTCGTGGTGGTCTTTACCGCCACCCTGATCCTCCTTTTGGTGAGCGACTGGCGGATCGCCGCGGCGGGCATCGTATACGGCGGGATCAACCTGGTCCTTTCCCTGTATCTCAATCCGCTGGCGAAGCGCATGGATCGGGACGCCAAGGAGGAGATCGCGGGCTCCGCTTCCTTTTTGATCGAGGCCCTTCGGTCGATCCCGGTGATCCGGGTGTTCGTCATGCAGAAGGTGCTGGCGGAGCGCTACCGGAGGATCTGCGCCGTGATCAAGGAAAAGCGGATCAAATACCAAAATATCATCGGCATTACTTACGGGGTGGTGGATTTCTTCGCCCAGTCCGCCCAGGCCGTTGGGTTTATCCTGGGGGTGCTTCTGGCCGGAAAAAACACCACCCTGGGAAACGCGGTGTTCAACGCCACCCTCATGGGCATGATGGCGGATTCCATTTACCGGCTCAGCACCTTCCTGCTTCTTGCCCAACCCAACCTGGTGGCCATGGAACGGGTGAAGGAGCTGCTGGAAAAGCCCCTGGAGGATCTGGAAAGCGGGGAAACGGAGGTGGAGCTGTCCCGGGAAAACGCCCTGGAGCTTCACGGGGTCAGCTTTTCCTATGACGGAGTAAACAAGGTTATCGACGGCCTTTCCTTTACCCTGCGGCGGGGAGAGCGCCTGGCCATCGTAGGCGGCTCCGGCGGAGGAAAATCTACAGTGATCAAGCTGCTGGAGGGCTTTTATCAGCCCACAGAGGGGGAACTCCGCTATTTCGGAAAAACAGGACTTTCCCTTTCCCGCCTGCGGGGCCTTTTCGCCTATGTGCCTCAGGAATGCACCCTGTTTGACGGGACTATCGAGGAAAATATTCGGCTCGGAGCTCCCGAAGCCAGTCGGGAAGAGGTGGAAAACGCCGCTCGCCTGGCGGATATCCATGACTTTATCATCAACCTGCCGGAAGGCTACCGCACTCAGGTGGGCGAACAGGGAGGCGGACTTTCCGGCGGCCAGAAGCAGCGTGTGGCCATCGCCAGGGCCATTCTGAAAAACGCCCCGATCCTGCTGCTGGACGAAGCCACCGCCTCCCTGGACTCCGCGGCGGAAAAGGAAGTGCAGCAATGCCTGGACCGCCTTTCCGGCGCCAGAACCACCATCACCGTGGCCCACAGGCTCTCCACCATCGAAAACGCGGACCGCATTCTCGTGATGGAAAGCGGAAAAGTGGTAGAGGAAGGCTCCTTCCAAGAGCTCCTAAACAAAAACGGCCCGTTCCGAAGGCTGTACGAAAGCCAGAAAAAAGCAGCGGCGAGCCGCCGCGGGCACTCGTGAGGCTGCTTGGTACGGGAGAGCAGTTTCTGACCCGACCGTTAGCAAGATGATAGGTTGAAATTCAGCGAGCTGCCGAATAGCACTAACCCCTTGCCTTCCCTTGCTCCGCAGAGGGGAAACAGACTGCTTTGCAGTCTGCGGGAACCGCCGAACGGTGAGCGCGTCCCGGTGGGACGCTGGTGCGAACTGTTCTCAGCTGTCGCTTCGGTCGTTGCTGGGCGTGCCCCACCGGGGCACAGCAACCGAGCCGACAGGCGAGAACGGTAGAAGGGATAGTCACACGCAGAAAGTGGCATAAAACCACCAGTTTTAATCCCCTCAGTCAGCCTATCGGCTGACAGCTCCCCTTACTCGCGCAAGTGGAGCCTAAGAGCACTGCTGAACAATAATTTGTGGAGCTAACAAATAGCACTAACCTCTCGCCTCCCCTTATTTATAGAGGGGAAGCAGACCGCTTTGCAGTCTGCGGGGACCGCCGAACGGCGGTGGAAGGGATAGTCACACGCAGAAAGTGACATAAAACCGCCAGTTTTATCCCCTCCGTCACGGCAGAGCCGTGACAGCTCCCCTTACTCGCGCAAGTGGAGCCTAAGAGCGCTGCTGAACTACAATTTGGAGAGCTAACAAGTAGCACTAACCCCTTGCCTTCCCTGAACAGGGGAAGAAGGTTGCTTTGCAACCTTCTGGAACCACCGTCAGAGTGAGCGCGTCCCGGTGGCGCTTGTTCTGCACCGACCGAACCGACAGGTGAGACCGTTGCTGGGCGTGCCCCACCGGGGCACAGCAACCGAGCCGACAGGCGAGAAAACCAAGGGTTGTGCGCTAAACTACAATTTATCGGCAAGCTACTCACTTTCCTCCTGTCATGATCATTCTTCATTCTACGCCCTACCCAGAAAGCGGCCCTGCTGAAAACAGTTGTTTTCGGCAGGACCGCTTTCTTCTGACTTATTTACCAAAAGAGTCGTTTTCGCTTTTTCTTACAGCAGCTCCAAGATCGCCATTTCGGCGGCGTCGCCGCGCCTCGGGCCAAGCTTGGTAATGCGGGTGTAGCCGCCGTTGCGGTCAGCGTACTTGGGGGCGATCTCCGTAAACAGCTTATTGGTCACGCTTTCCTTGGTGATAAAGCTCATCACCAGGCGCTTGTTCTGGAGATTTTCCTCCTTGGCGATGGTGATCATCTTTTCGGCCATGGAACGCACCTCTTTGGCGCGGGTCACGGTCGTTTCGATCTTGCCGTTTTCAAAGAAGAAGGTTACCAGCCCACGAAGCATGGCGGTTCTATGGGCGGTGTCTCTTCCCAGCTTTCTGGTTCCCGGCATGGTATTCACTCCTATCCGTATAAAGTAGGTTTATTCGTCGTCCTTACGCAGACTGAAGCCCAGGGAAGCCAGCTTCCACACAACTTCCTCCAGCGATTTGCGGCCCAGGTTGCGGACCTTCATCATGTCCTCCTCGGACTTGTTGATCAGGTCCTCCACCGTGTTGATTCCCGCCCTCTTCAGGCAGTTGAAGGAACGGACGGACAGATCCAGCTCCTCGATGGTCATTTCCAGCGCCTTTTCCTTGCCGCCCTCGTCCTTTTCCACCATGATCTCGGTGCTCTTGCCCTTATCGGACAGATCCACAAAGAGATTCAGGTGGTCGGTAAGGACCTTCGCCGCAAGGGATACGGCTTCCTGCGCGGTGATCACCCCGTTGGTCCACACATCCAGCGTCAGCTTGTCGTAATCGATGCTCTGGCCCACGCGGGTGCTTTCGACGTTGAAATTTACCTTGAGCACAGGTGTGTAAATAGAATCGACCGCAATTTCGCCGATCACGCCTTCCGGCATGCTTTGTTTATTGCGCTCGTTCGAGATGTAACCCCTTCCCTTATCCAGGGTCAGCTCCATATAGAGCTTTGCCCCGTCGCCCAGGGTGGCGATGTGCAGCTCCGGATTAAGGACCTCCACCTCGCTGTCTCCCTTGATCGCCGCTGCAGTGACCTCACAGGGGCCCTCCGCGGAGATCTCAACGGTTTTTGCCTCGTCGCAGTGCAGCTTCGCCACAAGGCCCTTGATGTTGAGAACGATCTCGGTCACGTCTTCCTTTACGCCTGGGATGGTGGAAAATTCGTGCAGCACGCCGTCGATCTTTACAGATTTGACAGCCACGCCCGGCAGGCTGGAAAGCAGAACCCTGCGAAGGCTGTTTCCCAAGGTAGTGCCGAAGCCTCTTTCCAGAGGCTCCACCACGAACTTGCCATAGGTGCCGTTATCGGAAATTTCCTCTATTGTAATTTTGGGTCTTTCTATCTCAATCATCCGCGATCCTCCCTTGCATATCTAATGCAATTTACACTTGCGCAAAGTTTGCCGAACTGTCTTTCCCGCCTCATAAAGCGGCAGGGCATTACTTGGAGTACAACTCGACGATCAGGGTCTCGTCTACTTCCAGATCAATGTCCTCGCGGGCAGGCATTGCGGCGATCTTCGCCTGTGCATTGGCGGCATCCACATCCAGCCACTTGGGAACGGGACGGGAAGAATTGCTCTCGATCACAGCCTTGAACTTATCGCTCTGGCGGCTGCCGTCCTTGATAGCTACCAGCTCACCGGGCTTCACCAGGTAAGAGGGAATATCCACCTTCTTGCCGTTTACGGTAAAATGGCCATGTACCACCAGCTGGCGGGCCTCCGCGCGGGAGCTGGCCCAGCCGCAGCGATACACCACGTTGTCCAGCCGGGATTCCAGCAGGATCAGCAGGTTGTCGCCGGCCTTGCCGGGCATTTTGGTACCCATCTCATAGTAGTGGCGGAACTGATTTTCCAAAACACCGTAAAAACGGCGGGTCATCTGCTTGGCGCGCAGCTGCATACCGTATTCGGAAGTCTTTTTACGGCCCTGTCCGTGCTGGCCGGGGGCATATGCTCTGCGGGTGATCGCGCACTTATCTGTGTAGCAGCGCTCGCCCTTCAGGAACAGCTTCTGGCCCTCCCTGCGGCACAGCTTGCACACAGCTTCTGTATATCTTGCCATTTCTAGTACCTCCTGATTCGGTATTTTACACGCGTCTTCTCTTGGGAGGACGGCATCCGTTATGGGGAATGGGCGTTACATCCTTGATCATGCTTACGTCCAGGCCGGCGGCCTGCAAAGCGCGGATAGCGGCTTCACGGCCGGCGCCGGGGCCCTTTACATAGACCTCAACGGACTTCATGCCATGCTCCATAGCCAGGCGGGCGGCGGTTTCAGCCGCGGTCTGCGCGGCAAAGGGAGTGGATTTCCTGGAGCCTCTGAAGCCCAGCTCACCGGAGCTGGCCCAGGAGATCGCATTGCCCTGCGTATCGGTAATGGTGACAATGGTATTGTTAAATGTGGACTGGATATGGGCAGCGCCGCGTTCAATGTTCTTGCGCTCACGGCGGCGGCGTACTGTACCCTTTGTGCCCTTCTGTGCTGCCATGGAATCAATCCCTCCTTACTTTTTCTTGTTCGCCATGGTCTTTCTGGGACCTTTGCGGGTTCTGGCGTTGGTCTTCGTGCGCTGGCCTCTTACCGGAAGGCCCTTGCGGTGACGGACGCCGCGGTAACAGCCGATCTCAATGAGGCGCTTGATATCGAACGCCAGGTCGCGGCGCAGGTCGCCTTCCACGTGGCAGTTCTTATCGATATAGTCTCTCAGCTTCGCCGTATCGTCTTCGGAAAGGTCACGGACCCGGATATCGGGATTCACGCCGGTAGCGGCGCAGATATTGCTGGCGGTCTTGCGGCCGATGCCATAAATATGGGTCAGCGCAATTTCGATCCGCTTGTCTCTGGGCAAGTCAATGCCTGAAATACGAGCCATTCTGATACCTCCAATGCTTGATCGCCGGGCTTAGCCCTGGCGCTGCTTATGCTTGGGATTGTCACAGATTACCATGACCTTGCCCTTGCGCTTGATAACCTTGCACTTCTCGCACATCTTCTTAACAGAAGGTCTGACTTTCATCGTGTGTACCTCCTTTTTTTACTCCGGCCTCAGTTTGCAAAACCAATTGGTTTACTCCCCGATGCCTCGGTTCAGCGATGTTCTTTCGCTTTCTCACTCCGGCCTCAGTTTGCAAAACCAATCGGTTTACTCCCCGATGCCTCGGCTTAGCGATGTTCTTTCGCTTTCTCACTCCGGCCTCAGTTTGCAAAACCAATTGGTTTACTCCCCGATGCCTCGGCTTAGCGATGTTCTTTCGCTTTCTCACTCCGGCCTCAGTTTGCAAAACCAATTGGTTTACTCCCCGATGCCTCGGTTCAGCGATGTTCTTTCGCTTTCTCACTCCGGCCTCAGTTTGCAAAACCAATCGGTTTACTCCCCGATGCCTCGGTTCAGCGATGTTCTTTTGCTTTCTCACTCCGGCCTTCAACGCCGGCGCCGTCATTCTGATTTGCGCGTTCCCCGCAAGCCCTTCCGCTTACTTGGAGCGCCAGGTGATCCGGCCCTTGGTCAGGTCATAGGGAGACATCTCCATTGTGACCTTATCGCCGGGCAGGATCCGGATAAAGTTCATCCGCAGCTTGCCGGAAATGTGAGCCAGCACCATATGGCCGTTTTGCAATTCGACCTGGAAGGTTGCGTTGGGCAGGGCTTCCTTCACAACGCCCTGCACTTCAATTACGTCCTGTTTTGACACTCTCAATCACCATACCTTTCGAGGAAAATACCGGGTTCTCCGCTACTTTCCGGATTGCTTCCGCACGCTGTCCTGAAAAGGACGGAGCGCGGTACGTATCTGCCGATCGGTCCGCAAGGCTTCCTCCGGCAGCACCGTGGCCGTGGGGGCCAAATGGAACAGCTTTTTTCGTTTGGGCCGTTCCAACGGTCTTCTCTTTCCATCGCACACCAGAGCGAAGGGAGGAGAAACCTCTAGCACTGTCAAAAAACCGCCTTTATCATGGCCTGCAAGGGATCTTACCACCTGGCCGCGCTTTACTTCCATAGCGGCCTCCTTACTCAAGCCGTGTCAAAATAACCGGCCCGTCAGGGGTGATGGCTACCGTGTGTTCAAAGTGAGCGGAAAGGCTTCCGTCCTTTGTTACGGTGGTCCATCCGTCAGGCAGTATTCTCACTGCGCAACCACCCGCGTTGATCATGGGCTCAATGGCTATTACCATGCCCGGCAACAGACGCACGCCCCTGCCGGGGGTGCCGTAATTGGGTACGCTGGGATCTTCGTGCATGTTCGCACCTACTCCGTGGCCGACAAATTCTCGTACCACCGAGTAATTGCGAGCCTCGACATACTCCTGGATCGCGTGGCCGATATCGCCCAAGCGATTTCCGGGACGGGCCTGCTCTATCCCTAAGAACAAGCCCTTCTCGGTCGCGTCCAAAAGCGCCTGCGCTTCCCCGCTGATCTCGCCGCAGGGAAAGGTCCAGGCGTTGTCGCCGTGGAAGCCTTCATAGTGAGCGCCCACATCGATCCCGACGATATCGCCTTTTTTCAGGATCTGGCTTTTGGAGGGTATGCCGTGGATCACCACGTCGTTTACAGAGATACATGTGCTGGCAGGGAATCCATCATAATTCAGAAAGCTGGGCGTGGCCCCCATCTTCTCGATATACTCCCGGGCGATCTTATCGATCTCCCAGGTGGAGACGCCGGGTTCCACCGCCTCTCCCGCCAGCCTCAGTGCTTTTTGTGAAATCTGCCCGGCCTTCCGCATGACGGAAAGCTCCCGGCTGGTTTTCAGCACGATCATGTGAGATCCTCCAGAGCTTCCAGAGTCAAGCGGGTGGTATCCTCCACCTTTTCCTGACCGTGGACCACAAGCAGCTTGCCCTGCTTGCTGTAAAACTCCTTGAGAGGTTCCGTCTGGCTGTGATACACCTCCAGACGCTCTTTCACCGTATCGGGGTGGTCATCCTTGCGCTGAATGAGGGTGCCGCCGCAGGCGTCGCATTTTCCCTCCTCCTTGGGCTGCTTATACAGCACATGGTAGGAGGAGCCGCACTTTTCGCAGACACGGCGTCCGGACATCCGGGTTACGATATCTTCATCGGCTACTTCAATATCCAGCACCGCGTCGATACCCGCCCCCATGGCGTCCAGAGCCTCGGCCTGGGGAATGGTTCTGGGGAAGCCGTCCAGGATGAAGCCGTTTTTGCAGTCATCCTCTTTGATCCGGTCCTTGATGATGCCGATGAGGATCTCATCGGGCACCAGCTGACCGCTCTCCATATACGACTTGGCCTTCAGACCCATTTCCGTGCCGTTCTTCAGCGCTTCACGGAGAATGTTCCCCGTGGAGATCGTGGGAATATTTTTCTTTTGGCAGATAATTTCCGCCTGGGTGCCTTTTCCGGCGCCCGGAGCCCCTAAAAGAATCAGTTTCATCTCGTTACTCCTTCTCAGTCAAGGAAGCCCTTGTAATGACGCATCATCATCTGGGACTCCATCTGCTTGACAGTTTCCAGCGCCACACCGACGATAATGATAATGGACGTACCGCCCAAAGACAGGCCGTTCATACCGGTCACCTTGGTGTAGATAATGGGCACCAGAGCCACAAACGCCAGGAACAACGCGCCGATCAGCGTTACCTTGGAAAGGATCTTGGCAATGAAATCCGCCGTGGGCTTACCGGGACGGATACCCGGGATCGTACCGTTGCTCTGACGGAGATTATTGGCCATCTCCAGGGGATTATACTGCACTGTCATATAGAAATACGCAAACACAATGATCATCAGGAAATACAGCACGATATAGATCCACCCGGTCTGCTCGAAAGCGTTGAAGAAGCCGGCCCAGAAGGTTCCTTCCGCAGGCTTTACAAAGAAGTGAATGAACTGGGGGATAAACAAAATGGAGTTAGCAAAGATCACGGGCATAACACCGCTCATCGCTACCTTGACAGGCAGAAATGTGCTTTGTCCGCCGTACATCTTGCGGCCTACCACCTTTTTGGCGTACTGCACCGGAATGCGGCGCTCCGCCTCGTTCATAAAGACGATGACCCAGATCACAGCCAGGAACATCACGACAAACAGGATCACCAGAGCGATATACAGCGTACCCAGCGAGGCATACTGCATGGCCGTTCCCACCATAGAGGGAAGCCGCGCGATGATGCCTGCCAACAGAATGATGGAAATACCGTTGCCGATACCCTTTTCATTGATCTGCTCGCCCATCCACATGATCAGCGCCGTACCGGCGGTGAAGGTCAGGATAATGGTAATGGCTACGAATACTCCGATAAAGCCGTCCGTGTACTTGACAATGGCAGAATTCCGAAGATACACATAGTAGGCGGTACCCTGGATCAGGCCCAGCAGCACGGTGACATACCGGGTAATGGTAGCGATCTTTTTCCGTCCCGCTTCCCCTTCCTTGGCGAGCCTTTCCAGCGGAGGAATGGCCACCTGCAGCAGCTGCATAATAATGGAGCTGTTGATATAGGGGGTAATACCCATGGCAAACAGGGAAGCGTAAGAGAACGCGCCGCCTGTCAGCATATTGATATAGCCCAGAGCCGTGTTTCCTGTTCCCTGCTCGGCTTCCTTCATCAGGTTTGCCAGGCTGGAAGCATTGAGGAAGGGCACGGGGATCACAGAGCCGAAGCGGAATACGATGATGATCAGCAGCGTGTACAGGATCTTCTTGCGAAGGTCCGGGATCCGCCATGCGTTTTTGATGGTATTAAACAACTCAGATCACCTCGGCCTTTCCGCCCGCAGCCTCGATCTTTGCTTTCGCGGCCTCGGAAAAAGCGGTAGCCTTTACGGTCAGCTTCTTCACCAGTCTGCCGTTACTCAGGATCTTTACGCCGTCGCAGCTCTTTTTCACGATGCCGGCTTCCTTCAGCGCGGCAATATCCACTGCCGCTCCGTCCTCAAACCTGTTCAGCGTTCCCACGTTGACGGAAATAATTTCTTTCGCAAAGATATTGTTGAACCCGCGCTTGGGGATTCTTCTCTGCAAAGGCATCTGACCGCCTTCAAAGCCGGGTCTCATTCCGTGGCCCGCTCTGGCCTTCTGGCCCTTATGGCCCTTACCGGCGGTTTTTCCGTTACCGGAGCCGTGGCCTCTGCCGATGCGCTTGCGCTCCTGCGTAGAGCCGGGCGCAGCTGTCAGCTGATTGAGCTTCATTCTCATGCACCTCCTTGAGCTTATTTGCTTACCTCGATCAGATGGCTGATCTTCTTGATCTTACCCTGTGTAGGGGCATTATCGGGCTGCTCGGTCTTATCGCCGACCTTTTTGAGCCCCAGGGAAAGAGCGGTGGCGATTTGGTCCTTTTTGCAGCCGATCAGGCTTTTCTTCAAAGTGATTGTCACAGTCGCGCCCTCCCTTACAGAATTTCTTTCGCGGTCTTGCCGCGGATCGCCGCGACTTCCTCAGCGGTACGCAGCTGGGTGAGACCCATCATGGTAGCGCGCACAACGTTGCAGGGGTTCTTGGAACGCAGGGCCTTCGCGCGGATATCCTTGATCCCGGCGCTCTCTACCACCGCACGGACCGGGCCGCCGGCGATAACGCCGGTACCGGGAGCGGCAGGCTTCAGAATGACCTTGCCCGCGCCGAACTCACCGATGATCTCATGGGGGATCGTAGAGCCCCGCAGAGAAATGGTGGTCAGGTTCTTCTTAGCGTCTTCAATGCCCTTGCGGATCGCGTCCGGCACTTCAGAGGCCTTGCCAATGCCAAAGCCCACAGTACCGTTGCCGTCGCCTACGACCACCAGAGCGGAAAACTTCATGATGCGGCCGCCTTTTACGGTTTTGGAAACACGGTTGATGGAAACCACGCGCTCCTGCATCTCCATTGTGGAAGCGTCTATATTACTAGCCAACTTGATTCCTCCTTTTTAGAAGTTGAGGCCGCCCTCACGGGCGCCTTCGGCCAGCTCTTTGACGCGGCCGTGGAAGATATAGCCTCCGCGGTCAAAGACCACGTCGGTGATTCCCTTTTCCGCCGCCCGCTTGGCAATCAGCTTGCCAACCTCACGGGCAGCTTCCTTGTTGCCGCCGTTTCCGCTGAAGCTCTTGTCCAGAGTAGACGCGGCACAGAGGGTATTGCCCGTTGTGTCGTCGATGATCTGGGCATAGATATTGGCGGAGGAGCGGAACACATTCAGGCGGGGGCAGGCTGCCGTGCCTGAGATCTTGCCGCGCACTCTCTTATGGCGGCGAAGGCGTGCTTTATTCGTATCCGGTTTATTGACCATTTCTTCTCAACTCCTTCAATCTTATCCTTTCGCGCCCTTACCGGCTTTGCCTTCCTTATGGCGCACATACTCGCCGGCATAGCGGATACCCTTGCCCTTGTAAGGCTCCGGGGGCCGCTTCTCGCGGACTTCCGCCGCAAACTGGCCGACCTTCTGCTTATCAATGCCGGAGATCACGATCGTGTTGGGATTCGGAGCCTCGATCTTGATATCCTCGGTGTCAGACATGGTCACCTGATGGGAAAAGCCCAGGTTCATCACAAGGTCCTTCCCCTGCTTCTGCACACGGTAGCCAACGCCCTGCACGTCCAGAGTTTTCTGGAAGCCCTCGGTAACGCCCACCACCATATTGTGGATCAGCGTCCGGGTCAGGCCGTGGAGAGACCGGGATTCCTTCTCATCGTCAGGACGGGTCACCAAAATCTCGCTGCCCTCCACCGCTACGGTCATCTTCGGATGAAACGTCTGGGTCAGAGTACCCTTGGGGCCCTTGACCGTCACTTCACTGCCGTTGATCTTTACTTCAACGCCAGCGGGAATATTTATGGGTTTTCTTCCAATTCTCGACATTCCGTCGCACCCCCTTCTTTTACCAAATGAACGCCAGCACTTCGCCGCCGACGTTTTCTTTTCTTGCCGCCTTGTCTGTCATAATGCCCTTGGAGGTGGAGATGATGGCCACACCCAGGCCTTTCATCACACGGGGCAGCTCCTGCGCGCTGGAATAAATCCGCAGGCCGGGCTTGGAAACTCTCTTAAGGCCCTTAATGACCGGAACCTTGCCCTCGGCGTACTTCAAGGTGATCGTGATAACGCCCTGCTTTCCGTCCTCCGCGACAGTGAAGTGCTTTACATAGCCCTCGTCAACCAGGATCTGGCAGATGGCCTTCTTCATGTTGGAAGCGGGCACCTCAACGGTATCGTGCTTCGCGGACTGCGCGTTGCGGACGCGGGTCAGCAAATCGGCAATAGGATCAGTAATCTGCATGACTTAATAACCTCCTTCTGGTAATCAGTATCATGTTTTTTTGGAAAGCGCCTTCCCAAAAAGAAAGCCGCTTTTTGAAGCTTGTTGTAATCTTAAGAAGTCTGCTTCTTCTGGCAGAGTTACCCAACTTGGCAAAGTTAGCAGAGTTAGCAGAGTTGCAGAGTTGCGTAGCAACTCCATAAGAAAGCCGCGTAGCGGCTTTTTGCAACTCCATAAGAAAGCTGCGAAGCAGCTTTTTACCAGCTGGCCTTCTTCACGCCGGGGATCTCTCCCTTGTAAGCGAGCTCGCGGAAGCAGATACGGCAGATGCCGAACTTCCGAAGGTAGGCATGCGGCCTGCCGCAGATCTTGCAGCGGTTGTATTCTCTGGTGGAATACTTCTGGGCTCTCTGCTGCTTGATTTTCATAGATGTTTTGGCCACAGTGAAATCCCTCCTTTACCTCATAAACGGAGCGCCCATCAGAGAAAGGAACTCCCGGGCCTCTTCGTCGGTTTTTGCGGTAGTGACGAAGCAGATATCCATGCCCCGTACCTTATCGACCTTATCGTAATCGATTTCGGGGAAGATCAGCTGCTCGCGAATGCCCATGTTGTAGTTCCCTCTGCCGTCAAAGGAATTGGGATTGATGCCGCGGAAGTCGCGGACACGGGGCAGCGCCACGTTGAACAGTCTGTCGAGGAATTCATACATCCGCTCGCCTCTGAGCGTGACCTTCACGCCAATGGGCATTCCCTCACGCAGCTTAAAGTTCGCCACGGATTTCTTTGCCTTACACACCAGGGGCTTCTGGCCGGTAATGGCAGCCAGGTCGCCGCTGATGGCGTCGATCACCTTGGCGTTGTCCTTGGCTTCGCCGGCGCCTACATTGATGACGATCTTGTCCAGCTTCGGGATCTCCATAACGCTCTTGTAGCTGAACTTCTTCATCAGGGCGGGGGCTACTTCTTCTTTGTAGAACTCTTTCATTCTTGCCATCTTCGTTTTTCCCTCCCTTACAGCGATTCGCCGCATTTCTTGCAAATGCGCTCTTTCGTGCCGTCCTGCAAAACCTTATGGCCGACACGGGTGGGCTTTCCGCAGCGGGGACAAACCACCTGCACTTTGCAGGCATAAATGGCGGATTCAGCTTTGATGATACCGCCGGGCTCTCCCTTTTTACGGGGCTTTACATGCTTCTGCACGAAGTTGGCGTTCTCGATGATGACCTTGCCTTCCTTGGGGCTGACCTGCATGATCTTCCCCTTCTTGCCGCGGTCCTTACCGCTGAGGATCACAACGGTATCGCCGGTTTTTACATGCATCTTGTTATTCATTGACGTCCACCTCCATCAAAGCACTTCGGGAGCGAGAGACAGGATCTTCAGATACTCCTTGTCTCTGAGCTCGCGGGCCACGGGCCCAAAAATACGGGTGCCCCTGGGGTTCTTGTCGTCACGGATGATCACGGCGGCGTTCTCGTCAAAACGAATGTAGGTGCCGTCGTCTCTGCGCACGCCGGAAGAGGTTCTTACGATGACCGCCTTCACAACGTCGCCCTTCTTTACCACGCCGCCGGGCGCAGCCTTCTTGACAGAAGCTACCACCACGTCGCCGATATTGGCATACCTCCTGCCGGTACCTCCCAGAACGCGAATGCACATAAGCTCCTTCGCGCCGGTGTTGTCGGCAACTTTGAGGTAAGTCTGCTGTTGAATCACAGTGCGTTCCTCCTTTGCTCTAAGCCTTTCTTGGCCTTAAACTGAATGACAGGCCAAATTACTTGGCTTTCTCGATGATCTCGACCAGGCGCCATCTCTTATCCTTGGACAGAGGACGGGTCTCCATGATGCGCACGCGATCTCCCACATTGCACTCGTTGTTCTCATCGTGGGCCTTGCGCTTTACGGTGCGCTTGATGACCTTTCCGTACAGCGGATGCTTTACGCTGTCCTGAATGGCGACCACCACGGTCTTATCCATCTTGTTGCTGACTACATGACCGACAGCTGTTTTTCTCATGTTTCTCTCTTCGCTCACGTCAAATCCTCCCTTCCCTTAGGCGTTCTCAGCGCTCAGCTCGTTCTCGCGGATCACCGTTTTTACACGGGCGATATCCTTTTTCACAGCTGAGATACGCATGGGGTTGTCGAGCTGATTGATAGCGAGCTGGAAACGAAGGTTAAAAAGCTCCGCCTTGAGGTCCCTGAGCTTGCTGTTCAGCTCTTCAGCTGTCAATTCTCTGATTTCTGAAGCTTTCATGACTTACGCCTCCGTTTCTTTCGTTATAACTTTGCACTTGATGGGAAGCTTGTTGGCAGCCAGACGAAGGGCCTCCTTCGCTGTTGCCTCCGGCACCCCGCCCAGCTCAAACATGACGCGGCCGGGCTTTACCACGGCTACCCAGTACTCCGGGGAGCCCTTACCGGAACCCATGCGGGTTTCAGCGGGCTTCTGGGTCACGGGCTTGTCGGGGAAGATCTTGATCCAGACCTTACCGAAACGCTTGCAGTAACGGGTCATGGCCACACGGGCGGCCTCGATTTGGTTACTGGTGATCCAGGCGGGCTCCAGGGCCTGAAGGCCGTAATCGCCATAGGTGATCTTGTTGCCGCGAAGAGCCTTGCCCTTCATGCGGCCTCTCTGTACTCTGCGGTACTTTACGCGCTTAGGAAGTAACATTTATCTGCGGCCTCCTTCCCTTTTTTCTCCGGAACCGCGCCGGTTGTTCGGGCGGTCGCGGCGGTCGTCCCGCCTGCCGCGGTTCTCGCTCCGGTCTTCCCGGCTGCCGCGGTTATCGTTGAGCACCTCGCCCTTGTACAGCCACACCTTTACGCCAATACGGCCATAGGTGGTGTTCGCCTCGGCGAAGCCGTAATCGATATCGGCCCGCAGAGTCTGCAGGGGAATGGTGCCATCGTGGTACTGCTCGCTGCGGGCAATTTCAGCGCCGTTCAAGCGGCCGGAAACCTGGGTTTTGATTCCCCTGGCGCCCAGACGCATGCTGCGGCCGATACAGCCCTTCATGGCCCGGCGGAACGCGATACGGCGCTCCAGCTGGGAAGCGATGTTCTCAGCCACCAGCTGCGCGTTCAGATCGGGCTGGCGAACCTCGACGATATTGATAACAACGGGCTTCCCCAGCATCTTCTCGCACTGCTGGCGAAGTTTTTCGATCTCTGTGCCGCCCTTGCCGATGACAAGGCCCGGCTTCGCGCAATGAATGTGCACGCGCACCTTAGAGGCGTCGCGCTCGATCTCAATTTTCGGAATGCCCGCGGAATAGAGCTGCTTCTTCAGCATTTTGCGGAGGTTGTAGTCCTGTACGAGAGTATCGCCGAACTCATTGTCCTTCGCGAACCAACGGGAATCCCAGTCTTTAATCACGCCCACACGGAGACCGTGGGGATTCACTTTCTGACCCATAATTTACCTCCTTACCGCTTACTCTTTTTCCTTCACCACAATGGTGATGTGGGAAGTTCTCTTCAACACCCGGAACGCTCTGCCATGGGCGCTGGGCCGGATCCTCTTCAGGATGGGGCCGGGCGTTACATAGCACTGGGAAACGTAAAGGCTGTTTCTGTCCATGTTGAAATTGTTCTCAGCATTTGCCACAGCAGACTTGAGAAGCTTTTGAAGATCCTCACAGGCAGCCTTGGGGGTATGCTGCAAAATAGCGGCGGCAAGGTCCACCGGCTTGTTCCGGATAAGATCCAGCACGATTCCGACCTTGCGGGGAGAGATACGGGTATAGTTCAATGTTGCTTTCGCTTCCATGATCGATCTGCTCTCCTTTCTTTACTTGGTCGTCTTCGCACCGGCATGACCCTTGAAGGTGCGTGTAGGGGCGAATTCGCCCAGCTTGTGGCCTACCATGTCCTCGGTGATATACACCGGCACATGCTTGCGGCCGTCATGGACCGCGATGGTGTGGCCTACGAAATCCGGGAAGATCATGGAGGCTCTGCTCCAGGTTTTCACGATCTTCTTCTCACCGGCTTCGTTCATAGCCTGGATCCTTTTCAGCAGCACGGGCTGTACAAAAGGTCCTTTTTTCAGACTTCTGCTCATAGCTTGTGATCACTGTCCTTTCGCTTAGTGGTGCGGCGGCTTCGCCGCTATTCCCGTGCGCTTACTTGCCGTTTCTGCGCCTTACGATAAACTTATCGCTGCGGTTGTGGGTCTTGCGGGTCTTGTAACCCAGAGCGGGCTTGCCCCAGGGGGTAACAGGACCGGGACGGCCAACAGGGCTCTTGCCCTCGCCGCCGCCGTGGGGGTGGTCGTTGGGGTTCATTACAGAGCCGCGAACCGTGGGTCTCCAGCCCATGTGACGCTTCCGGCCGGCCTTGCCGATCTTCACGTTCTCATGGTCGATATTGGAAACCTGGCCGATGGAGGCCATGCAGGTCTCCGGCACGTTCCGAAGCTCGCCGGAGGGCAGCCTCAGAAGGGCCATGCCGTTTTCCTTTGCCATCAGCTGGGCCATGATGCCGGCGGCTCTTGCCAGCTGAGCACCCTTGCCGGGATACAGCTCCACGTTGTGAATGAAGGTACCTACGGGAATGCTCTTCAGAGGAAGGGCGTTGCCGGGCTTGATATCGGCGCCTTCGCCGGATACCACCTTGTCTCCCACCTTCATGCCGTTGGCGGCCAGAATATACTTTTTCTCGCCGTCCTCATACTGAATGAGGGCAATAAACGCGGAACGGTTGGGATCGTACTCGATGCTTTGTACAGTGGCCTCCACATCGTGCTTCTGGCGCTTGAAATCGATAATACGGTACTTCTTGCGGTTTCCGCCGCCGCGATGGCGGACGGTGATGCGGCCGTAGCTGTTGCGGCCCGCGTTCTTGTCCAGAGGAGCCAGCAGGCTCTTCTCGGGGCCGTTCTTCGACAGGCTCTGGTAGTCCGTAACGGACATGTTGCGCCTTGCCGCGGTAGTCGGCTTGTAATTCTTGATTGCCATGTGGTTTTCACTCTCCTATTTCGCTTTGCGGGAGCTCGGCGCGCTCCCATTCATGCTGGTTCCAGCACTTTCCATGCTGTGTTTGGTTCTTTTGCCAAGCCCTTCTGCCTGGGCAGATTCGATGGATTTCAGGTGCAGCAGGCCGGGAAGTGTATTTTCGATACACGACCGGCCGATAAGCCTGAAAGCCGCGAATCTGCCCGACAGAAGTTAGACCATAGATTCAAAGAATTCAATGGTCTTGCTGTCCTCCGTCAGAGTGACAACGGCCTTTTTCCAGCTTCTGGTGTAGCCTTGGTTGCGGCCCTGGCGGCGCAGCTGGCCTCTCACATGGAGGGTGTTCACCTTGCTGACCTTTACGCCGAACAGCTCTTCCACCGCGCGTTTGATATCGATCTTGGTGGAATCCTTACTCACTTCAAAGGTGTACTTCTTCAGGGAGTTTCCGTCCATGGTCTTTTCCGTGATCACGGGGCGGATAATGATATCCTGTGCTGTCATTACGCATACACCTCCTCAATTTTAGCCACCGCATCCTTGACGACGATGAATTTATCGGCGTTCAGGATATCGTACACGTTCAGGGTGTTGACCTGAGCGGTCTTTACACCGGGAATGTTCCGGGCGGAAGCGATCACCTTTTCGTCCACGGTATCGAGAACGATCAGGGCCTTTCTTTCGCTGCCCACCGCCTTCAGCATCTCGGCGATGGTCTTGGTCTTGTAGGCGTCGGTGGTAATGGCGTCCAGCACGATCAGCTCGTTGTCCCGAGCCTTGGAAGAAAGGGCGGACTTCATCGCCAGGCGCTTGACCTTCTTATTCAAAGTATAGCTGTAATCTCTGGGCTTCGGCGCGAACACGATGCCGCCGTGGGTCCACTGAGGAGCCCGGGTGCTGCCCTGGCGGGCACGGCCTGTGCCCTTCTGGCGCCACGGCTTTTTGCCGCCGCCGGAAACCTCTGCGCGGGTCAGAGCGGACTGAGTGCCCTGGCGCTGATTGGCAAGGTAATTCTTTACCATGTCGTTCATTACGGAAACATTGGGCTTGATCCCGAATACGGCCTCGGAAAGCTCCTGCTTGCCGACTTCCTTGCCCTGCATGTTCAAAACTGCTACTGTAGGCATTCTGATTCCTCCTTCCCTTATGCTTTCACACTGTCGCGGATGGTCACGATGCCGCCGTTGGGGCCGGGCACAGCGCCCTTTACCGCGATCAGATTATTTTCCGCGTCCACCTTGGCCACGACCAGGTTCTGAACGGTAACGGTCTCAGCGCCCAGATGACCGGCCATCTTCACTCCCTTAAAAACGCGGGAGGGATCGGAAATGGGGCCGTTGGAGCCGCCGTGACGGGCCACAGGGCCGGTGCCGTGGGTCTCCTTCAGGCGGTGGAAATTCCAGCGCTTGATCACGCCCGCGTAGCCTTTGCCCTTGCTCACGCCGGTAACGTCCACGTGTTCTCCGGCTTCAAAAATGTCGGCCTTGATCAGATCGCCCACATTGAGCTCGCTGATATCCTCCAGCCGCAGCTCCCGCAGGGTCTTCTTGGGGGCGACGCCGCCCTTGTCGAAGTGGCCCTTCAGGGGCTTGGAGAGGCGCTGGGGCTTCTGGTCGCCGAAGCCTACCTGAACCGCCTCGTAGCCATCGTTTTCGGCGGTCTTTTTCTGCGTTACCACGCAGGGGCCGGCCTCGATGACGGTGACGGGGATCACTTTCCCCTTCTCATCGAAGATCTGCGTCATGCCGACCTTCTTGCCGATGATTCCTTTTTTCATATTTTTTCCTCCTGTCAGCCATACGGCTCAAGCCTGAACTGCTGTTTTCAGCAGGTTCAAATCCGTGCCGCCCGGCTGGGTTATTGGTTGGGTTTCCCCAACATGACCCTCTGTCTCGGTTGGTAGAAGCATTGGTACAAGTTCTTACAGCTTGATCTCTACTTCTACGCCGGCAGGGAGCTCCAGACCCATCAAAGCCTCAACGGTCTTGTTGGAAGGCCTGAGAATGTCGATCAGTCTCTTATGAGTGCGCATTTCAAACTGTTCCCGGCTGTCCTTATACTTATGAACAGCACGCAGAATGGTGATGATCTGCTTCTCGGTAGGCAGCGGGACCGGGCCTGATACCCTGGCGCCCGTGCGCTTTGCGGTGGCAACGATCTTTTCGGCGGACTGATCCACCAGCTGATGATCGTACCCCTTGATCCTGATCCTGATTTTTTCCTTGACTGCCACGTTAGTCGCCTCCTTATGGAAATTAGTTGGCGGGCTGGGTTTTTTCTTTGCCTGAAAAGGTCTCTCATGTTTTTTACACTGCTCCGGGTGTTCCTACCCAGGGCATCAAAAAACCGAAATCCGCATACGGATTCCGGGAGTGGGAAAAACCCATAACATCCTTTGAAGGGCATACGCTTGGCCTGCCGGGGGCTTCCCGGTGGTTCCGGCTCTTCAAATTCCTTCGCCCGGTTTGAAATCGGACATACTCCACGGAAAAACCGGCCCTTTGGGGGCCGCAACCTCCCGCTTCATCGCATATCTGGCGTTCTCTCTTCCACCCCCGGAATGCTTCCGAAGAAACCCTCCTGGGCGCTTCCAAGAAACGCCTTGTGCAGTCACGCTTGATTATAATACCATGCCCGTCCGGGTTTTGCAAGAGAAAATTCAAAATTTTTTCAAAATTTCCCTTCCTACTGGTAAAACACGATCTTTTTGTGCAAACAAGAGTATTTAAGGCAACTGCTCCAAAGCAAAGGTAATAAGAGCCTATCCCAAAATAATCGGCACACATCTAGCTTGCATATTTTCAACCATACATCGTTGGTTTTTCTTGCCGGGCGACAAGCCCGCCTGCGAAAAATCGCCTCGCCTGGCTGAAAATCTGACAGCACAATCTGCGCGCGTCTTATTTCGGGATAGGCCCTAAGAGTTCTGAATTTTTATCGCTTAGAAAATTCGGATACAAAATTATATCTCCTCCTCTATCAACTCTAAAAACATATCAACAACCTCCAAAAATGCTTTTTTGCATTCGAGGGCTGCTTCAGAAAGCGAATCATTAACAACTGCTCCCTTTATTTTTCTGATCTTGTACTTCCACGCAAGAAAGTAAAGCTTTGACGTTAAATTAAGTAGCTGTTCTATCGCCTCATCCTGTGATGGACGCCTCTGAAGTAACCTATCCTCCCTGATCACACCAAGCCTGAATTTCATTAATTTGGCAGACTCTCGTAAGTAATTAGACATTTCACACCATCTAATAAAAAACATTTCAGTGCAGGGGTCTTTGCCGATATCACTTAAAAAATAGTCAATCGCGCTCAATCCATACGCATCGTAATCTCCTATATTTTTTCCCCGCTTCAGCTTCTGAAGCTCCAAATAAACTTTAGAATAGTTTATCTCTTTTTCAACGCTTTTATCAACTTTGAAAGCCAATATGCCATCATTTTCTATAGAGCATGGATTTTCATACATTTTTGCGCTTAAAATCAAATTATCAAAACCAGTCTCAAATTCAACAAATTCCTGACCGGAAAAATCCTTGCAAAAATACACCCTTCTTTCACTGTCTGCCCCGTATATCATCATATGGTGATGCGCCGTATCTCCCTTATGATAAAAAGAAATAGCAGGCTTTGCAACCGGCATATTAATATGGTAGCCATCATTTAGCAAGTCCAATATATTTTTAGGATTTGAAGCAAATTGCATCATAAAGTCTGACGGAATAAATATTCGTTTCAAGCCGCGGATACTTTCATAGTCAATCAAATTTTCAAATCTAACTATAACATCCCTGACAAATTGATGTCTACGCGCATAGAAATTTATGTAGTTCTCTGTAATGATTTTTTTACATACGCAATCGTTTGTATGAAGAGCGGCAAATATCATCGTATCATCTGGAATTGTATGAATCAGCGGCTCAAAAGTCTCATTTTTCATTATTGTATATCCTTACCTTCATCACCTGATACCGTTCGATTGATTCTTTAGCTTCTCACTTTAGCAGTAAGATTTGATCTTCCTCTGTGGTTTCTATGTTGTCATGGCTCACAAGAATGCAGAGCTTATATTTTGATTCTTCACGAATCATCCGGTAGATATCTTCCTTTAACTCAAAATCCAGAGAAGCTGTAGGTTCATCAAAAATTACAATCGGCGAATCTACCGCCAAAGCGCGCGCTATCGAAATCCGTTGACATTGCCCAAAAGAAAGGTTCTTCCCATTTTCCAGTATAGGGGTGTCGATCCCGAGCTCCATAGAAGATATCAATTCCTTTAACTCTGCTTTTTCAAGCACCTTATCCATGATTTCGTTTGGCATTTCGGTATTTTGTAAAAAGATATTCTCCCGGACTGTGCCTGAAAAAACCATGTGCTCTTGGGAGACGTAACTACAGTATTCCCAAAGCTTAGAGGTAACCTTCTCACCGTTATCAAGACAATACGCTATTTCTCCTGTATCTGATTGATACAATCCAAGAAGCAGCTTTAAGAGGGTGGTTTTCCCAGAACCGCTGGGGCCTTTTACGATAGCTAAGCCTGGGGACTTTATCCTGAAATTTAAAGAATCGATCACTTTTTCATCTTTTTGATAACTATAATTGACATCCTTTGCAACTATTTCAACTACCCGATGTTTGGAAGCGGCTTGTTCCGTTTGCTGAATTGCGGGAGTACGGCACAGCTCCTGAATTCGATGATAAGACACACACGAGGATCGAATCTGCGTTAACTGCCCCATCAACTCAGTAAAAGGCCAAACAATATAATTCAAAAGCTGCAAAAAGCCTACTACCGCACCAATAGTCATGTAAGAATTCATAGCTAAATACGCACCTGTGGTTACAGATGCAATCATAGACAATGAGCCCAAAAATCCACTTCCGTAATTCACAAAATTTTTTGACAGCGTTTGCTTTAAGTCTGATTTTACGTAGGAATGATCTAATCCGTAAAACTTTGCAAGCATAAAATCCTTTAAATGAAAAATACGTATCTCTACCGGAAGCCTGAGAATTTCCTGTAGGAACAGCCGCACCTGACTGTCCTTTTCGCGAGTATCAGAAGTTCTTTTTTCCACATAGGGCATCACTTTTTTCATAAAAAGAACAGCCGCAGGCGTTAAAACTAACGAAATTACAGTCAGCTGCCAGCTGAGAAAAAGAGCATAAATAATTCCTATAAGGCAGCTCGCGATACCGGAAAAAAGATCCAAAACCAAAACAGGAACTATTTGGGCACTGATCATTCCATCTTCTAGTATACGGGTCTGTACATCGGCCGTGCTCCAGCTTTCATACTTTCTTAAATCAAAAGACATCAAATTATTTAGAATTTCCCCTTTTAACTGCGAACTGCACCGCAGCGTCAGCTTTCTTTGAAGCCACGCATATACCAAATTACAAACAGCAGTTAAAAGAAAAACAGAAACAGAAAGAACAAGCGCCGTCCATAGAGATAGTTCCGATTCTCCGGCGCCTACATCAATCAAATTCTGAAGACACCAAGCGTTTCCCACTCCCAGCAACGCAAGAACAAGAGTTACAAAAACACTAATGCATACCATGAAAAAATGTCTCCCGGAAAGCAGCTTAAAAAGTTTCGATATGATCTTCAGCGTATTCATTCGATTTCTCCTTACTGTTTGCATTTGTAAAGCAGGTCTCCTTAGTCCGGCTTAGTCTCCGCAATCGAGGATCATGCCCATCTCACATTTGATAGTACCGATGAGTGCCGGGAGTGAGGGACGAACGACGGCACGGGCCGGGCGGCGGCGGGGCCTCGGAGAGGTCGGGACGCCGGTCGGCAGATATGCTGGCTGTCCTCTTGCTGATGGGCTGATCTGAGGCACCCAGGTAGCCCTAAGGCGATCCGCCGAGAGGCGGTGAGGCTTAGGGCGGCCCCTCCGGGGGCCGCTCTCCGGGGACTTGCTGGGGCCTCCGGGGGAGCACCTGCTTCCTATACTTGATAATAGGCACAGAATTAAGGCAACTGTGCTATGAGCATTATTATCCCTGACAGGCTGTTGCCTGTCTCTAAAGAGCAATTATACCGCAATACACGGATTAAAATCAATCCCCGGACAGGGGAGGTGATGGAATGCTGTATTGCCTCACGGCCCATCTATAAGACCGATAAGACGGTAGAAGCCCGCACGGGGCCGGAAAGGCACCGTAAAGGCGATTTACCGGGCCGGGAGATATGGGAGACGGAGGAGGCCTCCGCCGCCGCTGGTGATCGCTGGGAGGCCGAAGAGAAGGACGGCCAGCGCCGGGCGGCCAACCGGGCGAAGCGCAAGCTGTACGATACGGCGGTATGCAATGATCTGGATATGATGATTACGCTGACGCTGTCTCCGGAGCAGATCGATCGGTATGATTACAAGGCCGCCGTGCGCAAGCTCAATTACTGGCTCAATGATCGGGTCAAGCGGCGGGGCCTGCGGTATATCATGGTGCCGGAGCTCCACAAGGACGGGGCGATACACTACCATGGCTTGGTCAACAGCGAGGCCCTGCGTCTGCGGGACAGCGGCCACAAGGACAAGGCTGGTAGGCGTATCTACAACGTGATCGATTGGACGCTGGGATATACTACCGCCGTTATGGTGGACTCTAATTATGCCGCTGTCTGCCAGTATGTCAGCAAGTATGTAACCAAGCAGATCAACGGCGGCACCATCGGGGGACGGTACTGGTATCACGGCGGCGAGCTCCGGGGGCCGGTGTACCGCTACGAGCAGAGGGATATCCCGGAGGGCGAGGAGGCCAAGGCCTACGAGATACCGGAGGCCGGGCTGACTCTGTACTATGTGGACGTGACGGGAGGTGATAAGCATGAGGACAACTGAGGACATGATACCGGAGGCCGCACGGGACGTTGCCCGGTATCTGGACGATCTGTGCGCCAGCCTGGCTGGCATGGAAGATGCCGCTTTGGACGATAGGCGGCCCGATCTGGCGGCGCTTTTTTCCATGGAAAGGGGCATGGTAGAGGGATTCTTACGTGTGCTTAAAGATTGAGTTAACAGTTTTTGGATTGTTAACCCGGCACATAAAACGGCTCTCCGCTGGGGCGTGGGGGCCGTTTTGTGCGGCGTAACTGGTGACGAGGAGGGATTGTATATTGACTAAGACAGGGCGGCAGATCGCCGAGTATTGGGCGGTCTGCGAGGAAACGGGGGTAATACCCACCATTGCCGGGCTGACGCTGGCGTTGGGTTACAGGGATATCCCCGCCATGCTTGCCGCCGATGGAGCACGGCGGCGGGAGATCGACCGGGCGCTGTTGCGGTTGCAGGGGGAGGCACAGATCGCCTTGCTCCGCACACCGGCAGGGGCCAGGTATTACCTCGATCTGTATTTTGCCGGGGGCGGCTCCGGCAGTGATGATGAGATCATTGTACGGCTTGTGGACGGTGACGATTATGAGGGCTGATTATATCGCCGGGGACACGCTCCGGCTGTTGCTTACCGCTCTCATGCCAGCCAACCGGCGAGCGCTGGAGGTCTCGGAGGCTACGGGCTTGCGCATTGGGGACGTGCTGGCGATCAGGACGGCGGACATGCGCCGCCAGCGCTGGACGGTGCAGGAGAGCAAGACAGGCAAGGGCAAGCGGGTGTATGTGCCGCACAAGCTTTGGCGGGAGTGTATGCAGTATGCGGGTGAGGCCTACGTGTGGCCCAGCCGCAACGACCCGCACAGGCACAGGACACGCCAAGCCGTGTACAAGGATTTGCGGCGGGTGGCCGGTATGTACCGGCTGGACGGGCGCAAGCTCCGGGAGCACGTCAGCCCCCATACTGTGCGCAAGGTGTACGCCGTGGAGCAGTACCGCCGTACTGGGAGTATGGCCAAGGTCAGAGCATTGCTCAACCACAGTAATGAGGCCGTTACCATGCTCTACGCCATGGCGGACATGCTTACTGATAAGCGATTGAGGCGGGGCCGGTAAGGCCTCGCTTTTTTGTACAGATGTTCGATTAAAGAGGGCGGGGTTGACAGCCTCGCCCTTTTTGCTGTAGGATAAAGAAAGGCCCCCGGAGGGAAAATCCGGGGGCTGGCAAGAATACTGGCTGAGCTAAGTATACAGGGTATTGCGGCGTTTGTCAAATAGGAATCCCCCGCCCTACTGGACGGATTGGCTACCGTACTTCGGGTGGGGGATTGTCCCTCTACCCTTTTATCTTAGCACAGGCCGGGGGCTTTTGTCAACACCTGTCCTTCTACGCTCCCCTTCCCAGCGGGAAGGGGCGGGGGGAATGGGAGAAGGGAGCGGCAAGTAATTACTGGCTGATTATCAAGTAATGTGAAACCTATGTGCCCTTGCCCTTGGCACCCCAGGGGCCGAAGGCCTGAGGGACAAGCGCCGCTTGCGGCGCGCAGTGGCCCCGGGGTGCGGAGCAAGTGGCGGGACTTCGAGCGACAGGGGGAACCTGCCAGAGAGCATGGCGGGCCGTTTGTGCAAGGGTGGCGGCGAAGCCGCCATTCACGAAGCCCTTGCACAATAAGCGCCCGTTGTGCTATCTGGTAGGGGGGCGGAGCGAGCCGCCGCTTGCGGGCGGGGCTTGCGTCTCCGGCAATGAGGGCCACGGCGTGGCGCTCAGGGCCGGAGATAGCTGTACGCCAGAGCGGACAGCTACCCGAAGGGCGCTGTAGAATGCCCCGCATACCGAGCCTCTTTTTGAGGCCAGTAAAGAGCTCCTGCTTCCTATACTTGATAATAGGCACAGAATTACGTCAGCTTGTTCTCTCTGAATCCTTAATACTTTGCCTTGTCGTGATTTGCGCTATACAAAGCGTTATGTCTTCACGGCAAGGCTTTTCATTTTCTCTTTCGTTTTCCTTATACGAAAAAGCCATAAATAACACAACAAGCCTTCGATTTCTATGATATAATTGAACCTGGAGATTCTCAGCCCGACAAACAAAAGCATTCCATGACAGGAAATAAAGAGAGAATTTCTTTATACTATATTTACGCTACATTGTATCAAGGAGGGGAAGCGCTTGTATTGGCTGCAAAGCATAAACAACGCGATCAGATTTATAGAACTGAATTTGACGAACAGGATCCGAACAGAAGATATCTCCAAAGCGGTTTGCTCCTCAGACGCTCATTTTCAGCGGGTTTTTCACATCGTAACGGGGATCACCCTTGGGGAGTATATCCGCAACCGCAGGCTGAGCCTTGCGGGCAGGGAGCTGCGGCTGGGAAAAGAAAGTGTAACGGAAATTGCCATGAAATATCAATATGATACTTCTGAAAGCTTTTCCAAGGCCTTTCTTCGATTTCACGGGATCAATCCCTCCGACGTCCGGGCGAAGGGCAGCAGGCTGAAATTTTACAGTCCTCTGCAAATCAACATTTCGCTGGAAGGCGGGTTCAACACGCCTTTTCAGCTGATAGACCAGTTCTGCTGGAACGATATCGATGAAAAGGTGACAGAGCCCCTTTCCGATGCGGAAAAATACCAAAGAGTCATCGATTGGTCCCATGCGGCCAGGGAGAAGAATCCCGCCGTGTTTGATTCGCTGACGGACTGGATCCTGGACGACGCCCAGTGGACGCAGGACAAGCTGGCTGAAAATGAGCAGATCCTTCTGCACGGGGTTTTGGCAAGGTTCCGGGAACAAAACGCAAGGCTTTCCGCATATTTAAGGTCCTTCTCCGATCCCGGCATTGTAAATCAGGCTGTTTGGAACGCCCTGGAAAAATTTAACGCCCAGCTGATGGGAAAAACAGAGGAACCGGAGCTGCGGCAGGCCGTGGAGGACATGTTCAGCGATTTTTCCGTGATGAAAAACCGCCGGACCCGGGAGCTGATCGCCGGCAGCAGGACAGGCCCCACGGGCACGGACAGCATAGAGCTTTTCGGCTACATCAACTGCCTGGAGGTCTGCGACGCCGGTGTGCAATGGGCTTTATTCATGCCTCAGTTTTCCAAAAATCAGCAAAAGGGCTTCCAGCTGGAGCATTTTGAATACAAAACACTGCCTGCCATGCGCTTTATCGGCAAGGAATTTTTTAAGAACGACCCCGTAGAGCTTCAGCAGAAGCTGGACGTAGTTTCCGCCCTGGATCAGCTGAAGGGAGCTGGCTCCGGCTTTGATTACGATATTTTTCTCTTTCACCACTTCGGAAAAGGCGTGGACGAAGAGCCCTGCCACGGCTTTTTGGGAAGATTTATGAAGGCCGGAACCGCCGTTCCGCCGGGCTTTACCTCTGTGGATTTTGTTCCGGAATGGACCGCGCCGGATTTCGGCCCCCCTATCTCTCAAAATTTGCCTTTGCCTTTTTTACCGGCGATCAAAACGCCATGCACAGCCATGACGGCTATGACGTTGACGCCATGTACGATGTTACCAGAAACACTGTTCTGGGCCAGGGCGTGCAAATTCCCTACCCGCATAAATACTGGACGGCGGAGGTTTTTCTGAACGGGATCGCAGACCCCGGCACGGCCTATCTGTTCAGCGTGGAGCTTTGAGGGATACTGGGAAAGCATGAGAAAAAGCCTTTCTTTGAAAGCGATTTTTACTGAAATGATTTGTAAGGGAGCATCGTTATGCAATCGATCCGTATCATCAAAATACCTGATTGTAAAATGGTTTCATCGGGAATCGGCATGTTCGGGGAGGAAAATTTCACAGCGTTCGACGCTTGGTTTTCCGCCTTTCCTCCCGTAAAAGACGCCCGGGATTTTGCCGTCGAGGCAGACGGCGGTCTGGAGTGGCTTTTTCTCTATGAGGAAGGCATGGACGTTCCGGAACAGTTCCCCATTGTGGATTTCAAAGGCGGCCTTTACGCTGTAAGCACCGACATTGACGGGCAGACCGATACTGCCGCCATGGACCGGGAGCTGCAGGAGTTTTTGCGGGAAAACGGCCTTGAGCAAGATCTCAGCCGCCGCAGAATGGGCAATATCATCACGCCGCCCGAGGCGGAAAGGATCATGGGCTATCAACAGATGGATTACTATATGCCGGTAAAGGCACGCCGCATAGAGTCAGCAAAGGAGTCAAATATCTAAGACACGATCGCACAAACACCGGAAAAACCACGTTGAAGCAGGAAGATACCGCTATTCAGAATAAAAAAAGAAGGAAAAAGCCATGAGCGAAAAAGCGATCATCACCTATCGGTTTCATCAAGAAGCCTTTGAGTTTCTCGGAAATGAAACTGTCATTACGGAGTCTACCGTGCCCTCCGATTTCAAGCAGATCTGGAACGATTTTTTTGAAATGGGCGGGTATGCCCCCATTCTTCCCTATGCGGTGGATCCAAAGCCCATCAACGTATGGTACTTCAATGAAAAGGGAGAACACATTTACTCTCAGGGCCTTTTCGTACAAAACGTAGACAAGGTACCGGAAGGCTACAAGCTCGCCCGGTTCGATGGGGGCGATTACCTTGTCGTCACTACCGAGTGGATGGAGACAAATGAAGAGGCCGTAGGCGATAACGGAAACAGGCGCGTCAACCGATATGCGGAAACGGCGGAACTGCCGGAAGGCTATGTCCGAAGCGGCGGTCCCATTCTTGAAATCGAAAAAGAAAACGCCGATACGCCAGAGGGCAGCAGATACGAGGTCTGGGTCCCCATGGAGCCCGCCGCAAAAGGCAATTAGGAATGAGCAAGGGGCAGTAAAGGAGCCGCGATATTATGAAGCCGCTTTCCACTTGTTATTCTGAGGAATATAACGACAAAGAATCTCGTCTTTCCAGTCCCGAAAAAGGACGAAAGGCGAGATTCTTCGCAAAGAAAGCAAGGCTCCCCTTGCTTTTTGTTCAGTAATAACAGGAGAAAAGTAAGCGGTTTTCCGCTAAATTATAGTTTAGCGAACTAGTCGTTAGAGAAGAACAAGGTCCCTCCTTTGTCATTCTGAGGAACAAAGAATCTCGCCCTTCCTTCCTGAGCAAGGAGCCAAGGGACGAGATTCTTCGCCG
>Ga0209064_1000542_pt1 | contig 82827 bp, 85 predicted proteins | sample Inofromicrocosms_FD_187498 | JGI IMG/M metagenome (GOLD analysis project Ga0209064, IMG submission 187498) | Mouse cecum microbial communities from Vienna, Austria - Inoculum for glucosamine and mucus D2O microcosms (SPAdes) (version 2) | ecosystem: Host-associated > Mammals > Digestive system >...
ATTTCGGCATTGGTTCGATAAATTAAAGTGTCGCAACTCTAATATAGCGAATTTCTGCGGAAGTACGCTGTATTTTAATATATTGGCAGGAATTTTAACAGTTTGAAATTAGTTTAAATCACTTCATTGTGTTGCACAATGTCTTGCAATAAGAAGACATCTGAAGAGGCACCCCAAAACGTGCTTGGCATACAGTCTTATAAGGTACCGGCATATTCTTCTGCGACATTAAGAGGCACGGAGTGGGTGGCTGATTATTCCTGTAAGGATGATGAATACCGCATATGCTTTACGGACTCTTTATATATATGTACCGAAATTTTATTGGGAAAAACGTGGGAATATAAATATCCTTATTATGTATCCGAAACTCCGGACAGGGTCTTTGACAAGGCAAGGGTTGGTAAGGAAAATGTCGGAGACTATTTTATTTCTTATTCCACGTACAGAGGTCGTGCCGATGTAGAAGCCATAGAGATTTATTATGTTTCGCCTGAAAAGCTTGTTTTAGTAAAGTGGAATAATGATACAGTGTCTTATACGAGATACAAATAATATGAAAACAGGACTGAAATACGGCTCAGGAATTGCCGCATTTCAGTCCCATTTTTTTTGCCTTTTCCATTAATAGCCGCATCAGCGGTTCGCGTTCGTTTGGCACTTTGTTGTCAAGAACAGCATCCTTGAGTGCCTGTTTAAGGTCGCCGACTTCGCGCGAAGGCTTAAGGTTGAACATTTCCATTATCTCATTGCCGTCTATGCAAGGCTGTAACAGGCGTTTGTAGTCTTTCTCCTTAAGGTCGGTTATCTTCTCGCGCACCATACGGAAGTTTTCAAGGAAACATTTCTTGCGCACTTGGTTCTTGCTCGTTATATCTGCCTCGCATAGCTTCATCAGGTCGTCGATATCGTCACCTGCATCATTAAGCAACCGGCGCACGGCACTGTCGGTGACCTCCTCATCGGCAATAACTATAGGACGCATGTGCAGATCAACCATTTTCTGCACATATTTCATCTTCGCATCCATGGGCAGTTTGAGCCGTCTAAAGATGTCTGGAACCATTTTGGCACCGATGAAATTGTGGTTGTGGAAAGTCCATCCGGCACTGTTGTCCCAACGCTTGGACCGCGGCTTACCGATGTCGTGCATCAGTGCGCCCCACCGCAGCCAAAGGTTGTCTGATGTGCGGCATACGTTGTCGAGAACCTCCAGTGTGTGATAGAAATTGTTCTTGTGTGCCCTGCCGTTGCGTTTTTCCACAATGTCGAGTACGTTCAGTTCCGGAATGATTATCTGTAGCAGTCCGCTGCGCTGCAAGTCGACGAAACCCTTGCTTGGCGTAGGCGTCATCATTATCTTGTTCAGTTCCTCCTGTATGCGCTCGCCACTGATGATACGTATACGTTCGGCATTGCGTTCGAGAGCCGCAAAAGTGTCGTCGTCGATGAAAAAATTGAGCTGTGTGGCAAAGCGTATGCAGCGGAGCATGCGCAGGGGGTCGTCGGAAAAGGTTATGTCGGGGTCGAGCGGTGTGCGGATAATGCCGTCGTACATGTCGTCTATGCCGCCGAACGGGTCGACAAGCTCGCCGAAACGATGCTTGTTGAGACACACTGCAAGGGCGTTTATGGTGAAGTCGCGGCGGTTCTGGTCGTCTTCGAGGGTTCCGTCTTCAACCACCGGCTTGCGCGAGTCGTGGCTGTAGCTCTCCTTGCGTGCTCCTACAAACTCCACCTCGATGTCCTTGTATTTCACCTGCGCTGTGCCGAAATTACGGAAAACGGATATATGCGCCTTTCTGCCAAGCGACTTGCGCAGTGCGTCGGCAACCTCTATGCCGCTGCCAACGACAACCACGTCGATATCATTTGAAGGTCTTTCAAGAAACAAGTCGCGTACATATCCGCCTACGACATAACATTCGACGCCAAGGCTGTCGGCTGCATCCGAAATCTTATGAAAAATCTCTTTGTCCAATAACTGTGCCAAATCGGCATCCGTAAGTAATCTCATAGCCTATTTCCTGTAAACGTTTGCAAAGATAACCATTTAAATTGAATTTTACAGACAATCTTTTACAATGTGGCTTAAAAACGCTATCTTTGCATAAGACAAGCCGCGTCTCGGCAATCCTAAGCGAGCTTGATTGCACTCGACTTGCATTGTCTTTGCATGAGACAAGCTGCGTATCGATTGTCTGAATAAAGTTTGTCTTTACATAAAAAGAATGTTTATGAGCAGAAAAATATTTGCCGTTGCGGTTATAGCAATGTTGTTTTGTGCGTGCAAGAACGTCAAAGAGGATGCCATGAAACTGGCTGACGAGTGCGAGGAACTGTATGACAACGGGCGATATGATGCGGCGTTGTCCCTTATAGATTCGTTGCGGCGCACTTATCCGGATGTGTCGGGGGCGCGGAAGAAGGCGCTTGTGATATATCAGAAAGCCGAACTTGCCAAGGCGCAGGACGATGTCAAGGATATGGACAAGGCTTTGCAGCAGGCGAGTGAAGATTTTCATGTTATAGACTCGGTGGTTGCCCGGCATAAGACAGACGGCGTGGTGACGGCGGAGGAGCTGACACGGCACACGCGTATGCGCATGAAGCGTGACTCATTGCAGACCCGCTTCGATGTGCAATGCGCGAAAATAAGGTTTATAAAGAAGAAAATGAAGGAATAGCCGTTTGTTTCAACGATAAGAAAAGTTATGCGTCGGAAGCTCTCGCGCGTACATTATATTATTATATGTACGGAATAGGGCTGAATAAGAAGATAAAGGGAGATATAAGAAGATATGTGGCTTGCGCCACAGAAGATAAAGGACAATAGTTTTATATCATGTAACCCTGCATTTGTCTTATATCTCCTTCTATCTTCCCTTTATCTTCCCATATCTCCTTTACATATATAAAAAGCATACGTCTTCTATCTTCTTCTATCTTCTTCTATCTTCTTCTATCTTCTTCTATCTTCTTTTATCTCCTCTTTATCTCCCAATTATAAATTATAAATTGTCAATTATCAATTAATATAAGTCTTTTATGATTGCTGTCTCGATATAAATAATTAACTTTGCGGACGAATTTCGAAATTATGTCTAAACTTGTTTTGAATACCGAGGAACAGTTCGGGAGCGTAATGGCAGAGTGCCGTGCGCTTTTTGAAAAGAAACTTCATGACTATGGAGCATCGTGGAGAATATTGCGTCCGTCGTCGCTTACGGACCAACTGTTTATAAAGGCAAAGCGTATAAGAAGTCTTGAGATAAAAAGAGAGTCGTTGGTAGGCGAGGGCATACGCCCCGAGTTCATAGCTCTTGTAAACTACGGCATAGTGGGCTTGATACAGCTTGACAGGGGATTCACCGATGAAGTGGATTTATCTGTGGATGAGGCAATGGCGCTTTATGACACATTTGCAGGCGAGGCGCTGCAGCTGATGCTGAAGAAAAACCACGACTATGACGAGGCATGGCGCTCGATGCGCATAAGCAGCTATACTGATTTTATACTGACGAAGATACAAAGAGTAAAGGAGATTGAAGATCTCGAAGGTGCGACGCTGGTTTCGGAAGGCATAGATTCCAATTATATGGATATCATTAACTATGCCGTCTTCGGTGTTATCAAACTTACTTACAGGGAATGATGTCCGGCAGGAAAATACAGTGGGCTTGCGTCAACGTTTGCCGTATGGTGGTGGCGCTAACCTTTATACTGTCCGGATTTGTAAAGGCGGTCGACCCGCTCGGCACGCAATATAAGATACATGATTATCTTGCGGCTGCAGGCATGGCAGACATTGTACCTGATGTGGTGACTTTGGGCTTGTCGGTATTGTTGGCGGCAGTTGAGTTCAGCATGGGTGTCTTTCTGCTTTTTGCCATACATCGCAGAACCGTGTCAAGGCTTATGCTCGCCTTTATGGTTGTGATGACACCGCTGACACTGTGGCTTGCGCTGACAGATCCGGTGAAAGACTGCGGTTGTTTCGGCGATGCCGTGGTGCTGACAAACTGGGAGACGTTTGCAAAGAATGTCGTGTTGCTTGTCTGTACGTTCGTGATATTCCGCCGACCGATGATGATGGTGCGTTTTATAAGCAAGACAAACCAGTGGATAATATTAAACTACACGGTACTGTTCATACTTGTGTCGAGTGTATATTGTCTTTATTATCTGCCGGTACTTGACTTCCGACCTTATCATGTGGGAGCGGATATAAAGAAAGGTATGGAGATTCCCGACGGCGCGGAGCAGCCGCAGTTCGAGACAACGTTTATTCTTGAGAAGAACGGCACGCGCAAAGAGTTTACCGTGGACAACTATCCGGACTCGACATGGACGTTTGTAGACAGCAAGACGGTGCAGACGGCTGCCGGATATGTACCGGAAATACATGACTTCTACATGCAGACGCTGGATGGTGAAGAGGATGTCACGGACAAGATACTTGATGAAGAGGGGTACACATTTCTGCTAATCTCTCCTCATATAGAGCAGGCGGACGACTTGAACTTCGGCGACATAGATGTGATATATGAGTATTGCATGGATCATGGATATTCGTTCCGTTGTCTTACGGCAAGCAACGAGGATGCCATTCAGAGGTGGAGAGACATCACCGGAGCGGAGTATGAGTTTCTGCATGCTGACGAGACGACACTGAAGACAGTCATACGGAGCAATCCCGGACTGATGCTTTTAAAGCATGGGGTGGTGTTGTGGAAATGGAGTCACAACGATTTGCCCGATCTTGACGAAAATGCTCCGAGACTGGAGGACACGGTTTATGGTACGGTAAAGCAGGAGTCGTTTACCGAAACGGTTACGGAGATTGTCCTGTGGTTTATGTTGCCCCTTCTGTTGCTGACATTTGCTGACAGAATGTGGGCATGGACGGGCTGGTTGAGGAAGAAAAAGAATTCTAACAAAAGATATCAACGATTAAACAAAAAGAACATGAGAAAGAAAATTGTAGCAGGAAACTGGAAAATGAACATGAACCTGCAGGAAGGTGTAGCTTTGGCTAAGGAACTTAATGAGGCGCTTACAGCCGATAAACCAAACTGCGACGTGATAATCTGTACGCCGTTCATACATCTGGCATCTGTGGCACAGATACTTGATAAAGACGTTATAGGGCTGGGCGCAGAGAACTGTGCAGATAAGGAAAAGGGTGCGTATACGGGTGAGGTTTCTGCCGAAATGGTGAAGAGCACGGGGGCTCAGTATGTCATCCTCGGTCACTCTGAGCGTCGCGGATACTACGGAGAGACATCGGAGATACTTAAGGAAAAGACACTGCTTGCACTGAAGAACGGGCTGAAAGTTATCTTCTGTATAGGAGAGAGCCTGGAGGAGCGTGAGGCAAATAAGCAGAACGAGGTCGTGAAGGCCGAGCTTGAGGGCAGCGTGTTCAATCTTACTGCAGAAGAATTCAAGAACATTGTGATAGCATACGAGCCGATATGGGCTATCGGAACAGGTAAGACTGCTACAAGTGAGCAGGCTGAAGAGATACATGCTTACATCCGCAGCATCATCGCAGAGAAGTATGGCGAAGACGTAGCCAACGAAACTTCAATCCTTTATGGTGGAAGCTGCAAGGCAAGCAATGCTCCGGAGCTTTTTGCAAAGGAAGATATCGACGGCGGACTTATCGGAGGTGCTTCGTTAAAGGCTACTGATTTCAAGGGCATCATCGATGCTTGGAAGTAATACATACACTCATGGTGGTCGGTGTTTTGGCACCGATCGCCATGTCTTTATAAATTAATAATACTATAATCATGAAACAATTCGTCGTCATATTATTATTGGTGTCCGGCTCGTTTGTGCATGTGCATGCCCAGTCTTTTCTTGAAAGTCTTAGGAAAAAGGAACAGGGTAGAGGTACTGTCACGGTAATTCAGAACGCCGGTATCGACGAGTTGGTTAACAATGCCAAGCTTAGCAAGACTCCAAATACTCCTGCCGTAAAACCTGTAGAGGAAAAAAAAACAGTGGGAAAAACCGCTGCCGACACTCGTGAAACTGCCGGACGGAATACTTCTGTCACACAATCAGCGGGGATTAACAAATCTGATAATGCTGCCGACAGCCCGAACGTGAGTCACGGAAAGAAGGTGATGACAAACACACACAAGGTTGTGGGATATCGCATACAGGCATATTCGGGCGGAAATTCTCGTGAAGACAGGCAGAAGGCTGAGCGAATAAGCAGTGCCATAAAGTCGCGTTTCCCTGAGATGCCGGTATATGTGCATTTTTATTCTCCACGTTGGATATGTCGTGTCGGCAACTTCAGAACATACGAGGATGCGGTAAAGATGCTTAAGGAGATAAAGGGTATGGGGTATACTCAGGCTTGTATAGTGAAAGGAAAGATAAACGTGCGCTATTGAGCGTTGCGGTGATAGATTAAAAAAGTAATTTATGAATCCCGAAACAGAATTTCGTGAAGGGCTTGACGAGCTTGCCTCACATTATAAAAGTATTCTCGACTTATTAGGGGAAGACTCTTCAAGGGAAGGACTGGAGAAGACTCCGATGCGTGTGGCAAAGGCTATGCAGATACTTACACGCGGATATTATCAGGATGCAAACAAGGTACTTCTTGATGCTTTGTTTGAAGAGAAGTACAATCAGATGGTCATTGTAAAGGACATAGACTTCTTTTCCATGTGCGAGCATCACATGTTGCCGTTTTATGGAAAGGTTCATGTGGCGTACATTCCTAACGGATATATAACGGGACTGAGCAAGATTGCACGTGTAGTGGATATTTTCAGTCACCGTCTTCAGGTGCAGGAACGTATGACATTGCAGATAAAGGAATGTATACAACAGACCTTAAAGCCGCTTGGTGTGATGGTGGTTGTCGAGGCAAAGCATATGTGCATGCAGATGCGTGGCGTGGAGAAACGTAATGCCATAACTACGACGAGCGATTTCAGCGGTGCTTTCAATCAGGCGAAGACACGCGAGGAATTTATGAACCTGCTTCGTGGGGAATGCAGATAAATGCTGAAAAAATATATCTTCAGCGTGCAATGATTTAAAAGAATGCCGTTATATAGATAGTATAACATTAATATAAACAAATAGACAAACATGAAAAATCTAAAGAAAATCCTTATTCTCGCAGCCTACTGCGTTATCACCGGTACAGCATTGACTTCTTGTCTTGACAGTGACGGGAATTATCTCACTACGCGTGAGATGACTGATATTGAGAAAGCCAAGTATCTTACCGAGATAGCGGGAGAATATAGCGGCATGGTTGTGCATACATATTTGGATCGCAATGAGAAAGCTTATGCAGACACGGTTAAGAATGTAAGTTGGGAAATATATCAGGACAAGACTATTGAAATAGAGGATCTTCCGGATGCAATGTTCTGGCGTTATATGAAGAGTGGAGACGATATAACAGAGGCAACAAAGAATTCTACGACAAAAAGCAACTTGGAACTTACAATTGCGGGTATGTTTACTCAACAGTATACCGATGGTACTGTCTATTCAAATTACTTTGCGTTAGACGGAAAAAACAAGGAACACAAATTCGACATCATACGTAATGAGGACGGTACGGATATATCTTACCCTGTAACTGTTAAGTTCGCGGATTCCGGCAGATACGGTTTTTCAATTGGTGCGCTTGACACATCGAAAAAGAATATTTCAATGCAGTTGATTCTTTCAGGTGTAAAAGTTGATAATACAGAACAGAAATCGGACGAAGCGATTTGGTTTATAGGAAAAAAACTGTAATGTGATGTAAATGGCTATGAGCAGGTTTTGTATTAATAGTTGTAATATCTCCGATATATGTTTTATACATAACCAACTTTAATAATTTATCTCTGACATCTGCTTATATATAAACCTAAGAATTAAGTATACAGTTGGAAACCCATAGCTTTACGGCCGGTAAAGCTATGGGTTTTTAGTTGTAAAGCATAGAGTTACAAACTATTTTGTTTTATTTTCGTAATCATGATTATATCATAGTGTTTGTGCCTGATTTTATTTTGCGTCTTTTTGCGGTCTTTATTGCAATAGTTTATACATTAGTATATATTTACCGGGAAACTTTACATAAAGTTTATTCTATGTAAGTAGATGTTCAAAATTAAACGTATATATATTAATCTGTAGATGCTATTATTTACTTTATCATTATCTTGCACGTTCTTTCGGACTGTTTTCCCGATGTCTCATCGGTCGTGTAGCCCGCTACACTCCCTCTTCGGACATGAAAAACATCACCAAAATAACATACAATATAATAATAATTAATTTCGGACATCTACTTATCTTTTCAGCTTTTATTTTAGATTTTTGTCAGTTAGACTTAACTGATTGAGAAATAACCTTTTAGCAAAGTATTTGAGAAGTGGCGGTAACGAGTTAGCAACCGTGCGAATTTCAGCGTTTTGCGTTGCTATGCTGTCAAACAACTCTTTAACGAAGCAAAAATAAGAAGTTTTTCTGAGAAAAACAAAATTCGGATGTATCTTTTTCCATATTCTTTTGCTTGAATGATAGAATTTAAGTATATTTGCATTATGTCGTCCACGCCGTGGAATTAACAACGATGGGTGGGCGAGATATTACATAATATAAAAGCGTCATTGATGCTTTGTCTTGTGGCTTTCTGAAACCTGAGAAATTTCGAATTGTTGGTCATGGACAATGTCTGAAGTGAATGCTACGGGTATGTTAAATTGTATCCCGGAGTGTGCAGTGAGAGTATATAATGCTCTCCGCACACTTTTATGGGAACGTGCAACATATTGGCGTGGGCAGACACTCCATTCGTTCACCAACAAGGTTTTCTCAGGACCTCAGAAGCGGACAAGTGGATGTGGAAGCCCACGTTTTTTATTATGTAATCAAAATTTTTAAGCAAAAAAATCGCCTTATCGGGTTTCTAAAGGCACAATAGTTATTTTTATGAAAAAATATGTATTAATGCTCATGTCTCTTTTCATGATGGTATGCTCCGCCAACGCTCAAATCAAGGACGACATTCAGAAAAGTAAGGAACGCGCTGCAAAATTGCAAGCATTGTGTAATGATTACAAGACATCAGGAAGTGCAAATGTGGATGGCTATGGGGATGCAGTGAAGAATGCCGCAGTTTTGGCGATTGCCAACAGTGTACAATTGGAAAATATGTACAAACGAGAAATTGGTGAAACTCAAGATGGTGTAACAGATGTTACAATTACTAAACCTACTCTTGATGAATGGGTAACATTTGCAGCGACTGTAGCAGGAGAAGCCGCAAGCATAAAAGCTGCAACGGATAAAGTTCAAGCGGCTGCTGACGAGGCAAAGAAAATGATAGAAGAGGCATCCAAGCAAAAGAATCCCATGAAAGCTGCAAAAGCTGCAAAAACAGCCAAGGCTGCAACAGCCGTAGTAGAATTTGGAAATACCGCAACTCCAATTTTAGTGGAAGAAAGTGCAGCTCAAGTAAAGGCTGTTAATACAATTATCGAAACTCTGAAATCGGGTAAAAATCTATAATCCCTAACTGATTATGAGATTTGTTATTATTACAATCATTATGACTGCGTGTATCTTTAAAGGGTATGCGCAGTCAAATGATGATGACCGCCAAGTAGTCGGTGTCGCAGAATTTTCTTGTAAAGAAAATAGCCCTTATACTGGATTGGTGACAGAAAAGGTTGTGGAAATGCTTACCAATAGTAAACGTTTCAGAGTAGTTGACCGTACCAGTCGGAAAAAAATAACACAAGAATTGGAATTACAAAAAAGCGAGGCGTTTATTGATAGTGATAATCTTGTAGAGCAAGATGTTGCTGTTGCTGCGGAAAAAATGATTACCGGAGAGATTGTCAAGATACCCGTTTACCGTATGAAAAATGGAGATGGAACAATAAGAGGTTATAAGGCAAGTGTCGCTTTTCAAATGAAGATTGTGGATGTGGCAACGGGGTTGAGTACGGAAGCAACCAGTTTTGAAGGAAAAGCAAGCGATGAGTGCCTTTCTCCGGAAAGTGCCGTTACAATGGCTATGATGTCTTTACAAGATAGAATGGCTGAATATTTTAGGATAAACTTCCCCATTACAGCTAAACTTATGAAGATTGTGAAAGAAAAAAATGGTGTGGCAGAAATTATCCTGATAAAAGCGGGTAAAAAGCATGGGATAAAAGTAGGGGATAAATTCAATGTTGAGGTGCTTGAAATTCTTGATGGAGAAATTCTACCTACTACTTTGGGAATTGTTACTGTGACAGCATTAAAAGGAGAAGCCTATTCAGAATGTAAGGTTAGTAAAAAAGAAGGTAAGGCAATCTACGAAAACTTTAATGCAAATAAGCAAATCAAATGTTCTCTTATTATAAAATAACGGTTTAGATGAAGAAAATACTGATAATATGCCTAATAATGTTGACCGCTATACTTGAAGTTTCAGCACAATATCAAGTAAGCGTATTAAACGCAACAAAAGATGCTGTTTCAATGCGTTGTGTCGGTTATGGGAAAAAGGCTACTATTGCCTCAATGGATGCAGAGTTATCCGCAATAAAGACTTTACTTTTTGTAGGAACGCAGAAAACTCAACACAGTATGCCTCTTGTACAAGAAGATAAAGCCGTAGTCGAAAACAAATACAAGAAGTTCTTTGATGCTTTTTACAGTAAAGAATATCAAAACTTTGTAGAATCATCTATCATAGTTACTCCCTACGGGAAAAACGCATTAAAACAAAAATGTATAACATTAGATGTCTGCATAAGAGTGAACCAATTGAGAACTTATCTTGAAAACAATGGAATTATAAGAAAATTCGGTTTATAAAAACAGAGCGTATGAAAAAAATTATGATACTACTACTGGCAGTATTTCTCAGTAGTATGGCATGGGCGCAGACAGCTACAGTCCAACCCAAAATAATGGTTATCCCATATACCAAACAAGGAGAAGACATTTCTCAAGTAATAGAAAATGATGTCAATAAAAGAATTGTATTAGCTAAAATACGTGAAGCTTTTGATAGTAGAGGATTTACGACCGTTGACTTTGCAGCAAAACTTAAATCTTTATCACGTACATCGGGATTGTCTCAAGAAAGTCAATCAGATTTAAAATCAATGATTATCCAGCAATCGGGTGCGGATATATATGTAGAAGCGGAAATGGATATAGTTCTTTCATCTACTGGGAATAGTGTTAAAACAATACTTACAGCGTATGATATTTCAACTGGTGGCTCTCTCTCAAATAAGGTGGGAGAAAGTGGCAAATTCTACACTGAAGATATTGGTAAACTTGGAGCAAAGGCTGTTGAAAAAGTTGCTGATGAATTCCTTGATATTATTCAAGTAAAATTCACCGATATAGTTAACAACGGACGTTCAATTAATGTGGATTTTAGTTTTGAACAAACCGCTTCCATTTCCATGTCAACAGAAATTGGCAATGATGGTTTAACCTTGTCAGACCAGTTGGAACTTTGGATGAGTGAACACGCTTATAAAAACAATTATCATATACAAGGTACAACTGATAAAAGAATGATATTTGATGATGTGCGTATTCCATTAAAAGATGACAATGGAAATAATTATAATATCAATAAATTCGGACTCGAATTTTTGAAATTTGCAAGAAGCATCGGGCTACAAATTACTCGAAGTACTGCCAATAATACACTTGTTATAACATTTAAATAGTGTCTTACGATGAAAAAAATATTTTTTCTTTTATTGTTATTAGGATATTCTTGCCTTGTTCAAGCTCAAACTGATAATGTCTATATATCTGTAGCAATGCCAAGTGACTGTACCCTTGACGGTAATACAAAATCAATTCTTAAAAACAAACTTTTACAAATTCTTTCTACGGAAGGTGTCGCAGGTACTGAATGTGGTGCTATCATTATAGTTCCGGAAATCAATATAATCAACTCCAATTCTGTATATGGTGGAATGAGACAAATTTTGTCTGTAGAGCTTGGTATAACTGTGACTGTTAGGAACATGATAACAAATACTGTATTCAATACCATGCAAATTGCTTCTAAAGGTGAAGGCTATTCTGATAATGAAGCTAAACGTTCGGCTATCAATAAAATAGATGCACTTAATACTGATTATTCAAGATTTGTAGAAGCAACTAAAATGAAAATATCTGATTATTATAGAAATAATACAGTCTCTTTAATAACCAAAGCCAATACTTTGGCTTCTCAACAACTGTTTGACGAGGCTCTTGCTTTACTTTCTACTTATCCCGAATCATTGCCCGGATATACAAAAGTTTCAAATGCAATGGTATCCATATTCAAAAAATGCCAGACACAATATTGCAGTCAGATTTTACTATCGGCTCAAGCTGCTTATTCTAAGCATGATTATACAGAAGCGGCAGAACTTGTTTCTATGATTGATGCACAAAGTAGCTGTGCCGCACAAGCTAAAGCTTTACTTAATTCTATAAAAAAAGGAATGGATAAGCAGTATAATGATATAATCGCAATGGAAAAAGAGAAAATGCGTTCAGATGAACGTATCAAGTCTGCACAAATAAAAGCTATCAAAGACATTGCTACCGCATATTTCAAACGTCAAACAGAGTATATATTCTTTTGGTAACTGTAAATTCAAATAAAGCAACTCCTAACGGTAAATAAATGTATCGGTCATTCTTACTTAGCATTCAGCAATAAAAGATACGGAACAGAAAAAGCTGCTCCGTATCTCTTAGTTATTTATAATTTCATCCCCTTGCTTTTCCGTTGCGATTGTATGGGCTGTCGCATGCTTTGTTTTAGCCTCTCGAACTGCTCCTTGAACCATTCGCCAACGGGAGTTTGATTGATATACAGCACAAGTCGTTTCGATACGGATTCCTGCCTTATTTTTGCAGTGACGTTTCTTGCCGTGAAACTTCGCCCGTGTTCTTCGGAATAGAGCGTGCCATCGTGCGTTACTTCCCTGCCGGCTATCAGTGTACGGGTCTGTTCCGTGGAAAAGCCCACGATGGCGCATAACTTCTCAACCCGCAGGACTTCTTTCGCCAACGGAAACCATGCGCAGAGCTTCTCCACAAGGCGTGTAAGCCTTGATACCTCTCTCTTGTGTTCGGCTTCTTTCATCTGTATTTCCGTCATGTGCCGTTGCTGCATTTCCAGCACTTGACGGTTGTGGTCTGCCCGTATGGTCTGTATCTCGGCTTGCAGTGCTTCGATGGTTTCCTCGTGTGTGGCTACCTCCCTATGCAGGGCGGTGTTCTCCCTCTCCAGCGTCTTGACCTTGTTGCTCCCGAAAAGAGAACCGACACTCTCGGCGATGTTGGCGGCTGCGGTCGTGGCTGCCCCTTTCAGCCGTTCGGTCTGTATCTCTTTTTTCGCCCGTTCAAGCTCTTCCCGTGCCGTTTCTTTCCGTTCCTGCAATTCCACCACTTCCGTTTTCAGCTCCTCCGTCTGTCGCTTTATGTCACGGTAATATTGCTGCGTGGAAACGTGCCTCGCCTCCGAACCGTCCACGCCCCGTTGTAAACCGTATTTTTTCATCGCAACGGCGTAGCTGTCCTGATAGGCTTTCAGTTTCAAGCGGCTCATGATGTCATCTGCGCACAGCCTCACGGTGTCGGTCGGCTTCTTGCGGTAGCGTTTCTTCGCCTGCTCCTCCCTTTTCTTCCGCTTGCGTTCCCCCTTGACTATCGGCACAAGTGTGACGTGCATGTGCGGCGTTTTCTCGTCCAAGTGCAGGTGAGCCGCCACGATGTTCTCCCTCCCGAACGTGTCGGCAAAATATTTGAGGTTGTCGGCGCACCACTCGTCCAGCCGTCCCTCCCGTTCGATGCGTTCCATGTCTTCGGGTGTTGCTGACACGTTGATGCGGATTGCCCGCACTTGGTTACTTCCGATTTTGCGTGTCAGTCCCGCTTCTTCCAGCCTCCTTTGGATAGCCGCCGAACGGTCTTTCACTCCTTCGGGATATTCGATGAGTTTTCGGTTTAGATGCGTGCGTGTGGGGTCGGCGTTCTTGGGTATGATGAAACGCTCTATGTGGGCGGTCGTCCCGCTGTCGGAACCGTGCGCCTTTTCCATGTGTAAAACTACGAAACCCATATATTCTTCCTTTCTTTTTTTGGCTTGTGAAACAATGATTTTTTGTATCTTCAGGGGCGGCAAATGCCGTCCCCGATGGGGTGTGCAGAGGGGCTTGCCCCTTGCCTTATTGGGGAATTTTCAGCGATACGTAGTATTGCGGCTCGGAAAATTCCCTAATAAGCTATGGTATTTTCTTCGTAAATACCCTGCGGCGTGCCGTATGCCTTTCGGCTGTGGCTATTCCTACCACCTACTTGCCCGTAACCCCACCTTATTTTTTCCCTTTCGGTCGGTGGGTGGCGGGGCGGTCGTTTCCGTTTTCAAAGGCTCTTTTGCACGGGGCGGTCGGATACAAGGTTTTCCCGATAAATACGCTCGTAGCGAAGCGAGAGGAAGATTTATCGGGAAACGGCGCAGCCGCCTGACCTTTTAGCCGACATAAAGCCCCGTGCTTACTTTGCCTTTGTAAGCGGAAATGATTGCTCCGCTTTCCTCTGAAAAGAGGAATAGAACCTGCAAAATATATCACCATAGTGATAGGTTTGCATGTTTGCATGTTGGTATGCTGATATGCTGGTATGTTTGCATGTTGGTATGTTGATATATCATCATGCTTTCCAACGACTGTTGGACTTGCCATCCGAAACAACCGACACGAATACCATCGTTTTCTCTTTTCGCCCGTGTATAATCCTTTCCAATAATGCCCTGCGGACTTTCGCCGCCCCGAATGATTCGACCCGGAAAGCGAGGGCGGCTATCGTTTCGAGGTTGTAAACCTCCGCGCTGTATCTGTCCGATATGCGGATAATGCGCTTTATGTCATATATACTCAAAACTCCGCTTTTGCAGAGTGTCTTTATCCCTGCCCGAACCGTCGGGGCGATAACCCCGAACAGTTCGCAGATTTCCCGCTCGGTCATGGCGGTTGCACCTATATCGGTCGGCAGGGAGATATTGCCCTGCCCGTCCATCGTGATAATGTTTCTTTCTTCTTTCATCGGTATGCTGTTTTAATTAAATTAAATAGCTCGGCAGATATTCTTCTCCATATCTTCCAACTTGTGCGACAAGGTTTCCATGTCTTGGCTTATCTTCTGGGCGGTGATTTTGGCGTAAATTTGGGTGGTCTTTATGTTGGTATGTCCCAAAAGACGGCTCACCGTTTCGATGGGTACGCCGTGCGATAAAAGTACGGTCGTGGCGTTCGTGTGGCGTGCCACATGATAGGTCAAACGTACCTTGAAACCGCATTGTCTGCCTATCTCTTTGAGTATCTTGTTGCAACTTCCGTTGCTCGGAACGGGGAAAACATGACCGTCCCTTGCCAGTCCCTTGTATTTCTCCATGATACGTTTGGGAACGTCCAAAAGGCGGATGTTCGATTCGGTGTTGGTCTTCTTTCTTCGGGTGATTATCCAAAGGTTGCCGTCGAAGAATGTTTGCAGGCGGTCGACGGTGAGGTTCTTCACGTCCGAATACGCCAAACCCGTGAACACCGAAAAGACGAACAAGTCCCGTACAAGCTCGTGGGTGGCGTTCTTCATCGGTGCGTCCATGAGCGTCTGTATCTCCGTTTGGGTGAGGTAGCCCCTATCCACGCTTTCGGGAGAGTTAATATATCCGGCAAAGGGGTTGAACGGCAAACGCCCGTCGTTCCTCGCTATCGAAACGATGTGTTTCAACACAATCATGTAGCCCCACACGGTATTGGTACGGCATTTCTTCTCCGTGCGCAAAAAATACTCGAAGTCGTTGATAAACGTAAGGTTGAGTTCCTTTAACGGAATATCCTCTCGCTTGTAGGTATGGGGCAAAAACTCCCGAATATGGTTACAGACCGTCCGATAACGGGTAAATGTACCCTGCGCCCTGCTGTGCCCGACTTTCTTCTCAAACTCGGCGTTGTGCTGCTCGAACAGCTTCAGTAAAGTTTCCTGCTTGACGCCGATACCGAGATAGGCGTCTTTAAGTTTGGCGGCGGTAACATATCCGTCCGTCTGCATCAACTCTTGATAGCGGCGGTTTACCTCCACACGGATTTTATCTACCGCAAGGTTGATTCTCTGCGCTTCGACGCTCTTGCCCGAAGCACGGCTGTTCTTCACGTCCCACAAGCGTGGGGGAACGTCCATCTTGCAACTGAACTGTTTAATCTCGCCGTCCACCGTGATACGGCACATCAGAGGCAGGTTGCCGTTCGGCTTCTCGCTGCCTTTCTTCACGTAAAATAATACCTTGAATGTACTACGCATAACTCACTCCTTTTTTTGGTTACAAAATTAGTTATTAGTGAGTTACCGACAGCTATGTAAATCTACGCAAAACGCAGAAACAGAACCTTTTAGCAAGAAATATGCATCCGTTACGGGAGTAACGAGGTGGTAACTGAACTTCTGCACAGTTTGGCTTCGAGGTGGCATTTCGTTGGCTCTGCCCCATAGAAAAAACAAAGCGTAACGAACGCTCTATCAGCTAATTCGCTACGCTTTGCCCAAATTTACTTTTTCGCTATGTGTTTATTATAAGAAATTCCAATTAATGCCTGCCGATTTATGCTTATTTGTAGTCTCAATGAAAAAAGATGATTGAAAATTTGGAGATAAATGAAAAACTTCTTACCTTTGCAACCGCTTACAATAAGTAAGGGCGTTTAGCTCAGCTGGTTTAGAGCATCTGCCTTACAAGCAGAGGGTCGGCGGTTCGAATCCGTCAACGCCCACATCACCAAGACACCGTTCAGTTTTTGAATGGTGTCTTTTGTTTTTCCAGTTTTTTGCAAGTGGACTCCTGGCGGTTACTAAAATGTATGGTAATATGGAGCTTGTTTTCAGATGCCGGCTTATAATATAAGATGAGCCCCAAAAGTTTTTTACTTCACTTTTAAGGCTCATCTTAAATGGTTTATACATCTTTTTTATGTATAGGCAACAGTCGTAGATATCTGTTCGTCTGTTGTTGTCAGTTGTCTGTTTGTCTTTGCAACCTGTGTTGTTATTCTTTCTTTTCGGCAATTGCCTGCATTATAAGTTGTTCCAGCTCCTCGCACAGTTCCGGATTGTCTTTGAGCAGAGCCTTGGAGGCGTCGCGTCCCTGTGCAAGTTTGCTGCCGTTGTATGAGAACCACGAGCCGCTTTTCTGTATAATGCCGTATTCTACGCCAAGGTCGAGTATCTCTCCGATTTTTGAAATACCCTCACCGAATGTTATTTCAAACTCGGTCTTGCGGAACGGAGGAGCCACTTTGTTCTTTACAATCTTCACTCTTACCTGATTGCCTATCACTTGGTCGCCGTCCTTTATGCTCGTTACACGACGTATATCGAGGCGCACGCTCGAATAGAACTTAAGCGCATTGCCACCGGTTGTTGTTTCCGGATTGCCGAACATTACGCCGATTTTCTCGCGCAACTGATTTATGAAGATACATGTGGTGTTTGTCTTGCTTATCGTTGCGGTGAGCTTGCGCAGAGCCTGACTCATAAGTCTTGCCTGCAATCCCACTTTGTTGTCGCCCATATCGCCCTCGATTTCCGATTTCGGTGTAAGTGCCGCAACAGAGTCTATGACGATTATGTCTATGGCAGACGACCGTATAAGCTGGTCTGCTATTTCAAGAGCCTGCTCTCCGTTGTCCGGTTGCGATATCCAAAGGTTCTCTACGTCAACACCCAACTTTGATGCATAGAAACGGTCGAAAGCATGTTCGGCATCGATAAATGCCGCTATACCACCCATTTTCTGTGCCTCGGCGATGGCATGGATTGCCAGTGTTGTCTTTCCGCTACTTTCCGGACCGTAGATTTCTATTATTCGTCCCTTGGGATATCCGCCCACGCCCAGTGCCGCGTTCAGCCCAATGCTTCCTGTTGGGATAACCTCAACCTGTTCCACGTTCTCGTCTCCGAGTTTCATTATGGCACCTTTACCAAAGTCTTTCTCTATCTTAGCCATTGCAGCCTGCAATGCTTTCAGCTTGCCTTCCTGAATGTTTAGGGCTGCATTTTCTGTTTCTTTCTTTGCCATGTGTTATTATTTTTGAATTGCGAATTATGATTTTTGAGTTACGAATTTGGGTTTTGGAATTACGAATAACGATTTCGAGTAACGTATCATCACACAAGTCGTAATTAGTAATTCCAAATTCGTAATTTTTAAAGCTCCAGATCTCCGTCGAAAACCTCATGCCATGGCAGTCCCTGACAGTTGAGCTGTTCCATGAACGGATCCGGATCGAACTCCTCAACATTCCATACACCGGGCTTGCGCCACAGTCCTTTGAAGAACATCATTGCGCCTATCATTGCCGGAACTCCCGTGGTGTAGCTCACACCTTGCATGCCTGTTTCCTTATATGCCTCCTGATGCGAGCAGTTGTTGTACACATAATACGTGCGTTCCTTGCCGTCTTTTATTCCGCGTATGCGGCATCCTATGCTTGTTTCGCCCTCATAGTTTTCTCCAAGATCCTGCGGATTGGGAAGAACCGCCTTGAGGAATTGAAGCGGGACAATTTTCTGTCCGTTGTAGTCAACTTCGTCTATGCGTGCCATACCGATGTTCTGTATTACGCGTAGGTGTGTGAGATATTCCTCTCCGAAAGTCATCCAGAAACGTGCCTGCCTGATTGTCGGGAAGTTTTTTGTAAGACTTTCCAGTTCCTCATGATACATGAGGTAGCTCTCTCTCGGACCGATGTTGGGATAAGTCAGCGGCTTGTGTATTTCCAACGCTTCCGTCTGTACCCATTCGCCGTCCTTGTAGTAACGTCCTTTCTGTGTTATCTCGCGTATGTTTATTTCCGGATTGAAGTTTGTTGCAAATGCCTTGTGGTGGTTGCCTGCATTGCAGTCCACGATGTCGAGATAGTGTATCTCGTCGAAATGATGCTTTGCGGCGTATGCCGTGAATATGCCGCTCACTCCCGGGTCGAAGCCACAGCCGAGTATGGCGGTCAGTCCTGCGTCTTCAAAACGTTTCTTGTAAGCCCACTGCCATGAGTATTCGAAGTGTGCCTCGTCCTTGGGCTCGTAGTTTGCCGTGTCGAGATAGTTCACGCCGCAAGCCAGACAGGCGTCCATTATGGTAAGGTCCTGATAGGGCAGGGCAAGGTTAACAACCAGCTCCGGCTTGTAGTCGTTGAACAGAACTTTGAGCTGTTCAACATCGTCGGCATCCACCTGTGCTGTCTTTATGTCTGGGTTGCCGATATATTCCACTATTTTGTCGCACTTTGCCTTTGTACGACTGGCAATCATTATCTCTGTGAACACGTCGGTGTTCTTTGCTATTTTCACCGCGGCAACAGTTGCTACGCCTCCGGCTCCGATAATCAATACTTTTCCCATGATGTCTTTTTATATTTGTTTTTTATTTTATTTCTTCAGCTTTTATGCCGAGAGCGCTCATTATGGAGTAGCCCAGTATCTCCTGACAGAAGTTTCCTCCGGGTTGCGGCTGCATGCCTAACACTGTTATCTTCTTGTCGCCCGTTGCGGTAGAACGCAATGTGTGGCGCACCCTGTCGTAGTATTTCTCGTCGTCGGGCACCACTATAATGCGCTTTATCTCCTCACGGCTGCATATCAGTGCCAGCGACTCGTTGAAAAGTTCTTCTTTTGTCACGATGTCCTCTACCGCCACCGAACTTATGACAAACTCTCCCAGCGTGTCTCTGAAAGCTTTTCCGTCCAGTTCCTTGGCATAGTCTGCCGGTGTGAAATTCTCCATGGCGGCACTGTTCTTGTCGTGTATCAGAACCACCTGTGTCTCATTGTCGCCGTTGCGCATTCCGCCGTCCAGCGCCACGCAGTCTATCCATTGTGCCATGTCAGCCTTCGGTATTCTTCTTCCAAGCATACGCTCAAAGTTTACGATGAAGTTGAAAGCCACATTGTCTATATAGTCCGCATCGGCAAGTATCACGTTTTCACTCCACTTGCGCGCCTCAATCATATCTATGTTCATACTTGCAAAGATACGCAAAAAAACGGGCAAGGCAAGTGAAAACAATGTTTATTTATCCAAAAACAACTTTACTCACTGTCCGCATTTCGCAATTTTTCCAACCTACAGATATTCAGTGGCTTATCCTCCGTATACGTTTCTTTTTCTCAAAACTCTCGGCTCAAATGTCAAATAGTAATGTCTTTATAGTGCTTTTTGCGTTACCTTTGCGACATATTAAATTTAATACAACACATCATGAAAAGTATATTAGACGGTCGTACCGGTTTAAGAAACGAAGTGGAAAAGGTTGCCGAGGTAGCCGGATATCTATGGCAGAAGGGCTGGGCAGAGCGTAACGGCGGAAACATAACGGTCAATGTGACCGAGTTTGTTGACGATGAGATGCGCAATATGCCTGCAATCAGCGAGGTAACGCCCATCGGTGTGACCCTGCCTCACCTCAAAGGCGCTTATTTCTACTGCAAAGGAACAAACCGCCGCATGCGTGATCTGGCACGTTTCCCCATGGAAAACGGAAGTATCATACGCATTCTCGACGACTGTGCAAGCTATGTTATAATTGCAGACAATCCCGTCAAGCCAACAAGCGAGTTGCCCTCACACCTCATGGTGCATGATCATCTTGTGGAAAAAGGCTCTCCATACCGTGCGTCGCTGCACACTCACCCCATCGAGTTGGTTGCAATGACACATATAAGGAAGTTCCTCGGCAAGGACGTGCTTACCAAACTGTTGTGGAGCATGATACCTGAGACAAAGGCGTTCTGCCCGCGCGGACTTGGAATAATACCTTACGAGTTGCCGAGCAGCATACAGTTGGCAGAGGAAACGGTAAGACAGCTTGACGACTACGACGTGGCTATGTGGGAGAAGCACGGTGTCTTTGCAATAGACACGGACATCATGCAGGCATTCGACCAGGTCGATGTTCTCAACAAAAGCGCGCTTATCTATATCGCATCGAAGAACATGGGCGAGGAGCCCGAGGGTATGAGCGACGCACAAATGGCAGAGATGACAAAGGCGTTCAATCTTCCCAAGTAAGTTATTTGTGGCATGTAATGTGCTGATATATCATACAAAGTGATTTTTTAGTAAATAAAGTTTTAGGTAGTATTAGTTTAGTAGTCTTTTTGTAGACAATAAAAATCCTCACCGCTGTGAAGCGTTGAGGATTTTTTTCGTTTCCTTTCGGCATGTCATGTCTGCGGTATGTCATAATTACAGTTTTTTTCCGACTTTCCGAAAGGTGGCATATAACACTGCAAAAGGTGCCCTTTCAGCCCCTGAAATGCCGTGTTTCGGACGCTGAAAGGGTATCTTTTATAATGTGAGAGATAACATGTTGATAATCAGTAATATACGTTAATGTTTCAAAATGTGCCAATTTGGCATGTTGCAAGTTGCTGCCGGGCATAGTGTATTCGGCTTGTGGCATTCTGTCATATATGCAACGCGGGGCGGCACCAATGTGCTGCCCCGCGTTGTTTTTTCTCTTTTGTCAGCCGCATGCTTATCCTAAGAAAGCATCGAACTTCTCTTTGAGCGCTGCTTTTGTTGTTGCTCCGACAAACCTGTCTGCCACTTCGCCGTTCTTTATGAACAATATTGTGGGTATGTTGCGTATGCCGTATTCCATTGCAATGTCGTCGTTCTCTTCCACATCGCATTTTCCTACAACCAGCTTGCCGTCATATTCCTTTGCCAGTTCTTCGATAATGGGTGCTATTGCGCGGCACGGACCGCACCATGTAGCCCAAAAGTCAACCATCAGCGGCAGGCTGCCGTTCTTCAGTTCCTCAAAGTTCTCGCTTGTAATCTTTACTTCCATAATGATGAAATGTTTTATTGTTAATAATATATTGTCGCGTCTCTGTTTATCCGAAACAACAAATATCATGCCACGCCACGGCATGCCACATGCCGGCATGTGTCAGTTGATATAGTACTCCAGTGCCGGATTTTCCTTGATGAAGTTCAGCAGGCTGCGCTTGACGTCGATTTTTGTGTTGCGGCTTCGCAGCGTTACGGTGCGTCGTTCCTCGGCGTTGCGCAGTTGCAGATATAGCGGTGTGGTGCCCGGATTGGCGCGTACAATGGTCATGAGGTCGGTTACGATAGTATCGTCTATGGCATCGGCATCCATTGTTATCGTAATCTTGTCGAGCATTTCGTTCTTTGCCGTCTGCAAATACTTTATGCTTCCAATCCTCATCTCGTAGAATTTGCTGTCGCGGAACCGCTTGGTACAGCTTGCCTTGATGAATACAGAGCAGCCCTGTGCCAGCATTCCTTTCCACTGTCCCCACTCCTCGCCGAAGAGAGCCAGCTCGCCCGAACCGTCAAAGTCTTCTATCGTGATGAAGCCGCAGGGTTTCCCGGTCTTTGTAAACTTGTCGGTGACGTTGGTGACGATGCCTCCGAAGGTCAGTTCCGCTTTCTGGGCAAGAGCTTCCTTGTCGTCCAGTTCGGAACATTTGGTGTTGCAGATGTTTCTGATAACTACCTCAAACTCGTCAAGGGGATGTGCCGAGAGATATATGCCGACAAGGTCGCGCTCGCGGTTAAGCCTCTCTATGCTGCTCCACTGTTCGGCTTCGGGCACCGGCGGCGTTGTTATTTCCACGGCATCAAGCCCTCCGAAGAGCGAGTTTTGCGCTTCGTTCTGTTCCGTCTGGTAAAGCTGTCCGTAGCGTATGAGCGTGTCTAAGAAGTTCTCTCCTTTCTGGTTGCATCCGAAGTAGCGTTCGCGGTTTATCTTGAAACTGTCAAACCCGCCGCTCAGAGCCATGCTTTCAAAACATTTGCGGTTGCATGCCCCGAGGTTCACGCGCTGTGCCAGGTCAAATATGTCCTTGTACGGACCGTTGTTTTCGCGCTCTTTTATTATGGCTGTGGCTGCCGATGCGCCCATTCCCTTTATCGCGGCAAGTCCGAAACGTATGGCACCCGCCTTGTTTACGCTGAACTTCAGACGGCTCTCGTTCACGTCCGGACCGAGTGTCTCTATACCCATGGATTTGCATTCGTCCATGAGTTTTGTTATTTCGTTTATGTTGTCGAGGTTTCGGCTCATGTTGGCTGCCATGTATTCGGCGGGATAGTGTGCCTTCATGTATGCCGTCTGGTATGCCACCCACGAGTAGCATGTGGCGTGACTCTTGTTGAAGGCGTAGCTGGCAAACTTCTTCCAGTCTTCCCATATTTTCTGCAACACTTTCTTGTCGTGTCCGTTTTTCTCTCCTCCTTCATAGAACAGTCCTTCCAGGTGGTTCATCTTTTCGATGAGTTTCTTTCCCATTGCCTTGCGCAAAGTGTCCGACTGACCGCGCGTGAAGCCTGCAAGCTGTCGGCTCAGAAGCATCACCTGCTCCTGATAGACCGTGATGCCGTAAGTGTCTTTGAGATATTTCTCCATGCACGGAATGTCGTATTTTATCTGCGTCGGGTCTTTTTTGCGGGCGATGAAGTCGGGGATGTAGTCCATAGGTCCTGGGCGGTAGAGAGCGTTCATGGCTATGAGGTCTTCGAATACGGACGGTTGCAGCTCGCGCAGGTACTTCTGCATTCCGGCAGACTCGAACTGGAACGTGCCTATGGTGCGCCCCTCGCAGTAGAGTTTGTATGTCAGAGGGTCGTCTATCGGTATGGTGTCAAGGTCTACGGTCTTGCCTGTCGACAGGCGCACATTTTCCACCGCTTCTTTTAGAATGGACAGTGTTTTCAGTCCGAGGAAGTCCATCTTTATCAGTCCGGTCTCCTCTATCACGCTCCCTTCATACTGTGTGCACAGCAGTTTCTTCCCGGGGTTGTCTTTGTCGTCGGCTGTCGATACCGGTACCCAGTCGCTTATGGCATCGCGGCAGATAATGGTGCCGCAGGCGTGAATGCCCGTATTGCGCACGTTCCCTTCGAGCATTTTGGCGTATGCAATGGTCTCGCGCAGTTGCGGATTGTCAGAAATCTCAGCCTCGCGCAGCTCCGGAACGCACTTTATGGCATTGGTCAGGTTCATCTTCATGCCGTCGGGCAGACGGTCGGGTATCGCCTTGCACAGGTGGTTCGACATCTCGCGCGACAGCTTTTCCACACGTGCAACGTCCTTAAGGGCAAGTTTTGTCGCCATTGTACCGTATGTTATGATATGCGCCACCTTGTCCGCGCCGTACTTGTCTGTAACCCAGTCGAGCACCTTGCCACGTCCGTCGTCATCGAAGTCGGTGTCAATATCGGGCAGCGAGATACGGTCAGGGTTTAGGAAACGCTCAAACAGAAGGTCGTACTTTATAGGGTCTATCTTCGTTATGCCGAGACAATAAGCCACAACGGAGCCTGCCGCGCTGCCACGACCCGGACCTACGACGACGCCGAGTTCGTCTCGTGCGGAGTTTATGAAGTCCTGAACGATGAGGAAGTAGCCGGGGAAACCCATGGTCTTCATTATGTACAGCTCGAAGTTTATGCGTTCTTTCACCTCGTCGCTGAGCGGTTCTCCGTACATCTTCCGTGCCCCGTCGTATGCCAGTTTGGCAAGATAGTCGGCCTCGAACTTTATCCTGTATATCTTGTCAAACCCTCCGAGTTTCTGTATTTTCTTCTCTCCTTCCTCACGAGACATCACCACGTTGCCGTTCTCGTCGCGTGTAAACTCCTCGAACAGTTCTTCTTCCGTGAAACGTTTGCGGTACTCTTCTTCCGTGCCGAACTCTTCCGGAATGGGGAAGAACGGCATAATTGGCGCATGGTCTATGCTGTACGGTTCTATTTTGTCAAGTATTTCGCAGGTGTTGGCAAGCGCTTCGGGTATGTCGTCGAAGACCTCGTTCATCTCTGCCTGTGTCTTGAACCATTCCTGTTTGGAGTACAGCATGCGCTTGGGGTCGTCGAGATCCTTGTTGGTTGACAGGCAAAGAAGACGGTCGTGAGCCTCGGCGTTCTCCTCGTCTACGAAATGGCAGTCGTTGGTACATACCAGTTTCACGTCGTGCTTGCGTGCCAGTTCAATGAGAACCTTGTTCGCCTGTTGCTGAAGAGGGTATGTTTCGCGGTTCGCCCTTATGGTGGGATTCTTCACTTCATGGCGCTGAAGCTCCAGATAATAGTCGTCTCCGAAGAGCTTTTTGTGCCATAGCAGCGACTCCTCAGCTCCTTTTATGTCGCCTTTAAGTATTTTCGAAGGCACCTCTCCGGCAATACATGCGGAACACACGATAAGTCCCTCGTGATACTTTTCAAGGTCTTCGTGATCCGTTCGCGGTCGCATGTAGAAGCCGTCTACCCATGCACGGCTCACCAGCTTGATAAGGTTTTTGTATCCCTGATAGTTCTTGGCAAGCACCACAAGGTGGTATCCGCCCTGGTCACCCTGCTCCTTTACCTTGTTGAACTTGGTGCGGCGCGCCACATACATCTCGCATCCCAATATGGGCTTGAACGGCGGTTTGCCCGCCTCTTTAAGCTCGGAATTCTTCTTTTTGCAATAATTGAAAAACTCCTTTATGCCCATCATGTTGCCGTGGTCTGTCACAGCCATGCCCCGCATGCCGTCTGCCACAGCCTTATCCACAAGCTTTTTAATGCTTGCCTGTCCGTCGAGAATACTGTAATAAGTGTGAACGTGAAGATGAACAAAATCCTGCATAAACCTAATGTATTGTAAAAAGATTTGAGGTTCAAAGTTACTGTCAAAACGTGAGATAGCCAAAAGAATAGTAGTAAAAATTTGCTGAATACGCAAAAAACGAGTACCTTTGCATGAAATTGTAACTTCTTGATACTATGGGAAAGAGAATACGTAAGCTCAAAAATGTCAGATTACATAACGAAGGAACAGACACGCTTGTCTATGGGCTTGTGGCAATAGCCTCTATAGCTGCCGTGCTGTGGCTGTCTTTCGACAATAAGATCCCTTTCTGGTGCTTTGTCAGTGTATTCGGAATAGTATATTGCATTGTCCTTAATTTCTTCCGTTGTCCTATAAGATATTTTGAAGGTGACACAGAGAAGGTTGTCGTGGCGCCGGCAGACGGCAAGATTGTTGTTATAGAGGAAGTGGAAGAGACGGAATATTTCCACGACAAGCGCTTGATGATAAGTATATTCATGAGTCTTTTCAATGTTCATGCCAATTGGTTCCCCGTAGACGGCAAGGTAAAGTTTGTCAATCACCGTGACGGAAACTTCCATAAGGCATGGCTGCCGAAGGCAAGTGAGGAGAACGAACATGCCGACATAATGCTTGAAACACCGGAGGGTACGGAAGTTTTGTGCCGCCAGATTGCCGGAGCGGTGGCACGGCGCATCGTAACTTACGCCAAACCGGGAGAAGACTGCTATATTGACGAGCATCTGGGCTTTATCAAGTTCGGTTCGCGAGTGGACGTATATCTGCCTCTTGGCACGGAAGTGTGTGTCAAGATGGGGCAGACCACCACGGGCGATTATACTGTATTGGCTAAACTGAAATAATCTCATGGCAGGATTTATAGCAAAGAATATACCCAACACTATTACTTGCTGCAATCTCGTTTCTGGCTGTGCCGCAACTGTTTTTGCGCTTGACTACAGAGCGGAACTGGCGCTTCTCTTTATTATAATAGGTGCCGTATTCGACTTTTTTGACGGTATGAGCGCGCGACTGTTACACGTTTCGTCGCCAATAGGCAAGGAGCTGGACTCGCTTGCAGACGATATAACATTCGGACTGGCACCTGCCGCAATGGTATATGCCTTTCTCGACACGATGGCATATCCTGCTGCGCTTTCTTCCTTTAGCCGTTTCATTCCGTATTTCGCATTTGTAATGGCTGCTTTTGCAGCCCTGCGTCTTGCCAAGTTCAATCTGGACGAGCGCCAGACAACATCGTTTATAGGCTTGCCCACACCTGCCAACGCCCTGTTTTGGGGTTCTCTTGTCGTAGGCTCCGGTGCTTCTTTTTCAAGCAATCCGGCAATTATGCCGGTAATATTGGTGATGATTTGCATAAGCAGCTATGTCATGGTGGCAGAGCTTCCTATGTTTGCGCTTAAGTTCAAGATGTGGGGTTGGAAAGGCAACGAGGTGAAATACATCTTCCTTATCACCTGTATACCGTTGCTGGCGATATTCCGTGTGTCGGCATTTGCCGTCATCATAGCGTGGTATGTCATACTTTCCGTCGTTACAAATAAAATCCGCGGCTGATATGGGAGCATTGTTGAGTTTTCTGTTTCTTGTCTTTCTTTCCGGCATTTTCTTTGTAGGCATTGTTGCATACCGCATATATCGTTCGGTGAAAGATGCCGCGCAGCAGTTCCGTAACTTCGGAACCGGCTCGGGAAATGCGGCTTCCGGCACGGCGGGAAGCAGGCATCGCGACAGCGGCGATACCATAATAGACCGCCGCGACAGCGATAAGGCGAAGCGCCGCATATTCTCCGACAACGAGGGAGAATATGTTGACTTTGAAGAAGAACGCTGAGGCGGCGGACGGAGAATATCTTTAATCTTGTTGTACGGAATGTTTATCTGTTGTGTCTTGCGGCACGGCGGACTGCCGTTGTCTGTTCTTTATCACGGTGAAGCCGAACAACCCCTTTTGAAGACTTAATGTTTTTGTGCCTCCCGTGCGTACCCTGTTGTATTCGCTGCGTGTCACTGTCATGCTCTTCTTGCTTCCGTCAGCAAATCCGAGATACAGGTGGAATGTGTCATATGTGCCGTTCTGCACTCTGCGCCGTCTGCCCACGGTGCGGTATTTCTTGTGTGTTTCCTTGCTCTTGGAAAGTATGGTGGCATGTACTACGTGGTCTGTCGTGGTGTCGGCAAAGAGATAGTTGGCGCCGAGGAGCGAGGCGTACAGCACCGAGCCGACGACAATCAGATGACAGATAACGTTTATTGCAGCCTTGTCTGACGTTGTCGCGATGTGCCACCTGTTGTAGAACCGCGGTGTGGTGACGACCGCCGGAACAAGTGCCGCTGCTATCGGATACCACCATGTGATGATTGTGTCGCAGTAGAAGATGTATCCCGCTATACACAGGGCAAGGCAGGCAAAGGCTGCCACATACCGTAGGATGGTGTAAAGTCTGTTCATAAGTAGATGTTCAAAATTAAACGTATATATATTAATCGGTAGATGCTATTATTTACTTTATCATTATCTTGCACATTCTTTTGGGCTGTTTTCCCATGCCTCATCGGTCGTGTAGCCCGCTACACTCACTCTTCGGACATGAAAAAACATCACCAAAATAACGTACAATATAATGGTAATTAATTTCGAACATCTACTTATATATAATAAGGTGTAAGTTCTTTAACGCGGCGGCAGCCCGAAGCATGACGGCAGATGTGGGAAACGGTATTTGTTTCCTGTGCCTGCCGGCATGTTCCGGGCTGCCGGACGTTTTGTTATAAGCGTGCTTACGGTCAGTTGTGAACCAGTGTACCGATGTCCTCTCCGTCCATCACCCTCTTCAGATTGCCCACGATGTCCATGTTGAACACGTATATCGGCAGGTTGTTTTCCTTGCACATTGTCGTTGCCGTGAGGTCCATGACCTTCAGTCCGCGCGTGTAAATCTCATCGTATGTTATCTCGCTGAACTTCACTGCCTGCGGGTCTTTCTCGGGGTCGGCGGTGTATATGCCGTCCACGCGCGTGCCTTTCAGCATCACGTCCGCCTCTATCTCTATGCCGCGTAGCGAGCTTCCCGTGTCGGTGGTGAAGTATGGAGAGCCTGTTCCGGCGCTGAATATGCACACATGTCCGTTCTCCATTGCCTCGATGGCTTTCCATTTGCTGTAAAACTCGCCTATCGGTTCCATGCGTATTGCCGTGAGCACTTTTGTCTTTACACCGATCGCGCCGAGCGCCGAGCTGAGTGCCAGCGAGTTGATGACGGTGGCACACATGCCCATCTGGTCGCCCTTGACGCGGTCGAAGCCCTTGCCGGCGCCGCTCAGTCCGCGGAAGATGTTGCCTCCGCCAATCACTATGCCTATCTGCACACCGCTTTCGTGCACTTCCTTTATCTGCCTTGCATATTCGTTGAGCCTTTCCGTGTCTATGCCGTAGCTCTGTTTGCCCATGAGGCTCTCGCCGCTGAGCTTTAGAAGTATTCTTTTATACTTTGCCATGATGCGTATTATTTATTGTTGATTATGAACTTCACTTCCTTGAAGAAATATTTTCTTAGTCTGCCTTCCGTGTCGCGCAGGAGCAGCCTGCCGCTTTCCTCCACTCCCACGGTTTCCGCCACGAATCCACCGTCGGCGTCGCTGTAGGCGTGAAAGCCCTCCCGACGGTATAGCGCGCTGTGGTACATGGCTATGACGGAACTGCCGTTACCGTTTTCTATCATATTCATGTAGCGGCAGAAGCGGTCGATGATGTCGTCGAGTATGGCACGCGGTTCCACTTCGTGCCCCAGTATGTTGCGCAGCGAAACGGGATTGGGCGCATCGCTGCGGAATGTCTCCTGATTTATGTTCACGCCCGTACCGATGATGCATCTTCTTATGCCATGCCGGCAGACGGCGGTCTCTATCAGCGTACCGCTTATTTTCTTGTTGCACCAGTATATGTCGTTGGGCCATTTCACGCTTATTCCGCTGCCCGCAATCTCCGTGAGACAGTCTTTCAGCGCCACCGCCATAGCCATGGAGATGATGAACTGGCGTGCGGGCGGAACGGAGATGTTTTGCACCAGTATGCTGAAAAGCAGATTTTCCCCCGGCTCACTCTCCCATGAGTTACACGCCTGTCCTCGTCCTGCCGTTTGATACCGTGCAACGGCGACAACGAGATCGTTGTCCGTCTCCGGCAGGTAATCGTGCAGAAAGCGGTTGGTTGAATCTGTAACGTCGAGTTCTATTATTCTTGTTTTCATGTATCGTCGGTTATGGTATAGGCATGAATGCGTCTTCGATGTGTGTTGCCTTGTAGTTGCCGTCTGCCGTCCCTACGATGGTCACGATGTCGAACCTTACGGGCAGGTCTATGTGTTTCATCTTCACGTATTTGCCCGCAGCGCCACAGATGTTCCGTATCTTGTTTCGGTCTACCGCCGTTTCAGGCTCGGCGAAGATTTTGTCCCGCCTTGTCTTTACTTCCACTATCACCAGCATGTCTGCGTCTACCGCCACTATGTCTATGTCGCGGCTGCCGTCGCGCCAGTTGCGGTCGACAATCCGCAGCCCCTTTTGTTCGAGATACTCGGCGGCTTTCTGCTCGCCCCATTGTCCAAGGTCGTTGTGTGTTGCCATGAAGATTAGTGTTCCTGACTTACAAAAATACAATATTTCCGTTACACATCAAAGGTCTTTAAGCCTAAAAATAGTACTTTTGCAGAAAAACAGGCATATTATGAAACAAGAGAAAAACCAATGCGCCGGCGGTGCCGTCGCAGAGCAGGCTGCGAAGGATGCCGAGTTCATGCGCAAGGCGCTGATTGAGGCGGAGACTGCCCGCGATGCCGGCGAGATACCCGTCGGTGCGGTTATTGTGTGCGGCGGGCGCATCATTTCGCGTGCCCACAATCTCACGGAGACGCTCAACGACGTCACGGCGCACGCCGAGATGCTGGCGATAACGTCTGCCGCCAACGCCATGGGCGGCAAGTTTCTGCCCGAATGCACGCTATATGTCACCGTGGAGCCGTGCCCCATGTGCGCCGGAGCGATAGGGTGGGCGAGGATAGGTCGCGTGGTCTATGGCGCGGCGGACGACAAGCGCGGATACACGCGCTATGCTCCCGATGTTCTTCACCCCAAGACCACGGTCGCGACGGGGGTGCTCGAAGAAGAGTGCCGCAGGCTCATGCAGGAGTTCTTTGCTGATAAAAGGAGATAAGGGGGAGATAAAAGAAGATATGCGGCTGATGCCGCAGGAGATAAGGACAATGGCAAGGAGATAAGGGACACAGCAAGGAGATAAGGAGCCTGCTACCGGTAGGGATGCACCATGGTGCATCCGAAAACGCATGGCTTGTATCGTCGAATCACATCGGATTATTGTTCATAATCATTTCGGCTGCACCATGGTACAGCCCTACACGGTGCGGATGTTCGGTTGTCACATTTTATATAACAAATACGGGGCAAAGGCGTTTCCGCCCCTGCCCCGTGTCTGCTTTATGTAATGCGTGATAAGGCTACTCCTGCGGGAGCATTATAATCTCTACGCTGTTGCCTCCGGCTATTATCACATCCTTTACGAATGCTGCGATGCTCTCCGGTGTGAGTTCGCCGACAATCTTCTTGTAGTCGGTCACTACGTCTATGCCCAACTCGTCGAAGTTGCTTATCGCGCCCAGCCAGTATCCGTTCTTCTTTGCGTTGTCGTCAGCCTGCTTCAACATCAGTTCCTTCACCTTTGTCAGCATGTCTGCGTCTACGGTCTTTGCCATGGCTGCCACTTCGTCCTTCATTATCTTTATCGCCAGGTCTGCCTTCTCGGGCTTCATCGGGCATACGCCCAACAGAACGGTGAATGGCACGTCGCTGCCCGCCGTCGTGCGTCCCACGGCACCTGCCGAGTATGCGGCACTGGCGTCTTCGCGTATCTTCTTGAGATAAATCATAGACAGTATCTGTCCTGCCACGTCTACCTTTATGTCGTTCTCAAGGCTGTACGGCACGTTGTTGTTATACCAGTAGATGTATGCCTGTGCCTTCGGCGTGTCCATCTTGCGCGTGAACTTGTTCACAACGTTGCCCTGTGCGTATGTGGCAACCTTGCGCCAGTTCTCTTTCTTGCCTTTTGCCGGCAGCGAAGCGATATACTGTTCTATCAGCGGACGCAGAGTTGTCTCGTCGAAGTTGCCCACGAGCATGAACGTGAAGTCGGCTGCGTTGGCAGTGCGCTCCTTTGCTATCTCGAGTATGCGGTCGTAGTTTACGTCCTTAAGGTCTTCCGCCTTTATCGATGTGAAGCGCGGGTTGTGGCTGTTGAGCGTGCACTGCATTGAGTCTACGAAAGCCTTTTCGGGCGATATGCTCTGGTTTTTGAGCATGGTCTCGAGCATCGTCATGAGCGATGTGTACGATTTCTCGTCCTTCTTTATGGCAGTGAAGTAGAGATAGTTGAGCTGCAACAGTGTCTCGATGTCCTTGGGAGTAGACCTTCCCGAGATTGTCTCGTGCAGCTTGTTGAGGCTCATAGACAGACTCACCTGCTTGCCTGCAAGCGCTTTCTCAAGCTCCGTGTGGCTGAACTCGCCCAGTCCGCTCGCCTCGATGACATCGTCGAATGCCTTCATGTTGGCAAAGTCTTTCTCGTCGAGAAGCGACGAACCGCCTTTCGACGATGCTACCATAAGCACCTCGTCGTCCTTGAAGTCGGTCTTCTTCAGCAGTACCCTTGCACCGTTGGACAGTGTCAGTTCCTTGTATCCCAGCTTGTTGTTCTCTTTCTCGCTCTTTATCGTTCCTTTGGCGGGAAGCGTCTTTATCAGCGGCTCGTCCTTCACGTTGTCCACATATGCAGTCAACTGTTCGGCGCGCACGCCGGCTATAGCCTTCTTTATTCCGTCCACCGTCGGGTATACGGCACCTTCCTTCTCGTTGTTTATGCTGAACACAACAAGGTTAGAGTCGTTCCTGCTTATCATCTCGCCCATACCCTGGTTTACAGCCTCTACGGGTATCATCGGCGTGATCTGCTGCATTATGTTGTACTGGTCTTCGAGCGACGGTATCGGCTCGTTCGACAGGAAGTGGTCGCGATACTCGTCTCCGTATTTAGCGTTCTCGCGCTTGTTGCGGTTGGTGTATGCCTTTTCCAGCGCGCTCATGTAGTTGGACTTGGCACGCACAAACTCGGTCGGCGTAAATCCGAACTGCGATGCACGCAGAGCCTCGCGCATTACGGCTGCAATCGCCTCTTCGGTCTTTCCGTCCTTGGGAACAATCACCATGGAGAATGCATCCTTTGTCTTTGAGAATATATATGAGCCGTCATAGCAGTAAGCCTGTACAAACGGGCAGTCGGCGTTCTGTGCCAGCTCGCCCAGTCGGGCGTTCAGCATGCCCGTTACAACAGACTTGAGATAGTCTGCCATGAGATATGACAGGTCGCCCTTGGCGCTGTCGGGCACGGCGTCGTGCTTGATGAACATCTGCACCACGTTTATTGTCTGTTCCTTGTCCTTGTCGATGAGGATTATCGGCTCGGCATTGTCGGGCACCTGCTCGTCCACCACCGGTGCGGCATTGGGTATGAGCTTTATTCCGCTGAACATCTCCTTTATCTTGTTCTCGGTGTAGTCCACGTCTATGTCGCCCACAACTATTATCGCCTGATTGTCCGGACGATACCACTTCTGATAGTACTTGCGCAGTGCCTCGGGCTTGAAGTTGTCGATAATCTCCATCTTGCCGATGGGGTAGCGCTTGCCGTATTTGCTGCCGGGGTAGAGCGCTTCGAGATTGCGCTCGAACATGCGCGACGATGCGTCGGTGCGCAGACGCCACTCCTCGTGTATCACTCCGCGCTCCTTGTCAATCTCCTTCGCGTCGAGTGTAAGACCGTTCGACCAGTCTTTCAGTATGAGCAGACACGAGTCGAGAGCCTCGCGGCGTGTCGACGGGACGTTGCAGATGCGGTATACCGTCTGGTCTATACCTGTATATGCGTTGAGGTCGCTGCCGAACTCCACGCCCAACGAGCGTGTATATTCGATGACGCCGTTCTCCTTGAAGTTGTCCGAGCCGTTGAAAGCCATGTGCTCCAGGAAGTGAGCCAGACCGCGCTGGTCGTCGTTCTCCTGTATCGAACCCACGCGCTGTGCTATGTAGAAGTTCACCCGCTTCTCGGGATATCCGTTCTGACGCACGTAGTAGGTCAGACCGTTGGGCAACTTGCCTATTCTCACTGCCTTGTCGACAGGTATGGGAGGCATCTGGAAGCCTTGTGCCAGCGACGGAACCACAGCCGAAAGGGCAAGTACCGCGATGGCAAAAAGATTTTTGATTTTCATAATTTATAATGTTTTGTAAAATAAGATATATACAATGCAAAGGTAATAAAATAATTGTTTATATGACAAAATGTAAAGAATAAAATGATGCCAGGCGGAGTTATGTAAGACAAAACAGCGTTTTTGCTTGATAATAGGAACGTTTGCACTGTGGCACGGCTGCGCGATGCCGTAGGTGCTACACGTTGCAATGCCGGCGGTGCAACGTGTGTCGGAATATGGCTTGTAAACCATTGAAAAGCAAGATGATATCTTTGGGATTCTAAAAGGTGCCCTTTTAGACGCTGAAAGGCGGCATATCAGAGCCTGAAATGCCACCTTTCGCAATGCAATATGCCGCCTTTTGGAAAATGCCCTGCCGCGAGGCGTGCCTACTTGTCTCTTCTCGGGTGGTACATCAGCACCTCCTCGCGCAGCGTGTGGATGTCGATATGCGTGTAAATCTCGGTCGTGCCGATGTGCTCGTGTCCGAGCATTATCTGTATGGCGCGCAAGTCTGCCCCTCCTTCGAGCAGTGCCGTGGCGAAACTGTGGCGCAGCGTGTGCGGGCTTATGGTTTTCTTTATTCCGGCTTCCGCCGCCAAACGCTTTATCATTATCAGTATCATGGTGCGCGTGAGATGCGCTCCGCGGCGGTTGAGAAAGACGTAATCGTCTTCTCCCTCCTTTATCGTCATCATGTTGCGGTCTCTGAACCAGTATTCCAGTTCCTTTATGGCTGAAGGCGATATGGGCACGAGCCGCTCCTTGCGCCCTTTGCCCTCTACGCGTATGAAACGTTCTTCGAGAAAAAGGTTGGACATCTTCAGAGTCACAAGCTCGCTCACGCGGAGACCGCAGCAGAACAATGTCTCGATGATAGCCTTGTTTCGCTGCCCCTCCCATTTAGACAGGTCTATAGCCTGTTCGAGCATGTTGACCTCCTCCGTGCTCAGCACCTCCGGCAGATGCTCGCCTATACGGGGAGACTCGAGCAGTTCCGACGGGTCGGCGGAGACATATCCCTCGAGATACAGAAACCTGTAGAACGAGCGCACACCGCTGAGAATGCGGCACTGTGAGCGGGCGTTTATGCCTATGTCGTGAAGCGAAGCCGCAAAGCTGCGCAGGTCTTCTATACCGGCATCGGCAGGCTCCAGACCTCCGGAGTGCAGAAAACCGAATAGTTTCTGCAGGTCAAGCATATACGCCTCCTGTGTGTTCTGTGTGAGGTTGCGCTGCAGTTTTATGTACCGCAGATATCGCCTCACCATATCATTATTGCTTTTGCTGTCGTATTTCATTTATTTTTATTATCTTTGACTTCGTATCTTACTGCGTCCAAGATACTCTCGCTTGACAAAAAAACAAATAAATTTGTTGTTTTGTTCTCGACTTATCCGTATCTTTGACTTCGTCTTTGGCTGCGTCCAAGATACTCTCGCTCGACAAAAAACAAATAAATTTGTTGTTTTGTTCTCGACTTATCCGTATCTTTGCCCCAGATAAGCTACGCACTGACAACTCCCAAAAAAATTGCTTGCGTCAGGCTTTCACTATCGCTGCATACAAAATTACATTTTTTTTCCGATATGAAGATACTTATCCTTAACGGACCCAATCTGAACCTCCTCGGAGTGCGTGAGCCGGGTATATACGGCAGCTGTTCTTTCGACAGTTATCTGCCGCTGCTCCGTGAGCGCTATCCGGCAGTAGACATAGAATACCGTCAGAGCAACATAGAGGGCGAACTGATAAACATCATGCAGGAAACGGGCTTCTCATACGACGGCATCATACTGAACGCCGGCGCATATACGCACACAAGCATCGCCCTGCACGACTGCATACGCTCGCTGAAGTGCCCGGTCATAGAGGTGCATATCTCCAACGTGCACAGTCGTGAGGAGTTTCGCCGCCACTCGTATATATCGCCCGTATGCAAGGGAGTTATATGCGGTTTCGGGCTCGACTCATACCGTCTTGCACTCGAAGCGCTTCTGTGCTGAGCCGGATGATGTCTGCTTGAACGCCGGACGGATAGTGTTAAGCACATATACCCCATATCTTTACCTTATATATAATAATGTCAGAAATAGACGACTATATTCTTGCCCATACCGATCCGGAGGGCGACTATCTGTACAGGCTCTATCGTGCCACCAACATCCACCTGCTGCGCGGGCGCATGGCGAGCGGTCATCTGCAGGGCAGGCTTCTGCGCATGCTCGTGCGTATGATCAAACCGAAGAACATTCTCGAGGTGGGAACGTTCAGCGGTTACAGTGCCATTTGTCTTGCCGAAGGACTTGATGACGGCGGCAAGGTATATACATACGAGATAAACGACGAGCAGGAGGACTTTACGCGCCCTTGGATTGAAGGCTCTGCCGTGGCAGACAAGATAGAGTTTATAATAGGCGATGCCATTTCCGAGGCTCCCGCACTGGGCATAACCTTCGACCTTGTCTTTATCGATGGCGACAAGCGTACATATCTCGACACCTACGAAATGGCTCTTTCGGTGTTGCGCCCGGGAGGCTTCATCTTCGCCGACAACACGCTTTGGGATGGGCATGTGGTAGACCATGCCTATGACAAAGACCGCCAGACGGCGGGAATAGAGCATTTTAATGATTTCGTAGCACGTGACGATAGGGTGGAGCGCGTAATGCTTCCGTTGCGCGACGGGCTGACGTTGATACGTAAGAAGTGAAGAATTAAGAGTTAAGAATGAAGAATTTGCTGCCGCAGCAGCAGGATTATTTTAGCCCCTATAGGTTCTATTGTTCCTATAGGGGCTATATGTCTTATAAGCCTTATAAGCCCTATTGTTAAATGATGTGCGGCAGCAAATTCTTCATTCTTAACTCTTAATTCTTCATTTCTTTACTTAACCTGCACCACCAGATACTTGCTTGTGCTCCAGAACAGCTGCGGGTTGTTTATCCTAAGCACGTATTGGTCTTTTGCATCGCGCTGCAGCGTGTAGCTGCCGGACGGGTGCATGGTCAGTATGTTGGCAGACTTGGAATAGAGTTTTATCTCTTTGTCTACGCGTATGTCTATTTTTGTAAAGTAGTTCTTGTTGAAGTTGCCCTGCAACACTTTACCCTTTAAAAGGATGTTCTGTTCTTTCAACTCCTTCTTTGTGCCGAAAGCGAACCATGCCGTGTTTATCTGCTTGTCCTGATCGTTGATTGTCTGTGCCTTGCTTTCGTTCTCTCCCTTCAGGTCGTTTACGCTTGTATTGAGATCGGAGATTGTTGCATCAAGTTCGGCAATGTGTATATCCTTGGCGTCGAGTTCGGCACGCAACTGCCTTAACTGTATGTCTTTGTTGTCCAGTTGCTTTACAAGATTCTCTATAGTCCGCTTCAATTGTTCGCCCTTAAACGAGCTTTCGCGCATTTGCTGGCGCAGCTTTTCTATAAGTTCACGGTTCTGAATGAGGCGCTGCTGTATGAACTTGATGTTCTCGCGTATCTCGCTCTCTTTGTTGGCACCCTCTCCGTCCTTTGCAATGAGCACACGGTTCTCGGCAGCATTGATGTCGCGGAAACCCTCTTCGACATCGTTCAGCAATCCCATCATATCGTTTATCTCATTGTCTTTCTGCTCGATGATGCGCTGCAAGGAGTCTGTGGCGCTTACCGACGGCTGTTCGGGAGTCACCTTTTCGTTCTTGCATGCAGTCAGTGCCATGGCACATGCTGCAAATAATAATACCTTTTTCATAATTATAAGTTTTTTGGTTTATTCCTTTTTTGTATTTTTTCCGGCGACGACAATCACAAATTCGCCGCGCGGTTCTGTTGTCTCGAAGTGAGAGATTATCTCTGCCAGTGTACCGCGGACACTTTCCTCGTGTATCTTTGATATCTCGCGACAGGCACTTGCCTGACGGTCCTCACCGAAATATTCGGCAAACTGCCGCAGTGTTTTCAATACCCTGTAGGGCGATTCGTAAAAGACCATTGTGCGTGCTTCGTCCTTCAGACTTTCAAGACGTGTGGCACGTCCTTTCTTCTGAGGTAGAAAACCTTCGAAGCAGAAGCGGTCGCAGGGCAGTCCGGAAGACACTATGGCAGGCACAAAAGCCGTGGCACCGGGCAGACACTGCACCGTAATGCCTGCTGCCGCTGCTTCGCGGACAAGATAAAAGCCCGGATCGCTGATGCCGGGTGTGCCGGCGTCGCTGATAAGAGCAATGTCCGCACCGCCCTTCAGACGCTCTACTATGCCTGCGGAGGTGCCGTGCTCGTTGAACTTATGATGCGATATAAGATGATTTTTTATGTCGAAATGCTTCAGAAGAATGCCCGAAGTACGTGTGTCTTCAGCCAGAACCATGTCTGCCTCTTTAAGTATGCGTATGGCGCGGAAGGTGATGTCTTCCAGATTTCCTACCGGAGTAGGCACTATATATAATGTACCCATGGTGCTTGTTGCTATGTATTGATATGTAACTGAACGATCCTGACGGGACCATAAGCTTTGTTCGGATGCTCAATCTCTTTTCTCGGACAAATATACTTAATTAATCCACCATGGCAAAAAAACACTTTAAATCTTTGCAATTTTTAAAACGTCTTTGTATATTTGTGCCATAATGGAAAGACATTCGGAAGGTTGGGAGATGCACCGCCCGGGTAGAATAGAGGTGGTGTGCGGTTCAATGTTTTCTGGAAAGACAGAGGAACTGATAAGACGTATGAAGAGGGCAAAGTTCGCCCGGCAGAGAGTGGAGATATTCAAGCCATCGCTTGATACGCGATATTCGGAGGTCGATGTTGTGAGCCATGACAAGACAACTATACCGAGCACGCCGGTAGACTCGTCGTCAAGCATATTGCTGTTAGCATCGGACATCGATGTAGTGGGCATAGACGAGGCGCAATTTCTTGACGGGGGACTGGTAGACGTCTGCAACCAGCTAGCTAACAGGGGGGTGAGGGTAATCGTTGCCGGTCTTGATATGGATTTCAAGGGCGTTCCTTTCGGTCCAATTCCCGCGCTGTGTGCCATTGCCGACGAGGTGACGAAGGTGCATGCGATATGCGTGAAGTGCGGTGCGCTGGCGTATGTGAGCCACCGTCTTGTGGAGAACGACAAGCGCGTGCTGCTCGGAGAGACCAATGAGTATGAGCCGTTGTGCCGCGACTGCTATCGCAAGGCTATGGAAGAGGAGAAGAAAAGATAAATTATGTTTGAGCAAAAGATAACATTCGACAAGTTTATACGTTGGGCATTGGTTGCTTTGCTGGTATTTGCCGTGCTGTTTGTTATGAACTGGCTGAGCGGCGTATTGCTGCCGTTTTTTATCGCATGGCTGCTGGCATACCTTCTGTATCCGGTGGTGAAGTTCATGCAATACAGGATGAGGGTGCCCACGAGGGCACTGTCAATAATCGTGACTCTGATACTTGTCATTGCTGTTTTGGGCGGAATATTTTATCTTATAATACCTCCGATGATAGAACAGTTTGAGAAACTGGGCGGATATATCACCAAATACATACAGCACGAGGTGAATGTAAGCAACACACCGGACGCCATACGGGCGTGGCTGCACGACAACCAGCATGAGATACGCCGTTTTTTCAACAGCAACGATGTGGCGGATGCAGTGAAGTCTGCCATGCCCAAGGTGTTCTCCGTGCTCGGACAGACGGCAAACGTGATAATAAGCATAGTGGCATCGTTTATCACGCTGATGTATATGTTTTTCATTCTGCTTGACTATGAGTATCTTTCAAACAACTGGATAAAGATTTTCCCGAAGTCGGTGCGCCCTTTCTGGCAGTCGCTGATGAAGGATGTTGAACGCGAACTTAACAATTATGTGCGTGGACAGTCGCTTGTTGCGCTTAGCATGGGTATACTGTTCTGTATCGGATTTACGCTTATAGACTTTCCGATGGCTATCGGACTGGGCATTCTTATAGGTATAATGGATCTTGTGCCTTATCTGCACACGTTCGCATTGATACCAACCGCATTCCTCGCCCTTATGAAAGCGGCGGACACGGGGCAGAACTTTTGGATAATACTGGCATCGGCAGTGGCGATATTTGCAATAGTCCAGGTGATAATAGACATGGTAATCACTCCGAAGATAATGGGTAAGGCAATGGGACTGAACCCTGCCATACTGCTGTTGTCCTTGTCGGTATGGGGGTCGCTGCTCGGGTTTATAGGTCTTATAGTGGCGCTTCCGCTTACCACCCTGCTCATAGCATACTATCAGAGGTATGTTACGAAAGAGACGGAAAAGCCTGAGCATAACGGCGAATGACATGCCTCACGGCAGAATAGCATATTCAGGATTTGTGCCGTTTATTGTCTGTCTGTCGGAAAAAAGTGTTATTTTTGCAATTAAGTTTAGTCTTATTATATATTAATACAAGGTTATGGCACTTAATACGGATAAAAATCTGAAGCTTTATTATTCAATAAAGGAGGTGGCGGAAATGGTGGGTGTTGCTGAAAGCACGCTCCGTTTCTGGGAGAAAGAGGTACCTGCGATAAAGCCGAAGACCACCGGCAACAATATCCGCCAGTACACACAGGCGGATATTGATAATATTAAGATAATCTATAACCTTGTGAAGGTGAGGGGCTTCAAACTTTCGGCAGCTCGTAAGATGCTCCGTGAGAACCGTGGACAGGCGGACAGCAACGCGCGTGTGATGGAGATGCTGATAAACGTCCGTGACGAGCTGAAGGCTCTTAAAAAGCATCTTGACTATCTGTCGTAACTCCTTAAAAATATTTTAAGCAGTGAAATGATGACATTGGAGGTATTTATCGTTCCTCCAATATACCGCAAAGTTCTTCCATTCCCTCCGACGCACCTTTCATGATGTGCCGTATGTTGCTGTTTCCTGAGACGGAAACGCTTTTCGGGTCGATGATGTATATCGGAGTGCCGGGGCATACATACTGCACAAGTCCGGCGGCAGGATATACGTTGAGTGAAGTGCCGATGATTATGAAGATGTCGGCTTGTTCCGTTTCTTTTATTGCAGGTTCTATCATGGGGACGCTCTCGCCGAAGAACACGATGTAAGGGCGTAGTAGCGAACCGTCGCCTGCCTTGGTGCCGGGCGCTACCTCGTAGTTGTCGGCAGTAAGCGTCTGCCAAAAGTGTTGGTTCTCGGTGTCACGGCTGGAACATACTTTCATAAGTTCGCCGTGCAAATGGATGACTTTTGACGAGCCTGCCTGCTCATGGAGGTTGTCGACGTTTTGGGTTATCACAGTCACGTCATATTGTTTTTCAAGTCCGGCAACAAGCCTGTGACCCTTGTTCGGTTGTGCGTCAAGAAGTTGCCTGCGCCTCTCGTTGTAGAACTTCGTTACCAGTTCCGGATCGTTGAGCCAACCCTCGTGCGACGCCACCTGCTGCACGGGATAGCTCTCCCAAAGTCCGTCTGCATCGCGGAATGTCTTCAGACCGCTTTCCGCAGACATTCCCGCACCTGTAAGTATTACTATCTTTTTCATAATAAGTAAATGTTTTTATCCTATGTCCACAACCGTTATTCCAGCCCCTCCGAACTGCACGTGCTCGTCTTTGAAGTTTGTGATGTTGGGGATGGTGGCGAGATATTGGCGTATCAGCTGTTTCAGTATGCCTGTTCCGGTGCCGTGAAGGATACGTACGCGGCTCACTCCGACCAGTATCGCGTCGTCAATGAAGTACATCACGGCGTTTATAGCCTCATCACCGCGCATACCGCGGACGTCGATGTCCTGCTTGAAGTTTAGCTTGCGGTTGTCTATAGTCTCACGTGTCTGCCGTCCGATGGACATCGGTCTGTTGCAGTCATCGCTCTTTTTCACTTCTGCATGTTCGAGCTTTTCCAGTGAAATCTTAGACCGGATGTCGCCAAAGATAACGACGGCATTCTTGCCTTTTATCTCTTCTATGTGCCCGACGGACGACAATCCCTTTATGCGAACGGTGTCGCCTGCCTCAAGCATCTTCTGTTTTTGTGGCTCTGATTGTGCCTGCGGCTTGCCGCTCTGCAGCTGTTTCTTCTCCGCCTTCTCCTTCTTACGTTTCTCGCGACGTTCCTTTCGTTCTTGTATCTGCCTTATCTTGCGGGCTATCATTTCATCATCGGAATCATTGCCGATGTCGTGTATCTCGTCTCTGAAGGCATCGAACTCTTCACGTATGCGGCGCGTCTCTTCTTTGGCAGCCTGGTTTTCTTTTATCTCGCGTATTGTGTTCTCTATTTTCCGGTTGCTTTCTTTCAGCAGTTCCTCTGCCTGTTCCCTTGCCCGTATCAGTACTTCACGGCGGTTCTTTTCCAGTTCTTTGATGTCAGATTCATACTTTGCAATTATCTGTTCAAGTTTTCTTTCATGTTGGTGTATGTTCTGGCGTTTGTTTTCCCAATAGCGTTTGTCGCGGACAATGTCTTGAAGATACTTGTCGCTCTGTATGTAGTCGCTGCCGACAATCTCGCTTGCATCGCGTATAACCTCGTCGGGCAAACCTATCTTGCGGGCAATCTCTATGGCAAACGAACTGCCGGGGCGTCCTGTCTGTAGCTGGAATAGTGCTTTCATTTCGTGCCGGTCGTAAAGCATGGCACCGTTTACCACACCTTCATGACTGTCTGCAAAGTGCTTTAGGTTCTGGTAGTGTGTCGTTATTATGCCGTATGCTCCTTTGTTGCAGAATTGTTTCAGTACAGCCTCAGCTATGGCTCCGCCTATCTGCGGCTCTGTTCCGGTGCCGAACTCATCAATGAGTATCAGCGTTTTTGCATCGGCATACCTCATCATGTGTTTCATATTGGTGAGGTGGCTGGAGTATGTACTCAGGTCGTTCTCCATGCTTTGCTCGTCGCCGATGTCTATGAAGATGTTGTTGTAGATGCCGGTACGCGAGCGTTCGCTTACCGGTATGGACAGTCCGCACTGCAACATATATTGTAACAGACCGACGGTTTTGAGGCAAACGGATTTTCCTCCGGCGTTGGGACCGGATATAATGAGTATGCGCTTGTCTTTTGTCAGCATGATGTCTAATGGCACAACCCTCTTGCCTTGCTTCTCCAAAGACAGTCTCAACAGCGGATTTACAGCCTCTATCCAATCGATATGAGGGCGTTTTTCCACTTCGGGTTCGATACTGTTTGTATATTTTGCCAATTCCGCCTTGGCGTGTATAAGGTCTATTTTTGCAAGAAAACGGTATGAATCCAATATTTGTGTTACGTGCGGACGTATCTTTTTTGCAATTTCCGTCAGTATGCGTACAATCTCTCTGCGTTCGTCTGCTTCAAGTTCTCTTATCTTGTTGTTTGCCTCAACCACCTCTGTCGGTTCGATGAATACAGTCTTTCCCGATGCCGACTCGTCGTGCACGATACCTTTTATCTTTCGTTTCATTCCCGGTGCCACGGGTATCACGAGGCGTCCGTCGCGTATGGCAGGCGTCACGTCTTTTTCTACGACCCCATCACTCTGTGCCGCTCGGAGTATATTATATAATGTACGTGAAATGCTTCCTTCTGTACGTGCAAGTTCTCTGCGTATGTCAAGAAGTGCCGTAGAGGCGTTGTCGCGTATTTTTCCGAACTTGTCCAATATTCGGTCAATATGCTGTATCAGTTGTGGAAACGTCATTACGCCGTCAGTAAGACGGTGCAGGGCAGGGTAGGGGTATGCCCTTTCTTCCTGTTCTTCGTCTTCATCGGTAATGTCATTGTCGCTTTCGTTACGGTTAAGATATCTTACAATGTCGCAGATAGTGCCAAGTGATCGGCGCAGGTCAAACAACTCGTTTTCTTCAAGATGTGTGCCTTCAAGGCGCAGGCGTGCCACAGCCTCGCGGACATCAAGAAAGTATTGTAATGGAAAGTCGTCGGCTTCTTCTTGTAACCGTTTGAACTCACGTACTTGTCTAAGCCATTCGTTCACCGTGTCTGCATCTGTGGAAACAGACATACTGTCTGTCATCTCCTTACCAAGCGTGCTCAGGCAGCGTTCGCGCAGCAAGTTTCTTATTTCGTTAAAACCGACTTTATGCTCAAAACTGTTGGGATAAATCATATTGCAAAGGTACAAAACAAACATTACCGTATAATTCGTGTATTTGTTAATTAACATTAATTCAAATTGTTTTACCTATGGAGAATTATTGTTTATGGATTAAAAGCATTACCTTTGCACACGCTTTAGAACACAAAGCTGGTCGTCCTGACTAAAGGAGAGATGGTAGAGTGGTCGATTACAACGGTCTTGAAAACCGTCGTGCTGAGAGGCACCGGGGGTTCGAATCCCTCTCTCTCCGCAGAACCTACTGGACAAAAAAGGACAGTAAGAGGACAAAAACCTACAAATCAGCGATTTGTAGGTTTTTTTATTGCCTATAAGTCTTGTTTCCAAGACAACAAAAGGACTTGAAAAGACATAGTTTCGTTACTAAATCGTTACCTATTCCCTACCGGACAAAAACGGTAACGATTTGTCCGAAAATGACCGCAGGAAGTCCGAATTTGTCCACCGTCTAAATATCTCACATTTAAAGTGTTATCATTAGTTTTGTAACTTAAAAAATGTGAGGTTATGAAGAGTACATTCAAAGTCCTTTTCTATTTAAAGAAAGGTTCTGAAAAGAAGAACGGCGAGGTTATGATTATGGCAAGAATTACCATTGACGGTAAGTTATGCCAGTTTAGTACGAAACAAAGCATCCTGCCCGAAAACTGGAATATTGCAGCGGGTAAAGCCAAAGGTAAAGATGCAGGCAAAATAAATGCCTTATTAGAGGATATAAAAGCATCCCTGAATAATATCTACCACGAACAACAACGGCGTGATAACTATGTGACAGCCGAAAAGGTGAAAAATGAATTTTTGGGACACAGTGAAAAACACGAAACCATTTTAAACCTTTTCAAAAAGCACAATGACGATGTGAAGCAGTTGGTCGGCATATCTAAGACGATTGCCACCTATCGTAAATATGAAGTGACCCGCCGCCACCTTGCCGAGTTTGTCCAAAGCAAGTACAATATATCGGATATTGCCATCAATGAAATCACCCCGATGTTTATTACAGACTTCGAGTTGTATTTGCGTACTACCTGTAAATGTGGTTATAATACGACTGCCAAGTTTTTGCAGTTCTTCAAACGCATTATCTTGATAGCCCGTAATAACGGCATCCTGATAGGCGACCCGTTCGTCAATTATAAAATCCGTTTGGAGAAAGTAGATAGGGGGTATTTGTCAGAGGATGAAATTAAAATCATCCTTAAAAAGAAGATGGTTTCCGAACGGTTGGAAAACGTCAGGGACTTGTTTATCTTTTCCTGTTTCACTGGTTTGGCTTATGTTGATGTCGCCAACCTTACCCAAGAGAATATACGCAAATCATTTGACGGCAAGTTATGGATAATCACCAAACGCCAAAAGACCAATACAGACGTAAATGTTCCTTTGCTGGATATTCCTAAAATGATATTGAAGAAATATAAAGGCAAGCTGCCGAACGGTAAGGTACTTCCGGTAATCAGCAATCAAAAACTTAATGCGTATTTGAAAGAAATAGCGGACGTTTGCGGGATTAAAAAGAACTTGACATTTCACCTTGCAAGACACACATTTGCGACCACAACCACGCTTGCAAAGGGTGTTCCCATCGAAACGGTCAGCAAAATGTTGGGACACACCAATATAGAAACCACGCAAATTTACGCCCGCATTACCAATAATAAGATAGGCAACGATATGCAGGGACTTGATAAGAAATTTGTCGGTATCGAGAAGATTTATAAAGAAGCCCTGTAACCATTTAAATAAGGAACTTGCCGTTAAAACGGCAGGTTCTCTACCTTATTATTACTCACTTTTAAAACAAATAAGCACATGAAAAGACAGTATCATAAAGAGTATCTGACCCGTGAAGAACTAACCGCCTTTTTAAAGGCTAAACTTTCTTCCGAACATCTTGAAAAAGTCCGTGATGTTTTTGTATTCTCCTGCTTCACCGGGCTGGTTTATGAAGATTTAAAAAAGCTACGTGCAGAGCAACTTATGACGTTACCCAGTGGTAGCCACTATTTGCGAATATATGTTCCTATGACCCGTTTTCCCCGTACTATTCCCCTGTTGGATATTCCTTATAAAATAATTAAGAAATACAAAGGACAACAAGAGGACGGCGGGTTGTTTCCGCTTTTTCCTTTGCCTGTAATGAATATTCGGTTACGGGAAATAGCTTTTGAATGTGGCATAAACAAAACTATCACCACTTTTTCAGCCCGCCGGACATTTGCCACCACGATAGCTTCGGAAAACGGTATTCCCCTTGAAACCGCAGCCAAAATATTGGGGCATAGTCTTTTGAAAAGTACGCTTTCAGTCACTTGCTTTACGAAAAACAAGATAGCCAGTGATATGTCCGCTATTTCCGGGCAATTCAAAGATATGGAAACCATGTTTAATTTATAAATAATAGAATTATGGACTTGCAAATCATTCAGAACAAAATTTTTGAAATCAGGGGTTACCGTGTAATGCTTGACTTTCATTTGGCAGAACTTTACGGAGTACAGACAAAAGCCTTGAAACAGGCAGTAAAGCGTAACGAAAAACGCTTCCCGCCCGACTTCCGTTTTACCATGACGAAAGAGGAATGGGACGAACTGGTCACAATTTGTGACCAGTTGCCGGAGAGCCTGAAACACAGCTATATACTTCCCGATTGTTTCACGGAACAGGGGGTTGCCATGCTTAGCAGCGTGTTGCGCAGTCAGACCGCCATAGACGTGAATATATCCATCATGCGGGCGTTTGTCCTTATGCGCCAAATGGTAATCGGCTACGAAGAATTGCTGAAACGTATCGAGGAACTGGAAGTAAGTACGGATGCACAATTTAATGAAATCTACCAAGCCCTTACCCAGTTGTTAAGCCAGTCCCAACAGCAGAAAGAACGCCGTCCTATTGGCTTTAGATAATGAATAGATTGAAATATTCCCATCAGAATAGCGGGCATACGTCCCGCTATTCTTTTTTCTCCGGCACATTTTCCAAAATCCCCGCCGTTGCTGCACAAAAGTTTATCCACTTGCGGGGCTTTTCAAAAAAGAGCCTATGAAAACCCGCACAAGCCTATCGTAAGATAAACTGACGATACACTTGTCTTTGCCGCCCGCATTTTCCCATTTTAGAAAATAAGTTCTCATCAGGAACTTTCCCTACAAAATATAGATTAGACCTTTTACCTGTTCCTCTTAATGTAAATCTTCCTCTTTAGCAGTCCCCCAGCCGGGACAGTCGTTTTTATCATTTCAATAGGCAAAGGTAGTTACGTGTTCTTCACGACTTTGCAAGTTCGAGCCTTTCAGGTTTGGCAAAAAATCTTCCCTGCGCCCGCTGGTTGCGAGGTATTTTTTGCCAAAAACTTGCAAAGTCTAAACACTACCCTTTTACGCCTATGTGAAACGAAAACGACCGACCCGACCGGAAGACGCATAAAAAAAAGTCGGATTTACGAGAAACAGGAAAAAGGTTATGAAACTCAACTCCCTCACCTCTCAAATCCGCATGAACTTAAAAAAATTACAATCATGGAAGCAACGACATTATCAGCAGCAAGAGTTTATGTAGGCACATACGGCAAGTACAATGCAGGTTCACTTTTTGGCGAGTGGCTCGACCTTTCGGACTATTCGGACAAGGAAGAATTTTACGATGCCTGCCGGGAATTGCACAAGGACGAAGAAGATGCCGAATTTATGTTTCAGGACTGGGAGAATGTGCCGGAGAACTTAATCGGCGAAAGCTGGCTTTCGGAAAACTTTTTCGCTTTGCGTGATGCGGTGGAAGATTTAGGCGACACCGAGCAGGAAGCCTTTTTCGTGTGGTGCAACTATAAAAGCCATGATTTGGGCGAGGAAGATGCGGACGACCTTGTACGTGATTTCCGGGACGAGTATCAGGGACAATATGACGATGAAGAAGATTTCGCCTATGAAATTATAGAAGAATGTTACGACCTGCCGGAGTTCGCAAAGACTTATTTCGATTATGAAAAATTCGCCCGTGATTTATTCATGTGTGATTACTGGATGGACGAGGGTTTTGTATTCCGTGCGGCTTAAATACTAATCAGGGCGGGGATAATACCCTGCCCGCAATACTCAAAATAATGGAAAGGAAAAGGTTTTATAAGTTGGTTCTACGGCTTGCATTGCTTTGGGTAGTGTACCATATTACAGGCATCGGGACGGCTACCGCTTTATTTTTCGGCTTTTATGCGGCTTGTTTCCTGCTTCGGGTTTGTTTATCCTTATTTTACGGGCTTTGCGTGGCGTTCCTTTTCCTTTTGTTGCTTTCCTTACTGATTTTATAACGATTAAAAATAGAACATCATGCTATCACTTAACAAAAACGGGGTGAGTATCACCCAAACACCGGGAGAAGAAAAATACGTGAAATGTTGCTTAGGCGCATTCAGGGGACAAATTTATTATCAATATGACTACCGCCACACGGACGGCGAACTTTTCAGTACGTTGGCTAAAACGCTTGACGAGTGCCGCCGCCAGCGAGATAAGTGGATAGAGAAGAAAATGCAAAGTGATAATAAATAAAATTTAGGGACATGAAAACGACAGAAGTAAACAAAGAACTTATCGGTAGGCGTTGCGAGTGTATTTTTACGGGTTTGATGGTAACGGGCGTTATTGAGGACACCCAAGAGGACAAATATACGGCAGGCGTGAAAGTACGTTTCGACACGCCGCACCAGTGGGGAGATGATTTATACCACGATGTATGGGCGTGGGGACGCAAAACAGACGATTTCGGGACGTTGCACCACTTGAAATTATTACCTGATAAAGCAGATTATCAGACAATGGTAATAATATTCGGTGAACCGATTAGCCGGATAGATACCCTTTTCAGTAATGATGTAACGGCGTGGGGTGTTTCTTCCCTACAAGGTTGGGTAAATAGTTATGAAAGTACCCGTTTCACCCCCATAGACGAAGAAACGGCGGTTATAACGAGCGAATATAACATGGATTGTGTGAAAGAATGGTTACAGAGAAATGTGCCGATAAAAAGCCTTAAAATCAGTTGAGAAGAACGGCGGCGGTTTGCCGCCGCTACTTTCTTTCGGTGAGCCGTTGGCGGAAAAGAAAGATAGCAAAGAAACCGTTTATGTTCCCTGTCCTTAAATGCAAAAATCCGCCGAGAACAACCGACGGATTTTTGTTATAGTACACCCTTTGGTGGTTTATTCCAGTTCCCTGCCCCATAGTTCCACATCAGTGGGTGCATTACGCAAACTGTAAATCGAGCAGAGCCAAGACACCATCAGAAAGGCGAAATAGATATATGCCGCTGTTTTCATTCTTCCTTGTCATTGTCATTATTGAAACTGAATGTCAGTTGTACCAACTGCCCGAAACTGTCCTGCACATACACGTCAATAGTCTGCTGGTCGGTCGATGCGGAGGTATAATAAAGCCGGAATGTTTCTTTCTCCAGCGGGTAGAAATCATTCGGTAAAAATACCGTGCCGTTATCCATTTTCAAAGCCCCTTTTCCGTCCGGCTGAAAATACCGTATTTGGTAGGTTGTCGGCAGGTAATGCCCATCCCTAACCAACTGGCAGCGAATTTCCGCCGTTTCCCCGACTTTCAGTTTTTTGGGTACGGGTAACGTTTCGATGCTGAACGGGTACGCCTGCTGAATATCCAAGTTGTCATTACAGGCAGTGACAAGTACAAGGGCGACCACGATGTAGCAGCCCATAATGATTTTATATGTTACATTCTTCATATCCATTGTTATATAGCGGTTAGTTGATGATAAATTTTACTCCTACGCCTACCTGCGTGTGAAACTTGCCGATGTCCGAGCCGAACAACGTCCGTTCCCTTGCATTCAGGAGAAGTACCACCCGGTCAGTCAGGTAGGCTTCCAGTTCCAGCGTTAAAGCCCCGCCGTACACAAAACAATCCTTATCCAGCAATGTAGAACCATCCGGCAATATCTTTTTGTCCCGGTTGCTCGTTTCGTACCCGGCGAGTGCCGACAATCCCAGCGAAAGGAAAAAGGTTTTCCGCCTGTCTGAAAGGAAGTTCAGGTAATAGCCGCCCTCTGCGGTAAACTGCTGTACAGGTATTTTTATGTCCTTATAATTGTATCGTTTTTCGAGGTATTCCCCGCCGAGAACCCAGCGATTTGCATTTTTGGTGTAAACGCTGTATGCAACCCCGATGTGGTAAGCAAAATCCGTGTTATCGTTCCAGTGTACGCCGTCCGCCATTCCTGCCGTAACCTGCAAGGCTTTCATTCCCGGCAGATACCTTTGTGCGTGTGCCTGGTTAAAAGTCAGGCACAACGCAAAAAGGGTCATAATGATTAAAGACCGTTTCATCCTTATTTGATTTTAAGTTCGTTAATCACTTCGGCGTTCACGATGTCGGCGTTCTCCACCCGGATAACCTGATGTCGTCCGCCGTTTTTCTCGTAGAGTTCCACCAGTAGCAATTTGTCGTCCGGTATAGTGAATTTCGGCAGGGCGTACACCGTGCGGACAACGCTTTTCCCGGCAACTTCTATTACTTCGTTATAGCTGCGTACCGCATCCAATACCGTTTCCTGAATAGCCGTTCTTTTAGGAACTTTTTTGTCCACTATTTTAAACTTGATAAAATCCGTATCAAACGGCACGTTTGAACTGTTCTTCGTTTGGGTATGTACATATAACATTCCGTTGTAGGTATAAATTCCCTTGATTAAAAACTGGATGCCGAAACGTTTGCTACCTAAATGCCGTATTTTGCGGTCGTTATTCTTGTAGATACTCTGCATTATCAGCTTTACCAACAACGGGCTTTCGTTCCCCAGTTCCCGGAAATAAATGTTCATTCGGGTATGCGAGAAATCGGACGTATCTTCATTTTCTAAGAAGTCTTTCATTTCAATGTTCAGCAGTTCCGGTTCACGGGCATATTTCGCATTAAAGGAATAAAAACTGCCATCTTCACAAATCACGCTGAAATTAGTTTCACCCGGAAAGCCCTCTGTCGTGGCTTTCACCCGGATAACATTTTCCGCCCCGTCCGCTTTTCCGGCTATGATATGGTTGCTTCCCAAATCCACGTAACGTACGGCAGACGGGAAAATAATATGTACCGTTTTGGCGAACGTAATTTCCACGCCGTAGGGTGTTACCATTTGTCGGTAGGGTAATTTCCGGGTTATCCCCTGATACAAGTTGTTGCCTGCTACATATTGCACCGTGTCGGTAGTTTGTGCTTTTACAGTTACTACGCCCAGCAAAAGGGCGAACATTACAAAAATCTTTTTCATTTCTAATTGGAATTTTAGTGGTTAAATAATTATTGTTGTTTGGCATACAGCATGACTTTATAGCCTGCTTTCAGCTTTACTTTTACAGTCCTGAATTTTTTCGCAAGATAACCGGACGTACCTTGTAACAAGCCCCTTGTCACGTCCATTGCCACTTGCTGCCCGGCACTACGGGCAAAAGAAATACTTGTTCCCAGCCCGCTGCCTATGTTTGCCATAGCTTCGTTAAAGGCTTCCTGTTCCATTGAGGACGGAACGGACAAACCTTTTTGCCCGTCCGTGTCAAACACGGCAAGTTCTACCGGAATAATGTTTCCGGCATACTCTATCGAGGACACCAGCACGTCCAGCCTTTCGCCCTGTACTTGTACCGTCCCCGATACGACCGTGTTTTTGGCTACCAGTATGTTTCCGGCTTGCAAGGGTTCGAGCAGTCGTAGTTTAACCGTCTGTCCGTCTGTCAGGGTTTGGTCTTGGTGTATGCAGGCAGCTATCGTGTTCTTTCCCATTGCGTAACCCGTACCAACTGCCGTATTGAAACCGTAGTTCCGGTTTTGGCTGTATGCCTGTATAAATTCCACATCGTTCATCGGCTGCTGCAATCCGGAAACGGTGTTTTCCCGTACTGCCTGTACCGGGTAAGCCTGCGGTTTTTGGGTGATTGTCCCGGCTGGTGCAACCTGCGCCACCTGCCCGTTTTGTTCCCCGTTAAGGTTATATTTTGCTGCCAGTTCATACGATTTTTCCAATATTGCCATTTGGTCGTCCACTCCGATGGAAGCCTTTTCTTTATCTTCCAGTTTTGCCGTCAGTTCCTCTACCTGCCTTTTAAGTTCTTCTTTTTCCTTATCTTCTTTGGGCGTTTCGTAGAATGTACTTAACTGCTGGTTGATATTCCGGTAGGCATCGGCAGAAGCCCTGACGGATGAACTGCCACCCCGGTAGGCAGAACCGCCGGGATTTTGCGGTTCTTCTTCGCTTTCCGGTATCAGTTCCAATTCTGCCGCTTCCTGCTGGTCGCCCAGCGTGAAACCGAAATCCTGCAAGGTTTTCATTTTCTCCCGTTGTTTCCGTTCCAGTTGCGCGGCTTCGTAGGCTTTCTGTTTATCGGCTATTATTCCGTCCTCTGTCGGCAGGGGAATATCGGCATTGAAGCCGCCCACTTCTTCCCGTTTCGTCCCGTCATTCGAGGACGGCGCAAAAATCAGGTACATACAGCCTGCAAAGGCAAGGAACATCAGGGGAAAAACAATCATTTTCTTTCGTTGTTGCACCTGCTGCGGGGTCAGTTCCCGTTTTGGCTTTTCTTCTTTTAAAGGTCTGCCGTCCGTTTCCGGTACGGTTGTTCCCGTTTCATTCTTCTGTACTTCTTCCATCGTTCGGATAATTTAAAGGGTTGATACTGTCGTTTGTCTGCTGTAAGGGCAACTGCCTGATATGTTCGATTTGTAACCGCTGCCCGTCCCGTTTTCCGATATTGTAAATAGAGGACACGGTTATATAGATGGACATACCGCCGAAGAACACAAACATAAGGAGTATAACTGTCAGCCTTTTTCCCGGCGTGATACGCCCGCACATTTGGCGCAATTGGTCGTCCGCCCAATCCTGCACCTTTTCGATGCAATTCTTTTTCACTTTCATACTTTTACCGTTTAAGTGTTTGCAAATCCTTGTTTTCCATAATGGTGAACGCTTCCATGATAAAGCCGTGCGGGTTATTGTCGCTGCGGGTAGCGTTCAGCAACCGGCACGAAGTAATAAGACTTCGCACTGTCAGGCTGCTTTCCCTGATAATCATTTGTCGGGCATAGGTATTGACCCGGTAAGGGTACTGGTTGAAATCGCATTTTATACTGTCAATTTCCACCGTTTGATTGATATTCCCGCTAATCACCCGGTTGTAATATCCTTTTTCCGCCAAGTCTTTATAATAATTAAAGGCACTCTTATCGGCAAGGAAAAGCGAGCGTTTGACGTTGCTTTCGATGGCATCCTTATCGGGGGACAACGTGAAGAACAGTTCATGAAAACGTTTCACGTGTGATTTGGCTTCCACGGGTCTGTTTTGCGCCATATCCTGCGAAAGTGCCAGCATCAGGCTTTTACCGTTATCCAAGACGTATATTTTCTGCCGTTGTGCTTCGGCGAAGCTGTAAGAGTTCCACACGGCAAAGCCCGTTATCAGGGCGCACAGGCATATAAATACCAGCGCAAAAAGTCTAATTTGCCGGAAACTCGTTTCGATGTTCGTTAAACTTTTAAATTCCATCCTTTTATTGTTTTAATGATGATAGTTATTTTTTATTTCAGCAGTTTTCCGGCAATCTTCCCGGTAGCTGCACCAGCCGCCGCACCAGCGAGTACGCCCGCTTTGGTTACATTCCGGTTGTAACCGCTTGTCCCGCCAGCCGACACAATCCAACCCGCCACGGTAGGAATGGTAAAGTAGCCCACGATACCGATAATCATAAAGATGATATATACCGAATTGCTTCCGTCCGGTATGAAATTCGGGTCTGAAAGTTCCTCAATGTCCCTTTGCAGCATCAGTGTTTGTATGCGTGCCAGCACACTGCTGAACAAATCTGCCACGGGTAGCCACAAGTAAATCGAGATATAACGTGTTATCCACTGGGTCATCGTGCTTTGGAAACCGTCATAAACGGAAATCGCAAACGCCAGCGGACCCAGTATAGACAACACGATTAAAAAGAACGTGCGTAGCGTGTCGATAATCAAAGCCGCCGCCTGAAACATCAGTTCCAGCAGTTCCCTGAACCAGTCCCGGACTGATTTTTTTATATCGTATGCCGCCCTATCCATATACATTCCCGTCATGGTAATCATGTCGGAGGGCGACCACCCCAGTTCTTCCAGTTGTCGGTCAAATTCTTCATCCGAAGCAAGGTAAGCCGTTTCCGGGTTTCGCATCAGGGCTTCATATTCCAGTTTGTCTTTCTGCTGTCGATATTCGTTCATATCGAATGTCTGCGTTTGGAGCAGGTCGTTACAGCCCCGGACAACCGGGGAAAGCACGGTGTTGATAGTCCCCAGCACGAATGTCGGGAAAAACATGATACACAGCCCCAGCGCAAAGGGACGCAGAAGCGGGTACACGTCTATGGGTTCGGCACGTGCGAGCGACTGCCACACTTTTGCCGCCACGTAGAACAAAGCCCCCAATCCGGCAATACCTTTCGCAACCCCGGTCATGTTGCTGCACAAGGGCATCATTTCATCATACAACGCCCTTAAAATCTGGTGCAGGTTGTCAAATTCGATAGCTGCTAATAACATAGGCATTTCTTTATCTTTATGTTACCAATAGCGTTCATCCGCCGAGCCGTAAAGAGCCATTACCCGGTCTGTATCGTTCTTCTTTTTTGCCCGTAGGTAGGAAACGGAAATATTTTTGCGGGTATAGTAGTTCACAAGATTGCGGTAATTCAGCAGGCTGGTATATGCCCGGTCAATCAGGGCGAGCCGTTCGGCATCGGTCATTGACATACCGCTGATGTTTACCACGTTTTTTAAATCCTGCAATACGTCTGCACTTTCTTCCAGTAATTTGGCATATCCGAAAGATATAGCGGTAAGTTCCTGCGGCGTATAATTTTTGTCGGACATCATTTTCTGAAAGTTGGTAACATAGATTTCCGATATTTCCGCTACCATCAGGATGCTTTTCTGTACTTTCTTTCCGCCCTTGACAATATCGTGTACTTTTTTCAGGGCATCGTAGTATTCTTTTCCCTGCTGGAAAATCTTCTGCGTTTCCTTGAAATTGCTCATTACATTGTTTGCCGTAGTGGACGTTTGTACTATCTGTTTGGCGGTATTGATGATACCTTGCGCCAAATTAGACGGGTCTGTAACGACCCATTGGGCGGAAGCCCTGCCGAAGCAGGACAGGCATACCGCCATCAGGATAAATAATTTTGTTTTCATACATTTACTGTTTTAATGATTTGTCACTTCTTTGGTATTCTCCACCGGGAGAAAGGGTAATCCGGTCGGTTTTGCCGTCATAGGTCAACACTACCGCAAAGCCCGTGTCGATGTACAGGCATCCGTCCGTTTGCCGGACGGCGTAGGTATTTGTCAGTTCCCTGCCCCGGACTTTTACCGTGCGGGTGACCTTATATTGCCTGTTATCGTTCCAAAGGGCAAAAACGGTATTTCCGCTTTTGCTTACCCATTCGCCCCGCATCCGTTCCAGTTCTTTTTGCGTGTTGTCCTTGCAGGCTGCCATCGACAGCAGGCAGGCGCACAGCAATACCGGAAACAATCTTTTGAACCGTTTCATCTTGTTATCTTTTAGGTGGTTGTTTTATCGGGGTTTCTTTTACTTTCAGCAAGGCGTTTTATCGCCAGTTCGAGATTTCCGCCCAGCTTATCGGCAAGGGTGAACAGTTCCATTTTTTCGCTTTCTTCCGTTGTGTACGTGTAGTATTCTTCCAAACTAACTTCTGTTGCGTACACTGCCGACTGCGTGCCGCCCAGCGAAAAGAAAACTTCCTTGTACTTTCGTCCGGAATGGTTTGCCATGTTGATGGAAAGTATTTGCGCACGTTCCTTATCCGTCAGTCCCAGCAGGTTTTGGATGCTGTCGAATTTATTCAGGTATTTGCGCTGGTCTAACAAGATTTTACAATCGCTGTTGTTAATGATACTTTCTTTGACAACGGGCGAAGAAATTATATCTTCGACTTCTTGGGTGACTACAATCGCTTCCCCGAAATATTTGCGGACGGTTTTGTATAAATATTTTATGTAGTCCGCCATATTTGCACTTGCAATCGCTTTCCACGCTTCCTCGATTAATATCAACTTTCGGATGCCTTTTAACCTGCGCATTTTATTTATGAAGGCTTCCATTATGATAATGGTTGTAATCGGGAATAAGATTTTGTGGTCTTTGATATTGTCCAACTCAAAGACTATAAAGCGTTTGTGCAGCAAATCCAGTTCTTTGTCGGAGTTTAGCAGGTAATCATATTCGCCACCCCGGTAGTAGGGTTCGAGGACATTCAGGAAACCGTCTATATCGAAGTCCTTTTCCCGAACGTTCTTTTCTGCCAGCTTTTGGCGGTATTCGTCCCGTACATACTCATAAAAGGTATTAAAACAGGGCATAACCGCCCGGTTGCTGGTAATCCGTTCGATATAGGCACTTACAGCGTTGGACAGGGCGACTTCTTCCGAACGTGTCGGTGCTTCATCGTCCCTTTTCCACAGGGTAAGTATCAACGTCTTGATGCTTTCCTTTTTCTCGATGTCGAAAATGCCATCTTCCACGTAAAACGGGTTAAAGGCTATCGGGTTTTCGTTGGTATAGGTGAAGTAAACCCCATCTTCTCCGTGTGTGCGGTTGTGTATCAACTGGCACAACCCCAAATAACTGTTACCCGTGTCCACCAAAAGCACGTGCGCCCCTTGCTCGTAATATTGCCTTACCATGTGATTGGTGAAGAAACTTTTGCCGCTACCACTCGGCCCCAAAATAAATTTGTTGCGATTGGTCGTAATACCTTTTTTCATGGGCAGGTCTGAAATGTCGATGTGCAGCGGCTTTCCGCTTACCCTGTCCACCATCTTGATGCCGAACGGCGACAACGAACTTTTGTAATTTGTTTCTTCGGTGAAGAAACATAGAGCCTGCCCCAAAAAAGTGTAGAAACTTTCTTCCGCCGGGAAGTCCGCTTCGTTTCCGGGTATTCCCGCCCAAAACAATGTCGGTGTGTCGGTGGTATTGTGGCGTGGTTTACATTCCATCAGTGCCAACTGGCTGCCTACATCGTTCCTGATACGCTTTAGTTCGTCCCGGTCGTCCGACCATGCCATAACATTGCAGTGGCAGCGCACAGAGATAAGCCCTTTGCTATGTGCTTCGTTTAGGTATTCTTCTATCCACTGTTTATTCACCTGATTGGCACGGGAGTAGCGGGAAAGCGAGTGCATATTCCTTGCGGTTTGCTCGAAGTTTTTCAGGTTTTCGGTGTGGTCGTCCAAAAAAATAAACTGGTTGTACACGTGATTGCAGGAGAGCAACACGCCAACGGGTGCGGCAAATGACAGGCGGCAGTCCGAACGGTCGGTGGACAGTTTTTCATAACGGCTGTCCGTACCGACCTTTCCCGGCAAATCTTCCACGTCCGAAAGGGTATGCAGGCATAGTATATCATCCCCGATACGCATATCTTCCGGGTTAAGCTGCATATCTTTCAGGGTGGTAGTGTCCGTTTGTGAAAGCGAGAAATATTTTTCAATAATTCCCGCTTTCCCGTTCTGTCCGGTGATTTCCGGCGTTTCCAGCCGTGTAAGGGTGATAAATCCGCTGTCGTTCATAATCTTTTCAAACTGTCCGACCGCTTCGAGGAACTTATTTACCGTTTCCTTATCTTCTATCTCTTTAGGTATAATCCTACCCCGGCAAAGGGTGGAAAAGTCGCTTTGTCGGCGGCTTTTCTCCTTTGTCGTTTTTGTAAGGAACAGGTAACAGTAATGGTTCAGGAACGGGCGTTCGTTAAAATGACGTTCAAACGAACGGCTTAAAAAACTAAGTTCGTCTTTTTGTATATCCGGCTGGTAGTTCTCTTTGATGAAAAAATCCTGTTTGTGGATGATGGAGAAGTCCGGCAATACCTTGATAGCCTTGTACCAAGCCGAATGTATCGCTTCATATTCCGTACTGGTGACGGTGAACAGTTCCGGCAGTTCTACCGAGAAAGCGACCGTAATATCCGCATCTTTGGACACGATGCAGCCGTTTTCCACCGCCAAAAGCGGGAACTTCCGTTCCAATGTGGTAGCCTTTAATGTATTTCTCATTCTTTCTTGCTTTTATAGGTAAATAGTCGGGGAATAGTCCTGCGGTTGATGATAAAGCGGGGATGCCGTTTGCGGGCTGCAATTTTCATCAGCCCGTGCGTGCCGTAGCGTTCATTTAACCGAAAAGTCTGCCATACGAGTAGCAGGGCGGCAGTAACGCCGAACCCGATGCACACCCACTGGTTTACACCTGCCATGAACAGGATAATGAACACTACGAACACGGCAAGCAAGCCGCCCGCAAAGATGAAAAGGTACTGGCTTTTCAATCCTTTAAACTCCACAGGTTTTCCGATACCCCGGTTTACTGGATATTCAGACATAATACATTCTTTTATAAGAAGAAAGAACGTAGGATAGTGGCTGCCACGATAAGGAATATACAAGCCCCAAACCAGCTTGCGGCGACCTTGCTGGTGTCGGGGTCGCCTGATGAAAATTTGTTATAGACTTTTACGCCACCAATCAATCCGCAAACCGCACCCACGGCATACACCAACTTTGTTCCGGGGTCAAAGTAGCTGGTTATCATGTTGGTAGCTTCTGTTATACCCGCTTGTCCGTTTCCTTGCGCATACGCACCCATAACAGCGGCAAGGAGAGCCGCCGAAAGAAAGATTTTCTTTTTCATTTCAATTTTGTTTTTAAGCACCGGGCTGGCGGGTGGATAGTCCGCCATGCCCGGCAAGATGAATAAATAAGAATTTTAGTGGTTGGGATAAATCCCGTTTTTTTGCTGTTGGCTGCCAATCAACCGTAATCCCGTTCTTTCATGCTGTTGTACATTTAGAGGTTATAAAAACTCGTTCATATCGAATTTCCGGTATTCTTCGTTTGTCCCGGCTGTTTGCGTGTCGGAGGTCGGTATTGCCGCCGCTTCGTTCCGTTTCAGGAGTTCCGCTACCTTTTCCAATTCGCCGTTGATGTTTGCCACCACCGCATCGTAAAGGTTTGTTCCGGTTATTTGTCCGAGTGTTTCGGCTGCCTGCTGTTTGTCTGCTTCGGCAGGGTTCGGAGTATTTACCGTGCGTACAGCTTCGACCAGTTTTTCAAACTCTACACCCGTAGCCTGTCCCGTTTCATCGTCTGCCATGTACCCGGCGATTTCCTCGTCCTCGTAGTCCGGTTCTTCCGCCGCTTCAAAGGTCATTTCAAAGTCGGTTTCTTCGTTTTCTCCGCCAGCATCGGGCGCAAATGTAGTATCATTTTCAACCGCTTGCGGGAAGTGTCCCAAGATGTCCCCGTTTGTCCTCATTAGTCCACTGCGGAAATGGCTTTCACCCACCAGCGAAGCGGTATTTTCCCGCTTTTTCCTTTCTGGCTGGGGAGCTGTCCGGTTGTTTACAGCCACACGGCGATACCATCCCCACAGGGCAAGGTAATAAACCGCCAGTCCGATGATGATGCAGTATAAAACCATATGCTAAAAAGGTTTGTGAAAATGACTTTCGTACAAAGTGTTTATTTCATCCTGAAATTGCTCGAAATGGCGCAGCAGAATATTTTCCACGTAGCTGCTGGCAGTCGCTTTGCGCCCGCCGATAACCGTTACAATACGCATCAGCTTTTCATGCGTGGTGCGGCTGACGTACAAAGGCTGTCGGTCGGACAATTCCACTTTTTGAAAATAGGTTTCCCGATAGTCACCCGTTCCATTTTTCCGTTTGCGGGCGGCTGTTTTTTCCGTTTGCGGTTGTTCTGTCACCTGTACGACTTCTGCCTGCCGTGTTTCTTTCTCCACTTCCGGCGCATCTTCCTTTGGTGTTGCATCCGGCTGGTTATCCCGTTTAGCGGGTATGCCTTGCGAGATAATTTCTTTCATGAAATTTTCGTCTATCTGCGGTTTTCCGCTGTTCTGTTTTGCCATATCATTTCAATTTGATGTAATACGCTATTTCTGTTACCAGTTCTTCCAAGTTGCTGCCCCTTACCAGCATCCGGCTGGCAGGAAAGAGCGTGGAACGGAACACTGCTTTTTTATCCGTCACCAGTTCTTTTTTGTATCTTTTGGTATCGGGTATAAAAGTTTTCATTAGGGGCAGTTCCAATTCCCGTATAGTGTTGTCATACACGGTGTACAGGTCTGTTTTTTCCCTACCGTCCACCATGTTCCAAAAGAGGTACAGCCCGGCAAGGCGGCAGGCTTCGTTCCGTACCAGCAACTTGTTGATAGCCACCGCAAACGACAGGCTGCTTTCCAGCACCACTTTGTCGGCGGCTATGGGGGTGAAAATGTAGTCCATACCGGACAGGGAGTTTATTACACCCTCACTGTTTACCGTTCCGGGCAGGTCGAAAAAGACAATATCCGGCACGTTTGCGGCAGCGGTTATATATTCGTCTGCCGTGGCTATCGCTTTTTCGGGGGAACTGCATAGCACGGGATAGGCTTTCTTTCCCAACCGGGTAAATTGTTCATACGCCATGCGCTTGTAATCTTCATCTTCGCCCACCATTTCAGCATCTCGTTTGCGCATCCCGGCGATGGAGTGCTGCGGGTAGTCGCAATCCACGACCACCACGTCATACCCTTTCAGGTAATACAGGTAACTTGCAGCCAGCACGGTAAAAGTGGTTTTGCCTACTCCGCCCTTTTGGGTGGAAAAGGCTACATAAAGGGGTGTTTTCTCGTTTTCCATAATGCTTTCACTTGTTAATGATTGATTATTATATTGTTTTCATTCTTCCTTTCCTGATTGACAGCTTTCTTTCTTGTGTTCACGCTTTCTTGCCATCCATCTTGCTTTGCAGCCATTGGGAAAGATTGTTTTCTTGCTTTCATTCTTTCCTGAAATCCTGCTATCCTGATGTCTTGAAATCTTGTTGCCAACCTTTTTTCCTATCCGGCTTCAAAGGCTGCTTTCTGTCTTTCAATCCAGCTTTCAATCTTGAAATCTGCTACAAATAAAAGAAGAAAAAACGCCCGTTTCGAGAAGTGTCCGCAGATGTCCCCATTTGTCCTTATTTGTCCACCAATATGTTATTTTACAGCATTTTAAATCACTGTTACTTTGCAACGGAGTAACAAACCGGAAAGGGCAGGCAGGTGAAAACGGGCGTGTGTGCCGCAGGGTTTACCGTTGCACGCTAACCCCAATCCGTCCGTGACGGATTTTGATTTTCGCAGAGAAAATAGCAAGGTGTGTTTCGTGGCACACGAAACCGTTTTTCGTGCCTCAAAACGCCTTGCCCCTGTCGGGGATAAAAATTACTCCGAAGTCGTAATTTTTTAAGAAAGAAGTATGGAAACAAAGAAGCAAAACAAGGGCGGTCGTCCCACCCTTGATGACCCGGCGAAGCATCGCCATGTGTTGTACCTGAACGACCGGGAGAATGCCCGGTTTCTCTCCCAGTGGGAGCAGTCCGGCGTGACGAGTAAGTCCCGTTTTATTGCCGCCCGTCTTTTCGGCGAACCGTTCAGGGTGGTGAAAGTGGACAAGTCGGCAGTCGAATATTGCGCCCGGCTGACTGAATTTTACGCCCAGTTCCGGGCGGTGGCTGTCAATTACAACCAAGTGGTAAAGGCATTGCACAGCAATTTTTCCGAGAAAAAGGCACTGGCTTTTCTCTATAAATTGGAGAAAGCGACTACTGAACTGGCAGTGTTGAACCGCCAAGTGATTGAACTTACCAACGAGTGCAAAGAACTATGGTTGCCAAAATAAGCACGGGCAGTTCCATGTTCGGCGCACTTGCGTACAACCAAAACAAGGTGGATAACGAGGATGCCAAAGTGCTTTTTTCCAATCGTATGTTATTGAACGAAGATGGAAATTTCAGTATCGGCGAGTGTATGCGCAGCTTTGAAATGCAGATGCCCGTTCAGCTTTCCACCAAGAAACCAATCGTTCATATCTCTATCAACCCGCACCCGGAAGATGTACTTTCCGACCAGCAACTTGCAGACATTGCACAAGAGTATATGCAGAAATTGGGTTACGGCAATCAGCCTTATTTGGTGTATAAACATGAAGACATCGACCGCCACCATATACACATCGTAGGCTTACGGGTGGACGAGAACGGCAAACCGCTGAATGACAAATTCGAGCATCGGCGCAGCAAACAAATCACCCGTGAACTGGAAAAGAAATATGACCTGCATCCGGCAGAGCGAAAAGAGCGAACCGAACGCCCCGAACTTAAAAAGGTGGATTATGCAGCCGGGGACGTGAAGCACCAAATCGGTAACGCCGTGAAAGGTGCTTGTTACGGCTACCGTTTCCAGTCGTTCGGGGAATATAAAGCCCTGCTTGCCTGCTATAATGTTTATGCCGAGGAAGTCAAAGGGGAAATAAGCGGAAAGCCTTATCAGGGCATTGTTTATTCCGCCATGAATGACAAGGGCGAAAAGGTCGGTAACCCGGTGAAAGCATCCCGTATCGGTAAATCGGTGGGTTATGAAGCACTGGAAAGGCGTATGCAGAAATCCGGTGAAGTGATAAAGGACAAGAACCTGAAAGAGCGTACCCGCCGCACGGTCGCAGCCGTGATGAAAACTGCCGATAACCGTAAGGAACTGGAACGGCAGCTAAAGCAGCAAGGCATAGACGTTCTGTTCCGGCAGAATGACAGCGGACGTATTTACGGTGTTACGTTCATAGACCATGATAATCGGGTAGTGCTGAACGGTTCACGCTTGGGTAAGGAATTTTCGGCGAACGTGTTTAATGAAACGTATTCCGCCGATACCCATTCGCAAAAACCGGAACTTACCTTGCCGCAGGAACGGCAACCGTTTACCCCCAAAGAGCAACCGACACCCGGTTTTTCCTCTGTCGGCATAGGTGGACTTTTAGGCGGAGCATCCGGCGGGGACGAGCCGCAAGATACCACCAGCCAAAAGAGAAAGAAGAAAAAGAAACGCAACAGACGAATTTACTAATTTAAAAAATTATAATTATGCAACAAGAAGATGATTTGCGGGGACTTGCCCGTGTGATGGACTTTATGCGTGCCATCAGTATTCTGTTTACCGTGATAAATGTTTACTGGTTTTGTTATTCCAGTTTGAAAGACTGGGGTATCACCATCGGCGTGGTCGATAAAATCCTGTTGAACTTCCAGCGGACAACCGGGTTATTCTCCACTATCCTTTGGACGAAACTTTTTGCAGTGGTGTTCCTTGCCCTTTCCTGCATCGGTACAAAGGGAGTGAAAGAGGAAAAAATAACGTGGACGAAGATTTATTGTTTTCTTTCGGTCGGTTTTATCCTGTTCTTCCTGAACTGGTGGTTGCTTGACCTGCCACTGCCACCAGTGGCAAACACAGCTTTTTATATCACCACGCTTGCAGCAGGTTTCCTTTGTTTATTGGTTGCAGGATATGGATGTCCCGTTTGCTCAAAAGCAACTTGATGGAAGATGTTTTCAATACCGAGAATGAAAGTTTTATGCAGGAAACAAGATTGATAACCAACGAATATTCGGTAAACCTACCGACACGTTTCTATTATAAAAAGAAATGGAATAACGGCTTTATTAACGTCGTAAATGTTTTTCGTGCGTGCATCGTGCTTGGAACTCCGGGAAGTGGAAAATCTTATGCAGTTGTAAATCAATTCATTAAACAACAAATTGAAAAGGGATTTGCAATGTATCTGTATGACTACAAATTTCCCGACTTATCGGAAATTGCTTATAATCACCTGCTTAACCATTTAGACGGGTATAAGGTGAAACCGAAATTTTATATTATCAATTTTGACGACCCACGGAAAAGCCACCGATGTAACCCGATAAATGCGGCTTTCATGTCGGATATAGCGGATGCCTACGAAGCCAGTTATACTATCATGTTAAATTTGAATAGAAGCTGGATTGCCAAACAGGGCGACTTTTTTGTAGAAAGTCCCATCATCCTGCTTGCCGCTATTATATGGTATTTGCGTATTTACAAGAACGGGAAGTATTGTACATTCCCGCACGCAATCGAGTTTTTGAACAAGAAATATGCCGATATTTTTACTATCCTGCGCAGTTATCCCGAACTGGAAAACTATTTAAGTCCGTTTGTAGATGCTTGGGAATCAGACGCACAAGAGCAGTTACAGGGGCAAATTGCATCGGCGAAAATTCCGCTTTCCCGTATGATAAGCCCGGCACTGTATTGGGTAATGACAGGTGATGATTTTTCGCTGGATATAAACAATCCGGCAGAACCCAAAGTGCTGGTAGTGGGTAACAACCCCGACCGTCAGAATATCTATTCCGCCGCTTTGGGATTGTACAATAGTCGTATTGTGAAGCTGATAAACAAGAAAGGACAGCTTAAAAGTTCCGTAATCATAGACGAGTTGCCGACCATCTATTTTCGGGGATTGGACAATCTGATAGCCACCGCAAGGTCGAACAAGGTTGCCGTACTTTTGGGCTTTCAGGATTATAGCCAATTAACAAGGGACTACGGCGACAAGGAAAGCCGGGTAATCCAAAATACAGTCGGTAACGTTTTCAGCGGTCAGACAGTAGGCGAAACGGCGAAAATACTTAGTGAACGTTTCGGAAAGGTACTTCAAAAACGGCAAAGTATGACTATTAACCAGCGGGAGAAATCAACGTCCATCAGCACACAGATGGACAGCCTGATACCAGCCAGTAAAATAGCCAATTTGACACAGGGAATGTTCGTGGGTGCAGTGGCGGATAATTTCGATGAACGCATTGAGCAAAAGATTTTCCATTGTGAAATCGTGGTGGATAATGAAAAAGTGAAACGTGAAACCGCCCGTTACGTGAAATTGCCGCAGATAATCGACTTCACGGACAAGGACGGCAACGACCGGATGCAGGAAGAAATACAAGCCAATTACGACCGCATCCGGCAAGAAGTCCGGCAGATTGTAGAGGATGAAATCACCCGTATAAAGAATGACCCCGATTTATGCCACTTGATTAAAGAGGAATAAATATGATAAAAGGCTGATGTAATAATCAGCCTTTTATCATATTTATTGTTCTTTCTTTTCAACAGTAGGGTAATTTAATATACCAATATGAACAGAAGAAGCGGGACAATTACCTGCTCTGATAGATTTAACTAAATCTTCTCTTGATATACCAAATTTATCTGATATGTAATGAACATGTGGACGTTGCCCTTGTTCTCCTTGCTCTTTACCTGCTATTCCTCTAAAGGTTAGATAAAAACAATGCCATTCATCTCCCTTGTCTAATATTTTGGCAACAATTTTTTTTGTTTGTTCTACGACAGTTTTCATTTGTCCATCTGATAAGCCTTTGTTGCCAATAGAACGGACATTGCCATCTTCTTTTACTTCAATCATTTGAGGTAATTTCTCAATATCAACATTAGGGGGTGTTGCTTGATAATGATATTCACTAAAAGTATAACCTTTTGCTTCTGCATTAACTAATAATGCAAAAAGTTGGTTCGGGTCTAAAGTTTGTCCTTTCATTAAAGAAATCTGTTCTTTTTTCTTTTTATTACCATCTAATAAAGATAAAAAGTTTTCGGGTACTTTTGTTTTTGCCATATCGGACAAAAAACTTTCAACTACTTTAGCAGCTTGAATATACCAAAATTCATCAGGTAAATTTTCAAATTCAGGACAGCTATTAACCATTATTGTTTTGATTAAGTCCTTTTTAGTTTCTATTTGGGTTTGAGCATAAAATCTAATAGGACTAACTTTTTCTACATCTTCTAATATAGCAGCTTTGGTAACACTGCCATCGTTTTCATCTTGGAAATTTAATATTTGCATAACCATACTACTTTTTGATATTACTTAATACAAAGTTAGACATAATATTATAAATAGTCATTAATCTTATTTCTTTTGTGGACTTCTGCGGACAAGTAAAGACTAATGCGGACACCTGCCGCCTGTTTCTCAAATATAGCATATTTAGTCCTTACTTTTGACCGGGACTTTTCCCGTAAACCACTAAAATTCCTATAATTATGGATGAAAACAGAATGAAACCGTCCGTTTCGGACGGACAAAAAAACGATGTCCTGCTTGTACATGACAAGCGGGCAGGTACGGTGAACGTTGTTAAAGGAGTAGATACAGACGGCAATTTACAGACCGTCCCACCTACGCAAAAACACGCCAGCGAGTTTATGCGGGTAGATAACAATTCCGACCCGTTTACCAATTTCTTTTCCAATTTTTACCGGAAAATCAACGACACCGAGGGACTGGGCTTTTTCCGGTGTAACTTTTCGGTGGTGGAACAGAACGCCGAAGCCATCCGGCAAGGCAACAAACAAGGTGAAATGCTTCGTGTCCCGAAACCCGATTTCCACGAGTTTCCCAAGAACCAGTACCGCATCGACCCTGTAAAAATTGACTGGGAGAGCCTGAAAAAAATCGGCATTACCGAAGAAACCCTGAAAAAACAAAGAACCTTGACCGGATGCTGCGGGGGTATAAGTCCCGTAATTTATTCCGGGTATCAGGTCAGGTAGGCGATTTCTACCTCACACCTACCGATGCAAAAATTTCATTGTACACGGCACAGGACGGTACGGTCAAATTCAAACTGCACGGCATCCAAAATGATGAAAAGCAACTGCAACGCCCGTTCCATGAATACAAGTTCAATGACAAGGAACAGAAAAATTTACAGGAAACGGGTAATTTGGGCGAAGTCGTAAAAATCAAAGACCCGAAAAGTGGAGAACAAATTCCGGTATTCATCAGCCGGGACAGGGAAACGCACGAACTGGAATATATGCGTGCGGATAAACTGCGCATCCCGGACGAGATTTGTAAAGCTAAAATTACCGACCAGCAAAAAGAAGATTTTGCAGCAGGTCGCCCCGTAAAAGTGGACGGTATGACAGACAAGGACGGTAAGACATTTTCTGCCACCTTACAGGTCAGTGCCGTGGAACGTGGCATTGAATTTTTGCCGAAAGGGTTTCAACAAAACCAGCAGCAACAGCAGGGACAAAACCGCAAACCTTATCAATGGGTGGATGAAAACGGGAATATCCGTGCGCCGAAAACCATTGGCGGCGTTCCTCTTACTGAAGAACAACAGAAGAAATTCGCCGCTGAAGAAGCCATTTATGTAAAAGGGATGAAAAAAGACGGGCAAGACCAGCCTTATAACGCTTATATCAAATTCAATCGGGAGAAAGGCAAACCGGACTTTTCCCGTGCCAACCCGGATAAGGCACAAGCAAAAGAAATCGTTCCGGCAACAGAGAGCCGCACGCAGGTAGCCGTCAATTCAGACGGTAAAACCAACGAAGCGACTAAGCACCAAAAAGAGCCGCTAAAGCAGGGACAACAGAAACCTACTGCCGGGCAAAAACAGAACCGGGTGAAGAAAGAGCAGCAGGAACAGAAAGCGGACAAATCGCTGAAAGCCGACAAGCCCAAGAAGTCCAAAGGAATAAAATTATAAAGGTATGCAGCTAATCTATATTATAGCTATTCTGTTTGTCGTCCTGATTTTCTTTATAGTCTTTTCTCTGAAAATCGACTGGAAAGAAATTGACAGGAACAACCGACAGTATTACGTGAATGGCTATCATATTTATTATGACCGTAAAATTTTACGGAAAATCAATTCAGTAACAAACCATAAAAAAGAAACGATATGATTGCATTGATAGCAGAAAAACCGAGTGTTGCCAAAGATATAGCCCGTATAATCGGTGCTACGCAGAAAAATGACGGCTACCTTTCAGGTAACGGGTATCTCGTTACCTGGGCGTTCGGTCATTTAATCCAGCTTGCCATGCCGGAAGCCTACGGCGTTGCCAACTTCCGCAGGGAAAGCCTGCCGATTATCCCGCCAGAGTTCCGGCTAATTCCCCGGCAGGTGAAAGCCGATAAAGGCTATAAAGCAGACCCCGGTGTATTGAAACAACTGAAAGTAATAAAAGAGGTGTTCGACCAATGCGACAAGATAGTTGTTGCCACTGATGCAGGGCGAGAGGGAGAACTTATCTTCCGGTATATTTACCTGCATTTGGGTTGCCGTAAACCTTTTGTACGCCTATGGATTAGCAGCCTAACCGACAAAGCCATCCGGGAGGGCATGGAGAAATTGCAACCGGGCAGCCAGTACGATAACCTTTACCGTTCTGCACAGGCACGCAGCGAAGCCGATTGGCTGATAGGTATAAACGCCACCCAAGCGTTAAGTGTTGCAGCCGGGCAGGGCGTGTTTTCACTGGGACGTGTACAGACCCCTACGCTGGTAATGATATGTAACCGTTTTTTGGAGAATAAGGATTTTGTACCGACCAAATTTTGGCAACTAAAAGCCGCCACTGCCAGCGGCGGGGTCAGTTTTTCCGCCCAATCGTGTGCCAAGTGGGAACAACAGCCGGAAGCCATTGCAGCATTGCAAAGGGTAAAAGCTGCCGGACAGCTTACGGTAAAATCCGTTGAAAGAAAAGAAACAAGCCAAGAACCGCCGCTTTTGTATGACCTTACCACTTTACAAAAGGAAGCCAACAGTAAACTGAACTTTTCGGCAGATAAAACGCTTTCCATAGCGCAAAGCCTTTATGAAAAGAAAGTGATGTCCTACCCAAGAACCGGAAGCCGTTATATATCGGAAGATGTGTTCGAGCAGATGCCGCAACGTGTCGCCCTGCTGGAACAATACACCCGGTTTGCCGGGTATGCTGCCAGCCTGAACGGTTGCGCCCTTAACCGCCATAGTGTTAATGATGGAAAAGTGACCGACCACCACGCTTTAATTGTCACCGAGAACTTGCCGGGTGACCTTTCTACGGACGAACGAGCCATTTACGAACTGGTTGCAGGGCGTATGCTGGAAGCCTTTTCAGGCAAATGCGTAAAAGATGTTACTTCCGTCCTGCTTTCAGCGGATGATACCGATTTTACCGTTAAAGGGTCAGTGATGAAAATTCCCGGTTGGCGTGGAATATTCAGCGAACCGGAAATAGCAGAAGATGGTGAAAACGCCATGCTGCCGGAACTCCAAGAGGGTAACATATTACCGCTTTCCGGCGTGGACTTGTTGGAAAAACAAACCAAACCCAAACCGCTGCACACAGAGAGTTCACTATTGGCGGCTATGGAGAATGCAGGCAAGGAACTGGAAGATACCGAATTGAAAGCCAGCATGAAAGATGCCGGAATAGGCACGCCAGCAACAAGGGCGGCTATAATTGAAACATTGTTCGCCCGGCAGTACATCGTTCGGGAAAAGAAAAGCCTTGTTCCCACAGATAAGGGACTTGCTGTTTATAAAATAGTAAAGGACAAAAAAATAGCTGACGTAGAAATGACGGGTATGTGGGAAAACGCCCTTTCCAAGATTGAAACAGGCGAAACCGATGCTGCCACATTTCATAAGGGCATAGAAGTGTACGCCCGGCAAATCACAGCGGAACTGTTAGACGTGCAGCTATCCTTTGCCAGTGGCGAAACCTGCCCTTGTCCTAAATGTGGAAACGGTCGTATTCTTTTTTACCCTAAAGTTGCCAAATGTTCAAATGTAGATTGTACGCTTACCATTTTCCGGAACAAATGCGAAAAGGTACTGACGGATAAACAAATTACCGAACTGGTATTAAAGCGGAAAACCGGAATAATCAAAGGTTTCAAAGGCAGGAACGGGAAACCGTTTGATGCTTCGCTGATGCTGGACGAACAGTTTAATGTAGGTTTTGTGTTCCCTGACAAGAAAGGGAAGAAATAACTAAAAAACACTATCTTTGCCACCGAAGTTCCGTTACCAATAGGTTTTTAAGCTATGAATAACAGGAATTTTAGTGGTTGCGCCCGGAGGGAAACCGGGCGCATTTTTTTATTGCAAATTTTTATCAAACTGATATGTCGAGCAAACCACACCGCCATCCAGTACCTTGCTTTCTGACAGCTTCCATTCTGAACCGAATGTTTCTCCCAAAAATCCAATGCCTTTTCCCAACATAACAGGAACAGTGTACACCGTTAGACTATCCAACAATCCCGCTTTTATCAGCGAGGTAAGCAATTTTCCGCCACCTATCACTAATATATCACTATCCTGTTTTAGTTCATCTATTTTTAAAAAAGGATTGTCTAACAGAAATTCCACATTGTAATTTCGGGTAACATTATTGTGGTAGTGGGACACCACAAAAGACCGTTGGCTTTTGTACGGCCAACCACCCCAATGTTTGAAAAGATATAGATAAGTATTTGCCCCCATCAGCAAATTATCCGCCATTTCATATTCTTTATTCAATAAAAATTTGACCTCTTGGGGTATCCAATCCAATTCTTTGTCGGGCGGTGCAATAAATCCATCGAGAGATACGGCAATATAGCTTTTTATCTGCTTCATATAATAAGGTATTAAACAGTTGATAATCTTTATCCAAACTGCCCGCCAATACCTCAAAAAAGAAGCGTGAACTTACACTGCTCCAAAGTAGAGGTACTGGCAATACCTTTGAAACGGGACAGGCAAGCCCACGCTATGACAAAGCATAGCATAAGCATTGCGCTGAAATCTCGTTTCATTTTGAAAAGTGCCAGTTTTCTACTTTGAGATATTCGGCGAACGAATATGTTATATATAAAGACGACTTCCCAGTTATTTGTTCAATCGCCGTTATTCTCTTATGTTACTTTTGCAAAGTTAAGGAAAAGCCCTGATATTCGCAGTATAAAATAAAGAAATCCTGCCTTAATCGTTATATAAAGCAGGATTGGAATATAACAAAACAATCTGTCAGAAAGCCTAATCCGTTCGTTCACGGATTAGCTGGTGTACATCACTTTCACGGTAATAACATCGTCCGTCCAGTGTCAGATAGGGCAATATCCCTTTCTTGCGGTAACGTTGCAAAGTTTTAGCACTCACTTTCAACAGTAGGCATAAATCCTGATTGTCCAGTAAGCGTTCGCCGTCTAAATAATTATGTCCGCCTACCAAGCGGTCTATCTTTTTGTCCTGCATATCGAACCTATCCATGATACGTTCCATCCATGCTACGAAATCTTCTCTATTTATATACATAGGGCTGCCGGATTAAATTAAACCAATCATGTAATAACTTTGGTTGGACGGGTCTTTAATGATAATGTCCCGTTCCCGCATAAAGCGGATATAACTTTTTGCGGTACGTTCTTTTACGTCCAAAACCTGCTGCAACTGTTCGCAAAGGTCTATATAGGTGATATGGGTTTGCCGCCCGAAAATATCACGGGCAACGCTTACCAACTCCTTTTCTTTGCGTTTTTCCTTTTCTTCACGTGGCTTTTCTCCTTTGTAAACGTGCATCCCGGCTACCTTGTCCCAAGCAAAGAGCATCAGGGGAACGTCCAACGGGCTGCCGTCCCTTACTTTCAGTGCTTTCACCACCGACTGCGTGGGTTCTTCGTCCTTTTCTATCGACAAAATGGTAGCTGCTTTGCGCTGTAATTCACTACCCAAGTGTCCACGTAGTTTTAATCCGTTTGGAACGAAGTGCAGCACGCAAAGAATACAGGTATTATAAATTCCAGCTAATCGGTATAATTCATCTATTACTGCTACACTTTCCGCTTCATCATTCGCACTTTTTACAAGGTCGGCGATGCCGTCAATAACTACCAACTGGATGCCGCCGTACTGGTAATAAAATTTATCCATACTTTGAACAATAGCGTGCAGGCGTTCTTTACGGGACATACCCGTCAGGCAGAATGCTTTCAGTTCTTCCGGCTTATCCGGTTGCTTGGCACGGGCTAACAAGTTGCTTACGTTCTTGAATAGTTGCACTTCCGACTGTTCCGTATCATATAACAAAACCGCCTTATGTTTGCCGTTAGTTGCTATCTGTATGCCGAGTGTGTCCACTTCTGCCCCTGCCGGACAGATACACCCTGCCACCATTGCAGCAACATAATTACTTTTTCCTGTACCTTCGCCGCCAGTGATGCCGAACAGGTTGCCTTGTGTTCCCAGCGGAACGTCCCCGGCGGAGATTATCACCTGCGCTTTTGCCGGTGGATTATTAAAGTCTATTTCGCACGATTTAAGCATAATCAATGTATCACTATAAAGGTTGTCTAAAAAATCAATGAACAGTTTAAGGAAATCTTCACGGGTATTTCCCGCTTTGAAATAATCGGAAATATCCTTTTCCTCTTTCGTGCCGGGAAGTGGCAAAAGCAGCCGTTTTACCCCAAATTCTTCCAACTGTTTTTCCTGCTTTCGTGCGCTTTCCTTGCCCGTCTTATCGGTATCATATAGCAAGATTATATGTTTGAAGCGGAACGTTAGTTTATAAATCAGGGTAGGCGGGATAGTCACCGTTTCACTGTTAAAGCAGATAGCGTGAAAACCGTGTGCTGCCATTGCCATGACATCTTTTTCACCACCCGTGATAAATAATGTATCACCTTTTGCGGGTAGTTGTTCCAGCCCGAAACAATAATTTTCACCGAAGCTGCCGCCATACAGAAAGCGGGTTTTCGAGAATGGACGATATAGTTTTATATATCGTTTACTTTTATACCCGTACATCGGTTCTGCCACGGACGAAGTATAAGTAAACGGTGTACCATCCGCCGTTTCACTTTGAAAATCCCGCAGAGAACAAACCTTATACAGTTCTAAAATCTCCGGGGTGATGCCGTATTGTTGCCAGTACATCAATTCGGCAAGCGGAAATTTTTGTTCTCTGAACTGATAGGGTTTACTTTCCTTTTCGGGTGTTTCTTTCGATATTAGTTTCTCCGTCCGGTAAGAAGTACGGGTAACAGGTATCGGGTTGCCTGCTACCAGCCCAAGCCCCAAATCCCGGTCGATGGTTTCCAATATTTCCACAAAGTCCACCGGATTGTTACAATCCAGTCCTTTGAGTTGCCCCACGAAAAAGAAACAATCACCGCTATAACTGTCGTTGCCGAAGTCTTTCATTTTATAGTTACCATTCCGGCGGTCGAAATAGATATTGCACGATGCCTTGTTATCCTCATAAAGAGGGTTCAGGAAATTGCGACCTATCCGCCAGTTACCCGGTATATAGTGCTTGAACACGGATAGCCCGTTATTTGTCCTTTCTAAGATTTCTTCTTTCCTTAACATATAGCTGATGGTTGGTTATCAGGTCTTGAATGTTCTCTTTGTTACTTCTTATCAGGCGTTCTTCCAGCATCCGTTTTACTTCGCTGATTTTGTAGAAGTAACGCCCTCGGATATTGGAATACGCAATAGTTCCAGCCACCCGCAGGCGTTGAAGTGTCTTTTCGCTGATTTTCAGGAAAGTGCAGACTTCGTAACTGTCCACCCAAATTTCATCCTCATTAGTGCTTTCCGCTTCCATGTGGTTGAAAATGTAATCCGCAATAGCGGTAATTTTGTTGTCTAATTCCTTATAGGCTTTTGACTCGAATGTTATTATCTCCATATTGCTAACTAATTGATTTGCCGCAAAGTTGGAGCGTTTGAAAAAATAAATCTTCCAACCTTTTTCCAAGTTGGAAGATTTATTTTTCGGAGTAATTACAGGTAAAACAAGGAAAAAATCACCTGTTTTTCGCAATAATAAAGAAAAAATAGAGTATGGAGCGAGTGAAAACAAAAACAACCAAGTTGGCAGGAACTTGGTTGTTTTTATTTATAGGTTATCATCTTCATCCATCTTTTTAAGCAGGCTTTTTATTAAGCTGTTTAGAAATGAAGTCCGGTCTTTTTTTCTGTCTTTCATGGTTATGTAAGTTCGGTAATAGTCGCCTAAGTCGATTTGAAACGATGCTTCCATAAAAGTCATAATTTCTTTTATATCCGCTTGTCCGTTATTCAGAATACCCGCCGCATATATAGCGTAGCCTAATTCTACGGCTGCTATTTTTGTTGCAGTCCACCGGAAAGGGTGTTCCGGCAAGAAAGACCGACTTTTTGCGATGATTACTTGCTTATCAACTCCATGTAACTTTTTATTCAGATAAATACAAAGCATATCATTCGCTAATATTTGTGCTGCTTTGTGGTCGTAACAAGTGGAAAATTCCGGGTCACGGTCATAAGGTACACAATTCGGACATAGCTTAAAATCAATATGCCCCCGTACAAAATAATGACTATCTAAGTGGGTCGCTTTAGAACGGTAATATTGGTAAAAATCCAAATTACTTTCAAAATAGGAAGTCAATTCATCCAATCTGTCGTTATAATACTTTTTTAAGACTTCAATGCTTCCATGCGGTTTTCGCATTTCGGTATTGTAAATCTCTGTAAAATATAATAATCTACTCAATACTTCCGGTTTGATGTGTTTGAAGAAATAAATTTCTTCTTCCTTGTTACTGAAAGGATGATTGACAATACAAGTTCTCATATCTTCGAGTGACCGTTGCAGAAACTCTACGACATCGAGAACTACCTCTATTGAAATATTCCAGTTATCAACATCTATTTTTTCATAGATAGTACAGTCTATGTTTTTTATAAATTCTTCAAAATTAATTTCATTGTTCATGTTATTACGGTTGTCTTAATGCCGAAAAATGTATCTTTATTCTGACTTTTGTAAAAGGCAGAATGCCGGAAACGTTAGGAACAAACATTTCCAGCACCAAGCCTTTTTACGATAAAGTTAGATTAGGACTTTTGCCCTATTGTTATTTTGTAGCCGGAAACCAGCTTCGTGTGTTATTGGCAATCCTTACTAACATCAACATCACCGGAACTTCGACCAGCACGCCCACCACCGTAGCCAATGCAGCCCCGGATTGTAAACCAAAAAGAGAAATAGCCACAGCAACCGCCAATTCAAAGAAATTACTTGCCCCAATCATTCCGGCAGGTGCGGCAACATCATGGGGTAATTTCCACCATTTCGCCCAACCGTAAGCAACGAAGAATATCAGAACCGTTTGCAACACAAGCGGAACTGCAATCAATAAGATATGCAGGGGATTGTTCAGTATCGTTTCTCCTTGAAATGAAAACAGGATAATAAGCGTTAATAGCAATCCACCTACCGTATAATTATTAAATTTCTTAATAAATACGTTATTGAAATATTCCACACCTTTGCGGCGGATAACCATTATTCGGGTAATGACCCCGGCAGCAAGTGGTATCACAACAAACAGCCCCACGGATAGCAACAGAGTGTCCCACGGGATAGATACGCCACCAACTCCCAGCAGGAAAGCAACGATAGGGGCAAACGCTACCAATATGATTAAATCGTTCACTGCCACTTGTACCAGCGTATAAGCGGCATCCCCTTTAGTAAGGTAACTCCACACGAACACCATAGCTGTACAAGGTGCAGCCCCCAATAATACCGCCCCGGCTAAATATTCTTCGGCTAATCCAGCAGGTATAAAGGCTTTGAAAACCACATAGAAGAACAAATAAGCTATTCCGAACATGGTAAATGGCTTTATCAGCCAATTTGTAACGCAAGTGACTATTATTCCTTTCGGACGCTTGCCGACATTCTTAACACTTTGAAAATCCACTTTTAGCATCATCGGATAAATCATTAACCAAATCAGGATTGCCACGGGTATAGACACGTTGGCATATTCAAATTTGCTTAATGTTTGCGGAATTGCCGGAAGCCATTGTCCCACGGCAATTCCAATAATGATGCACAAGGCAACCCAGATAGTCAGGTATTTTTCAAAAAATCCAATTCCTTGTTTCTTTTCCATAACAACAACTATTTAGCTTAATTGTGGTCTTAATTCTTTCAGGTAGAAGTCATAGAAACGGGCTTTTATCTCATCCCGTACCCGATGAAATTCACTGTTTATAAACTCCGGCGTTCCGGTTGCTTCCGAGGGGTCGTCAAATCCTATATGCAGCCTGTTCCTTACTTCACCCGTAAACATCGGGCAGCTTTCGTTTGCCCCACCGCAGACCGTAATAACATAGTCCCATTCCTGCCCTATATATAGGTTTACACTTTTAGGGGTATGGTGGGTTAAATCTATACCCATTTCATCCATAACCTTTACCGCCATCGGATTAACCTTTTCAGCAGGTTTTGTTCCTGCTGAAAAGACATCCAGTTTATTGTCAAATGATTGTAGAAAGCCATGTGCCATTTGGCTGCGGCAGCTATTCCCTGTACAAAGAATTAAAATCTTCATGTTTTTAGTTATTTTTCCAAGCTATCAGGGCAGCATTTCCCTTTGACAATTCTTCTACTTTCTTAATCCAAACCAATTCATTTTGCGCCTTTGCCCGCAAGAAAGAATTTTCGGTGTCAGTTAATGACAAGCAAGCATTCACGACCCACCATTTATTATTAATCCCGGCACGTTGTAAATCCATTTGCAAACGTTCGGCTTCAAATACGGGTGTTGCTTCGGGCAGGGTCACAATAACGACTTCTGTTTCCTGCTGGTTTCTCAAACGTGGTAACAGCTTTCTTACGGAAGCGGGAGTGTCGCCATGTGTACGTTGTACTTCTTTATGGTAACTTTCCGTTGCATCCAGCAATAACAAAGTGTGTCCGGTAGGTGCGGTGTCAATTACTACGACTTCATTTTCTGCTTTATCGACAATTTCAGCGAAAGCCCGGAATACTGCAATTTCCTGCGTACACGGTGAACGTAAATCTTCCTCTATATATTCCATATCTTCGGCTGTCATTGTTTCCGCAGCTTTACTGCGAACCTCGTTTTTATAGGCTTCCAACACTTCCGCTTCGTCAATCCGGCTTACCGTAATGCCAGCCTGAACAGCAAGGTTATAATTCAGATGGTTTGCCGGGTCAGTGGTGGTAAGATGCACCTTTGCACCCAATTTTGTTAATTTCAGGGCTATTTCAGTGGCTAAAGTGGTTTTTCCCACGCCGCCTTTTCCCATAGTAAAAACAACCCTTTTTCCTGATTGATAGAGGTCGTTTACCAATTCATCCATCCCTTTGGCATCGGTAATCCGCTGATAGTTCGCATCATTTGTTAAATTATCATTGTAAAGCATCCGGCGGATATTCGCAATATTAGATAAATTGTATGACCGTAAAGGAACATAATAAGACGGATATTCCAGCAGTTCCGCAGGGGTCAGTTTCAGGGCATTTTGCTGCCTGTCATATATCTGTTTCGATACGTTATCGGCTTCATCTAATTGCAGCAAAAGCCCGTTGATTACCAATAGCTGGTTTTTAATTCCCAGTAATTGCAATTCATGTGAAGAACGGGCGGCTTCTTTTAATGGTGCGATTTCAGGACGGCTAACCAATACTAAGCGGGTTGCGTTTGCATCCGAAAGTGTTTCAACTGCCTGCTTATAGATACCTTTCCGTTCTTCCAAACCGGATAATTGACCTAAGCAAGATGCACCGTGCGTACTCTCACTAATAAATGTACTCCACGCTGATGGTAGTTGTAACATTCGTAACGTGTGTCCCGTGGGGGCTGTATCAAAGATAATATGGTCGTATTCTTTTGCTTTATCGGCATCCGTGATAAAATCGGAAAACTGGTTGAAAGCCGCAATTTCTACCGTACAAGAGCCTGAAAGTTGTTCTTCCATATTCTGAATTACACTTTCGGGCAGTTGTCCCCGGAAAGGAGCAATAACGCTTTCCCTGTATTCGGCTGCGGCTTGTTCCGGGTCGAGATTAACGACCGTTAAGCCGGGTACTTCTTGAATATCCGTGCCGTGTCCGTTCAGTGTTTGATTAAACACATCTTGCAGGTTTGAAGCCGGGTCTGTACTGATAAGAAGTATTTTCTTTCCATTATCTGCCAAGCCTACCGCAGTAGCACAAGCAATCGAAGTTTTTCCTACACCGCCCTTTCCGGTGAAGAAAAGGTATTTCGTCAAATCTATATCTGATAAATTAAATGTTTTCATTTTTATATAATTAGCTGGTGAATACTCATTTTACTGGCATAAAATCCAAATTGATACCCGTCCATTCACTCATTTGTTTGGTGGTAGGATAGGTTTTTGAAACAGCGATTTCGCCGTCCACTAAAGTAATAGGCAGTGCATCCGCCCCATGTTTTTGCAGATGCTCGTTTACTGTTTTATTACTTACATACACTTGCGGTTCGTCACGTAAATTGTGACGGGTAACGATGATACCCTGTTTCTTCAATGTTTCAATAACAACCGCAATACGCATTAATTCAGGGTCAATATTTGTTCCACAAAGACCCGTAGGGCAACACATTGCCGGGTCGAAAATTTCTATCTTTTTCATACTGTTTTTATTTAAAATGATACTCTATGTTTATTTATAGATAAAAGACTACTGCATAATAAATTCCTACCGCAATAAAGAGGATGGCAACTATTTTACGAAACCATTTCTCGAATATTTGCATCCGGTTATAAAACTTACCCAGTCCGGCAACACTGTACGCTAAAATCCATGCAACAAGGATTACGGGTAATCCCGTAGCAATAGCGTAAATTACAGGTAAGAGATACCCACCCGTTTCCGCTGCTGACAAAGGCATAAGCATACCGAAATAAAATACTCCACTGGTAGGACAAAAAGCAAGGGCGAATAAAATACCCAATAGCATAGCCCCCCAACCGCCTTTAGTCCTCTTTTTCAAACTTTCACCGCCGATATTGATTTTCGGTAGATTGAGTTTTATTATATCGAGCATAAATATTCCAATGATGATTAACGCCGGAGCAATCAGCATTTCCCCGTACTTGCTTACGGCTTTTTGAATCATAAACATACTTGCTCCCTCACGGAGAATAGGGATAAGGATAAAGCCAAGAACCGTATAGCTTACTATTCTGCCGAAAGTATAAAGCAATCCGTTTATAAATATCCGGTGATGGTTTTCTATGTCCTTACTAATAAATCCTATTGCCGTTATGTTGGTCGCTAACGGACACGGGCTGACCGCCGTTAAAATCCCCAATATAAAAGCTGTAATAGCAGGAATAGAACTGTTGTCTAATAGCGATTGAAGAAAATCCATCTTACAACTGTTTTAACAATTCGTCAATCTTGCTTTTAATTCCCTCTTTAAACTTGTCCGGTGCATTTTTCGCATTGGAAAAACTAAACTCGGTCATGTTGTTTACATTCTCTTTGCCGTCTTTCCAGCCGTTTACAAACAAAGACGACCATGTAACTTCGTACTTGTCTGCAATCGCTTCATTTTCTTTCTTTGAAATATCTATCACTTTATAGATAATTTTACCGTCTGCTTTTTCTTTTGAATAAAGGCTATCCAAAAGGGCTACTGTATTTGTTTCTATCGCCCGGCAAGTGATACACCGTTGCGCTCCATGAAAATAAAGAACCTCTATGCGGTTAGACTGTATTTCTTCCGCTTGATTTTCTCCGGTCTTTTTCTTTGAACCGTTACCACAGGAAACTAAGACCAGCGTTGCAATCAGTAGATAAAATAATTTTCTCATAGTTCATTTTTATTTGGTTATCAACTCTTTCACTTCTGCAAGGGATAACTTTTTCCCGGCTGATACGACTTTCTCGTCAATCACCAAAGCCGGAAGCCCTAAAATGTTATACTCCATGATTTTCAATAAATCTTCCTCTTTGATAAGGGTTGCATCGCAACCTAATTCTGAAATAGCTTGTTTGGTCGTTTCGTACAAGGCTTTACAGCTTGAACACCCAGTTCCTAATACTTTAATTTCCATTGTCATTCTACTTTAAAGTTAATATAATAATCGTAGTTCGTAGAACTACGAACAATTATTCCAAAAAAAAGGTACTGCTATTCACAGCACGATGTACCTTTACATTTACAGTCCCCTAAAAAAGCTGCAAACAATTTTCGGGCAAGTTCCCAGTTCTCCCGGTTTATACAATACCGGACTTTGGGCGTTTCTATTTCCCCCTGAATTAAGCCAGCTTCTTTCAATTCTTTCAAATGCTGCGAAACGGTTGCTTTAGCAATAGGTAGTTCTTCGTGAATATCACCGAAGAAGCAACTATCTTGTTTTGCCAAGAAAGCAAGAATAGCCATCCGTGCCGGATGTCCCATTGCTTTGGCAAACCGAGCAATCTGTTCCTGCTCTGTTGTGTACTGTTTCTCTTTCACTCCAATTCTCCTTTCTTCTTTGTTGTTCGCAAAACTACGAACAATATTTTGAATAGCCAAATAATACGGCATATTTTTTCGGATAGGTGCAAGGTGCAAGTATATATCTATATATATAGCTTGCACCTTGCACCTAAGCTGAAACATTTATATACAGAGATTTGCGTAATTAAAAAATGTGTTGTATCTTTGAACCCGTGAGATAGGCAGACAAACAGCGGACAAAGCCGGACAAATAACCCTGCAAAAATCGTTACTGTTTCGTTACCTATTTGAAATTTTGGAAAATAAAAAGCTGATTTATAGGCGGTTAGATGTTTGGGTTCAATACCCTCTCCCTCCGCTGGACTAACCGGACAATACCGGACAGTAAGCAGACAAGTCCCACAAATTCAATGATTTGTGGGACTTTTTTATCCCCTTGTGTCTGCCTTAAAGTACATCTTTTCGCCCCTAAAAGACAAAGTTCGTAACCTAACTCGTACCCCCGACAAACAAAAACGGAAAGGGGTACAGATTGTCCGAAATTGGCGAAGTCCTGTCGCTATTTGGCTTGCCTGCATAGAACTCATTTTTAGAGAATTACAATAGTTTTGCAACTTAAAAAGTGAGTTATGAAATCGACATTCAACATCTGCTTTTACGCAAAGAAAGACAAGCAAAAAGCCAACGGTGCGTACCCTCTTTTCGCCCGTATTACAGTGGACGGCGTGGCGAGCCGTTTTAACACCAAGCTGGACGTGCTGCCCTCTATTTGGGACGGCAAAATGGGCAAGGCTACTGGACGTACTTCGGAAGCCAGCCGCATAAACCGTATGCTGGATGATATAAACGCATCACTGAATACCATTTATCACGAAATGCAGCGGCGTGACAACTACGTGACCGCCGAGAAAGTGAAGAACGAGTTTTTAGGTCATAGCGAGAGCCACGAAACAATCCTTACCCTGTTCCAAAAGCACAATGACGATGTGAAGCAGTTGGTCGGCATATCCAAGACAATAGCGACTTACCGCAAGTATGAAGTCACCCGCCGCCACCTTGCCGAGTTCATTCAAAGCAAGTACAACGTATCGGACGTATCCATTAAGGAGATAAGCCCGATGTTCATTACCGATTTTGAATTGTATTTGCGTACCGCCTGCAAGTGCGGCTACAACACCACCGCCAAGTTCATGCAGTTCTTCAAGCGTATCATCATCATTGCCCGCAACAATGGCATACTGGTGAACGACCCTTTCGCCAGTTACAAAATCCGGCTGGAGAAAGTGGACAGGGGGTATCTGACAGAGGACGAGATTAAAATCATCCTCAAAAAGAAAATGGTTTCCGAGCGACTGGAACACGTCAGGGACTTGTTCATCTTTGCCTGCTTCACCGGGCTTGCCTATATAGATGTAGCCGGGCTTACGCAAGACAACATTCGCAAATCTTTTGACGGCAACCTTTGGATAATGACAAAGTGGCAAAAGACGAATACGGATGTTAATGTTCCTCTGCTGGATATTCCCAAGATGATTTTGAAGAAGTACAAGGGCAAGTTACCGAATGGCAAGATACTTCCCGTAATCAGCAATCAGAAGCTAAACGCCTACTTGAAAGAGATTGCCGATATATGCGGTATTAAAAAGAACTTGACATTTCACCTTGCCCGCCACACGTTCGCAACGACTACCACGCTGTCAAAGGGCGTACCCATTGAAACGGTGTCTAAAATGTTGGGACACACGAACATTGAAACGACCCAAATCTATGCCCGCATCACTAACAGCAAGATAGGTAGTGATATGCAGGGGCTTGACAAGAAGTTTGTCGGCATCGAGAAGATTTACAAGGAAGTCGCTATGTAATCTTGATTGTTGGTAACTGGTCACAATTTGTGACCAGTCCTTACTATTATTCCAACATTACTAAATCTCCTAAAATATACGATTATGGACTTACAGATTATCCAAAACAAAATTTTTGAAGTCAGAGGTTGCCGGGTGATGCTCGATTATCATTTGGCAGAACTCTACCAAGTGGAAACACGAGCCTTGAAGCAGGCGGTCAAGCGCAATATCGAGCGTTTTCCCAGTGATTTTATGTTTGTTCTCACCAAAGAGGAAGCTAACTTATTGTTGTCCATAGGGGTATCACAAAATGTGATACCTCCTGATTATAACTTCGGTGTAGCCATGCCTATGGCTTTCACCGAACAGGGCGTAGCCATGCTTTCTTCGGTTCTCCGTTCCAAAGTAGCCATAGAAGTAAACATTTCAATCATGCGGGCTTTTGTCCTCATGCGCCAAATGGCAATCGGTTACGAGGAACTGTTAAGGCGCATCGAAGAACTGGAGGTAAGCACCGATGCGCAGTTTAACGAACTGTATCAAGCCCTTACCCAGCTTCTAAGCCAGTCGAAGCAGCAGAAAGAACGCCGTCCGGTAGGTTTCGTTACCTATAACCGTGACAAAAACGAATAGGTAACGATTTCGGTAACGAAATTCCACCTAATAAACTATATCCCAACAAAGTACACTCTTTCACCTTGCGGGCAGTCCACCGACTACCCGCATTTTTTATTCCCTTTTCCACTGGCACATTCCCCGAAACGCCAGCCGTGCGTGGCATGGCTGACTGTATTTCGTGAAAAGAGCCGTTGGAAACCCGCAC